>SWCD01023581.1_pt1 | contig 77405 bp, 75 predicted proteins | sample 4693011 | NCBI WGS metagenome assembly SWCD01 (sample SAMN10267278, study PRJNA491770) | bioreactor metagenome | isolation source: DHS bioreactor inoculated with marine | place: Japan: Omine Ridge, Nankai Trough | reverse complement strand
TTTTTTACTGTCTTCGCCATCCGGACGATCGATGATAATGCCATCCAAGGTTGCCGCCAGCAGTTTGACATCATGGGTATTGGCGCCGCTGATAACGATAGAGAGCGGCACACCTTTCTGATCCGTCAGAAGACTGCGCTTGCTGCCTTTTTTCCCCCGATCCGTCGGGTTTCTGCCAACAGATTCCAATGCCAAAGGCGCTTTCACCATCGCCCCATCAAGGCTCTGCCATTCCCAGGCAATGCCTTCCATTTCATCGTATTCCAGCAGACCCTTTTGCCATAACTGCTCAAATAAACCGGCAGCCTCCCAGTCAAGAAAATACTGATGAACCGAACTGCTGCTCCCGAATTCACTTTTCGGCAGGGCTTTCCATTGACAACCCGTTCGTAACACATACAAGATCCCTTCAAAAACTTTCCTGGGTGCCTGCGGCTTTCTTCCGCCTCCGGCTTTGCGCTGATAGGTTTTGCTGGGATCTCGCTGCGGCTTGGGTATCAACGGCTCTACACGTGCCCAGAAATCATCGGAAACTTTCCAACTGGCTAATCTTTTCAAACTATTACGATTTTTTACGCGTTAAAAAATCGTAATTCTTCCATACACAAATTCCTTTTAGCAATTTATTTACGGATAAGTTCTTAGTGCGGATCATGGATTTTCTCTCCATCGGGATTTGACAAGATTACCCCTGTGCTTGAGGTTTAACGCCTCCGACACCGCCTTATCGGGGCGTTTTTTCCATTTTAACGGTCATGCCCTTGCTCTCCAAAACGACAAATCCCATGCGTTCGTACAGCCTCTTGGCCGGATTGTCTTCAAAAGTCGTCAGGCGGATGCTGACCCCTGAATGCTCGGCGAGCAGGCGCTTCAGCAGCGCCGTGCCAATCCCCCGGCCCTGCCAGGCGGGCGATAGCTGGATATTGTCGATGTAGAGGGCAGTCGGTTCTTTCACTACGCTGAGGAAGCCCGCCCGTTTGCCGGCAATGATCACCATGGAAATGTTCCCGGCCGCGAAGCCTTTGCGGAACTCGGCGGCAATCCAGCCGCCCCAGTGCCTGCGGAACAACTCGCCCATGTTCCTTTGGGTGAGGCGGTAACAGTAGCTGTAATCCGCATCCGTAGCGGGTCTGAGCCGGTAATTCATGGTTTACCGCCGGTGCCACTGTTCATGCGACAGGCGATACAGACAGTGTTGACGGAGCGGATTGCCGACGGGTACGGCCGGATGGCCGAACAGGGTGGGTGTCTCATGCATGCCGATACGCTCCATCAGCGCTCGCGATCGGAAGTTGTGAACGGCGGTGAATGACACGATTTCAGACAGGTTGAGGCACTTGAATCCGATACGCAGCGTCTCGGTTGCCGCTTCCGTCGCAAGCCCCTTTCCCCAGTACGAAAATGCCAGTCGCCAGCCGATTTCCACGCAAGGAGAAAACGGCAGCTCGGCGGCCGGGATATGTAAGCCCACGAAGCCGATGAATTGCCCCGTCGGCTTCGATGCAACGGCCCAGAATCCCCAGCCCCGCTCGGCAATCAGGGACTCGCAGCGATCCGCCATGGCATCGCTTGCAGCGCGATCGAGTAGGCAGGGAAAGAACGCCATTACTGTAGGGTCCGCATTAAGCGCGGCGAAAGGTTCGCGGTCGCCTGGCAGCCACTGCCGCAAACGGAGTCGTTTGGTCTCGAATTCGATCAGATAGGACATTTTCTTATGTTGGGCCGTAATGTTTGTATTAACCGGTTTGCGTTGCTTTATTGCACTTTAGAACAGCGAAATCCCGGTTTGTCCCTGATGGTTTTCGATATTCAAAAAAGGCGGGTTACGACGCGCGGAAAGACTGGCGCAGGCTGGCAGTGCAGCGGCTTGCGCGTCTAACCCGCCCTACGGCATTCGGTAGCCATGCGGTTAAATGTTTTTTAATCCTTCATTTTTGATCTCGAAGTCATCTGTTTCATACACGGAGGAAAAGGTGGGTTACGACGCGCGGAAAGACTGGTGCAGGCTGATAATGCAGCGGCTTGCGCGTCTAACCCGCCCTACGGCATTCGGTAGCCATGCGGTTAAATGTTTTTTAAGCCTTCATTTTTGATCTCGAAGTCATCTGTTCCATACACGGGGTCCGCATTATCGAAATAACGCTCCGGCGTTCCTGTCGTGGACGGTTGTTCCGGCTTCTCGACTTGAGGTTGTTCCTCGGATGGTGTTTTTTCAGGTTCCTCGTTGCTCACAAATGCACCTCATGTAGTTTTCAATATTACTGGTCAATACGCTGCAAATACTATTTTGAGTTTCACTGATAATAAAAAGCCCTATACAGATTAATGCGAATACGAATGAGCTGATTAACAGCCAGGAAGTGATTCTGAAGAGCTTTCCCCGGGCCGTATTAGTTTTAATATTGATAATATTCGCCGCGTCGGTTTTGGTTATTAAATCCGATAAAAAATTACAGTAGGCATTGGCTTCTTTTTTTTCCAGCCGGCGATGAGCCGATAATGAAAAGTCGACCCAATTATTCTGGTATACGGATTTGTAGCCTTTTCTGGCCGGCATGGCGTATAAGCAAATGCCAAAAGCGAGGATAACCGAAATATAACTTATTATAAATACAACGCCGGTTACGCTGATAAGGTCGACCTTTTGATAGTACAGGGAGTAAAGCGTGGACAAGGCGCCGATAAGCGCTGCCGCAACCCATAAGTTATTACGGCCGACAACGACTTGATGTCTGTTGATATCCACATAGTGTATCCAGTATTCCTTCTGCGTCTGCTCCAGAATCTTTTCCAATGATTTTTCATAAGAAGAATAGTCAAATTTTTCAGCATCACTTTTTTCAATTTCCACGCTATATGACTTGTTATTGACTGTAACCTTATATTTATCCATCACTATTTACCTGATAGTGTTGATTGGTTTTTGGTCAGCATAACTGATGTTACGCGGACAATCGATTCAGGCACCTGTAGAGGCGGGTGCGACTGAAAAATAATATCCGACCTTTCAGGTTAAGGCCGTTTCCGTGGCAGCGATGCCGTTATGCCCTTTAGGGTACTCATCGCGATTCAGGCAACGCGGCCATTTAAATGCCGGCGAAACCGGCTCAATCCTCATGTCTTCTGCTGCCGGCCCAGCAAACGCAGGCTGTCCAGCACCTGTTGCAGAACGGGGGAATCGCTATCGCGCGGGAAAACCATGTAGGTCGGCAATCTGAACCGTGGACTGCCGGGCACGTGAAACAGTTTTCCGGCCTGGATCAAGGGCTCGGCCATGCGCATGGGCAGAAAACATGAGCCGCCGTTGCTGATGATCAGCTGCACGCCCAGCCAGCCGATATTCACCACCTGCGCGGGGCTTTCCAGGTCGGGATAATGGCTGTTGTGCAGCGCGTAAAAGGCCGGTCCCCAGTCCACGTAAATATAGTCGTCATTCGGCCAGGGCTTGTCGGGGTCGGTGGTCAGCAGCGCCAGCGTTTCATCGAACAGGTGCTCGATCTGAAGGCCGGGGCTGTGGTGCGGCGTGTACATGATGGCGACATCCATCCGGCCTTCGATCATCGCCCGCATCAAGTCTTCTTCAAAACCGATCTGGCTGCGGATGGATATGTCCGGCGCCTGCCGGCGCATGTCCCCGACCCAGCGGGGCAGCAGTTCTTCCCATAAGGCGATCCGGGTGCCCACGGTAATGCTGGCGCGAAAGCGGCTGGGCAGCCCGATGTCGTGCCGGGCCTGCTCCAGGGTCAGCAACAGGGACTTGGCGTGGCGCAAAAAGCGCTGCCCCGGCAGCGTTAGCGCGGCGCCGGAGCGATTGCGCACGAACAGGGTGACGCCGAGATAAGATTCCAGCCGCTGTATGCGCGTGCTCACGGTCGATTGGGTGACGTACAGCCGGTTGGCCGCTTCCAGAAAGCTGCCGTTGGCGACGACGCTTAAAAAGGTTCTGATCTGTTCTATGTCCATCCGCTTAATATCGGATATATCGATATTAATGTCCAATAAAAATCGTTTGTCTTATATAAAGAGAAGTTTTTATAGTAACCGCATGAACACGAACCGATCGTCCGCCTCCCCGTTTTCAGCGCCAGCCGGCCTGGAAACCAAATGCACAGCCCCGTTGAAAAAAGGGCTGCCGGCAGTCGGTGGGGTTCGCGTCAATGCGACCGGACGTCCGCCGAGCCCTCGCGCGCGGCAGGCGTCCGGCCGGCGCATCCCATCAACAACCGGCAGGTTAAGCCCATGACCCTCATCTACGCTAAACGTCTGCGCGGCTGGCGCTTCATTCTGTTCAATGTTGTGCTCGGCTTGGGGCATATGATCGTGCTGTTCAATGTCGGCGCCTATATCGCGTTGCTGCCGCATGTCGCCGGTGATCTGGGCGGGGTGTTGCCGAGCTTTGCCACCTGGGGCCAGACCTATTTCATCATTGCCCTGGCGCTGGCCTTTCCCGGCGCGCGATGGCTGTCGGGCCGGTACGGCGATTATCGCCTGTTCAGCACGGCATTTGTCGTGTATGCCCTGGCTTCTTATCTGTGCGCCATCAGCCAGAGCTTATGGCTGTTCGTGCCGGCGCGCATCCTGCTCGGCTTTTCGGGAGGGATTACGCTTTATCTCGGGCAGTCCCTGATGTTGAAGGAGTACCCCGAGCATTTGAAAATGCTGGGTCTGGGCGTATGGGGCCTGGTCACGCTGATGCCTTTTACCATCAGCTTTCCGATAGGCGGCCTGATCGCCGACGAACTGAGCTGGCGCGCGCTGTTCTATCTGAATGCCGCCTGCGCCGTGGCTATCGCCGGCATCAGTGCTTCCCTGCTGGCCGGCCGGGGATTCGAGCGCAACGTCGCCCGTTTCGATGATATCGGTTTTGTACTCATGGCCTTGATTCTTGGCAGCCTGCAGACCATTCTGAATCAGGGCAACGATTTCGACTGGCTGGAATCGCCCTTCTTGTGCAGCATGCTGCTGGTGCTGGCCGTGTCCTTGCCCTGCTTTATCATCTGGGAGTCCGAGGAAACCCATCCGGTCTTCAACCTGCGGCTTTTCGCGCATCGCAATTTCACCATAGGCGTGATCTGCCTGGCCGTGGGTTTTCTGTTGATCCAGGGCCTGCTGTCGGTGTTCATCGTCCAGCTTCAGGTATTGCTGGGCTATTCTTCCTTTCTGGCCGGCATGGTTTACCTGCCGATGATCCTGCTCGCGGTGCCGGTGACCGTGGCGATGCATAAACTGCCCCGGCGACTGGACGCCCGCCTGCCGGCCTGTATCAACCTGCTGGGCTTTTCCTTTACCTTTTACTGGCTGGGCCTGTTCGACGATCCCGGCTCGTTCGATCAGATTTTCTGGCCCATGCTGCTGCTCGGCTTTTTTCTGGGCTCGTTTTTTACCCCGCTGACCAAGCTGACTCTGCACGGCCTGCGGGGCGGCCAGGAACTGCGCGCGGCCGAAGAGGCGGGGTTTCTGCGGATTGTCGCCGGGGCTATCGGCATCACTTTACAGGGCGTCGTGCTGTTTCGGCGCATCCCCTTTCATCAGCTGCATTTTGCCGAGCACTTCGGCGGGCGGCGCTTCGCTGCCATCGATGTGCTGCAGGGGTTTGCCTCGAAATTGCAGGCTTCAGGCCTGGATGCCGCCATGGTCAAGGCCCGGCTCCTGGTCGTGATCAGGCAGCAGGCCACCCTGCTGGCGTTAAACGACGCCTTTCTGCTGGCGAGTTACCTGTTTCTGGGACTGGCCGGATTGGTATGGCTGGCCCATCCCACCTGTCAGCCGCTGCATCCGAACCTGCTGCAAGAGCTGGGAGATCTTCGGGCGGAAGAACTCATGGAGGAGCCATGAGCCGCCGATTGATGAGCACGGGATTGTTGGGGATCCATACCGGGCTGATGCTTTTGACAGCCGGTTGCGCCTGGATTCCTCAAGGCGACAGGCCGGCCGAGTTCTTGAAGACGCCGTCGTTGGAGCACGCGCTGTCGCAGGCGGCGGACGACGAGCTCCCCGTGCCTGCCGTCCGCTGGCCGCAAGCGCGCTGGTGGGAGCAATTCGGCAGCCCGGAACTCGACAATCTGATGACTATCGCCTTGAAAGAGAATATCGGCCTCAAGTTGGCGGCCGCGCGCTTGCGCCAGGCGCATGCCATGGTACGCGTGGAGGGCGCCAGGCTGCTGCCGTTCCTGGATGCCGAGGCGGAGTTCGCGAACGAGCGCATTTCAGAGAATGGCGTTTTTGCCGCGCTCAACCATGAAGAAGCGGCGGGCGCGAATATCGTGTTCGGCAAGATTACGCCCTTGAGTTTCCGCTACGAGTTCGATTTCTGGGGAAAAAACCGCGCCGCGCTGGAAGCGGCGCTGGGCGAGGAAGCGGCCGAGGAAGCGGAGCATGCCGAAATCCTGCTGCAACTGACTGCCTCGATTGCTCGTGCCTATATGCATGGGCTGGCGCTACGGCGCCAGCTCGATCTGGTGCATGCCATGATCGGGTTGCGGCGCGACCTGCTCGAGATGGATGAAACCCGGTGGCGGCTGGGCCTGGATGCCGCCGATCCGGTGCAGCAATCGACTATTGAACTGGAGCGACTGAACAAGCGCGAAGCAGGTATCCGGGATTTGCTGGATCTGCAGCGGAACCTGCTGGCCCGGTTGATCGGCGGCGGGCCCGACGCGACGCGGCACCTGTTCGACGATGCGAGGATCAGCCGGGAAGGGCCGCGCTTGCCGACGCAGCTGCCGCTGGAACTGCTCAGCCAGCGTCCCGATCTTGCCGCCGCGCTGCACCGGGCCGAGGCGGGCGCGCAACGGGTCAAGGTCAGCAAGGCCAGTTTCCTGCCCACCATCGATCTGACCGCCTTTGTCGGCGTCAATGCCCTCAGGCTGACGAAGGGGGCGAGTTCCCTGGCCAATCTGCTGTTCTCCGGTTCCAGTTTTTCCTACGGCGTCGCGCCGGGACTGCGGCTGCCCTGGTTCGAGGGCGGGCGCCTGCGCGGGGAGTTATCGGCGCAGCGGGCGGAATACGATGGCGCCGTGGAGCTTTACAACGACACCTTGCTGCATGCCGTGCAGGAGGTGGCCGACAGCCTGAGCAGCTGGCGGGAGGCGCGTGCCAGACTGGACGCGCAAGGCCGCCTGCTGTCCGCGCAGCATGAAAAACTGGAGCTCGTACAGGAGCGTTTTCGCAGCGGCCTGGATGACCGCCGGGCGTTGCTGGCGCGCGAGACGGCCGTGCTGGATCAGCAATATGTCCTGAAGGCGCTGGAAGCCGACCAGCGGGTCGCCATGGTGGATTTGGTGGAAGCACTGGGCGGCGGGTACGCGAACGATTTCAAGATTAACCCGCGGCCGCCGGAGCGGGAATGGGTTTGGTGGTTGCCATGGCGGCTCTGAGGACGGCCCGGGGGCGGAGATGGCGACGGGCCTCGCGCTATCCAAGCCAGGCCAGAGCGCAAGCGGAAAAACTTATATATTTGTTTTATAAAATAAAATTTGGTGTTGCCGATATAAAAACCTATGAGAACTCATCCCAAGATCATTCGAACCCGACGCAACCGCTATCTATTGTCGGTTGCGCTAGTGCTGGCTGTAGGCGCTTTGGCTTATGCCGGCTATTGGTGGCATTACTGTCGCTTCTGGGTGGTAAGCCGTAATGCCTTCGTTACCGGCAATCTTATTCCGGTGGAGGCGGATGCAACGGGCATCGTCACGCAGGTATTGGTCGAGGAGAGCCAGTACGTGAACAAGGGCGATTTACTGGTTCGTCTGGATGAGCACCGGGCTCGGACCGCTTTAAGCCGGAGCCGGGGCGAGTTGGGCCAGACCGTGCGCGAAATCGGCGCCGTTTTTGCCACGCGCCGGCAGATGTGCCAGAAACTGATAGCCCGTACGGCCCGCCTGGCCCGGGTGCGTCACGATGTGGCGCGCTTGCGTCAGGCGCTGCCCAATGGCTCGGTATCCGAGCAGGCTCTGCAAAATGCCGAGGATCAGATGGCGGCGCTCGAAGCCGATATGCGGGAGGCCGAGGCGGAGCTCGAATCCGTGGACGCTAAAGTGGGCGGCACCAGCCGAACGCTGCATCCGGATGTGGAAGCGGCCAAGCACAGATTCATCGCCGCCTATCTTGAATACGCGCGGCAGCATATCCATGCGCCCGTTTCAGGCTATGTGTCCATGCGCAAGGTACAGGTCGGGAACCGGGTTCAGCCCGGCGATCAGCTGATGACGCTCGTGCCCCTGGAGCATCTGTGGGTAGAGGCGAACCTGCGGGAGACCGAGATGGCACGGGTGCGGCCCGGCCAATTGGCGGAGATTACCGTCGATCTCTACGGCGAGAGCCGCGTCTATCATGGCACGGTGGAAGGGTTGGTGCCGGGCACGGGCAGCGTCTTTGCCTTGCTGCCGCCGGAAAACGCGTCCGGAAATTTCATTCATATCGTGGAACGTGTTCCCGTGCGTATCGGACTGCGGCAAGAGGAAGTGCTGAACAACCCCATTCGTCCGGGACTTTCCACCAGGACCGCAATATACGTCAAGGACTCGGATCAGTCCCAGGGCGTGTCACTGGCAGGCGTCTCCACGCAGGAGTATGAGACAGACATCTTTATTGATGAACTTGCCGATGCGGAGGCCGAGGCCCGGAAAATCATCAGGGCGAATTTGATTCAGGAAAACGATGCGTTGGCGCCGGAGTGCAGGCCTCTTCATGCAGCAGCCGCTGACAACGCCGGCACTTACCGATGAGGTTTATGCCCGGCGACGCCCGTGCCCGCTCTGAAGCGGTCGGACGCGGGTCAACGAAGCGATTATTCGGAGGTTTACCATGATCTTATCCCATCATCAAAAAACCGTTTTCAGCGTCATTCTGACCATCATTATCACCGTCATCGCAATGTACGACACGGTGTTCCATCTGTTGCTTGAACTGATGCACGTTTCGTTCGAGCTGGTTGAACAGTCGCTGGACCTGTTGGTCGAGCATATTTTTCACACTGACCGCCGCGAGACGCAGATCATCGTCTTCTACATCATGGCGGCGATCGCCTGTTATGGCGTGTACAGGCTGTTGCGGGTCATACCGCGTTGTTGCCGCAAATGCAGGGAGTGCCTTGCAATCGGCTGGCTGCGGCTGAAGCTGGATAGTCTGGCGTACTGGCAGGCTTTATCGCCCGCGGGAAAAGCCAAATGGTGGCTGGGCGGGATAACGGGCGTGAGCGGCATGATCCTTTGGCTTTTTATGTGACGGCGGGCATAAACGTCCGAACGGCTTGACCTTATCGCGCCGAATGCACGTAGCAAACCTCTTGCCCGCTCAGGTCGGCGGCCGCTGGTCGCCCGGCAGGACCGACAGGTCGGGCTTGAAGCCGAAACGGGCCGCATCGGCCAGCGAGTATTTGTCCAGCACCGCCATGAATGCGCGCTGCGCCTCGTACAGCATGCCTTTCAGGAAGCAGTCGCGGGTCAGGCGGCACTGATTGGACGGCACATCGAAGCACTCCACCAGGTTCATGTTGACTTCGGTCAGCCGTATCACTTCGCCGACGCCTATGGTATAGGCGGGCCGGGCCAGCTGGATGCCGCCGCCCTTGCCCCGGGTGGTCATGATGAGCCCCTGGTTGGCCAGGCTGTTCGCCACCTTGACCAGATGGTTGCGGGAAACCTGGTAGTACTCGGCAATCTCTGAAATGGTCGCCATGCCCGGTTCCGGCAAACGGGCGAGATAGATCAGCAGGCGCAGTGAATAATCAGTGAATTGCGTAAGCTGCATGGGTGATACTCCTTAAAAATCAGCCCGCGATTCAGGCGGGGCTTAAAAAAATGAAAGATAGGACTTGACGATTTTACTACTCGGCCATAAGATGCATGTCAAATACATCTTATGGCCGCGCCTTATCTCTGCCCCTCGTGAGGTTAGGCTTTTAAGATGTATTTTAAACACCTTTTTAAATTGAGTTGGAGAAAAATATGTCGCAACAAGCATCCTTGTACGAGCAATTAGGTGGGGAGGCTGCCGTCAATGCCGCCGTGGATATTTTTTACCGTAAGGTATTGAGCGATGGCCGCATCAGCGCCTTCTTCGAGGACGTGGACATGGAAAAACAGGCCGCGAAGCAAAAGGCCTTCCTGACCATGGCTTTCGGTGGCCCGCATAACTACAGCGGCCTCGATATGCGCACCGGCCATGCCCATCTGGTCGAGCGCGGCCTGAATGATTCGCATGTCGATGCGGTGATCGAAAATCTTGCGGCGACGCTGCGCGAGCTGGGCGTGGACGACGCCTTGATCAATCAGGTTGCCGCCATCGCCGAAAGTACGCGAGACGACGTGCTGGGCCGATAATCCTTGATCCTAGAAACAGGTACGCCGCCATGGTGACTATTCATTACGCAAAAGACAACTTTGAACTGGGCGAAGATCAATCCGTTCTGGATTGCCTGACCGATCGCGGTGTGCCCGTTCCTTTTTCCTGCCGCAGCGGAGCCTGCCAGACCTGCCTGATGCGTGCCACCGGCGGCAAGCCGCCAGAGGCCTCGCAGCAGGGCTTGAAGGATAGCCTGAAGCTGCAGAACTATTTTCTAGCCTGCGTTTGCCATCCCACCGAGGATCTTGAAGTCGCGCTGCCGGATGACGATGATATCCAGGCGGCGATTCCCGCTACGGTCAAAAGCCTGACATTGCTGAATCCGGAAATCATGCATGTGGCGCTCGAATGTCATGCGCCCATCGAATACCGGGCCGGGCAATTCATCAATCTGTTTCAAGACCCGACACTGGGCCGCAGCTACTCGCTCGCCAGCGTGCCCTATGAGGATGACCATCTGCACCTGCATGTCCGCCGCCTGCCGCAAGGCCGGGTCAGCGGCTGGATCCACGAGGAATTGCGCCCCGGCCAGACGGTCGAGGTTCGCGGCCCCGCCGGCGATTGTTTTTACACGCCCGGCAATAACGAGCAGGGCCTGGTCCTGATCGGCACGGGCTCCGGACTCGCGCCGCTCTACGGCATCGTCCGAGACGCCCTGGGCCAGGGCCATACCGGCCCTATCCATTTGTTCCACGGCAGCCGCGATCTGGACGGCCTGTATCTGACCGGGGAACTGCACGATCTGGTCAGGCAATATACGAATTTCAATTACGTGCCCTGCCTGTCCGGCGGCGATGTGCCGCACGGCTTTGCCTCGGGACGCGCCCATGACGTGGCCTTTCAGCAAATCCCCGACCTCAAGAACTGGCGCCTGTTTCTGTGCGGGCATCCGGAAATGGTCAAGGCCGCCAGAATGAAAGCTTTTCTGGCGGGCGCCTCCATGAAGGATATCTATGCCGACGCCTTCAATGTCAGCCAGTCTTCCTGATGATGCCGGGGTAAAATTCCCGCGCTTGGGCTGCGGCCTGAGCGCTGGTAGTATTGTCAGCCTGTCGTAGCCGGTCTTTACCGAGGGAGATTGCCTGATGCCCCGCGTCGTCGCCTTATACCGTTATCCGGTCAAGGGCTTTACGCCCGAAGCCTGTGATGTTGTCGAGGTGCTCGATCAAGGCCGCATCGCCGGTGATCGGGTCCTCGGCTTTCGTTTCGCCAACTCAGGCGCGCCGGAAGCGGCCTGGAGCAAAAAGCACGAGTTCGTCGCGCTGGTGAACACGCCCGGTCTCGCGCGCCTTCGCCTTCGGTTCGACCACAGGGCGCTCCGATTGCGCATCTGCCTGGAGGATGCGGTTCTGGTCGAGGCGGCGCTGGACGGGCAGGGCCGTCAGCTTATTGCCGCCGCGCTCGAAAGCTATGTGCTGACGCTGGATGAGAATCCACTGGCCTCGCATCCGGAACGGCTGCCGTTGCGGTTGGTCGGGGACGGCGTTACGCCGCGCTATCAGGACAACGAGGCCGGCCAGATAACCCTGCACAGCCGCGCAAGCCTGGCGGCCGTCGGCCATGCGCTCGGCGGCGACGGCCTCAGTGAGCTTCGCTTCCGCTCGAACATCGCCATCGACGGCCTGGATGCCTGGGAAGAGCAAAGCTGGATTGGGCGCCGGATTCGCATAGGCCGGGTTGACTTCGAGACCGTGGCGCCGAAGACCCGTTGCCTCGCCACGCATGCGAATCCCGACACCGGCGAACGGGATCTGCCGATCCTTAAGACGCTGACCGGCGCCTTCGGCCAGAAAAAGCCGACGTTTGCCATCGCCATGCTCCCGAGCGCCGCCGGCGGGCGGATTCAGGTGGGCGATAAAGTCAGCCTGCTTGATTGAAACGCTCTTTCGGGTGTTTGCATCGAGCGCATGAATGCCGTGCTTGGCGCCTGTTCTGTTTTGAAACAGCGCTAAGGAACGTGGATAAAACAACTTTCTCAAATGTGCGAATGAATTCGCACCTATCTCCTGATTCATTCCATGCGCTAATCGGCTGCTGATTCCTCACCCTTGCCGCCACGCGCCGCGGTGACGGCCTCGCGCAGCCGCACCAGCGCGGCTTCCAGCGTCGCGATGTCTTCCGGGGAATAATCATTGAATATCCGATAAATAAATTCCAGATGTTCGGGATAAGCGCGCTTGAACAGGGCCGCGCCGGCCTCCGTCAGCCGCACGATCTGGCTGCGCCCGTCCGTTTTCGAGGCCATGCGCTGGACCAGCCCCTTGTCTTCCAGGCGGTTGATGACGCCGGTCAGGGTACCTTTGGTGATAATGGTCTTCTCGCCCAACTGCTTGAAGGACATGCCGGCGGTATTGCCCAGGGTCAGGATGATATCGAACTGGGGCAGGGTCAGATCCAGCGTGTGCACATGGGTGGCCGCATAGGCCAGAAAAACCTGGTGCGTCCGCGCCAGCTCGCGCAGTACGCTGGGAAAGGTGGATGGAGAATTCATAACGTCAATTTGATAGTTTTAATTAGAACTAAATAGTAGGCTTAATGCCCAATTTCCTCAAGTTTTTTAATGGAATTAGGCCTCATTGCGTTCATTATGACGGCCCTTTTGTGCTTATGGAAGCAACAGTCGGCCGGTTTCCGGCAAGACCTGCCGACCTTGCGGCATAAACCGAACGGCGCCGGTCAAGTGAAGCGAAATGTTGGAAAGCCATATAAGCAATTGATAATATTGATTAATCAATTTAATTTCCAGGCGCGTCCAGGCCGTAAAAACCACGGTCTCCAGAAAAATAGTCCGTATTAGAACAAATTTAGTTCTAATTAGAACAGAATCTGATAGTATTTCACCATGCCTCGCGAGCTGCATCGGTCTGACTTTTAGGCCTTTGTTAATCGTCAGGCACACAATACCCTTTATCCACTTCGAGGTTTACTCATGAACGCACTCAACAAATTTCTGGTTTCTTCTGTTATGGCCGTATCGCTGGCAGCCCCATCATTCACCGCTTCCGCCGTCGCGAATCCATCGTATGAGGATGTTAAAGCGGCTATCGAAAACACGCTGGCGAAAGTCGAGGAGACGATTGCGGCTCTAGATAACGGCACGGACAACGAGGTGCTGATCGATATGGTCAGCGATGCCCGGCAATTGCAGAAAGATATCGCCAATAATGTGCTGGACTTGAAACGCAATCAGGCCAGCGGTGTTTTAAAGAAAGCCCGTACCGAGCTCAAGAATAACGAACTGGCCTCGGCTAAAGAAACATTGACGGATGCCGCCAACCGCTACAAGGAAATTCAGCAGTTGTACGCATCCAAGCACTAAGCCAGAGCCGGCGGCGCCATTCATGGGCGGGGCGGGCTTGTAAAGCCGTCCCGCTTGAGCCGCGGGCTTATCCGACGATATGCAATGCAACATAGGGAACGAGATTGAAAACCAGGATGGCGATTTTATAAACCGCCATGCCCGCGTAATGGATGGCGTCAAACCGCTCAACCGGCAGACGAAACCAGCGGCCGTGCAGTTGATGCATCCACTCGTGAGCGGCGGTGAACAATAAAGCCCAGACAAGCAGCACACCGTAGTTTATAACGGTGCACCATAACAGAAGGTCACGGATTGATTCGATATTCATGGATGAGTTTCCCTGGTAACTGATACGACAAAACAAAGCTCCCGGATTTTGACACACAGCCTTTATAGAGGCCAATTTACTAGCCTGAATATTTCACCACGAACGACTTGTATGATTAAAACCAAGCAACTTAACGCGTTTTCATTAGAATAGGAATTCTAGTGAAAAAAGGCTGAGGTAGACCGACACGACTTAGGTGTATTTAATAACATCGTCATGCAGCAAAGATCGCTTCAGCCTACTTTTTAAAACTCGAACAGTTGTCAGGAACACGTTGTGATTCCGTATTTTACAAGAATGAGTGCTAAAGGTAATTATTATGTCAGACCCTATAGAGGTTCAATCAGCGCCTATCAAAAAATTGCAGATGATTGGTGTTGATGTTGCTAAACAAAAGCTTGATGTCTCTGTTGACGACAACACCGCTCTAACAATTGATAATCATGAAGAAAGCTTTAAAAACCTATTAAAAATCATCCCCGAGAATGGGTCGGCTTGTTTTGTGATGGAAGCGACAGGGGGGTATGAAAGAAAGTTAGTCGCCTTCCTGCAAGCCCGGGAAATCGCCGTTGCCGTCGTTAATCCCAAGCGGGTCAGAGATTATGCCAATGCTATGGGAGCCTATGCCAAAAATGACCGCATCGACGCCAATATGATCCGTCATTATGCACAAACGGCGTATGACAAAAAACGGCTGCAACTGCGCGAATCCCTCACTGAAGCCGCTCGGCGACGTGAAAGCCTGCTCAGGCGCCGCAACCAATTGGTGGGTCAAAGATCCATGGAAAAACAGCACCTGGAGTCGGCCACGGACAAAGACACGGTGCGGTCAATCAAGCGCATCATGAAACAGCTTGATAAGGAAATCGAAAAAATTGAAGCCATGATTCAGACGGATATTAATGCCGATGAGCATTTGAAAAAAAGTATGAAACAACTCCTTCAAGTGCCGGGATTGGGTGATGTGACAGTATTGACTCTGCTGACTCAATTGCCTGAACTGGGCAAGCTGTCCAATAAGGAAATCAGCGCGTTGGTGGGGCTTGCGCCTTATGCCAGGGATAGTGGCAAAAAAACAGGGCGAAGAGCGATATTTGGGGGGCGAACGCAGATACGATCAACGCTTTACATGGCGACCTTAAGCGCAACCCGTTTTAACAAGCCAATAAGACTATTTTATCAACGTCTGTTGGCCCAAGGTAAGCTAAAAAAAGTGGCCCTTGTTGCCTGTATGAGGAAATTGCTCACTATTCTCAATTCCATGGCAAAAACAGGCAGCGAGTGGAACCCTGATTTTGAACACAGTTGCTGCATGGGCAGATATTTGCTCCTGCAATATCTGCATTTACCCCATCCCTGGGGCTCATGCAGGAGGTAGGTAGAAAACTGCTCCTGCGTTTTCGACATTCGCCACATCCCTGTGGCTTAGCGCCAATAGTAGGCGCTTTAGGCGCAGCTTCCGCTCCTGCTCACGCTAAGGAACGGGAATGAAATAGGACCCGCAATTGAGGCAGGATTTCTGTTCCTATTCAAGGCGCGCAAACAGGCGCATAGCAAGCTATGTAACTGTTTGCGCAAAGCTTCCGCTCCTGCTCACGCTCCTTACCTACATCCCTGTAGGCAACGCCGAAGAGGGACAGAAAGACAAGTCAGTTGCGGGAGTTATAAAATTCACGTTCCTAAGTACCTACATCCTTGTAGGCAATGCAGGAGCAGCGTAGCGGTGTGCCGAGGACACGAACGCCTCCATGGACAGGAAATGATCCCGTCATTTCTCTGCATTCACCCCATCCATGGGGATTAGGGAGGCGGTAGAATTGCGTCTGGAACAGCAATCGAGCACACGAAGAAAATCAAGTTGTTGCCATTTTCTTCCCGTGACTTCATGAATTACTACGGAAACATAGGCAAATATTTGAATTTGAAAGCCTTCGTGTCTTTCGCGGTTAAATCCTTTAAATTGAATACTTTCACACTCTCAACCGCGATCAGCTGCCTGAGTGTTACAAAACCCGGTAATTTGTCGGCTTTATGACATCGTTCGGGACCGTTTTTTGCATTCCGCCGCCACTGAGGCGCCGCCGCAGAGTCGCTGGCGCTTCGCTTGGAGCGGGCGAAGGCGCATCGAAAGGGGGGGCGTTGCCGGATTGGCCCCATTCTTGAATGTCGTATGCCGTAACGCTAACCGAATCAGGGACACAGACCGCCTCCGCGCCATGAATAACATTGTCACGCTTCATTTTCCCGTTCGTTCCAGCCCGGTTCCCGGTCAGGTTCAGGCGGCTATTCATCCGGGTTGCCGTTATGACCTGGTGCTGCCGGAGCCGGTTGTGGCGGACTATTTGAATCATGTTACGGATGATGGCGACCATGAGCAGCTGACCGGCCTGGTCGGCACTTACCGGCTCAGTGTGGATGCGGCGCAAATAGAACCCATTGATCCAAGCGCCCAGCCGCCGCAGGGCTTTATTTGGGATATGGATCTGCTCGGTCCGGGCATCCGTCGTTGTTTGTGCACCGATGCGGACCCGCCGCGCTCGCCGCGGAACAACCGGCTGACCTTGATGGATGCGAGCCTGGACGCGCCCGAGGTGTGTTTATTGGATAACCAGCCGGTCCTGACCATCTCGCCCCGGTTCGAGCTGGAATGGATGACCGACGCTTTCGCCTGCCAGCTGGGCCTGGTACAGTTGGTGGAAGCGTCGCGTACGGTACAGTTTGCCGATGGCGAGTCCCGGGTTTTGCTCGACACCGAATCGGCAGGCCGCGATCCGGTTTTATACCTGAACGACCCAGACGATAACGCCGTCGTCAAGCCGGTTTGCGCTTTTCAGGCGCAGGGCGGCAAGCAGCGTTTCGATTTCAGCCGCGCGGTCAGTCAAGCGATTCCGGCCGAATTCAACAATAAAGCTGTTGTTTCCGTCAGTGTTCTGGAGAAATATACCTGGTATTTCATGCAAAACGCCGACCCCGGTGATCCTGACCGGCATATCTGGGTGCCGGTGCATTTGCCGATAGTCTGGGGCTGGAGCATTCGTGTCCAGCAGCGGTTCGGCGGGGTCTGGGATATTTTCCGCAAAAAACTGATCATGCCGACGCCGTCAACCGAGGCGCCGGCCTTGCCGCGCTGGCAAAGCAATTCGCTGCGCTGCCGGACGGCACGGGAAGGTTAAGGCGTATGCTGGACATCGCGATTATCGGCGCCGGGCTCTCGGGATTGTCCCTGGCGGACCGCCTGCTCGAACACGGCCGTCCTATCGCGGTGTTCGAGGCGCGCAGCCGTTACGGCGGCAGAATCCTGTCCCGTTCGGTCACGTCAGGACCCGCGGCGTCATCGTTCGCGGTCGACCTCGGGCCAACCTGGGTATGGCCCGATCATCAACCGCGCATCGCGGCGTTGGCTAAACGCCTGGGGTTGGCGTTTTTTCGCCAGTGGGACAGCGGCCATAGCCTGTATCAGATCGACGCCCAATCGGCCCCGACCCGGTATATCGACACCCAGACACACGATAGCGCGCGGCGCTTCAGAGGCGGTTGCCATCAGTTGATAGCCGGCTTATTGCAGCGCCTGCCGGCGTCGATCCTGCATCCGCAACACCGCCTGTTGCAATTGGCGGATCGGGGGAACCGCATCGATCTGGTCTTTGAAACCGGCAATGGCCAGGCCTCCTATCGGGCGAAACAGGTGATACTGGCGCTGCCGCCCCGCTTAGCGGCGGAAACGATTACCTTCGAACCGCCGCTGGCGCCGAAACTGATCCAGGCCATGCAGGACATCCCCACCTGGATGGCGGGACATGCCAAAGCCATGCTGGTGTATCCCGAAGCGTTCTGGCGCCACCAGGGTTATTCCGGCAATGCCTTGCAGCCCTACCCGGGAGCGGTGCTGGCTGAAATTTACGATGCCTGTCCGGAACAGGACGAGTCGGCCGCCTTGTTCGGCTTTTTCGGCTTGCCGGCTTTTACCCGAGCCCTGTACCGCGACAAGCTTGAAGCCTTGATCGTGCAGCAGATGGTGCGATTGTTCGGTGCGGCCGCGGCGCATCCGCTTCAGGTTCTGGTTCAGGACTGGAGCGCGGAACCGTTTACCGCCGCCGAGCAGGATCGCGCGCCGCCGGCTGAACATCCTCGCTACGGACATCCCTGGCTGCAACTGGATCACTGGCGGGACAAGCTTTATTTCTGCGGGACCGAAACCGCCGAAGCCGAGGGCGGCTATCTGGAAGGCGCGCTGGCAGCGAGCGACCGGGTTTTTACCGCACTGACACTTTAAGACAAGGACATCCATGATGACGAACACACAGAAAAACGCCGCCTGTCTCGCCCGGTTCAGGCGCTATATCGACGAGCAGAAAGCCGGGTTGAAAAAACGCTACGAGCAATCGCTCGCCCGGGATCTTTCCCGGCAGCAATGGGACGGCTGTTTTCAGCGCAATGTGCTGGCCGTTCTGGAGCAGGCGTATGCCGATGCCCTGGCGCAATTGCAGACGCTGCCGTTCGATAACAGCGAGACGCCGGTCCATCAGGGATTATCGGATTTGACCCGGCAAGCGCTGGCGGCTTTCGACGGCTTCGTCGACGATTTTTTACAGTTTGTCGTCGATAAACACCGGACCTCCTGCGCCTTATCCAATTTTCCCGACGAACACAAGCCGGACAAAGCTTACGTTATCGAGGTGAAACGGGGCATCGCCGGGCTCTGGCAGAACTTTGCCCTGAGCGCCAATGCTTATTTTCTGGAAACTCGGTAGCGCCGCGCGCATACCCCTCCGTGGTACAAGTGCGAATGAATTCGCACCTACAACAAACGTAGGCAGGTTTTCAATCCCAGCATCGAAGCCATCCAGGCCGGGCTTCCGCTAAAGCGCCAACCCGGCCTGCCTATTAAACCTGTGCTCCGCGCCAATGTCGCAAATCCCACAGTGGCTGCCGTGATTGTCGCAGTGTCTGCACCCGGCTGGAGCAGGCTCTCTGTAAGGACAGGCTATCTCATTGATATTCAACATAAAAATCGATTGTCGAAAGCTGGAGCGGAATTTGCTTGTACCGCATTAACGGCCATGCCGTCTTGTCCCGCAATCTTCAATACAGGTAATTTATGAGCAAAATCGGCATTTTTTTCGGAACCGATACCGGCAGCACCCGCCTGGTGGCTAAAAAGATTTTTAGCTTATTGGGTGAGGAGCTGGCCGACAAACCCAAAAACATCAACCGTACCAGTCCGGCCGAGTTATTGCAGTACGACGCCCTGATACTCGGCACGCCGAGTTACGGCGTCGGCGATTTGCCGGGGCTGGCGGTCGGTTGCCAGGAACCCAATTGGCAGGAGTTCGTGCCGCATCTGGATGATGTCGACCTGTCCGGCAAACGCGTGGCCTTGTTCGGGCTGGGGAATCAGGAACGCTACGCCTCGCGCTTCGCCAGTTCCCTGATCCAGCTTTACCGGGTGTTTTACGGCTACGGCGCCGACATCATCGGCCCCTGGAGCACCGAGGGCTATCAGTTCGAGCATTCCGATTCGATCATCGATAACCAGTTTGTCGGCCTGGTGCTGGATCAGCGCACGCAGCCCTTCCTGACCGAGGAACGGATCAAGGCCTGGCTGGCGCAAATCACCCCGCAGTTGCTGCCGACGCTGGCGGAGGCGGGCTAAATGCGGCAAACCGGGCCCGAGGCCGATCTGACCCCGTTGGCCGACTGCAGCTCATGCAAATATCGCGATACGCTGCTGGCGGCCGGCACTTGCAAGCCCGGCGATTGCTGCGTGGCGGCGGAAAGCGGCCGGCAAATCGACCGGTTTTTCCGCGCCAATCCGGCCTATGCCGCTGATTACAGTCAGGACCGCTTTTGGGAACGGCGCGCGATCGCCGCGCGTTATCTGCCGGTCCAGGATTTGCGGCCTTTGCTGACCGATCCTGACGAAGCGGTACGGCGCGTATTGGCCTACCGGGTGCCGCTGGAATGGTTGCCGGAATTGCGCAACGACACGGACAGGGAAGTCAGGATAACCGTGGCCGACCGATTGCCGGAGCAACAGCTGGAGCTGATGGCCGAGGACCAGGATTATCTGGTGCGCGTCTATGTCGCCAGGCGCTTGCCGGAAGGCCGCTTGTTCCGCCTGGCGGCCGACCCTGATAATGAGGTGCGGCGTACGGTGGCAGGGCGCCTCCCTTGCGTCAGCCTGGGGCTGATGGCCTATGACCCGGAAGTCGACATCCGCCGCATCGTCGCCCAGCGCATGGACGTTGACGATTTGGCGATGATGAGCAAGGACGATGACTGGATGGTGCGGTACGAAGTGGCGCTGCGGGCAAAGCCGGAACTGCTGCAACAAATGCTCGACGATAGCGAGGAGGACGTCCGCCTCGCCGCCCGGCAGCGCTGGGAGGCTTTATCAGCACTGCCGGGATAGCCGAAGAACCGCTTGAAAAGATGCGAGAGCGGGTAGGCTGGGCTGGAGCTTTGCGGAAACCCGGCATAAAGAGCTGCCAGGTTTCGGCTCAACAACGCCCCGTCACCGCATCGTACACGCAGGAATAATCCTCCCGTCCATGACCGGCCTGGGCGCGTCTGTACAATTGGAGCAGCACGTCGAGCATCGTGGTATCAAGGCCGCGGGCTTCGCGCTTGAACAGGTCGATGTCCTTGATCAGATGCTCGGTGGGAAAATTGGGATTGCGGTAGTCGTGCTCCTGCATTTTCGCCAGCTTTTTGTCGAAAGTCGGCGCATAAAGGGCGCTTTGGCGCAGGATTTCCATGAAACTGTCGACGTCGACGCCGTTTTCCTCGACGAATCCCAGGCTGGTGGAGAAGGCTACGGTCAGCGATGCGATCAGCTGATTCAGCGCCAGTTTCAGCGCGGAAGCCTGGCCCACGGAGCCTATCAAGCGCGGCTCCGGCCCCAGGCAGGTCAACATCGGCCTGACTTCGGCGAACGCGGCTTCGGGGCCACCCGCCATGATGATCAATTTGCCCGAGCGCGCTTCCGGGATGCTGCCGAGTACCGGCGCTTCCAGATAAACGCCGCCGGCATCGTTGACTTGGCCTGCCAGGCGCCGGTTCTCGCCGGGGCCAATGGTCGACATCTGTACCAGCGTCTTGCCCGACAATGCGACATCCCCCAGGGCGGTTTCGACGGCTTGGGCGTCGCTGAGCATGGTAAAAACGATATCGCTGCCGGTTACGGCATCGGCCGGGGTGTCGGCAATCGCCGCGCCCTGGCTTGAAAGCGTTTCCGTCTTGGCGCGGGTGCGGTTCCAGACCCGGATCGGATAGCCTTCATCCAGCAGTCGGCCGGCCATCGGATTTCCCATCAGCCCGGCGCCGAGCCAGGCAATTGCAGGTTTTGTCGTCGCCATGATTGTCTCCTTATGAATAATCCAAATACCGGAATATAACGTTTTTATCGGTTTTTATCATTAATAAGGACTTGCGCAAAAAATGTAAGGGAACCTTCGGACCGACATTCCGCAGCCAATTCAGCCACTACCGGAATAAAATGCGGCTCATACAGATCAAAGGGATTGCCTGTATCGTGCGGATGCATTGTAGGGGCGGACCTACGTGTCCGCCCTGTTTCGGGTGCACAACAAATTATCGGAGAACCGCTGGCCAAAGGTGAACCGTTGGGCAAGGGCGAACACACGTGTCTGTTCATTTTACGGTATCAGGGCAAACGCCGGATTTCGGCACTAACATGCAGTGCGAATACCCTATGGCCCACAAGTACCCATAGGGCATAAATGAACTCAAACCGGCAACCGTGCGACATCAGTTATCCGGCCGCATGGATAGAATCAGGCCGATTTTTACTCTATTAGTCATTCAGATGTGTATCCTGGTGGTATAAAGTAGAAGATAAGCCGGGGTTGTCCACCGACATGAGATTGGCGCCGGTTGACCCAGGCAAACGTTCTGGCTTTAAACCCAACCTTTTACAGGCACAATCCGGCCAGTCCGCCGGTTAGGCCAAGTCCGGAATCTGGCCATGAAACGGGACATTTTAACCAGCATTACTATCTTTTCTGGAGTTTTCTATGTTTCACAGGCAATCGTTGTCGCTACTGATACTCTTCTTCAGCTTTTTCGCCTTGCCCCCGGTTGCGCCCGCCGCCGAGGATGCCACACAGGCCCGGCGGGTTATCGAGAACAGCTCGGAACAAATCAAACAGACATTAAAACAGCCGGCCTATCAAAAGGATTTCGACAAGTCGGTCCGGTTTGTCGACGGGATCGTGAGCGAATTCGCCGACATGCCTCGAGTGGCGCTGCTGGTATTGGGCAAAAATATCCGCCAGGCCATGCCCGAACAAAGACAGCGCTTCATAGAGGAATTCAAGACCTTGCTGGTACGCACCTATACCCGGGCCTTTCTGGATTACAAGGATTGGAGCCTGACTTTCAAACCTTATGCCGATGACAGGGACGATGGCAGGACCATTGTAAAAACGGTGGTCCATCAGCCGGGGCAGCAGCCTGTTGAAGTCAACTATCGCATGCTGTTGAACAAGCAAGGCGAGTGGAAGGTTTACGACATCATCATCGGCGGCGTCAGCCTGGTGACTAACTATCGCACCTCTTTTAACCAGGAGATTGCGCAAACGGGCTCGATTGACAGCGTCATACAAAAGCTGGTCGACAAAAACAGCAAGCCCGTCACCGACGATAAAGGCTGAGTCCACCTGAAAATATCCGCCGGAACGGGGCCGGGTCGGGCCTGTTGCCGTCACTCGGCGCGCAACGCTTCCAAAGGTTCCAGCCGGGCCGCCTTCATGGCCGGAGCCACGCCGGCGGCGATGCCGATCAGCAAGGACACCAGAAAGGCCGCCGCGATATAGCTCCAGGCCAGTTGCACCGGCAGCGCCGGCAGGGCCGCCGCGATCAGCCGCACGGTGGCGATGCCGGTCAGCACGCCGACCAGGCCGCCGGTCGCGCTCAGGGCCAGCGCCTCCGATAAAAACAGCTGAAAGATCGTGCGCCGTTCCGCGCCGATGGCGCGCAGCAGGCCGATTTCCGAGATTCGCTCCGATACCGCGATGGTCATGATGGTCAGGATGCCGACCGAACCGACCAGCAATGAAATGCTGCCCAGCGCCGCCACGGCCAGGGTCAGGATGCTTAAAATCGAATCCATCTTTTCCAGCATCTGGTTCTGCGTGATGATCGTGAAATCCTCGCTGCCGTGCCGGGCGATCAGGTGCTTCCTGATGGCCTGTTCCAGGCGCGCGACCGGCGCATCGCTTTCATAGAGCAGATCGATCTCCATCAGGCTTTCGCGATTGAACATCTCCAGCGCCTTGGCGGCCGGGATGTAAAGCGTATCGTCCATGTCGAAGCCCAGCAGCTGGCCTTTGCTTTCCATGACGCCGATCACGCGATAGCGGTCGCTGCCGACGCGGATGCGCTGGCCCAGCGGGCTGGCCGTGCCGAACAGTTCCAGTGCCAGCGTATGGCCCAGGACGGCCAGGGCGCGCGGATTGGATTCCTCGCCGGCGGGCAGAAATCGGCCCGAGGCGACGTTGATCTTCCAGATCTCCGGCACGGCCGAGCCGACGCCCAGGACATTGGTGCGCCGCTGCCTGCCGCCTGCTTTGACTTCGGCGTTGCCCTGCACGGTCGGCATGGCGGCAATCACATGGTCCAGCCGGCCCAGGCTTTCGGCATCGGCTATCGATAAAGGCCGCACGGTGCTGATCGTGGAGCCCGAGATGCCGAAGGTCGTGGTTTTGCCGGGCACGACCGCGATCAGGTTGGTGCCGAACTGGGTAAACTCGGTCAGCACAAAGGCATGGATGCCGCGGCCGATCGAGGTCAGTATCACGACCGCGGCGATGCCGATGATGAGGCCTAGGGCGGTCAGGCCCGAACGCAGCTTGTGGCTGATAACGGTACGGTAGGACAAGGCGATCAGGTCAGCGGCGCGCATGGCTACCTCTTCGCCAGGGCGGTCACGGGGTCGAGGCGCGCGGCTTTCCTGGCCGGCAGCACGCCGAACACCAGCCCCGTCAGCAAGGACACAGCCAGCGCCGCAAACAGCGCCCAGCCCGGCAGGATGAACGGGAAATCGGGATAGGCGGTCTGCAGCCCCCACAGCGCGACTTGCCCCAGCACGACGCCCACTACCGCGCCGGCCAGCGACAGCATCGCCGCTTCGGCCAGAAACAGCCCGTGCAGCTGACGCCGGGTTGCGCCCAAGGCTTTCAGCAGGCCGATTTCGGCGGTGCGCTGCGTCACGCTCACCAGCATGACATTCATGACCAGCACGCCGGCCACGGCCAGACTGATGCCGGCAATGCTGGTCACGGTCAAAGTCAGCGCGGTCAGTATCTTGTCGAAAGTGCTGACGACGCTGTCCTGGGTAATCAGCGTGATATCGTCCTCGCCTTCGTGGCGGGCCTTGATGATGTTGGTGATGTCTTCCATGGCCTGAGGCATGACCTGTTTGGACTTGGCTTCCACCAGCACCCGAAACAGCGAGTAGGTGTCGAACAGCGCCTGCGCGGAGGCGACCGGGATGATGACGATTTCGTCGAAGTCGGTGCCGATGGACTGGCCTTTCGAGGACAGTATTCCGATGACGCGGAACCGGCGGTCATTGATGCGCAGCCACTGCCCGAGCGCGGGCTTGCCGGGGAACAGCTGTTCGCGGATAGTCTGGCCGATCACGCAGACCGGCATGGCTTTATCGGGATCGGCTTCCGGCAGGAAGCGTCCCTGGGCCAGGGTCAGATGGCGGACGGACAGCAATTCATGCGTCGAGCCGAGGATATTGGTTTCGCGCTCCAGGCCTTCCGTTGAAACCGGCGCCGAACCGACCGCTACCGGGGCGATGGCGGCCACATAGTGGCTCCTGAGCAGGGCATAGGCATCGCCCAGGGTCAGATCCCGGGGCGTTTCGCCGAACAGCGGCGGCGCGCCGCCGACCGTTTCGGTACGCCCGGGCAGGATGATGATCAGATGCGTGCCCAGCGCTTCAAACTCCCGCACGATAAACAGGCGGGCGCTTTCGCCCAGGGCCGTCAGCACGGTCACGGAAGCCACGCCGATGCTCATGGCCAGGATAATCAGCGCGGCGCGCAGGCGCTGGGTACTGATCGCGCCGAAAGCTTGGGTTAAGGTATCTTTGAAAAACATGGGCCGGCTCCGGAGGCGGCCGTTCATGCGCAAACAGGAACGGCCAATCGGAAGCTAGCCTAACCGAACCGCGATCGATTAAAAAGCGATTTTGCGGTAAACGCCCGCGTAACGCTTGCCGGCCGCGGCCGGCAAGCGCAGGATACGCATTACCTGCCGCCCTGACCCATCACCAGCGCCGGACCTTGCTTGGCCGCGTAACTCTGCTTGATGGCCTGGGCCAGCTGGTGCACGGCCATGGCGTAGTTGTTGCTGTTGTTATAACGCTTGATTACCTTGAAATTGGGGTAAACCTGCCAGTGCTCATTGCCCTGGTAAGTGCTCAGGGCAATCGTCGATTTGGTATTGCCGCCTTTGGCCTGCCTGGCAACCGGTTTGCTGCGCTGCCAGCCGCTGTGCGAGAAATAATTCGCGACGCTGCCGATCGCATCTTTCTGGTTCCATAGATCACGCACGCCGTCGTGGTCGAAATCGACGGCCAGGCTGCGGAAGCTGCTGGGCATGAATTGCCCGAGCCCCATGGCGCCGGCCCATGAGCCGACCGGCTCAAGCGGATCGAAGCCTTCCTCGCGCGTCATGAGCAGGAAATTCTCCAGTTCCGAGGTGAAGAATCTGGTGCGTCTTGGAGTATCGAAAGCCAATGTCGCCAGGGCATTGAAGGTGCCGGTCTTGCCGACGTTGCGGCCGAAATAGGTCTCGACGCCGATGATCGCGACAATATATTCGGGATCGACGCCATAGGTGGCGCTGGCTTTCTGGATGATATCGGCGTTATCGATCCAGAATTGCACGCCGTGGCTGATATGCTGATCGGTCAGAAACTTGCTGCGATAGCGCGTCCAGACGCCCGGTTTGGCCGGACCGTGGCCTCGCGGCGCGGTTTCGAGCCGGATAACGGAATCCAGGCGCGTGGCCTGCGAGAACAGGCCGTTCAGATAGGTTTCCGAGAAGCCGTGCTTTTGCACCATGTGCCGGATAAAGTCATGCACAGGCTGCGAGTAGGTGTAAATGCCGTTCAGTGTGCGGGCCGAGTAGGCCGGGGCGGGCACGGAGACAGGCTGGCTGAATGATTGAGCCGGCGGCAGCGAGACCGCGGCTTTGACGACCGGTTTCGGCGCGGATGGAACTTTGTTTTGCGGCATCACGGCGGCCAGCGTATCGGAGCGGCGGTTCTCCGTATCCGTGGCGCAGCCGGCAAGCAACAGGGTTAAAGCTAATTGAAACACCCGTTTATAAGTTATATTTGTTACCAACATATTTTTTATCTTCTTATTAATTAGTGGCCCCCCAAAAAGAGCACCAGGACATCCGGGCGGCATACGGATAACCGTTCCGCGCGGGCGGCGAGATTTCTTATTATTGTTGGCTTCTATTATTGGTTATTTCATCGGTATTGTTAAGCCCGCGCTGCAAAAAAACACCCGGTCGCAATGCTGCCCGATTAATTGCGAGGCCTTGCCGGACAGGTCTACAAAGCGTCTGGCCAGCGGATTGTCGGGAATGATACCTAGCCCGACTTCATTGTGAACCAGGACCATATCGCAGGGAATTTGCAGCACTGCCTGCAGCTCGTCCAGGATGGCGGTTTCGGAATGGCCGTGGTACAGCATGTTGTTGAGCCACATCGATACGCACTCGACCAGCACGGGCCGGCGGCAGTCCTTCAGCGCCTCGAACAGCCTGACGGGCTCTTCCAGGGTATCGAAAAAATCCTGGCGGCGCTGCTTGTGGACGGCGATGCGCGCCTGCATCTCGTCGTCGAAAAACTCGGTCGTGGCCAGATAGTAGGGCTTGAGGTCCCCGGCCTGCTCCAGTATGTAGGTTTCGGCCAGCCGGGACTTGCCGCTTTTGATGCCGCCAATGAACAGCGTTTTCATGTCAGCAGGGCTCCTGCGATCAGGAGGGTCAGCACGATAAGATTAATGCCCGTTTTCATGTTCAATGCTTGTTCCAATGTCGTTTGATTGATCGGATGGATTGACCAGCCCAGTACCGGCTTGTGCTTGATGCGGCCGTGGTAGCGGGCGTCGCCGCCCAGCGCCACGCCCAATGCGCCGGCCATGGCCGCGATCGGATAGCCGGCGTTGGGGCTTTCGAGCTTGCCGCCGTCGCGCAGGCAGCACTGCCAGGCCCGCCGTCTGTCCTCGGCCAGCGCAATGATCAGCAGCGCCGTCAGCCGGGCCGGCAGGTAATTGGCGATATCGTCCAGCCGGGCCGCGACCTTGCCAAAGTAAAAATAACGTTCGGTCTTATAGCCGATCATCGAATCCAGGGTGTTGACGGCTTTATAGACGGCGATGCCGGGCAGCCCGAACAGGACCAGATAAAACAGCGGCGCGATGACGCCGTCGCTGAGGTTCTCGGCCCAGGTTTCCAGCGCGCCCTTGCAGACCTCCGTTTCGGTCATGGCCTCAGTATCGCGGCTGACCAGATAGCTCAATGCCTGCCTGGGATTTTCGGCCGTCAGCAGGCCGGCGACGCTGGCGTGCAGCATGTGCATGGCCAGGCCGGTCGAGGCCGCCATGGCCAGTACCGGCAAAGCCAGCCAGCCCGGCATCAGGCCGGCCAGATAAACCAGTGCGGCGGCTATCGACAGTGTCAGCGCCAGCAGGCCGGTCACGAGCAGCGCGCCGGTTGTGATGCGGCCTTGGTAAAACCGCCGTTCGAAGGCCGAGATAAAGTCGCCCATCCACATCACGGGATGCTTGCCGGGCAGCTCGCCGATCGTCAAATCGATCAGATAGGCCAGCAATGCCAGTTCAAAATACATCGGCCAGACCTGCATAAACGTAGGGTACGCATCGCGTACCTTTTTCAAAGCGGTTTTCTGAATCAAGTTTCCAGGTGGTACGCGATGCGTACCCTACACAACGGATTTTTATATCCATATCAATCCTGTAGCGCGTCCAGAATCGCCGCGATATCCAGCTGCTGCGCGACCATGTCGGCAAAGCCCTGGATTTCGGCCTCGCGGTAGGCCGTATAGTCGTAGCCCTGATAGGCCGGATTGATGGCCTTGAAATAAGCGGTGCGAAAGTCGTCATTGTCGAAAATGCCGTGCACATGCGTGCCGGCGACGTGCTCGTGCCGATGCGCCAAAGGATACTTGGCCATGCGGCCGCAATGGATTTCATAGCCTGTGACGGCCGGGCAGGAAAACAGCTCGTACTGCCCGCGCTTGAGGATTTTCGGGGTTTTATAGACCACCGTATCGTCGAACAATCCCAGCCCCGTTTCGCTGCCGGCGATGTCATGCTCGAGCGCATCGGGGTCATGCAATAGTTTGCAGAACATCTGATAGCCGCCGCAGATGCCGAACACCGGTTTTTTAAGCCGTTGGAGCTCATCGAACAAGCCCCGATCCTTCAGCCACTGCAGGTCGCGGATCACGGTCTTGCTGCCCGGCAGCAGCACCATGTCGAACTCGTCCAGCGGCCGGTAGGCGTCGATCAGTTCCACCTGCACCTCGGCATCGGCCATCAGCGCATCGAGGTCGTTGTAATTGGCCAGGCCCGGGTAGGCGATCACGGCGGCGCGGATTTTGACATCGCCCAGGCGCTGCCGGTAATTCTGCAGCGACTGCGAGTCTTCCATGTCGATATTCAAGGGCTGAAAGGGGAGCACGCCCAGCACGGGCACGCCGAAACGCTCGCGGATGATCTTCTCGCCCTCGTCGAAAAAGCGCCGGTCGCCGCGGAATTTGTTGATCACGACGCCGATCAGGTTGGCGCGCATGACCGGGTCCATCAACTCCAGGGTGCCGTAAATCGATGCGAAGACGCCGCCGCGCTCGATGTCCGCGACCAGGATGTTTTTGGTATGGAAGGTTTTGGCGATGAAGGTGTTCGACAGGTCCTTGTGCAGCAGATTCAGCTCCACGGGCGAGCCCGCGCCTTCGGCGACGATCAGGTCATAGGACTGCTGCAGGGTCGAGAAGGCCTGCCGGACCTGCTGTTTCAGAGTGCCGATCTCGTCGTAATAAGCGGCGATCGATTCGTTTTTGTAAACCTGGCCGTTGACGACGACCTGCACGCAGCCGTTGCCGTGCGACTTGAGCAGTACCGGATTGAACAGCACGCTGGGCTCGACGCGCGCGGCCTCGGCCTGCAGGCACTGGGCGCGCGAAATCTCGCCGCCTTCCTGCGTGACGGCCGAATTGTTCGAGACGTTCTGCGCCTTGAACGGCGCGACGCGCAGGCCGCGGTCGGCAAAGATGCGGCACAGGGCCGTGACCAGCGTGGTCTTGCCGGCATCCGAACTGGTGCCGAAAACTGCTAAGGGTTTCATTTCAATCATCGCCTAATGTTGTATTAACCACGAAGACCACGAAGGACACGAAGAAAAATATAAACTTCGTGTTCTCTGTGTTCTTCGTGGTTAATATTAAAGTTCAGAGGTTATCGTATTCAGGCATCGCGCCAGCTCGGCAATCGCCTGTTCGTCCTTGACGGCAAAGCGCACATGACGGCGGGTCAGCCCGGCAAAATTATCGCAGACGCGGATCAGAATGCGCGACGGCGCGAGCTTTTCCTGCAATTGATAGCCATCCATGCCGGCCAGTTCCGCCAGCAGGAAATTGGCCTGTCCGTCATAAATGCGCCGGAACAGGCCGCAGTCCGACAAGGCCTGACGCAATTGTCCGCGCAGTTCGCTTGTCTGCCGGCGGGTCTGTCCGATAAAAGCCGTATTGGTCAGCGCCTGCTGCATGTAAGCCATGTCGAGGCTGGACAGTTTCCAGGCCGGCTCCAGGCGTTTCAGCGCTTCGATCGCCGGACTGGTCGCCATGACAAAGCCGATGCGGATGCCGGCGCAGCCGTAAAATTTGCTCAGCGATTTGATCAGGTACAGTTTGTCGTAGTGTCCGATGTGGCCGGTGATCGATTTATTTTCACAAAGCTTCCGCTCCTCGGCAATCGCTCCCGGCATTGCCCCTTGTGCCCCAGAGGGTATACCTCCTGCATCCATGCAGTCGTGCTCACGCCCCTTGCCTATGTCCTGTAGGCAAAAGTCCAGAAAAGACTCGTCGATGATGATCGTGCAGTCGGCGGCCCGCCATTTTTCCAGCCAGTCCTTCAGGTCGTAAAGCCGGCCGTCCGGCGTCGACGGATTGACGAAAATGACCGTGCTGCCTCGGGGAACATCGGCCGCCGGATCGACAAATCGGTCGATGGTATGCAGCCGGCAGCCGAGCTCGCCGGCGATATGCGCATATTCGCCATAGAGCGGCGCGTACAACACCACATCATCGGGCTGCAGAAAGCGCAGCAGGGCAAAAATGGCCACGCTGGCGCCGTTGAAGACTTCGATATCGGCGCCGGGCGGACCGGGGTAGCGTTCCTGCAGCGCCTGTTTCAGTTCGCTGTAATGCGGATCAGCATAAGGGCCGAGCTGAACCTGCTGCAAGCAGTCCAGCGTTACCGCCTGCCGCGGGTTGATATTGGCCGAGAAATCCAGCACCTGCCGGGGCAGGCAGCCCAGGTTTTGGGCGAACCGGTAGATATTGCCGCCGTGTTTCATGAATAAACTGATGTCATCAAGGGTTAAAAATTTTTACCACGAAGCGTAGGGTACGCATCGCGTACCATTTTTGATGACCTAACACCCCAAAAGGTACGCGATGCGTACCAGACTGTGAAAGAATTAGTGAAAAGCGTCATAAAAAGCCTTATTCACCACGAAGATCACGAAGGACACGAAGAAAAAATAAAATTAATCAATAACTTAAAACTTCGTGTGCTTCGTGTCCTTCGTGGTTAAATCTTTTAAATTGAATACTTTCACAGTCTCGTACCCTACAAACTTCATTTACAAGTTGATGTAATCCACGTAAGTGAAATCGACGCTGTGCCGCAGCTTATGCACGGAGCCGGCGTCGATGCGCAATTGGAACGAATTGGCCAGGGGCATGTTCAGGGCGCGCGCCAGCAGGGCGCGGATTACGCCCGCATGGGTGATGACCAGCACCTGCTCAGCCTTGACCGTCGCCAGATCCTGCCAGAAGCCGCCCGCGCGCAGGTACAGATCCTCGAAATTCTCGCCGTTCGGCGGCGCGGCCTTGACGAAATCATTGGTCCAGTTTTGCACGGCATCGGCATCGATATCGTCGAAGCGTCGCCCTTCCCAATCGCCGAAATGCAGCTCCTTCAGGCGCTCATCGGTGGTCACGGCTTCCGAGAAGGTTTTGGCCAGCTCCAGGCAGCGCGTCAGCGGGCTGCTGAACACCTTGCAACCGGCATCGAACTCGGGCAGTTTGTCATGCAGATCCTGGGCCTCGTCGGCAAAACTGTCAGCCAGACCGACATCGCTGTGGCCGTAGCAAAGCCCCGGTTCCGCGGCTGTGTTGGTATGGCGAATCAGATAAATGTCCATAAGGTACTCACACTCAGATAAAAAACGGTTTCGGCGATCTGCTGGCTGGCGCCGAGGCAATCGCCGGTATAGCCGCCGATACGGCGGTAAAAATAACGCCCCAACAGCCAGTCGGCAGCCAGCACGGGCAGAATCGCCAGCCAGCAGAAGGCCGGCAGCAGCAGCAAAGGCACTAAAGCCAGGCTTGCCGCAAACAGCAGACCGGCGATGTCGGGCCTGAAGACGGCGGCGCCGGCCTTGCTGTGGTCGATGCGCGCATAATCGTAACGGCGCATGATCAGCAAGGGCTGCAGCCGGCTGAAGCTGTGCCCGGACAGCAGCAACAACGGCACGGCGGCCGCCGGCAGCGAGCCGAGCACGCTGATCTTCAGCGCCAGCAGCAGCACCAGGCCGAGTACGCCATAGCTGCCTGTCCTCGGGTCCTTCATGATCTCCAGTATGCGCGGCTTGTCGAAGCCGCCGCCGAAGCCGTCGCAGACATCGGCGAAGCCGTCTTCATGGAAGGCGCCGGTAACAAGAATGCCTGCAACAAGCGCCATGATGACGGCTGTCTGCTGCGGCCACAGCCCATCGGCCAGATAAAAACCCAATGCCGACAGCCCGCCGACCAGCCAGCCGACCAGCGGCAGGTAAACCGCGGCTTCGGGCAGTTGCCGGTAATCCAGCTTTTGGGGCACGGGCAGGCGCGTGTAGAAACCGAGCGCCAGCAGGAACAGTCTTGGATGGGGCATGACTGTTTTTCAGACTGTCCAGTCTTCGGTACTTAAATCTGCAAAAACAGTTTGGATATCGGTAAAAATTTTGTCGGCGCTGACCAGCATGCAATTTTCCGTGATTGCGGTCGAGATCATCATCAAGTCTATATTGTGTTTTTTAAGATTCTCTTGATTGAGGTTACGCAAATCCTTGATGGATTTTTTTAACAAACCGAAAAGCTCAGCTCCTTGGGGAGTCAAGGGTAAACAGCAAAAATCTTTTTGCACTTGAATGATTTTTTGCCGAATACGGAGTTTTTTACTTTCCGGCGCATTGGCGAAACCGTATTCAAATTCATAGAGCGACAGTACCGAAAAACAGACTTTGTCGGTATCAGTGAGCATTGACAGGCGCTGCAGAATTTTAGGGTGCGCTGGGGCCGATGCGTTATAAAGGTCTGACAGTGTATTGGAGTCGAGTAAATAATTCATTCGGATTTAAAGGCAAAATCTTGCTTGAATTCTTTCATATCCTGCTTGAATTGCTCGGTATGCTCTTCCAGATCAATAGGATTTTCGGCAATGCGCTCGGCAAGCTGCGCCCATTTTGACGGTTTTTGCCGTGCTTCCAGCGCGCGACGGATGGCGTCATAGATGAATTGATCAGGATTCGGTAAATGGTTGATCTGCTCCACCATTTCATGGGGTAAATTGATAATGTGCTGCATGGTTTTATACTCCGGTTACGCAATTGTATAGTCAATGGTCAATAGGATGCGAAACTCAGGAAGGAATTCACTGCCAGATTAACCGATTGATGGAACTTATTAAAGTTTCAGTTGCATGCTGAGGATTTTTAATGATCAACCCCGGCCTCATCGAACGATGCCATCTCGTTCAGCATCAGCACGGCCGATTGCAGCAGGGGGAAGGCCAGGGCGATGCCGGAGCCTTCGCCGAGCCGCAGGTCCAGGTTGATAAGCGCCCGGGCATTGAAGTGCTTCAGCAGCGCCTGATGGCCCTGCTCGCGCGAGACGTGGCTGAACACGCAATAATCGAGCACCTGCGGGTGCAGCCGGCTGGCTACGAGCAGGGCGCTGCCGGCGATAAAGCCGTCGACCGGGATCAGCATGCCCAGCTCGGCCGCCTTCAGATAGGCGCCGGTCATCATGGCGATCTCGAAGCCGCCGAACGTCGTCAGGGCCGCCAGGGGTTCGGTAATGGCCGGGTGCCGCTCCAGCGCCTGCCGCAATACCGCGACCTTGTTGCTCAGTTGTTCGTCGTTCAGGCCGGTGCCGCGGCCTACGCATTGTTCCAGCGGCAGTCCCGTCAGCACATGCATGAGCAGGGCGGCGGACGAGGTGTTGCCGATGCCCATTTCGCCGAAGCCGATGCAGTTGCAGCCCAGCTTGTGCTGGCTTGAGACAATTTCCGCGCCCGTTTGCAGGGCTTCCAAGCATTGCCGGTCGGTCATGGCCGGTTCCGTCAGGAAGTTGCGCGTGCCCTTGGCTATCTTGGCGCCGATCAGCGCCGGATGGCTGTCCAGATCGGCATTGACGCCGGCATCGACGACCAGCAGTTCCATGCCGTGCTGGCGCGCGAACACGCTGACCGCCGCGCCGCCGGCCAGAAAATTGGCGACCATTTGCGCGGTCACGGCCTGCGGATAGGCGCTGACGCCGGCTTCGGCCACGCCGTGATCGCCCGCGAAAACGATGAGGCAGGGCTTGTTCAGGCGGGGCGTCAGGGTGTTCTGGATCAGGCCGATCCGCAGCGCCAGTGTTTCGAGCAGGCCCAGCGCCCCCAAAGGCTTGGTCTTCTGGTCGATTTTTTGCTGCAGGGCGGGGCGAAGCGTTGACGAGAGCGGGGCGATGGAGAAATTCAGCGGCACGGTGTATCCCAGGTATTTTCAAATAATAAAGTGTCCAGATCCTTGCGCTCGGCCCATTGCGCCTGTTCCAGCATCGGCTTGTCGTAGAATTCGGCGACATGGCCCAGGCACAGGATCGCTACGGGCTGGCTGTCTTCGGGCATCTTCAGCAGGGCTTTGACGTGTTCGGGCTCGAACAGGGACACCCAGCCCATCCCCAGGCCTTCCGCCCTGGCCGCCAGCCACAGGTTTTGTATCGCGCAGGCCAGGGAGGCCAGATCCATGTCCGGCAGCGTGCGCCGGCCGAAAATGTAGTGCTCGCGCCGTTCGCACAAGGCGGCCACCAGCACGACCGCGCATTCGCGTATGCCTTCCACCTTCAGCTTCATGAACTCGTCCTCGCGCTCGCCCAAAGCCCGGGCCGTATTGATGCGCTCCTGCTCGACCAGCGCATGCAGTGCATTGCGCAGACCGGGATCGCTGATGCGCACGAACCGCCACGGCTGCATGAAGCCGACGCTGGGTGCGTGATGCGCGGCCTGCAGCAGGCGCTTCAGGACTTCGGGATCAACCGGGTCGGGCAGGAAGTGGCGCATATCGCGGCGCTCGTAAATGGCGCGGTAGACGGCGGCGATTTCGTCGTCGGCGTAACGGTGTCGGGTCATGGTACTGATCAATATTAAACGGCCCGGTGGGGGCGACTTCAGTCGCCTATTATCGCCCAGAATGCAAGGATGAGTCTAAATAAGTCATAGATAGCCAACGTAGGGTATGCATTGCATACCCTACGCTACGATGTTAGAAAAGATAAGGATGGGTCGCTTCGAAACCGTGCACTTTGGCTTTCGGATTGAAAGCCGGCGGCTGCCAGTCTCCGCTTTCCTGGCCGGCCAGGAAGCCGGCCAGCCATAAGGCCTGGTTGCGGATCGGCAGAATAAACGCGTATAGCTTGCCGTTCGGCAGTTCGGCGACATCGCCGAGCGCGTAGATATGTTCGTCCGAGGTCTGCAGCCGCTGATTGACCTTGATGCCTCGGCCCGTTTCCAGGCCCGCCTGTTCGGCCAGCTCCGTGCGCGGCTTGAAGCCGGTGGCCACGATCACGGCATCAAAAGCGGCCGAGACGCCGGTATTGACGCTGACTTTATCGCCTTCCCGCGAAAAGCCCTGCACCGCCTGGTGCAACAAGACTTTCACGCCCGAGCCTTTGAGTACGTTCAGCAGGGATACCGAGTCCTCCGTGACCAGCTGGCGCTCCATGAGCCGGCCCGAGGCATGATACAGCGTTACCGGGTCGCCCGAAACGGCCAGGTCGGAGGCCACCTCGCAGCCGATCAGGCCGCCGCCGATGATGGCCCAGGCAGGCCGCCGGTTCCGGTCCAGAAAGCCTTGCCGGAACCGGCGCAGCTTTTTCAGATCGACCAGATTGTTCAAGCGGAAAAACAGCTCATCATAAGGCCTGAACGGCGGCGGGATGAAAGCGGAGGAACCCTGCGCCAGTATCAGCTTGTCGTACGACAGCAGGGTCTGTTGATCGGGGCCGTTGACGGCGACGGTCCGCTCGGCCGGATTGATGGCCGTGACTTCGGCGGCGCTGATGATGTCGATACTCTGCGCGCGCAGCTTGTCGAAGGGTTTCAGGATGATGGACTGTTCGATAGTGTCGGTGCTGAAGCCCCGCGACAGCAGCGGCCGCGAATAATAGCCGTCATTCTCGCGCGTGATCAGCGTAAGCCGCGCATCGGGGCACAATGCGCGGTATTTTTCCACGAAGCTGACGCCGCCCACGCCGGAGCCGATGATAACGATATGCATACGGTTCTCTTTAAGGTACGGGATTATTCCATCAACTCATAAGCGCTTTTCTCGGCGCCGCATTCAGGACAGCGCCAGTCGTCGGGTATGTCCTCAAAGCGCGTCCCCGGCTCTATGCCTGTATCGAAATCGCCTTCCGCTTCATCATAGATATGACCGCAAACGCTGCACCGGTATTTTTTAAAGTCGGACATAAACGCTCCTCTCGTGCTGGTTAAAAAACAATTATTTCTGACTGTAACAGATCTTTTTTAGTTTTAACTAGTCTTTTTTAAACGGCAGATAGGTCGCCGCATCCTGCTTATAAAGCGCCACGGCTTGTCGTTCTTCATGCAGAAAATGTTCCACGGCCCTGGCAAATTCGGCATCCTTGAGCCAATGCGCCGAACAGGTCGTGACCGGCTCGAATCCCCGAGCGATTTTATGTTCGCCCTGGGCGCCGGAGTCGAAGCGCTTCAGGCCGTGCGCGATGCAATATTCCAGCCCCTGATAGTAACAGGCTTCGAAATGCAGGTTGTTGTATTCTTCATAGCAGCCCCAATAGCGGCCGTAGAGCGTATCGGCGCCGATCACGCTCAATGCCGCGCCGACGTATTGATCGTCCTTGACCGCCAGCACCAGCAGCAACTTTTCGCCCATCGTCGCCGCCAGCTGCTCGAAAAAGGCCAGGTTCAGGTAGGGTGACATGCCGTTTTTCAGATAGGTCATCGTGTAGAACTGAAAGAACGCCTGCCACTGCGCCGGACTGACTTCACGGCCGCTGAGCCGGCGCAGCTCGATGCCTTGTTCGCAGACCCGCCGGCGCTCGCGTTTGATCATCTTGCGCTTGCTTGAACTGAAGGTTTGCAGGAAGTCATCGAAATCGCGGTAGCCCCGGTTGAGCCAGTGAAACTGCACGCTTTCGCGCAGGCTCAATCCCTGGTCGCGCAGCCATTGCGCCTGCTCTGGCTCGGGAAACAGGCAATGCCAGGAGGAGATGCCGTTCTGTTCGGATAACTGCTTGATGAAGGCAACCAGCAGGCGCGTGACTTCCTGCGCGTCGGCCGATTCATCGACCATCATGCGCGGCCCCTGGCAGGGCGTGAACGGAATCGCGGTCAGCCATTTCGGGTAATAATTCAGGCCGCACTGCTGATGGGCGTGCGCCCACTGCTGGTCGAACACATATTCGCCGCGCGAGTGCGTCTTCAGGTACAGCGGCATGCAGGCCCGCGGCACATCATTCCGCAGCACCAGCAAATGATGCGGCGACCAGCCGGTTTCGGCCGCCGCGCAGCCGCTCTGCTCCAGCGCCAGCAAGAATTCGTGGCGCAGAAATGGATAGCCGTCCCCGGCCAGCCGGTTCCAGGTTCCGGCATCGACTTGCGCCATGCTAGTGATCGGTTTTACGTCCATTTTTGAAGACTATTAACTTAATTTATTTTTGTTGTTAATTAAGGAACGTGAATTTTATAACTCCCGCAATTGACTTGTCTTTCTGTCCCTATTCGGCGTTGCGCAAACAGTTACATAGCTTGCTATGCGCCTGTTTGCGCGCCTTGCATATGAACAGAAATCCTGCCTCAATTGCGGGTCTTATTTCATTCCCGTTCCTAACCGTTATTGACTCTGCTCTTTGAGGCTGTGTAATTCGGATAACAACGCCGGAATATCATCGCGGATAATGCTCCACAGAGTGTCGTTATCGATACCCAGATAGCCATGAATCAAACGGTTGCGGGTTGCGATAATCTGCCGCCAGGGAATCGACGAATAAGTTTCACGGATTTCAGGTGGAATATGCGTTGCCACCTCGCCGATCAGTTCTAAATTACGCACGGATGCATCATAGTTCAGACCGGAGGATTCAAATGCTTCTTGTTCAAAACCCTCGCAGTAAATCAGCACTTTTTCTGCAAATGTGATCATATCGTCCAGATAAAAATGCCATTCCCGATCAGACATAAATAGCTTCCTGTTCAATGTAAGGTCGCAATTCGGATCGCATGGCCTTTTCTGTGACCAGATCAACCGGACAACCCAGTTCATCTTCCAGATAAAACTGCACGCCAAAGTAAACGCGGGATGTTGCCGGTCCGTCGAAAGACACCAGAATATCGACATCACTGTCAGCGTGCGCTTCATCGCGCACCGTAGAACCAAACAAAGCCAGCCGGGTCACGCCAAAGCGCCGCATCAGCTCTGGTTTAACGCGGGTCAGAATAGTTAATGCCTGTTGTCGGTTCATATGACTTAGCCTTATTTCATTTTAGCCGTCTGAATTTTACCCCTATCGGCTGCGATTTATACCCCGAGTTCCACTCTCAACCGAAAAAGACTTATCATTGGCGGCTGATCCCGACTGGTAAATCGCCATGACCAACAGACCCTTTTCCCAAGCTTGCGAGAACAATAAAGACCCCATTCTTCGGGTGATCCGCCCTGTTTTCAGCCGGCCGCTTACGGTCTGGGAAATCGGCAGCGGCACGGGGCAGCACGCCTGCTATTTTGCCGGGCAGCTGCCGCATGTCAACTGGCAGCCGACCGACCGGCAGGAGAATATCGCCGGCATCGAGCTGTGGCGGCAGGCGGCAGGGCTGGCGAATCTGAGGCCGCCGCTGATCCTCGACGTGACCGATGCCGCATGGCCGTGCACTCGTATCGAGGCGCTGTTCACGGCCAATACGCTGCACATCATGAGCTGGCGGCAGGTTCAGGTTTTCTTTGACCGCCTGGGCCAATACCTGGCCCCGGACGCGCCGGTATGCATTTACGGGCCTTTCAACTATCAAGGCCGTTATACCAGCGACAGCAACGCCCGGTTCGACCAGTGGCTGAAGAGCAGGGACCCGCTCAGCGGCATCCGGGATTTCGAAGCGGTCAAGGCTTTGGCGGCCTCGATCGGGTTGCAGCTGGTGGACGATGTCGTGATGCCGGCCAACAACCGTCTGCTGGTGCTGAGCAGGCAGGCGGATTCCGGCTGAAGGCTCAAGCCGTCGCCAGCCGGTAGCATTCGTCGGCATGGTCGATCAGCGCGCCGACGACCTGCGCATCGAGCCGGCCTTGCGCGACGAGTGCCTGCAAATGCCCGATGATTTCATCCTTCGCCAGCCGGCCGCGGTAGGAGCGGTGCTGCGCGAACGCCTGAAAAATATCGGCGACGCTGACGATGCGCGCTTCCAGATGGATCTCTTTGGGCGCGCGCTTGAACGGATAGCCCAGGCCGAGCAGATTTTCATGGTGATAGCCGGCCCAGACCGGTATCGGCGTGTGGCCGAATACGCGCCGCAGAATCCGGTAAGTGTCATAGCTGTGCCGGCGGATGCAGGCGTATTCCCGATCGGTCAACGGCCCCGGCTTTTCGATAATGGCCTCGTCGACGCGCAGCTTGCCGATGTCGTGCAGCAGGCCCGCGATTTCGATCAGGTCCAGCACCGGTCCCGTCCTGCCCAGCTGTTCGGCCAGGTAGCGCGCGATCTTGGCGACGCGCTCGGAGTGTTCCTCGGTGTAGTGGCTTTTGGCGTCGACGATGCGCGAGAACAACAGCGCCAGTGCGCGCAGTTCATCCATATTCAGCGTAATCTGAGTCTGATGGCTGCTGAACTCGGCCAGTTCCTCGTCCAGATATTCAGGGTCCATGGACAGCCAGAAGGCTTCCTCGTCGGCGGCATGGGCGAAGGCTTCGACCAGTTCGGGCGCGAACATGCGGCCGGCCTGCTTTCTGGTATAGTCGACGATGGTCGGGTACTCCAGCAGGATCTGTTCGCTGCCGATAAAAGGCAGTTGCAGCGTGTCGGCGCGGTCGACCAGATAGATCAGGTTCGAGCGCAGGCGCGTGGTTTCATTCAGAGGCAAGCTCTGCAATTTCTCCCAGCGCGTATGATGGTAGCGGATGTCGACGGCCAGATGGGCCAGCGGCGCGCAGGCCCGTAAGTAGGCGTCGGCGCGGATACAATGCGCCTCCGCGCCGTCCCACTCCAGGGTTTCGGATATAAGGCGGTGCTCCTGCACCCGGGAGACGCCGCAGTCGTGCAGCATGCCGGCGTGCATCAGCGTCAGGCAGTCGGCCTTGCTCCAGCCCAGTTCCCGGGCCACGTTCTTGGCCATGATCGCGACGCGCTTGCCGTGCTTGACTTCGTCGATGCCGACCAGATCCAGTGAACTGCTCAAGGCCGTCACTGTGCTGTGTAGGTCAATTTTCAGTTGTTCCATGTTGATACCCGTTCTGGTTCGGTGCGTTAAACGATTTTTTGACACCTGAAAGCCGGAATCATTCACAGGCAGTTTTCAGGCCGGGGCTGGTCAATTGACCAGCAGCACCAGCAGGCTTCCCTCGATCATGACCAGGCTCGCCGCCAGCCTGCGCAGCAGATCCGGCTCGTTGAAGATCCGGTAGCCGAGAAAGACCTGCAGCAGCATGCCGAGCTGAAACAAGGCCAGCGTGTAGGCGATCAGCATTTGCGACAGCAGCACCAGCGTCAGGTATTGCATGACGAATACTGTCAGGCCGACGGCCGCGATCGGCAGGACATGCGGCTGCGAGTTTTTGATGTTGTCCGCCAGCCGTTCCGTGGTCAGGAACCTGTTGGCCAACAGGATCAGCGGCAAGCCGAACAATGACCAGAAGATCAGCGTCTCCAAGGGACCTGAATGCTCGAGCGAGCCTTTCAGAAAAATCGTGCCGATCGAAAACAGCAAAATGGACAGGAACCGGGCCTGCACGCCGCGATCGAGCAAAAGCCGGCCGAACCGGTTTGGTGCCGTGCCGCTCGACGGCGGCATTAACAGGAAGCTGCCGGCGACGATAATCAGGATGCCGGCAAAGCCTTGCGCGGTCGGCACCTCGCCCAGAAAAACGAGCGCCAGCAGCATGGATATGATGACCTTATAGGCATTGAGCGGTCCGAACACCGACAGGTCGGTCCTGGACAGGGACATCACCAGAAACATCCAGCCGCCGACATCGAACAGGGAAGCCAGCAGCACATTGATCCAGAACGACGGAGTCAGATGAGAAAATGCGGAGCTGAACAGGAATGGCAAAGAGAGAACGGCCAGCACGGCATAGGTGGTGGCGACGATGTAAAAGGGATGCAGGCCGTGATGCGCCAGCTGTTTCTGAAAGACGTTGGACGCCGACGACAGCAGCAGCCGGCCGAAAACGAAAAAAATTTCCAAGAGCGGTTTTCCTTATGCATGAATCTTGAATGACGCAAGGGGGCGCATTCTAATGGGCATTAGCGTGAAATGGAAGGGCATTGGACTTGCGCTTCGGCAGGATGAGCTGGCCCAAAGCAGGCGCTCCGGACGATACAGTGAAGCGCATCGCTCGCGCGTGAGTGATATGATCGACATCCAGAAACGGGTGGCGGACAAACAAGGGGGTATCCGCCCCAGCCTGAAGGACTGGTTGCGGAAAATGACGCATAATGCCGCCCCGAACCACTGTTTAGGAGCATAAACCATGCATTGTCCACTGTGCCGGCACGACAGCATCGTTTTTTATCATCAGGATGCGCGCCGCGCCTATCATCAATGCAACCGCTGCCGGCTGGTTTTCGTGCCGCCGCAGTACCGCCTGCCGCCGGAGGCGGAGAAGGCGTACTACGATCTGCACCGGAACGATCCGCAGGACACGGGATACCGCCGCTTCCTGTCGCGGGTCTTCATCCCGATGCGCGAGCGGGTGCCGGCGCCGGCGCAAGGCCTTGACTTCGGCAGCGGCCCGGGGCCGACGCTGTCGCTGATGTTTAGCGAGGCGGGCTACGGCATGGCGATCTTCGATCCCTACTATGCCGCCGACACAGCGGTACTGCGCCGGCGCTACGATTTCATTACCGCCAGCGAGGTGGCGGAGCATCTGTTCATGCCCGGCGAGACCCTGACCACACTGCTGGCGCTGCTGCGGCCGGGCGGCTGGCTGGGGTTGATGACGAAAATGGTCATCGACCAGGCGGCCTTCAGCCGCTGGCACTACAAACAGGATCCCACCCATGTGTGCTTTTTCTCGCGCGAGACCTTTATCTGGTGGGCGAGTCAGACAGGGTGTCAGGTCGATTTTGTTGGTAACGATGTGATTTTGTTGCAGAAATCTTGGCCGGGATGACGGAACATGGCTGTAATTCGCATCATTTCTTCAACCGCCAAAGGACAGGGGCCTGACGGTTGTTTCGGTAACATTTTGCCCAACGGTTCACCCTCGGCCAATGGTTCGCCGATAACCCGTCGCGCACCGGACACAGGGCGGACACGTAGGTCCGCCCTTACGGTTCATTCCGAAATAGGAATGGACCGGCCGTACGAACAACCGACCGCGAACCTTACCTGAGCAACAACAGCGGCTTTTTGCTGTTCAGCAGCATTCTGGTCGTAAAACTGCCCAGCAGCAGGTCGTGGAGGCGGGTATGGCTGAACGCGCCCATGACCGTCATGTCGAGGTCATGGGTCTCCTGGTACTCGAACAGCACCTGATCGGGCTTGCCGGTCAGTTTCTTGGCGATGACTTCGATATCGCCGGCCTGCCTGAGCTTGTTGGCGACCAGATCGAGCAGTTGCCCCTTGCCGTTCTCGTCCTTGCTGACGTACACCAGATGGCAGACCATGCCTTTGTACAAGGGGCTGGTCGCGACCATGTCGACGGCTTTCTCGGCCGCCTTGCTCCCGTCATAGGCGAGCATGATGCGCCGCGGCGCCTTGAACGCCTGGTTGACGACCAGGATCGGCTTATGCTGCGAGCGGATGATGGACTCGAGCTTGGCGCCTATCTTGTCGGGCTGGTTCTCGTGCACTTTGCCGCGCAGGCCGATGACCAGCACGCGCATGCTGTCCTCGAGTTCGATCAGCGACTCGACCAGGCTGCCGTGGCGCTGATTGGTCAGGGGCTCGGCGATGCCGGCCCGCATGACACGCTCCCTGGCCGTCTGCAGCAGCAGCTTGCCTTGTTGCAGCCGTAACTTGCTGCGCTGCTGCTCGAGGCTGATGATCTCCTCCAGCAGATGATCGCGGCTGTCCAGGCCGATGTTGCCGGACAGATCCGAGGTCGGCGCCGTCTCGGGATGATGATCGATCGTATGCAGCAGCTTCAGCGGCGCATCGACGCGCTGTGCGATCCAGGCCGCGTAATCGCAGACCGACTCAGTGAGCGCCGAACCGTCGATGCATGCCAAAACCCTGTTGCTATCAGTATTCATTAATGACCTCCCATGATTTTTTCTATTTCTTCGGGTTTATCGTAGATGCCGAAGCGGTCGATGATTGTCGTGCTGGCTTCGTTCAGACCGATCATTTCCACGTCCGCGCCTTCGCGCCGGAATTTAATGACCACCTTGTCCAGCGCCGAGACCGCAGAGATATCCCAAAAATGCGCGCGGTGCAAATCGATCACGACCTTGTCGACGGCTTCCTTGAAGTCGAATGCCGCACAGAATTTGTCGGCCGAGTTGAAGAACACCTGGCCGATCACATGGTAGGTGCGTGTGTGGCTATCTTCGTCCAGTTCCGAATCGACATACATGAAGTGGCTGATCTTGTTGGCGAAGAACAAGGACGCCAACAGCACGCCGACGAACACGCCGGCCGCCAGGTTATGGGTCCAGACCACGACAATCACGGTCGCCACCATGACGATGTTGGTGGACAGGGGGTGTTCCTTCAGGTTGACGATGGAACGCCAGCTGAAGGTGCCGATCGAGACCATGATCATGACCGACACCAGCGCCGCCATCGGTATCAGCGATATCCAGGCATCCAGGAACACCACCATGATCAGCAGGAAGGTGCCCGCCGTCAGCGTCGACAAACGCCCGCGTCCGCCGGATTTGATATTGATCACGGACTGGCCGATCATCGCGCAGCCGGCCATGCCGCCCAAAAGCCCCGCGCCGATATTGGCCAGGCCCTGGCCCTTGCACTCGCGGTTCTTGTCGCTGGGCGTGTCGGTCAGATCGTCGACGATGGTCGCGGTCATCAGCGACTCCAGCAGGCCGACCATGGCGAGTCCGGCCGAATAAGGGAAAACGATCCGCAGGGTTTCCAGCGTCAGCGGCACCTCGGGCCACAAAAACACCGGCAGGGCATCAGGCAGCTGGCCCATGTCGCCGACCGTGCGGATGTCCAGGTTCAGATAGATGGCGACACCGGTCAAAACGACAATGCAGACCAGCGGCGAAGGCACCGACTTGCCGATTACCGGCAGGTACGGAAACAAATAAATGATCGCCAGGCCCGCCGCCGTCATGGCGTAGACGTGCCAGGTGACGTGGGTCAATTCCGGCAGCTGCGCCATAAAGATCAGGATCGCCAGGGCATTGACGAAACCGGTCACGACCGAGCGCGAGACAAAACTCATCAGGCTGCCGATTTTCAGATAGCCACCGATGATTTGCAGCACGCCGGTCAGCAGGGTTGCCGCCAGTAAGTATTGCAGGCCATGGTCCCTGACCAGGGTCACCATCAGCAGCGCCATCGCGCCGGTCGCGGCCGAGATCATGCCGGGCCGACCGCCGACGAAGGCGGTGATGACCGCGATGCAGAACGAGGCGTAGAGTCCGACCTTGGGGTCCACGCCGGCAATGATGGAAAAGGCGATGGCCTCGGGGATCAGTGCCAGTGCGACGACAGTACCGGCCAGCAGATCGCCGCGGATGTTACCCAGCCAGTCCTGTTTTTTCGATAAAAAGAGCATAGTGTTCCTGTCTATACAAAAGGGTTGACGGCCCGTGCCGTCATTTGATGAATGAGTGTAAGAGCAATAGTATGAAGACTAAGGTGGGTAGTGTTTATGGTTCATGATGGGGTTTGAAAGTGGTTGGGAAACAGGTTGGCAATTACAGCGTCAGCCAGAACAGCAGCAAAGCGGTGCCGGCGGTATAAGCCGCGATCAGTTTTATTTTTTGGTTCCGGGGCCGTGCGCGCCAGTGGCGGGCTTTACGTCTTTTATAGCGCAGCCAGGCCGCCAGCCGGTTTCTTTTTGAGCGGCGATACAGGCGCGGCCAGGCGCGATAGAAGCGATACAGTCCATATATCATGACGACCAGCACCGTATTGACGATGATGATTTCGCTGGCGTGGTGCCCGGTATTCAGAAGGAGCTCCAGAACTGACTCGACAAATTCTTCGATGGCCTCGATAAACAGATGCAGCAGTTCGAAAATAAAGTGCAGGACTTCAATAACGAACTCCAGTATCTCGTCGAGCAGCAAGATCACGATAATTAGCAGCGCAAACTGCCGCGCGATCCGGATCAGCATTTGCCGGTCGGTTTCATAATGCTGATCCGGTGGCCGGGTGATCGCTTGTTTACGGAACAAGCGGGCTGTCTTGTCAAGCAGGCTGGATAGTTTCAAGGGCGTAGACTGGTTTTTGCAATGCACGCCTGTTCAGGCGATGCCGGTTATCGAGCTTGTGATGACTAAGGTTTTAACAACCTGACGCGGGATGTAAATAACAAGCCATTAATATAGTAAGTGGCGGGTATTATATGACGATGACTGTTATTTTGTCACCCCGCGCGAAGGTCCTGGCAATCAACGGCAGCCGTCCAGCCGTAGGATACGCAGGGCTGTCCCTGTTTTCCACGGTTCGCCGCCCGACTTTATAGCGACTCTGAAAAACCTTTATAAATCAATGGTGTCGCTGCATGGCAAACATCGGTTTTATTGGTTTTTATGGCTTATGTATACCCATGGGCGGTCCGCCGTGAGAGCGGGTGATCGATTTAAATTCAACATAGGAATGAACGAAATAACTTCCTCAAGTAGTCGGAGGATTTTACGAGGTAGGCGCGGATTTATCCGTGTAGTGCGAATACCCCTCCGGGGCACAAGTGAATTCGCACCTACAATTTACCAGTCATAATTAAATTAACTGAGTAATAGGATGTGCCGACGCCAGGAGGCGCACTTGTGCCCTTTAGGGCATCGTTCGCGAGCGATGCGCTTCACTGCGCCGCATCTGCTTCTGATCGGCACATCCCGTGCGGGATTCCAATTTCAGGACGTCATTTTTAGCCAGATCCTATTCCCGCGCTTATTTTCTATAACTCAAGGCCGGCAATACCAGCAGGCTGCAAATAATCGTCAGGGCGATGCCGATGGACAGCAATAGCCCCATGCTCGCCGTTCCCAGATGGGAGTTAAAGGCCAGGCTGCTGAAGCTGCACAAAGTCGTCAAGGCGCTGAAAAACACGCCGCGCGCGGAACTCGATTGCAGCAGATCGACGGCATCGCTTTGCGGATGCTGCAGCCGGTGCACCATGTGGATGCCGCTGTCGACGCCCATGCCCAGCAGCAACGGCAGGACGATGATATTGGCGAAATTGAACGGATTGTTCAGCAGCACATTGCAGGCGGCGGTCAGCAGGGCCGCGAGCAGCAGCGGCGTAATGATCAGCAGCGTCGATTTCAGGCTGCGCGTCATCGCCAACAGCAGCAGGATGATCAGGGCCAGGGCGCTGGCAAAAGCCTGAATAAAGGCGTCCACAATCGCCTGGCCGGATGTCACGTCGCCGACCGGCAAGCCGAATATCGAGGGGTGGGTCGCCATGGTTTCATTGACGAAGGTTTTGAGATGCTGCGGATTGTTAAGATCCTGCTCCGGCATGACCAGTACACGGTACAAACCGTTGTCGCTGACCCACTGGGAGCGGACGGCATCCGGCAGGTCGTCCAGGCCGATGCCCGACGCCGTCAGGCCGTCGCGCAGCATCAGCATGGTGTGGGGCAGCAGTCTGAACAGGCTGTGTTCCAGCGCGGCATAAGCGGCGGCAGGATTATCCCGGCTGTCGGCGTGCTGGATGAAGGCCTGCACATTCTGATGCATTCCGGCGAGCAGTTCGGGCGAAACGCGCGGCGTCGGCTGGGCGGCGGCCTGCTGCAGGGCATGGTCCAGCTTGACCAGCGCGGCGCGCACGTCGGACGGCTCCGGCGCGCGCTCGAACCGGTCGAGCTGACCTGGCATGATCAGGTTCAGATTGTCGATAATCTCGAGCTTTTCATCCTGCTGTTCAGGCACCAGATTGCTCAGCGTGACCGCTTCGTGCACGCTCGGCAACCGGGCAAATTCGGCGGCCAGGCGGTCGGCCTGCGTCAGGTTGTCGGTCAGCGCGGAGACGGCAAAAGGCGAGTCGGTTTTTGATTGCAGCAGTTTCTTGAAGGCGACCACGGACTGCGTGTTGGGATCGCGCAGGTTGATTGGATTGGTATCGAACGTCACTTGCGTGAGCGTGAAGCTGGCCAGGATGGCAACGACCAGGGCGCCGAGGCGGATGGCCCGGGCATGGCGGAACGGGAATCCATAGACCCAGCCCGGCAGCGTGGCGCCGTCTTTTGCCGGCCATGCCTTGATCGGCATGACTTTCAGTATTGCCGGCAGCAGGCTCAGCGAAACGGCCAGACCGATGAACATACCGCCCCCGGCGATGACGCCCAGTTCCGATACGCCCTTGAAATCGGTGGGGATAAAAGCAAAAAAACCGATGGCCGTCGTCAAGGCGCACAGGAATAGCGACGGCCCCACCGTATGCATGCTTTCCAGGATGGCTTCATCGGCGGCCAGGCCCTGCCGGCGGCATTCCTGGTAATGCAGGCATAAATGCGTGGCGAAATCGACGCCCAGGCCGATATAAAGCACCGCAAAAGACACGGATATCAGATTGAGATGGCCGACCGTCAGGGTCGCGAAGCCGGCCGTCAGCACCAGGCCGCCGATCAATGCCACGAAGGTCGCGAACAACAGCCGGAAAGAACGCAGGCCCAGCCAAAGCATGAGACAGACCAGCAGCAGCGAGATGGCGCCCGATACGATCATGCCCTGATTGACGCTTTCCATTTCCTCATGCTCCAGGGCGACCTCGCCGGTGAAGCTCAGGCTGACGCCCGGATAGGCATGGGCCATTTCGGCTGCCAGTCCCCGCAAGTAGTTCATCGGCTTTCCGGCCGGCAGCAGTTCGTCAAAATCCATATGCGGCTTGGCGATGATCAGGCGCCGGGTCTGATCGCGGCCAAAGTTTTCCTCGGTCAGCAGTCGCTGCCAGGAAACATAATGCGGCTGGCCCGCCTTGACCGCGACCAGCGCCCGGTCGATCGCGCCCAGCAGCGGATCGAGCGGCAGGGACTGCTCCTGCTGTTTGTCTTCCAGCGCCAGCGACAGGATGTCGGTCAGGCCGGCCACATGGTAATTCTTGGACAGATAGCCGATAAAAGGCTGGGCGTCGACGAGTTTGTCGGACAGTTTTTCCAGCGCATCGAGGCCCAGGTACAAAAAGCCCTGCCGTCGGAAAAAGGGATTGTCCTCCGGAATATAGGCCGACTGGAACAGCGTGGACTGGGTTTGCAGGCGCTTGTTGACAGCCTCGGCGGCCATGGCCGTCTGTTCCGGCGTGGTTGATTCGACGACCACGATAATGGACGCGGCATCCTGCGGAAACGCCTGCTCCAGTTTCATCCTGACCTGCACGAACGGCAAATCCGGCGCCAACAGGTCCGAGGTATTGGTATTAATGCTCAGGTTGCGGACCGTATAGGTGAGGCTGGCGCCGCTGAGAATGATGCACAGCAGCAGGATCAGCCAGGGAAAGCGCAGAGGCAGAGCGGCCAGAAATTGAAACGGCCGATTGTTTATCGATGGAGCGGTAGAGGAAACCATGAAATTTAATCCTTCTTATCGACCGGCTTGGTTGACAGCCCGGTCTTAATACGTTCAAGCAGTGCGGTCATCTGTTTTTGTTCTTGCCGGGTCAGCGTGCCAAGCACTTCCGCTTCCACGGCATCGGCGATTTTCCACAGTTTCTGCATAATGGGTTGTGCTTTGGGCATGAGTTCCAGGCGGTAGGCGCGCCGGTCCTCGTTGTCCTTGTTGCGGCGGACCAGGCCCGAGTCCTCGAGCAGGTCGATCTGCCGGGCCAGGGTAATGGGCTTGATTTCCAGGGTTTCCGCCAGGTCGATTTGCCGGCAGTTTTCATTTTCGGACAAATGCACCAGGGCTCGCCATTGGGCGTGGGTGAAACCGATCGGTTCGGCGGCTTTGTTAAAACGTTGACGGATAACGTGACTGATTTCGTAACTCAGAAATCCAAATTTTGAATGCATAAATAGAAAGCTAAGAACAAACTTACCAGGCCAGATCCGAGACATAGAAAGCGGTAAGTATAATAAGGGGCGGGTACTATATCAAAACTCACGAGTTCCGGCAATCCATGTCATGGCATGCGCTATGAAATAGTTGATGCTACCCGGATCCTCGCTCCCGCCACGGACAGGGTAAAGGCATACCGGCTTTGCCGGCCCTGACTTTTCAGCCCACCTGAATATCCACGCTCGGATAGCGGACCCGCCGTTTTTGGGGCGTGGCGATCACATAGGTCACCGTCAAGGGTCCCAGGCGTCCGAGAAACATCAGACTCATGACCAGCCACTGGCCGGCCGCCGACAGTTCACCGGTCAGGCCTCGGGACAGGCCGACCGTGCTGAGCGCCGACACGACCTCGAACAGGATGTCGAGCAGCGGAGCGCCTTCCAGCGCCGACAGCGTCAGCGTGCCGACAAACACCAGCATCAGCGAGATGACGCTGACCGAGAATGCTTTCATGACCACATTGCGCGGCACCGACCGGCGCAGCATCGTGACATCGTCGCTTCGGCCCAGAAAGGCGTAGGTGGTCATGAACATGACGATAAACGTGCCCAGCTTGATGCCGCCGGCCGTGCTCATCGAGCCGCCGCCGATGAACATCAGCAGGATCGTCAGCAGCGCCGTCGGATCGGTCAGCGACTCGACGGGCACGGTATTGAAACCGGCCGTGCGCGGGGTGACGGCCTGAAACCAGGCCGCAGTCAATTGATCGGCCAGCGGCAGATTTGCGATCGTGCCGGGATTATGGCGCTCGAAAAGCCAGATCAGCAGCCAGGCGGCCAGGTTGATGATCACCGTGGAGCCCAGTATCAGTTTCGTATACGGCTGCCATCGTTTCCAGCCGCGGCGGGTGTGCCACAGGTCCTGCAGCACGACAAACCCGAGTCCGCCGATGATGAACAGAAATGTGATGATAAGGTTGACCTGCAAATGCCCGGCGTAGGGCATTAAATTGTCGGCGGACAGCGCAAAGCCGGCGTTATTGAAAGCCGAAAGCGCATAGAAAAAGGCATGATAAGCGGCGCGCGCCCATCCCAGCTCGCCGCTCCAGATCAAGGTCAGCAGTACAATGGCGGTACTCTCGACCGTGAGCGCGAAATAAATCACGGCGCGCGCCACTTCGCGGATCTTGTCCAGGCTGGTCTGGTTGAACGCCTCCAGCGCCAGCAATTGATGCCTGACGCCGATTTTTTTGCCTATGCTCAGGATGGTCAGCACCGAAAAAGTCATGAAGCCCAGGCCGCCGGCCTGAATCAGCAGCGCGATGACGGTTTGCCCGAATACCGTATAACGCGTGCCGGTATCGACCACGACCAGGCCGGTCACCGTCACGGCCGAGGTGGATGTGAACAGCGCTTCCAGCCAGGTGACAGGTTTGGTCGAGGAGAACGGCAGTTTGAGCAGGCTTGCGCCGAGCACGATCAGCAACAGATAGCCGGACGTCAGAAGGGCCGGGGGGCTGACTTTCAGGACCCGGCTTTTGAACGAGGATTGGCCTTTTTCGAAGCGGCTGACGAGCTGGTCCACCATTGCGCTATACGAATCTGGCCGCGAGCTTCATCAGCGACGTTCTGTTACCGGCCAGAACCACGGTGTCGTTCGCTTCGATCACGAACTGCGCGGCGGGACACGGAATCAACTGCTCGCGCCGTTTCACCAGTATGCCGAACACGTCGTCCTTGACGCTTTCCAGCAGCTCGGCCAGCGCAGTGCCGGCCAATCCGGCGGTCACCTTGACCTCGACGACATATTGCCTGTTGCCCAGCGCCATGTATTCGCGGATCATCGGATAAGCCAGCGCCTGGGCAGTGCGTGTGCCCATTTCCTCTTCCGGATGAATGATGCGGTTGACGCCCAACCGGCTTAGGATCAGGTGGTGCGCCTGGGTCGTCGCCTTGACCCAGATGTTCTCGATGCCCATGTTTTTCAGATGCACCACGCAGATCAGGCTCGCCTGCATGTTTTCGCCGATCGCCACGATAACGGCATCGTAATCGATCGGGTTCAGCTCCCTTAAGGCATGGTCATCCGTCACATCGGCAATGGCGGTGTAAGTCAGCGAATCCGACAGCATCTCGATCACGCGCCTGTCGCTGTCGATGCCGACGACATCATGCCCCATCTTTACCAACTGGAGCGCCAGGGTCGTGCCGAACCGCCCCAGGCCAATCACTGCGTATTGCGCCATAAATAACCCCGTTAGTTATTAAAGTCTATTTATCGCCGAGAGACGAAGGACGACCCGATCTATAGCTTTAAATTCTAAAAAACAGATATAGAAATCTAATCTTATCGTTTTTAAGAAACAAAGGCGTCTATTACTATTAACTCAGACACACCGTTCAATCATTCATTCAAACCGCAAACACCATAAGAGGCACGGACATGGCGGCCAATAGCGAGAACAGTAATCTGAAAAAACAGCGTGCGGCGGAAATCTCAAGCCGGATCAGGCACATGCTGGAGGATATCCGCTTCGGCTCGATCGAAATCGTCATTCACGACGGCAAGGTCGTGCAGATCGAGCGCCGGGAAAAACTCAGGCCCGGCGTGTTGGACAACTAGCCCGGCAACCGCTACCGGACCACCGGAGATCAATTAAAAAACAAAAAACAGCGAGGGACCGGACAACCGGAAATGGCTGTGTATTCAAGGGGGAACAAAATATGGCTATTTTCAGAAAAACCGCCTGGGCGCTCGCGGTCGGCGGTTGGTTGATCAGTCCGGCTCAGCATGCCGCCGAGAAGTCGGACCAGAAGGCTTCCAGTTATTACGTGGAACCCGGCAGCTACGGCACCAGGCGGGAAACCGATCCGCCTGAGTATGTGCGCAATTTGAGTAAAACCGGCATCAAGGGCACCGAAGACATGACCTGGCTGAATGTCGGCCTGGATTACCGGATGCGCTACGAGCGCCGCGACGACGACCTGCGCCGCCCGGTCAGCAGCGGCCTGGACGAGCCGGTTTTGCTGCGTACCCGCGCTTACCTGGGCGTCAAGGATATTCTGGACCCGCTCCGGTTCGTGGCCGAATTCGAGGATGCGCGCGTGTATAACAGCCGATTTCCTCGCTCAAACCGGGAAGTCAACGAATTCGAGCTGATCCAGGGCTATGGGGAACTCCATTTCAAAGACGCGCTGGGCTACGATGACCGGGGCAATGCCCGGCCTGCCTTTATCAGGGCCGGTCGGATGGCGTTCGAATTTCTGGATCGGCGTCTGATCGGGCTCAACCGCTGGCGCAACACCACCAACAATTTCCAGGGCTTTCGCGCCAGTATCGGACAGGACGCCAATGACTGGGCGGTCGATTTGCTGGCGCTGCAGCCTTTGAGCCGGCTGATGACCGATTTCGACAAGCCGAACCAGGACCAATGGTTCTCGTCTATCATCGGCCACTGGCGCGGCTGGTCCGATATCGTCACGATCGAACCTTATTACATGGCGCTCAGGCAAGACGCTAGTGCCGCGAACAACAACCAGGCCCGCGATATTCATGGTACGGGTTTGCGCCTGTACGGCTGGGTCGGCGACACCGGCATCAATTACGACTTCAGCGGCATGTATCAATTCGGCCGCGACAGTGGACGGCAGCATGACGCCTACATGGTGACCTCGGAAGTCGGCTATACCTTCAAGGCGCACCCCTGGAAACCCAGAATCAGCGCCTTTTATGGCCATGTCAGCGGCGACCGGGATCCCAACGACAACAAGAACAACCGGTTCGAACGTTTTTTCGGCTTCGCCAGACCCTGGTCATCGGATGATTACATGGTGCCGGAAAACCTGATCGCGCCTAAGATCAGAATCGAATTCGAACCGATCAAGGGGCTAAAGATAGACAGTGGTTACAGCGCCTTCTGGCTGGACAGCAAGACCGACCGTTTCAGGAATTTGTTGGACGGTTCAAGTTTCAATCGCGACCGGACCGGCCAAAGCGGCGACTTTTTAGGCCACGGCCTCGATATCCGCGCCCGCTGCCACCTGACGCGCTTTATCGCCGCCAACGTCGGCTACACCCATTACACATTCGGCGATTTCACTCGCGCCCGGCAGGAAGCGGCCAACGGCAGCAGTTCGGATGATTCGGATTTTGTCTACGTCGAACTGAGCTTCAATGCCTTGGATATTTTTAAATGACACACGGGGCTAAGCACGATGAACCCGTCGAGATCGCCTCCCCGGCAGATTTATCTAAAAATTAGATAATAAATTCGAATTATATCGTTTCTATTATTAACCCGGCTTTCGTACCATTTGCGTCAATGGGCAAGTACCCCGAAAAGCCGTCTTCAAACCTTTTACAATCTCTTATACACAAGGACCTACCATGAGCACAAAAACAGGACTGAAAACCGGTTTGCTGGCGGCGAGCCTCCTGATCAGCGGCGCCGCCTTCGCCGACCGGACCCTGCTGAATGTTTCCTACGACCCGACCCGGGAACTCTACAAGGAATTCAATCAGGCATTTATCCAGCACTGGAAGGAAAAAACCGGCGAAGACGTGCATATCCAGCAATCCCACGGCGGCGCGGGCAAACAGGCGCGGGCCGTGATCGACGGTCTGGAAGCCGACGTGCTGACGCTGGCCATCACTTATGACATCGACAAGATCGCCGCGAACGCCAAACTGCTGACCCAGGACTGGCAAAAGCGTCTGCCCAATAACAGCATTCCGTACACCTCGACCATGGTTTTCCTGGTGCGCAAAGGCAATCCGAAAGGCATCAGGAACTGGGATGACCTGGTGAAGGAAGGCGTCTCGGTCATCACGCCCAACCCCAAAACCTCCGGCGGCGCCCGTTATAACTATCTGGCCGCCTGGGCATTCGCGGAAAAAACCTACGGCAGCAAAGAAGCTGCCAAGGATTTCGTCAGGAAACTGTACAAGAACGTGCCGGTGCTGGATTCCGGGGCTAGAGGCTCCACCACCACCTTTTTGCAACGCGGCATCGGCGATGTGCTGCTGACCTGGGAAAACGAGGCCTATCTGGCGCTTAAGGAACTGGGCCAGGGCGAAGTGGAAATCGTCGTGCCGCCGGTCAGCATTCTGGCCGAAACGCCGGTTACGGTCGTCGACAAGGTCGTCGATAAAAACGGCACACGCGATCTGGCCGAAGCTTATTTGAATTTCCTTTACTCGCCGACCGGCCAGAAACTGGCGGCCAGGCATTTTTACCGTCCGATCGATCCGAAAGTCGTCGATGCCGCGGACCTGGCCAATTTTCCTGAACTGGAACGCGTGACCGTGGACCAGGCATTCGGCGGCTGGGCGAACGTACAAAAAGAGCATTTCGATGACAAGGCCATCTTCGATCAGATCTATGCGCCCTGAAGGCATTGATTAATCACGAAGAACACGAACGACGGCATATTGTAGGTACGCATTGCGTACCATTTCGAGCACATAAAAAGATTTAGAAAGGTACGCGGTGCGTACGAGACTGTGAAAGTATTCAATTTAAGGGATTTAACCACGAAGGACACGAAGAGCACGAAGTTTTAAGCTTTTGATTAACTTAATTTTTTCTTCGTGTCCTTCGTGATCTTCGTGGTGAATAAGGCTTTTTATGACGTTTTTCACTAATTCTTTCACAGCCTCGTACCCTACAAGGCTTTGTGAACTTCGTGGTTAGTCATCATTTGGAACGATACCCGTGTTTATGCTCACCACCACTAAAGACGTAAAAATCCATGAGCCAAAGTAACATAATGCCGGGCTTTCGCCCGACCCTAGCCTTCACCCTGCTGTATTTGGGGCTGGTCGTGTTGATCCCCCTAAGCACGCTGGTGTTCAAAAGTTTCCAGCTGAGCTGGGAGGACTATCTGTCCGTCATCACCAATGACCGCGTGGTCGCCTCCTTCCGCGTCAGCTTCGTGACCTCGCTGGCGGCCGCCGCCGTCGCCAGCCTGTTCGGCTTTATTATTGCCTGGGTCTTGGTGCGCTATCCGTTTCCGGGCAAGCGCCTGCTCGATGCGCTGATCGATTTGCCGTTTGCCTTGCCGACGGCGGTCGCGGGCATCGTGCTGGCGGCGATATACCAGCCCAATGGCTACATCGGCACATTATTGACGGATATGTTCGGCCTGCAGGTTGCCTATAAGCCCTTAGGCATCGTCGTGGCGCTGATCTTCATCAGCCTGCCGTTCGTCGTGCGCACGGTCGAACCGGTGCTGCAGGAATTCGACTCCACCATGGAAGAGGCGGCATCGAGCCTCGGCGCCACCCGGCGGCAGGTGTTTGTCCGCATTATCCTGCCCAATCTGCTGCCCGCTTCGCTGACCGGCTTTGCGCTGGCCTTCGCGCGCAGCGTCGGCGAATACGGCTCGGTTATTTTTATCGCCGGCAATCTGCCCTATGTCTCCGAAATCGTGCCGTTGATGATCATCACCAAACTGGAGCAGTACGAATATGCCGGCGCCACGGCGATCGCCCTGACCATGCTGGTCATCTCATTTCTGCTGTTGCTGGTGATCAACCTGCTGCAATTGTGGGTGCGCAAGCGCTCCGGACAACTCTAGGAGAATAACGACATGAGTGCTATCGCTTACCCTATCAATGAAGCCAAAGCCGTTGAGCGACCGCAGGCGCTGCGCGATCCCGACTGGGTCAGATGGAGTCTGACCGCTGTGGCCGTCGGCTTTATCGTTCTGTTTTTATGCCTGCCTTTGGGCATCGTCATTATCGAGGCTTTCTCGAAAGGTTGGCAGACCTACTGGTCGGCGTTGACTCAGCCCGACGCCCAGGCTGCCATGCAACTGACGCTGTTGACGGCCCTGGTGACCGTGCCGCTCAACACCGTGTTCGGCGTGGCCGCGGCCTGGGCGATCACGCGCTTCGAGTTTCGCGGCAAAAGTCTGCTGACGACCTTGATCGACCTGCCGTTTTCGGTGTCGCCCGTGATCTCCGGCCTGATCTTCGTGCTGCTGTTCGGCGCCCAGGGCTGGTTCGGCGAGTGGCTGTCGGCGCATGACGTGAAAGTCTTGTTCGCGGTGCCGGGCATTATCCTGGCCACCTTGTTCATCACCTTCCCGTTCGTGGCGCGCGAATTGATTCCCCTGATGCAGGAAATGGGCAGCGAGGAGGAAGAGGCGGCGCTGTCGCTGGGCGCGAGCGGCTGGCGGACCTTCTTTTGGGTGACCCTGCCGAATATCAAATGGGCGCTGCTGTACGGCGTATTGTTGTGCAATGCCCGCGCGATGGGTGAATTCGGCGCCGTGTCGGTCGTATCGGGCCACATCCGCGGCCTGACCAACACGCTGCCGCTGCACGTCGAAGTCAGCTACAACGAATACGACTTCGTCGGCGCCTTTGCCAGCGCCTCGATACTGGCGGGGCTGGCCATCGTGACGCTGATCCTGAAAAGTGCGCTGGAATGGCGACAAGCTAGACGATAAATCCGACGTTGGTAGGCTGGGTTGATAAACCCAGCAATCCGTGCCGCTGATGCTGGGTTTATCAACCCAGCCTACAACAGCTTCAATAAATTTTTGAGACGACTTATGAGTATTCTGCTTTCCAACATCAGCAAAAAATTCGGCCGGTTTTCGGCGCTGAACAACATCAACCTGGAAATTCCCGAAGGCGAGCTGGTCGCGCTGCTCGGGCCCTCGGGCTGCGGCAAGACCACGCTGCTGCGCATCATCGCGGGCCTCGAACGGCCCGATCAGGGCCGCGTATTGCTGAACGGTGAGGACAAAACCGAGCAACACGTCAGCCATCGCGGCATCGGCTTCGTGTTTCAGCATTACGCGCTGTTTAGGCATATGACGGTCTTCGACAACGTGGCCTTCGGCCTGCGGGTCAAGCCGCGCCGCGAGCGGCCGGGTGAACACGAGATCGTCAAGAAAGTCCATGCCCTGCTGGAACTGGTGCAATTGGACTGGCTGCACGATCGCTACCCGGATCAATTGTCCGGCGGCCAGCGCCAGCGCATCGCCCTGGCGCGCGCCCTGGCCGTGGAGCCGTCGGTGCTGCTGCTGGACGAGCCGTTCGGCGCGCTCGATGCCAGCGTGCGCAAGGATTTGCGCCAGTGGCTGCGCAATCTCCATCACGAGCTGAACGTTACCAGCATTTTCGTGACCCACGACCAGGAAGAAGCCATGGAAGTCGCCAGCCGCGTGGTCGTGCTCAATCAGGGCCGCATCGAGCAGCAGGGCTCGCCCAGCGACATTTACGACCATCCGGCCAACGCCTTCGTCTCGCGCTTCATCGGCCAGACCAATGTGTTCACGCCGGAGCAGGACGACGCCTGGCTGGCCACGTTCGGGCTACAGCCGGGCAAAACCGCGCACGTGCGGCCCCATGACATCGATATCGAGAAATCGAGCGAGCAGGATGCGCAAGCCATCTTGAAAGACTGGCAGCATCTGGGCGCGCTGATCCGCGTTGAACTGGTCAAGAACGGCTCGAACGACCGGTTTTACGCCGAAATGCCCAACGAGCACTTCAAGCGCCTGCAGCTCGATAAAGGCGACAAGGTATCCCTGCGCATACGTCAGGCGCATTGGTTTTAGAACGATAGAACACAAATGCCGCCCCGGCGTTACCGGAACAACCATTGACCCCGTTTTCCCGATTCCGGGTATCGTAGGGGCGGACCTGCGTGTCCGCCCTGTTTCCGGTGCACGACGGGTTACCGGAGAGCCATCGGCCGAAGGTGAATCGTTGGCCAAGGGACAAACACACAAATTCCCCCCAATCGTATCCGCCCTGTCATGACGGCCATATTTACGGATGGCGGTTTTAGATATCCATGAACAGCATCGGAATGCCGTAAGTCAGGACAAAATAGCTGAACGCAGTGATAACACTGATGCTTGTTCGGTACGAGAAAAATTGCCGGAGAATGTAACTGACGATGGCGATATACCAGCCGACCAGCAAGGTGGCCAAAATGCCCGAGACCTCTTCCCGGTATTCGTAATGCTGCATCACCATATAGAAATACAAGGCTTCGGTACCAATGGCCAGCGTCATGATGAAGTTTTCACAGATAAAAATAGCGGTGAACAACTGGCCGAAATGCTGCCATTTTCTCATGGCCAGCAATAACACGCTGATGGACGAAAAAGCCATAATGGTTCTCAGCAAGACTTCCAGCGTGCCATCGGCGGGATCGGCAATCAGGCTTTCAACAATAATGCCGGAGGCAAGGTAGAAGCCTATGGCTTTCCACATGAACGACTTGGAGGGATATAACTCGCTTGGATCGTTTCTGAACCAGCAAAGGGAAAGGTATTTGAGTAATAAATTCATGGTAAAAAAGAGTTAATTGATTCTGCAGCGCGAATGATAAATAAAAATTGCGGTTTTGGGTGCATTTTAGTGACATAAGGCGCGGTAAGAACCGATGAGCACCGTCTGAGCAACCCGCCGCACAGGCAAATGACCGGTTTTTAAAGTCCCAGTCGATTTGACGCGGCGGCATTTTTAGCGGTTAATGTTGCCGCTTATCGAACAATCATGATTTGAACAAACGGGTCCGTATCGGCAACAGCAACAGACTCACGCGGGGGCGCGGTTAGTGGCAGGCCGTGCGCTTGCGCTGAGCCGGTCATCGGCCAAATGCGAATCCTAAAGAACTCAACAGGAACCTATCCCATGGCTAAAAATGTTTACCAGAAGCCGTCGCCGGAAATCCAGGCGGAAGCGGTTAAAATCGCCAAGGCAACGCAGCGCCCCGCGCAAACCAAGGAACAAACCAAGCTGATCGCCCAGGGTATTGAAAAAGGCATTGCTCTTTATAAGAAGCAGCAAAGGGAAAAAGCCAGGGAGTTGAACCGGAAACTCAAGCGTGTCGCAAGCCAGCCGCGGCCCACCGCCGAGCCGGAGGATCAGGAAGTCGTGGAGCGGATTGTTTACCGGCAACACTGGCTGCCCTGGTTGCTGCTGGCTTTAAGCTGGCTGGGATGGGGCGTTTATTTTGTCGTTTCCGGGTGACAATGAACAGCCATGGCCTGAACCCGTCGCATGGGAACGCGATCATGTGACGGACGCCCCGCCTACCCGCCGGTGCCTGAGTCAATTGTCTTCGTAATATCAGCTAACAATATATAAGGAAACCAATGAGCAGCCATCAGCTACAAACTGAAATTGAAATTGATGCGGCGCCCGACCGGGTCTGGGCCATTCTGACCGATTTCGCGTCCTATCCGGCGTGGAATCCTTTTATCAAATACGTTCATGGCATTCCGCGACCGGGCGCCCGGCTTGAAGTGCGTATTCAACCCAGCGGCGCCAGAGGCATGACTTTTCGGCCTTCGGTGCTGGCGGCTGAGCCCGGCCGCGAGCTCCGCTGGCTGGGCCACCTGCTGTTGCCCGGCGTGTTTGATGGCGAGCACCGCTTTGAGATCGAGCCCCTTGCCGCCGGGAACGTGCTGTTCCGGCAAAGCGAGCAATTCAGCGGCCTGCTCGTGCCGATATTTAGAAATAGTCTTGAGCGGGATACGAAGCGAGGCTTCGAAGAGCTGAACCGGGCGCTGAAGGCGCGCGCCGAGGCGCATGGGCCGGGCTGACGAACCCGGCATGCGCGGCTGTCAATGCTGCCGGCGTATCCCTTCCACCATGACATCTCATTAACGCTTCGATGTTTAAACAGAGGATGTGCCGACGCCAGGAGGCGCACTTGTGCCCTTTAGGGTATCATTCGCGAGCGATGCGCTTCACTGCGCCGCCTGGCGCGCCTGCTTTTGGCCGGCACATCCTATGCGGGATGCTAATTTCATAAATCCATTTTTAGCCAAACCCTGCACGCAACGCTTGCCTATCCTGCAACCAAGCACAACCCGCGCCACTGCTGGGCGGACAATAATTCTTTGCGTCTGTGTAGTGGCGTACATACGTCTGCTGATTTTTTCTGTAACTTGAATTTTACCAAGAGGAAATAGCTTAAAACTGGGTTGGTTTCCGGAAGGAATCCGCTCATCGTTTAATTCAAACTATTGAGGAGAACAGCGTGACTCAACCAAAACAGGCCAGGATCAAGCCGATGCCGGCGGTGCCCGCTTCGGTGACTGCTTGTCAAGCTGCGGCCTTTCAGGCGGTTAATAGCCATGAACCAAAACGATGACGCTGTACAACACGCAAAACACCAGTCGGGGAATCGGCGGGAGGTCAATCATGCGGCTGTAATCCCTGTTATCGAGGAACAGTTCCGCGTTGATAAAAAACGCGTGAAAACCGGCACGGTACGCATTTCAAAACGCGTTACAGAGCGTGAGGAAACGGTAAACGTGCCGCTGGTTCATGAGGATATACAGGTGGAACGGGTGGCTATCAACCAATTCATCGATGCACCGCCTCCCGCGATCCGATATGAAGGCGACACCATGATCATTCCGGTCATCCAGGAAGTGGCCGTGGTGGAAAAACGCCTGATGCTGGTTGAGGAACTGCATGTTATTAAACGCCAGAGCCCAAGGCAGGAAACCCAGACAGTGAATTTAAGGAAAGAGGAGGTGAGCGTTGAACAAACCAACGCCGGCCGCTCTGACCATGCCACTGAAGAAAATGGAAGCTGAGAATCTTTTTTTAACAATAAACGTTGATAGGTAACAATCATGAGCCAGACAATCGTAGGTATATTCGACGATCCTTCAGAAGCGCAAGAGGCCGTACAACAGCTTCTCATTGATGGTTTTTCACGCGCCGACATCGATCTTTCATTACCGGAGTCCGTACAAGGCGGGGACAAGTTCAGTAATTTTTTCAGCTCTTTATTCGGCGCCAACGTGGGAAAATCCTATGCCGAAGTCGCGCGCCAAAGCGGCGCCATCGTCACTGTTCATGTTGACACGCAGGATGAAGCAATACGCGCCACGGAAATTCTTGATGAAGCGGGCGCCCTGGATATGGACGAGCGGGCCATTGAATATGGCGTCGAACCGCCCGGATATCAGGCCGAAACCACAGAGTTCCAGCCCGGCACGCCCGAATATCAGGCCGGAGCCGCTGCGTTTCAGCCCGGCAGTCCCGAATACGAGGCCGGCATCGCCGGTCAGGAAAGGCATGGGGCTGAAGCGGCCAGGGAAGAGACCGTCATTCCGGTGATCGAGGAACAGTTAAAGGTAGGGAAACGGGAAGTGGAAACCGGCCGGGCCAGGCTTCGCAGCCGGATCATTGAACGCCCCGTGGAAGAACACCTCAGGCTGCGCGAGGAGCATGTGCATGTTGAAAGACACGCCGTCAACCGGCCCGCGACCGAAGCCGATATGGAAAGCTTCAGGGACAGTGAAATAGAACTGACCGAGCACGCGGAAGTGCCTTTGGTGACCAAGGAAGCCCGCGTCGTCGAGGAAGTGGAGTTCGGCAAGGACATAGAAGAGCACGATGAAATCGTCAAGGATAAGATAAGAAAAACCCAAATCGATGTAGAGGAAAAAAGACCCTGATCATTGGCCTGATACAATGAGCATTTTTGAGAACGGCTGAAAAGCGGCGGAGAGTGCCTCGCCGCTTTTCATTATCCGGCAGCAGCCGGGTTTCATTCGTAGACACTGAACGTAAGGCGATGATTTAAAAGGCCCGCCTGCGGGTCTTGTTCGGCACTGTTCATCGCGAGGGACGTTATGCCATTGACTCGCTCCTTATACCGAACATTACTGTTGCTGATCGTGTTCGCGGTCGTGATGCTCGCCGTCAGCGCCCACGCCTGTCAGGAACGATCCGGGACCCGTCGGCTCGGCGAGATTCATTTCCCGACCTCGGCCCGGTCGGAAAAGGCGCAAGCCCATTTTTTGCGCGGCGTCGCCGCGTTGCATTCCTTCTCGTACGATCTGGCGCTCGAGGCATTCCGCAAAGCCACGGAAATCGAACCCGATTTCATGATGGGCCATTGGGGCGAGGCGCTGGCCTACAATCAGCCGCTCTGGGGAAAGCAGGACACGGAAGCCGCGCGGAAAGTGCTGGCTGATATCAAGGACGCTCCGAAGCTGAGTCCCAGGGAGCGGGCTTACCTGCAGGCGGTGAAACGATTATATGGCGCAGGCGACAAGGCCGCGCGCGATCAGGCCTACGCAACGGCCATGGAAAAAGTCCATCGGGACTACCCGGAGGATCTGGAAGCCGCGTCCTTTTATGCGCTGGCCCTGCTGGGAAGCGTCCGGCCCGACGATCCCGGCGGCTTGAGGACCCGGATCAGGGCGGGCGCCATTGCGCTGGAGGTGACCCGAAAGGAACCCGATCATCCCGGCGCGACGCACTATATTCTCCATGCCTTTGATGACCCCGACCACGCCATCCTGGCGCTGCCGGCCGCGCGGCGCTATGCCGGCATCGCGGCCGAGGCGCCGCACGCGCTGCACATGCCATCGCACATTTTCCTGCAACTGGGCATGTGGCCGGAAGCCGCCTCGACGCAGGAAGCGTTATGGGAGCAGCAGAAAAACAGTCCCATTGGCGAGCGCGACTACCATAATCTTTATTGGCTGTTTTACGTCTATCTGCAACAGGGCCGCTACCGCGCGGCGGAACACTTGCTTAGCCTGATGCGGAAAAGCCTGGCCGAGGGGCCTGAAGACGACAGAGACTTCCAGGGCTATGCCACCTTTGTGCTCTCCGGCATGACCGCGGCGTTCATTTTTGAAACCGAACGCTGGGATCTGGCGACACAGTTGATTGATCCGCTGCGGCGCAACGCCGGGCATTTCATCGCGGCCGTCGGGAACAGTCCCGGTCCGTATCAGGCACTGGCCCGGTATGTTCAGTCGCTCTGGACCTTCACGCAGGGTATGGCGGCGGCGCGGAAAAGCGCGCCCGTCCAAGACAGCATTGACGCGCTGCAGGCCATGGAACGGCCGGCCGTTTCGGAAGAACTGCCCGGCGTCGGATTGCCTCTGCCCAAGGTCTTGGCCATCCAGCAACTGGAGATCGCGGCCGTGGCGAGCGCGGCCAAAGGCGAACTGGACGAAGCCATTCAGAGCATGGAAAAAGCCACCGCCATGGAGGATTCGGTGCCGCCTTTGCCGGGGCCGCCACCGCTGATCAAGCCCACGCACGAATTGTTCGGTGAAATCCTCTTGCAGGCCGAGCGTCCGGCAGAGGCCGAAAAACAGTTCAGAACCGCGCTGCTGCGGCAAACAAGCCGGGCCCGTTCATTGCTGGGAGCCGCCCGCGCCGCGGCCCGGCAAGGCGATCGCGAGGATGCCGGGGACAAGTATGCCAGGTTACTGCGGCAATGGCGGCAGGCCGACAAAGACTTGCCGGAACTGCAAAAGGCACGGAACTACTTACAGCAGGACAGTGCATCCGTCTTATAAGGAACGCGAATTCAAGGAATGACGGGGTGATAACCCGGCCCGCCGCTGGTCGGATTGATAACAAAAAAGCCCAAAGCCGGCGGTTTTGTTACAAAGCCGCGCCGTCACGCGCGTGATACCTATTCAGTCAGGCACGGGCCGATCGCTGCCCCGCGCCTGATATGCCTTTAATTATCAATCACTTATTCAACAGGCAACTTGATTTTTGCCTCTATTGACGCTTTATCGGCCCATGCGCTCCGGCATGGCATCATAATTGATACGCCAGGGATAAGAGAACAGCACGGATAACGGAGACGCTTAAACCATGACGACTTACGCCATCGGCAGTGTAAAAGGCGATTATCAATCGCTACTGAAATTACTGGAAAAAATTCAGTTTGACCCGGACAATGACAACGTATGGTTTGCCGGCAATCTGGTGAATGAAGGGCCCGAGTCGCTGGCCGTACTGAGGTTTGTCAAAAGCCTGGACAAAAAAGCCGTTACGGTACTGGGCGATCAGGAACTGCGTTTGCTGGCCCTGGCGGAAGGGCTTGAACGGCCGACAGCCGACGATACGCTGGATGACATCCTGAAGGCGCCGGACCGGGACGAACTGTTAAAGTGGCTGCGCCGCCGGCCCCTGGTTCATCACGATTCCAAACTCAACTTTACCCTGGTGCATGCCGGCATTCCCGCCGAATGGAGTTTCAGCCAGGCGCTGACCTTCGCCTATGAAGTTGAATCGGCGCTCAGCCAGGGCAATTACGCGGCTTTACTGGAAAACCGGGGGCAAGGTCAATCGCGCTGGCATGCCAAGCTCAGAGGCTGGAAACGGCTGAATTTTATCGTTAATGCCTATACCCTGATGAAATATTGCGATGCGCAGGGAAAACTGGATTTCAACGCCAAAGGTCCGGCAGATGCGCAAGCCGAAGACCTGATGCCCTGGTATCGGCTGCCCGACCGCCCGACGGCTCACCTGAATATCGTTTTTGCCGATGAAGCCTGTTTTGAAGACAGCGCCTTTCCCGGCATATACCCTTTATCCTCGCAAGGCGGTTTATCCGTGTTGAAATTGACGGCACCGCCGAAATAACCGCCGCCCCATTTCCCCGTAGGGGCGAACACACCGCCCGACCCGTATGCCCCACATACGAGACTGTGAAAGAATTCATTTTTTAGCCCAATTAATAACTAAGGATTCGATAATCAATAACTGTCTTATTTTGTGGGAGCGATGCCCTCATCGCGACTTGCGGTGTCTTTAGTCGCGATGAGGGCATCGCTCCCACGGGGGATCATTTCCTGTCCATGCAGTCGTCTGTGGTAAATCATTTTTAAACTGACAGGGATAATACTTTCACACTCTCATACCCGATCCCGCCGCACAATTTGATCAATATGCCGATTGACTGCGCAATATCAGTTACTATCATCTATAAAGGTATTAGCGTGCGCTGAATAATCATCTGCCGTTATAATCCGGACAAACTGTAGCTGGACAAGAACCGTCGCTTGCAACGTCAGGCGGCGCCATTAAAAATCATAAAAAACAACACTATATTTTTAATTTGACAAACTCTAGCCCAACTCGACCAAACCACCCGCTCGACCGCCTGGTCGCCTATGCCCTGAGAGGCGGCCTGCCGGTGCTGTTTTTTACCCTGGCCCTGGCCCTGGGCGTTATCGCGCTGCTGTTCACACCGCGCGAGGAGGAGCCGCAGATCGTCGTGCCGATGGCGAACGTCATCGTCTCGGCGCCGGGCCTGCCGGCGCCGCAGATCGAGAAGCAGATCACCCTGCGCCTGGAAAAACTGCTGACCCAGATCACCGGCGTTGAACACGTCTATTCGCGCTCGTCCAACGGCCAGGCCATCGTCACACTGCGCTTTTTCGTCGGCGAAGACCGCGAGGATGCGCTGCTCAACACCTACAACAAGCTGTACTCGAACCAGGACCAGATTCCGGCCGGCGTCACGGCCTGGCAGGTCAAGCCGGCCGAGGTCGACGACGTGCCGATCGTGCTGGCGGCGCTGTGGAGCCGCGCGCCGGAGCTGTACAGCGATTTCGAGCTGCGCCGGTTCGCGGACGAAATCACCGAGCACCTGCAGCAGATCGCCGACACCAACCAGATCACCGTCGTCGGCGGCCGAGCGCGCACTGTCAACGTGATGCTCAACCCGCAGAGCATGGCCGCGCGCAGGACCACGGCCCTGGACATCGCGCAAGCCGTGCGGAAAGCCAACCAGCTGCACAACGCCGGCATCGTCTCGGCCGATAACCGCTCGATCCGGCTGGAGGCCGGCGACTTCGTGCGCTCGGCCGAACAGCTGCGGGCGCTGGTCGTCAATGTCGTGGACGGCATCCCGGTCTATCTGCGCGACGTGGCCGACATCACTGACGGCCCCGAGGAGCCAGAAAACTACACCTGGCTCAATTTCGCCGAAGGGCACGCGCTGGCTGATAAATATAAGGGCGACTACCCGATGGTCACGATCGCGGTCGCGAAAAAGCGCGGCTCGAATGCCGTCTCGGTGGCCGAGAACGTGCACGCGCGCCTGGCCCAGCTGCAGCGGGAACTGCTGCCGCCCGAAGTACAGCTCGAAGTCCTGCGCGATTACGGCCAGACCGCCGACGACAAGGTCAACAACCTGACCACCAGCCTGGGGTTCGCGATCGTCACGGTGGTGCTGTTCATCGGCATCTTTCTCGGCTGGCGGCCGGCGCTGGTGGTCGGGCTGGCCATCCCGGTCTGCTACGGCGCCACCCTGGCGCTGGACATGTTTTTCGGCTACACGATCAACCGCGTCACGCTGTTCGCGCTGATTCTGGCGCTGGGCCTGCTGGTCGACGACCCGATCACGGGCATCGACAACATCGAGCGCTTCATGCGCACCGGCCAGGGCAGCCTGAACGAGCGCATCATCGCGGCCATGGCCGAAATCCGCACGGCCTTGCTGATGTCGACCGTCACCATCATCCTGGCCTTCATCCCGCTGGCCTTCATCACCGGCATGATGGGGCCGTACATGGCGCCGATGGCGTTCAACGTGCCCGTGGCCGTGACCTTGTCGACGGTCACGGCCTTCATCGTGACACCCTGGATGTCGGGCAAGGCGCTGAAGCCGGCCGGCGAAAGCGCGACGGCCGCGCCCGACCAGAGCTTCTACGCGCGCATGATCGAGCCCTGCATCGCCAGCCGGAAAGCAGCCTGGCTGCTGATCATCGCGATGCTGGTGCTGTTCGTCCTGACCGCGATTCTGCCCGTGCTGCGCCTGGTGCCGCTGAAACTGCTGCCGTTCGACAACAAGAACGAACTGCAGATTCTGGTCGACATGCCCGAGGGCAGCACGCTGGAGCAGACCGCGGCCCTGACCCGCTCGGCCGCGACGCTGGCGGCGCGCCTGCCCGAAGTCAACGCCATCGCGGCCTACGTCGGCACGCCGTCGCCGATCGATTTCAACGGCCTGGTCCGGCAGTACGATTACCGCCTCGCCCCGCACCTGGCCGATATCCGCCTGACGCTGGCGCCCAAGGAACGGCGCGAGCACCAGTCCCATGCCGTGCTGTTGCGGCTTCGGGCCCTGCTGGCGCCGCTCAACGCCGAAGGCGTGTCGGTCAAGGTGATCGAAGTGCCGCCGGGACCGCCGGTCATCAGCACGCTGGTCACGGAAATCTACGGCGGCACGCTGACGCCGTACGAAAAGCAGCGCGAGGCGGCCCAGGCGGTCATGGCCCGGCTGGCGCTGGAGCCCTTCGTGGTCGATATCGACACCAGCGCCGAAGACCCGCAGCCGCGCTGGCGCTTCGAGGCCGACAAGGAAAAAGCCGCGCTGGCCGGCATCTCCACCGAGAACCTGGCGCTGAACCTGGGCCTTGCCAACCAGGGCCAGGTGCCGGGCTTTCTGAATCTGGAACGCGAGATCTGGCCCGTGCCGATCAAGCTGCGCCTGCCGCAGCGCGCGCGCAGCAGCCAGCGCGATCTGGGCGTGCTGCCGGTCAAGCCGGACATGAACCCGGCCGCGCCGCCGCTGACGCTGGCCGAACTGGGTGAGTTCGTCGAATCCGAAACCGAGCTGCCGGTTTTCCACAAGGACCTGAAGCCGGTCGTGTATGTCATGGCGGAGCTGGAAGGCCGCACGCCGGCCGAGGTGATCGCCGACGTCAGCGCCGACCTGAACAGTACCGACGATTCGGCGCCGGCCTGGGACAACCGCACATTCCTGAATTCCGGCGGCGGCATCCCCTGGCACCTGCCCGACGACATCCGGCTGGAATGGGGTGGCGAAGGCGAATGGAAAATCACCGTCGACGTGTTCCGCGACATGGGCCTGGCGTTCGCGTTCGCGCTGGTCGGCATTTTCTTCGTGCTGCGCGTGCAGACCGAATCGACGACGCTGTCGCTGATCATCATGTCGTCGATTCCGCTGACCGTGATCGGCATCATGCCCGGCTTCTGGCTGCTCAACCAGTTCGGCGAGCGCGTCATCAACGGCAGCCCCGATCCGGTGCTGTTCACGGCCACAGCCATGATCGGCATGATCGCGCTGGCCGGCATCGTGGTCCGGAACTCGCTGATCCTGATTGAATTCATCACGCAGGCCAGAAAAGAAGGGCTGGCGCTGAAGGACGCGCTGCGCCAGGCCGGCACGATCCGCATGCGCCCGGTCATGCTCACGGCCGGCACGACGCTGCTCGGCAACATCGTGATCGTGCTCGATCCGGTGTTCAGCGGTCTGGCCATCGCGATCATTTTCGGCATCCTGGCTTCGACGGTGTTCACGCTGTTCGTGATACCGGCCGTTTATTACCTGATCTACTCGAAAAGCGAGCTGTCCACCTCATGACCACATCCAATCTGAAAACGCTGGCGCTGTCCGCCGTGACCCTGCTGATCCTTCTGCTGATGATTCTGTGGATGGCCGGCGCCTTCCACAGCAAGATCGAGCCGCAAACCCTGCCGGAGCGTTCGGCCTACCAGGGCCCGACGCTGACCGTCGAGCGCGTGACGCTGCCGGCTTACGAGAAAGCCACCGGCACGCTGGAAGCGACGCAGGCCGGCGACATCAGCGCCCAGATCCAGGCCCGCATCAAGGCCATCCATGTCAAGGCCGGCGACACGGTCAAGCCCGGCGATCTGCTGGTCACGCTCGATGACGAGACCATCGCCGCGCGCACGGCCCAGGCGCGGGCCAATATCAACGCCCTCAACGCCCGCCTGGCCGGCGCCGAGGCGCATTACCGGCGGACGCAATACTTATACGCCAAGGAAAGCGCCACGCGCGCCGACCTCGACGCGGCCCGGAGCGAGTACGAAAGCCTGAAAGCGCAGAAAGCCGCGGCCCGGTCGCAACTGACCGAAGCCAGCTCTACGCAGGACTACGGCCGCATCCGTGCCACGTTTCCGGCCCGCGTCATCGACCGCCATGCCGAGCCGGGCGAGATCGCCTATCCGGGCAGGAAGCTACTGACCCTGTACGATCCGGCGGCCCTGCGCATCGAGGCCTATATCCGCGAATCGGTCGCGGTCGGCCTGCAGGCCGGACAGACGCTGGAAGCCGATGTCGAGGCGCTGAAGCTGACCGTGCCGGCGACCATCGAGGAGATCGTGCCGGCCGCCAACCCCGACGCGCGCACGTTCCTGGTCAAGATGCGCATCGAGAATCGGCCCGGCCTGTATCCGGGCCTGTTCGTCCGCCTGCGGATTCCGCAGGGCGAGGAGCAGGTGCTGGCGATCCCGCAGAGCTATGTGCACAGGGTCGGCCAGCTCGATGTCGTCTGGGTGCTGCACAACGGCCAGATCGAGCGCCGTTTTGTGCGCACCGGCCGGCCGCTGCCCGACGGACGGATCAGGATCGTCTCGGGCCTGTCGGGCGGCGAGCAGCTGGTGCCGCCCGACAAGGCGCTGTCGGCGATGGGGCGTCAGCCGGATTAAAAGTGGCGTTTGATGCCGCCCTCCATCATCGCCGTTCCCTCCGCCTGAAAGGGTACGATTATGCCCGGGCGGGGGCGTATTTCGTCACCCTGTGTACGCAAGACCGGGAATGCCTGTTCGGGGCGATCGCGGACGGGGAAATGGGATTGAATGAGGCAGGGCGGATGATGGAACACTGGTATCTGGAATTGCAGAACAAATATCCGGACATGCAATGCGATGCATGGGTCTGCATGCCGAATCATCTGCATTTTGTCGTCGTCAATACGGGTGAGGCGATGGCCGAGGGTGAACGTGTTGTAGGGGCGGACCTGCGTGTCCGCCCTGTTTCCGGTGCACGACGGGTTACCGGAGAACCATTGGCCGAGGGTGAACCGTTGGGCAAGGGCGAACACACAGGTTCGCCCCTACCGGCCGTGGTGCAATGGTTCAAGACCATGACGACCAATACCTATATTCGCGGGGTCAAACACAACGGATGGACGCCGTTTGCCGGCAAATTATGGCAACGCAATTATTGGGAACGCGTCATCCGCAATGAAGAGGAATTGAACCTTATCCGTGAATATATTCACAACAACCCGGCGCAATGGGAATCGGATCGCCTGTACCGGGCGGATGCATCGTAGGGGCGGACCTGCGTGTCCGCCCTGTTTCGGGTGCACGATGGATTATCGGAGAACCGTTGGCCAAGGGTGAACCGTTGGGCAGGGCGAACACACAGGTTCGCCCCTACATATCCGTCCTGTTTCGGGTGCACGATGGATTATCGGAGAACCATTGGCCAAGGGTGAACCGTTTGGCAAGGGCGGACACACAGGTTCGCCCCTACATGTCCGCCCTGTTTAACCAAACAACCGCCTGACCCATTTTTCCAATTCCAGGATCAAAAACAACGCCAGGCTGACGCCGAATATTTCCAACCCATGCACGAAATCGACCGGGCGCGTGTCGAAAAACCGCTCCATGAACGGCGCATAGGTGAAGATGGCCTGGAGCGTGATGACCGCCAGGATCGCGATCCATATCGCCCGGGAGCTGAACAGCCGCCTGAACGACAGCGACGATCCGCTCAGGTAGCGCACGTTCAGCAGGTAGAACACTTCCAGCATGACCAGCGTGTTGACGGCATAGGTGCGCGCTTCCTCCAGCGTCGAGCCGTGCTGCTGGGTCCACAGGAACATGCCGTAGATGCCGATCAGGAAAAGCACGGACACGAACATGATGCGCCAGACCAGGAATACCGACAGCATGGCTTCGTTCCGGCGCCGGGGCGGGCGGCGCATGACGTTGGGCTCGGCCGGCTCGAACGCCAGCGCCATGGCCAGCGCCACGGAACTGACCATGTTCACCCAGAGGATCTGCAGCGGCGTGATCGGCAGCGTCAGGCCGGCCAGCACCGTCGCGATGATGCTGAGCGATTCGCCGCCGTTGACCGGCAGCAGGAACAGAATGGCTTTTTTCAGGTTGTCGTAGACGTTCCGGCCTTCGCGCACGGCCTGCGCGATCGAGGCGAAATTGTCGTCGGCCAGCACCATTTCCGAGGCTTCCTTGGCGGCTTCGGTGCCGGTCCGGCCCATGGCGATGCCGACGTCGGCCCGCTTCAGCGCCGGCGCGTCGTTGACGCCGTCGCCGGTCATGGCCACGACGCTGCCGCCGGCCTGCAGCGCCGTCACCAGCCGCAGCTTGTGCTCCGGCGACGTGCGCGCGAAGACGTCGACGCGCGCGGCCACGTCGATCAAGGCCGTGTCGTCTATCTGGGTCAGTTCATGGCCGGTCATGACGTCCTCGGCGTTGGCCAGATGCAGCTGCGCGGCAATCGCGCGGGCCGTGGCCGCATGGTCGCCCGTGATCATCTTGACACGTATGCCGGCGGCCCGGCAAGCCTTGACGGCTTCGATCGCTTCCTCGCGGGGCGGGTCGATCAGGCCGACCAGGCCCAGCAGGATCAGGCCGTCGTCGAGATCCGAGAAATTCAGCTCGATCTTGTCCGGGTCGACCGGTTTGTAGGCGATACCCAGCACGCGCTGTCCCTGCGAGGCGATCTCCTCGATCGAGGCGGTCCAGTAGTTAGGATTGACTGGCACGTCCGCGTCGTTTTCGCGCTGCAATTGGCACAGTTCGATCAGGCGTTCGGGCGCGCCCTTGACGCTGATAAAGCCGTGACCTTCATGGTCATGATTCAGGGTCGCCATGAACCGGTGCTGGGCGTCGAACGGAATCACGTCGGTGCGCGGATAATGACGCTGTTCTTCGACCGGATCGATATCGCCTTTGATCGCGGCCGCCAGCAGCGCGCTTTCCATCGGATCGCCGTCGGCCACCCACAGGCCGTTTTTCCGGCGCAATGCCGAGTCGTTGCACAAGGCGCCCGTTTGCAGGATCCTGGCGAGAATCGGACGCTGCGCCGGCGCAACGCGGTCGCCGCCCGACAGAAATTCGCCGGACGGGTCGTAGCCTACGCCGCTGGTCTCGTACAGCTCGGTCGAGGTCACGACCGAGCGCAACGTCATCTCGTTGCGGGTCAGCGTGCCGGTCTTGTCCGAACAGATGATCGAGACGGCGCCTAAGGTTTCGACGGCCGGCAGGCGGCGGATGATGGCGTTGCGCGAGGCCATGCGCTGCACGCCGATGGCCAGCGTGACGGTCAGGATGGCGGGCAGGCCCTCGGGAATGGCCGCGACCGCCAGGCCGACCACGGTCATGAACATCGCGGACGGGTCCTCGCCCTGGACCTGCAGGCCGAAGGCGAAGACGCCGCCCGCGATCAGCAGGATCGCCAGGGTCAGCCAGCGCGAAAACACCGCCATCTGTTTCAGCAGCGGCGTGGTCAGCTCCTCAATGCCCGACAGCATGCCGCTGATGCGGCCGATCTCGGTATCGGCGCCGGTTCCGACCACGACGGCCTTGCCGTGCCCGGCCGCGACCAGGGTGCCCGAATAGGCCATGGAAAAGCGGTCGCCGAGATCGGTTTCTTCCTGAACCGGATTCACCGATTTTTCCACCGCGACCGATTCGCCGGTCAGCACGGCCTCCTGTATCTGCAGGCCCTTGGCCGTGATCAGGCGCAGATCGGCCGGGACTTTATCGCCCGGTTCGATCATCACGATATCGCCCGGCACCAGATCCTCGGCCGGAATGCCGCTGCGATGGCCGTTGCGGATGACGGTCGCGCGCGGCGCCAGCATGTGCCGGATCGCATCCAGCGCCTTTTCGGCCTTGCCTTCCTGCACGAAGCCGATGACGGCATTGAGCACCACCACGGCGGCGATGACGTAGGCATCGACCCAGTGGTCCAGCAGCGCCGTGACGACGCCGGCCGCGATCAGCACATAAATCAGCAGGTTATGAAACTGGGCCAGAAAACGCCTGAGAGGGCCGCGCGTTTTCGGCTGCGGCAGGCGATTGGCGCCGAACTTCAGCAGGCGCATTTGCGCGTCATGGTCGGACAGGCCGTCCTGAGCGGTTTCCAGCCGCTCGATAACCTGTTGAGCCGGCAGGCTGTGCCAGTTAATCCGTTCAACCGTTTTGGCGTTTTTACCCATATTGACCTCGTTGCTGTTGTGTCTTGTCTCGTGAAAAACCCCGAACGAGCCCCGGCTAAATATGGCAGAGGGCGAGGCAGGGTTGCTCCAGGTTGCTGATTCTACATGTACATTTTATGGATCATGAAAGCGATGACTTGCCGGGCATTGTGCTGGCGCTTGAATGCACGGCAGTCATAAGCGAGCGTTCGGTTATGGTTCAGTATTCAGTCATAGCCTGACCTTGTATACAATGATTGTCATTAACTTTATTCCATCCGGGACTTTTCCAGCAGGCGCGCGCAGGGCCGGGCGCGCGGCAGTCAGGTCCCCGAATATGCCGGGAGAAAATCATGCGGAACTGGCTGAAATGGCGGCTGTTGACTGTTAGCGTTGGCCTGCCGCTCGCGGCCTGTACGGTCGGGCCCGACTATAAACGCCCCGCCATGCCGGTGCCGGCTGAATTCAAGGAGCTGCAGGGCTGGACGCAGGCGCGGCCGCGCGACCATGAAATTGCCGGCGACTGGTGGCAAATCTTCGACGATCCTTACCTGAACGCCCTGGAGCGGCAAGTCGACGTTGCCAACCAGTCCATCGCCCAGGCCGAAGCCCAGTTCAGGCAGGCGCAATCGCTGGTGCAGGGCGCGAAATCCGCCTATTTTCCAGTCGTTTCGGGCACTCTGTCGGCCAATCGCTTTCGCGCGGCCAGCGGCCAGAACGTGGCCGTGTCCGGGGTCAGGAGCCTGTTCAACGGCGTCATCAGCCTCGCCTGGGAACCCGATATCTGGGGCAAGGTCCGCCGGCAGGTGGAAGCCGACGAGGCCAGCGCCCAGGCCAGCGCGGCCAGCCTGCAGGCCGTGCGGCTGCTGATGCAGGCCACGCTGGCGCAGAATTACTTCCAGCTGCGCGCACTGGATGAGCAGGCCCGGCGCCTGAACGACACCGTCGACACCTATGACCGGACGCTGACCATCACCCGGAACCGCTATGCCGCCGGCGTCGCCGCCAGATCCGACGTGATTCAGGGCGAAACCCAGCTGGAGTCGGCCAGGGCGCAGGCCATCGATGTCGGCGTGCTGAGGGCGCAGCTGGAGCACGCCATCGCTGTATTGATGGGCAAAACGCCGGCGGAACTGACCATTCCGGAGGCGGCTTTGGCGGCGAAGATTCCGGCCATTCCGGTCAATATCCCGTCGCAACTGCTGGAGCGCCGGCCCGATATCGCCGAGGCCGAGCGTCTGGCCGCGGCCGCCAATGCCCGGATCGGCGTGGCCAAGGCCGCGTATTTCCCCAGTCTCAATCTGGCCGCGACCAACGGCTACCAGGCCAGCACGTTTTCGAGCCTGCTTAGCAACGCCGCCCGCTATTGGGCACTGGGCCCCGCGGCGCTGGCCCTGCCGCTGTTCGACGGCGGCGCGCGCGGCGCCACCCTGGGCGAGACCATTCACAGCTATGACGCGAGCGTGGCGGCCTATCGCCAGACCGTGCTGCTCGGGTTTCAGGAGGTGGAGGACCAGCTGTCTTCGTTGCGCCTGCTCGAGCAGGAAATCAAGGTGCAGGAGAAAGCCGTCGCGGCCGCGCGCAAGGCCGTCGAGCTGACGACCAACCAATACCGGGCTGGCACCGTCAGCTACCTGGAGGTCATGACCGCCCAGACCGTCGCCCTCGACAATGAAATCACGGCGGTTGATCTGCAAAGCCAGCGCCTGATCGCCGCCGTGCTGCTGGTCAAGGCCCTGGGCGGCGGCTGGAGCACCGCGCGGCTGCCAAGCCGCGACGAGGCCGGCGGCGAGACGGAGTGGTCGCAGTTCTTGCCGGTGCCTGTGAATTGAGGGCTGCTGAAGCGCTGGCGAGCAATAGAAAACGACAGACTGTACCGGCCAGAGCGAGTGCTTTTGGCGGCGCGGTGAAGCGCATCAATCGCAAGCGATGCGCCCCGCGCCGCTGCGTATCTCATGGGGGCGGCGCTGTATACGCATTTTGCATTATTCCTCAGGCGCCAAATATGCACTATAAAGGTGGCGTTACGGTAAGCTATTGACACTCTATTTTTAGGCCGGAAGCAGCGCTATGCACGAATTGGACGGTTCCGAACTCTATCACGCACTTGAATACGCCAGAAGACTGGACGAGGAAGAGGCCGGCGAAATCATAAACCGGTTTCGGCTTGAGCAGCCGGCCCTGTGGCAGGCTGTGTTCAACATCTTTCCGGCCGTTATCGCCGGGCAGAATGAGGAGATGTCGGGCCTGTTCATGGTCTTGTGCTTTGATGTCCTGTGTGTCTTTCAGCAAGCTTTCGGTGCCATGCCTTCCAGGGAAGGCATGGACTTCGAGTGGCTGGAGAAGCAGGCCATACTGCTGGAGGCTGAATTGCAGGCTCTGGTGAAGGAGCGGGACATGAACGAGAAGATCAGGAGCCGCCTGCGGGAGCGTTTCCTGCAACGTTCGGCCCAGGGCAGTCCGCAGCCGGGCCTGGTCAGATTTCTCAATCAAGCCGTCGAGGACTTCGCGGCGGAAAGCCCCGACAGGGCACCGGCCATTCGGGTGACCCAGACCATGATCTTCATCGTGGTTCAGCTGTTCAGCAATCTTTACAGGCATGTGCCGTAAAGCTAAGGGCAGCGTTATGGAATACGCTGCCGGAGACAAGGTTAACCTGAATATTTCACTATTAAGGAATGGGCATAAAATAACTTCCTCAAGTAGTCGAAGGATTTTCCGGTGCAAGCGCGGATTTATCCGCGCAGTGCGAATACCCTGAAGGGCACAAGTACCCATAGGGCATAAATGAATTCGCACCTACAATTGCCTGATTTATTCCATGTTCATTACTTAGTGAAATCTTTATGTTCAATAAAACAATATTATTAGGTGAGCCTGCCTCATATTGTGATAAGGAAGATTGACCTCGGTATGGCCTGGCAATGGATTCAGCTAAATGTCCTGTTCGGCAATGCACTCGCCATAATGAAACAGCCGGTAATGGCGTGGGCTTATTGCGCGCCATTGTTCGTCGCGGGTTAACGGCAGTGTCGCGATCACGGTCACGATGTCATGCGGCGTGGTTTCCTGGTGGAAATCAATCACGACGTCCTCATCGATCAGCCGCGCCTTGCCGAATGGCGCGCGCCGCGTGATCCAGTGCAGGCTCGTGCTGCAATAGGCCAGCAGATAGCGCCCGTCCGACAGCAGCATATTGCAAATGCCGAAATCGTTTAACCGGCTGCAGAGTTCGCCGGCATACTGGAACATGGCTTTCATATTGGCCGGTTTGCGCGGGTATTTTTGGTGCAGTTCATTGAGCAGCCAGCAAAAGGCGGCTTCACTGTCCGTGTCGCCGACCGGCCGGTGCTTGCCCGGCATCAGCCGTTCTTCATAGCCCGACAACTGGCCGTTGTGGGCGAAGGTCCAAAAACTGCCCCACTGCTCGCGCGTGAACGGATGCGTATTTTCCAGCGCTACATGGCCGCGGTTGGCCTGCCGGATATGGCCGATGACGGCGCGGCTCTTGATCGGGACATCCTGCACCAGCCGCGCTATCGGCGATTGGTGGCAGGGCATGGGGTCCTTGAACGTGCGAAAGCCCCTGTCCTCGTAAAACGTGATGCCCCAGCCGTCGCGATGCGGGCCGGTGCGCCCGCCACGATGCATGAGGCCGGTGAAACTGAAGCAGATGTCGGTGGGGACATTCGCGCTCATACCCAATAATTCACACATGTCGACTTCTCATAAGATTACGATGGCCGCCGTTTTCAGGCCGTTGCCTTATATTGACAGGTGAACGGTTTTTCAAAAAGCCGCAGCCGGGAGGCATCTTTTTCAACAGAGACGGTCATACGCCAGAGCCCTGCCGGCCGGACGGGTTATAGACAATTGTCCGTCCGGAGCCGCTTCATAAAAGTCGCCCTGAACCAGAGCAATCCCTGCCTGAGTGATCAGGTCAGCCTGCTTTTTCCGCTCGACCTGTTGCACGATGGCTTGACCGGCCACTGAATCGGCCAATGCTTTCAGGTTTTCCAGCGCCGGGAGCGCGTTGCCGTCAGTAACGGCGCGCTCCAGTTTCGGTGCGTTAACGCGCAGGTAATCCGGCGCCAGCCTGGAGACCAGGCCGCGCACATTGCGGGCGGCATGAAGCGAGGCGATATTGAGCGCTATGCAATATCCGCGCTTGCGGTAATTGCTCAGGCCTTCAAGCAGCTGGGCGGGGTGCAGCGAATAGAAGTTGTTGACGGTCATTGAGATCACGATATTGCGCGTGGCCAGTCCGCATTTGACGATGACTTCCTCGAAATAGGCGCCGTGATCGCGCTTGATGCCGAAGATATGGCGCGGGTCCACTTCCAGCAACAGTACGCCGTCGAAATGCGTGACGGGTAGATAGTTCAGCATGTGCACGGTGCGGCACAGTCGGTCGAGATTGATGATGGACTCGAAGTCAACCGGCTGTCTGACCGCGTCGGTCAACAGATTTTCAATCTCGTAGGTGTGCCGGTGCCGGCTTTCATAGGTCGAGACGGAGAGCAGCGCCGCATGGCCGGCAATCCGTTCCGGGTGGTCCGCATGGCGTATCGGCGCGAAAAGACTGCCGATCCGGATCGGTCCGAAAAGACCGCTGACCTTGCCGTCCTCGAGAATAAAAGTCCGGACACGGGACTGATGCTCGTATTCGAACCGGTCATTGAAATATTCCACTAACTGTTGTAACGGCATAAATTTATCTCTAAATAAAGCAGTCCAAAAAAAA
>SWCD01011618.1_pt1 | contig 77424 bp, 75 predicted proteins | sample 4693011 | NCBI WGS metagenome assembly SWCD01 (sample SAMN10267278, study PRJNA491770) | bioreactor metagenome | isolation source: DHS bioreactor inoculated with marine | place: Japan: Omine Ridge, Nankai Trough | reverse complement strand
TCCGACCTGCACGAATGGCGTAACGACTTCCCCGCTGTCTCCAACATCGACTCAGCGAAATTGAATTGCCTGTCAAGATGCAGGCTTCCCGCGGTTAGACGGAGAGACCCCGTGCACCTTTACTACAGCTTCACACTGGCATCAGGCCAAGCATGTGCAGGATAGGTGGTGGGCTTTGAAGCAGGGACGCTAGTCCTTGTGGAGCCTCCCTTGAGATACCACCCTTGCTTTGCTTGATGTCTAACCGCGGTCCGTTATCCGGATCCGGGACCCTGTGTGGTGGGTAGTTTGACTGGGGCGGTCGCCTCCCAAACAGTAACGGAGGCGCGCGAAGGTTGGCTCAGAGCGGTCGGAAATCGCTCGTTGAGTGCAATGGCAGAAGCCAGCCTGACTGCGAGACTGACAAGTCGAGCAGAGTCGAAAGACGGCCATAGTGATCCGGTGGTCCCGCGTGGAAGGGCCATCGCTCAACGGATAAAAGGTACGCCGGGGATAACAGGCTGATGGTGCCCAAGAGTCCATATCGACGGCACCGTTTGGCACCTCGATGTCGGCTCATCTCATCCTGGGGCTGGAGCAGGTCCCAAGGGTATGGCTGTTCGCCATTTAAAGAGGTACGTGAGCTGGGTTTAGAACGTCGTGAGACAGTTCGGTCCCTATCTGCCGTGGGTGTAGGATACTTGAGAGGAGTTGCCCCTAGTACGAGAGGACCGGGGTGAACGATCCACTGGTGGACCTGTTATCGCGCCAGCGGTAGTGCAGGGTAGCTATGATCGGACAGGATAACCGCTGAAGGCATCTAAGCGGGAAGCCCCCCTCAAAACCAGGTATCCCTGAGGGCCGTGGAAGACCACCACGTCGATAGGCCGGAGATGTAAGTGCAGCAATGCATTCAGTTGACCGGTACTAATTGCCCGATAGGCTTGATTTGATCCAGTAGAAGCCAGGCTTCTTTGGAAAATCAAAAGCATACACATACAGTAAGTAATTGACTTGGATACGGTTTCTTTCTCGGTTTGGTGGTAATAGCACGAGTGAAACACCCGATCCCATCCCGAACTCGGCCGTTAAGCACCGTTGCGCCGATGGTACTGCGTCACCAGACGTGGGAGAGTAGGTCACCGCCAAACCTAGTAAGAAACCGTAAGTATCTCTCTGAACGATGTCAGACGACTTCAGCAAACGCCGCCCCTCACCGGGCGGCGTTTTCGTGTTTGCCCGGCAACAGCCCGCGCGGGGGCCTGTGCCGCCGCTTCACAGGATCCCGGGTCCGGCAGATACTCGTCGAAAGTAACCAGTCTATGTGACGGAGCGGGTGATGGTGGGTTCGAGGGTCCAGGTTGTCGGAATTTGTCGGTGGTCGTACCCGTCGAGTCCGGGCGATTTTCGCCTGACGCCGGAGCGGCTCGATCAGGCCCGCGCGCTGCTCTACGATCCCGGTCGCATGGAACACCGGTTGTTCCTGCTCGACCAGGTGGTGCTGCCCGCGCTCCGCAACCAGACCGACAAGGATTTCACCCTGGTCCTGCTGCTCGGCGAGCGGCTGCCCAGCCGCTACCGAAACCGGCTGCTCGAGATGGTTTCGACCGTGCCGCAGATCCGGCCGGTGTTTGCCGAGGAAGGCAAGGGGCAGAAGAAACTCGCGCGGGGCATTTTGCGGGGGCTGCGCGATCCGGACGCGGAAGCGGTGGCCGAATTCCGCCTCGACGACGACGATGCCGTGGCGATCGATTTCGTGGAAGAAACCCGCCGGACCTATGCCGATATCCGGCCGCTGTTCGCCGCCAAGGGCATGTTCTGCATCGACTACACACGCGGGGTGGTGATGGTCAGCGAACCGGAGGGGTGCGATTTCCGGCCGATCTCGGCGCGCTGGTGGACCCCCGGACTGGCGATCTACCTGCGCCCCGACCACCCGAAATCGGTGCTCGATTTCCACCACATGAAACTGTGGCGACGGATGCACACGTTGATGTACGCCGACAAGGCGATGTTCGTGCGCGGCATCCACCACACCAACGACAGCAGTATCGATCAGTTTGGAAAACGGTCGGGACGGTTCCGGCTCAGCCGCGAAGAGAGGGACACGGTCCTGCCCGAGCGATTCGCGATCGACCCCGAGCGGGTGGACCAAATCTGGCGCCGTCGCAGCGCGGAGTTCCTCGCCGTGCCGGCCGGGACGGAGGCTGGCGACGAACCCCGGGTCAGAGCCGAGACACCGGAATCGGTAGCGGATCAAGCCTTGGAAAAAACAAAAAATAGTCGTCCGGCACGTGTTGCAACTGCCCCCGGATCGGACTAATTACACCCCATTGGCGCGGGGTGGAGCAGTCCGGTAGCTCGTCAGGCTCATAACCTGAAGGTCGTAGGTTCAAATCCTACCCCCGCAACCAAAAATCCGCAGGACAGCCGTGAGATCGCCCCCCGGGGCAATTTTTTTGTCTGGGGACGGCATCCCGGGAGCTGCGCCGCATGAGTGTGCGCAGCGGCCGGCTTTTGCCTTGGTCGAATTCAGGCCGGGCCCGGATCACCCGCGATCAATCTGCGCTACAAGGTGGGCGGGTTTTCTGTTGCACATTGCATAGGACTCCTATTTAATTTCCTCGGAGAACGCAGATGGCGACAGAGTCCAGACATATCATCACGGCATTCCAGCGGCTCGCGATCTTCTGGCGGGTGAGCCAGTGGCAGATCGCCAAGGATCTCGACCTCAACCCGACCCAGGCGGAGGTGCTGGTGCGGGTGGCGGCGAAGCCCGAACGGCTGGTGGACCTGGCCGCGGCACTCGGAATTTCGCAGGCCAGCCTGAGCGACAGCGTCGCGGCGCTCGATCGCAAGGGGCTGGTGGAGCGCCGACGCGATCCCGGTGATGCGCGCGCAAGGTGGATCGAGCCGACCGCAGCAGGCAGATCCCTGGCGGTACGGATGCCGGAGGCCCCCGCGGCGATGGAGGACGCGATCGCCGGGCTTGGCGGTGCCGATCGTGGCGCGCTGTTGCGCGGCCTGTCGCTGGTCATCCGCGCGCTTCAGGAAGCAGAGGCGATCCCGGTGCAGCAGATGTGCCTCACCTGCCACCATTTTCGCGCCCATGTTCATGACGACCCCGCGCGCCCGCATCACTGCGGCCTCATCGATGCCGCTTTCGGCGACGGCAGCCTCAGGCTCGACTGCGCGGACCACGAGATCGCCACGGAGGAGGAGGCCGCCCACACCCGGGCGCGCCTTGCCGCCGTGGGGTGAGTGGGGCGCCCGGATAGCCGCTGCAACGGCCCGGACGCCCCGGTTTGCAACCCCTCAGTCACGAAAGGAAGCTCCCCATGTTGACACGAAACCGAACCCTCCGCCATGCCTCTGCCGCCTGCCTTGTGCTCGCCGCCGGCGCGGCGACCGGCCATGACCTGCCCGCCGAACAGGGCAATACCGACCGCGCGGCCTTCGACATCGTTGCCGCGAACATCACCACCGAGGGCCGCACCGCGGTCTTTACCATGTCGGTCGCGGGCACGCCGGGCAGCGACGCGCCGGAGCCTGCCGGCGCGCTCGCCGGCGCCCCGGTCTTCTCCTATGTCTGGCCGACGACGCTCGACCCCGCCGTGGTCGGCTTCGAGGCGGGCGCCGGCATTCTCGCCTTCGCGGTCACGATCCATCCCGATTTCGACGACACGCCGCTGTTCGACGAGACCGGGTCGGGCACGACCGGCGACGATGGCGGGGCCTGGCACAGCCATTGGGTGGTGCTCGGGCCGGACGCGGCCTGCGGCGAGGGCGCGCTCAAGGTCATCGACATCCCCGAAGGCACCACGCCGGCGCTGCCCCTGACCTGGCCCGGACTGTCGATCCTGATCGACAGCCCCGGCTGGTCGCCGATCTTTGCCGGGCCGAGCCTGAGTGTGACGGTGCCTTTCGCCGATATCGGCGCGGTGGCGGCGGCGCGCTTCGACGGGGTCACGGCGGCCCTGCAGGTCAACGCCAATGTCCATGCACCGCTGCTCTGCGTGACGGATGTGTTCGACGTCGCCTCGGGCGATCTGAGCCTGCCGGGCGAGGTCGGACAGTAACACAAACGGGCGCGGGCCGGTGTCCGCGCCCGCCACCGCAGGGGCCGCCACGCATGGACGACATTCCCTTCCACACCGCCGACTGGCTCAACACCGACCGGCCCATGGCGCTCGGCGATTTCCGCGGCCGGGTGCTCGCGGTCGAGGTGTTCCAGATGCTCTGCCCCGGCTGCGTGCTGAACGGCCTGCCGCAGGCGCAGCGCCTTGCCCAAACCTTCGACGCGAAGGACCTCGCGGTGATCGGCCTGCACAGTGTGTTCGAGCATCACGCGGGCAACAGCCGCGACAGCCTCGCGGCGTTTCTGCACGAATGGCGCATTGCCTTTCCGGTTGCCATCGACGCGGCCGGCGAGGGCCCGCTGCCGCGCACGATGCAGGCCTGGGGCCTGCGGGGCACGCCGAGCCTCGTTCTGTTCGACCGTTCGGGGCGGATGCGGGCGCGGCATTTCGGCCAGGTGGCCGACATGGCGCTCGGGGCCGAGGTGATGGGGCTGATCGCAGCGCGCGCCGGGGGTTGAACGCGGCTTCGCGCGCTCGGCTCGTGGACAGGGTGCGGACCGGCGGCCGCGCCGATCAGTCCCGCACCCGTGGCCGCAGGATGAGCGGGCCGTAGATCGACGCGAAGCCGCCGAAAGCCCCGATCCAGGCGAGGCCCGAAACCAGGTGCAGAAGCGATGCCTGATCGGGCCAGAGCCCGGCGGCGAAGCGCGCGAGGATCGCCGTCAGCAGGGCAAGATAGAGCGCAAGGGTGCCGCGGCCCGCGGTCAGCTCCTGTCCGGTATGGCCAAGGGTGGCGCGGGTCATCACCGCCAGGGTCATCATCCCCGCCGCGCCCGCCATCCACAGATGCTGCGCCGAGGCCGCCCCGAGCACCTCCGGGGCCAGGATGCCGACGCCAAGGGCAAGCGCGCCCAGCGGCAGGAAGCCGTAGCCCAGATGCAGGATCCACAAGAGCGGCTCGGCCAGGGTGCGGTCTCCGGCCCAGCGCGCGAGCCGGGCCAGATGCAGCGCCCCGGCGGCCAGCAGCAGCGCCGCGGTCACTTGCGCGTCCGGTGCCGCGACCCAGCCGGCGAGGGCAGCGAGCAGCGCCAGCAGGGCGACCTTGTCGAAGGTCTGCATCGGCGGCACCGGCAGCCGCCCCGGCGCCTGGCGCACCAGCCAGTTGCGGGTGAACGAGGGCACGATGCGTCCGCCGATGACCGCGATCATCATGATTGCCGCGCCGAGGCCGGTGCGCAGCCCGTAGCCCTGCGCGGCATACCCGCCCCGCGCCGCTTCCCAGTGGAACACCGCATTGGCGAGGGTGAAGGCGGCGAGCATGGCGAGCACGATCAGGTTGCGCCAGTTCTTCCCGGCGACGATCTCGCGGGTGAGGGCGGCGGTCAGCGCCACCGGCATGGCGAGGTCGGCGAGCGCCACGGCCAGCGGCGGCAGGCCCGCCGAGACGGTCACCACCACCCGGCCGACGATCCAGAGCGCCACGAGCGCGCCGAGGGGCCAGCCGACGATCGGCAATTGCCCGGTCCAGTTGGGAACCGCCGTCAGCAGAAAACCGGCGATGACGGCCGCGAGATAGCCGAACAGGAACTCATGCGCGTGCCAGCTTGCCGGATCGAACCGGCTCGGCAGGTCGAGGGCACCGGAGAGTGCCAAAACCCAGAGCGCCATGGCAAGCGCCGCCCAGACCGCGGCGCCCAGGAAGAAGGGCCGGAAGCCGAAGCTGAGGATCGCCGGGCCGTGCCAGGCGCGCATCCGTTCTGCGGTGGTGGTCATTGCATCGTCCGTTCGGATCGCATCCCGGCCCCGGTCACGATGTGGTCGAGGGGGATGTCATGCGGTTGCGGAAAGATAGTCGGGATCCGGGCGAAAGCAAAGCCGACGCCGATCGCGACGGGGCGCGGTTTCAGCGCCGCCAGGATGCGGTCGAAATGGCCTCCCCCGTGCCCGAGCCGGTCGCCGTCTGCCGTCCAGCCGAGCGGCCGCGCCGGCGCGACCTCGCGGACCTGCCCGGGGTTTGCCGCCAGCGGCGCGACATCGGCCGGCGCGATCCCGGCGGCCAAACGGGGCGGGGAGGAAACGGCGCGGCCAGGAACGGCTTCGAAATCGTCGCGCATGGTGTCGCCTCCCTCCCGCTCGCGCCGGTCGCACAGCGTGTCAGGGACGCGATGTTCGTCGGGCGGCATGGGCGTCTCCGCTGATTGGACTTGAAATCAGATCTATGACGGTTAATAGGTATTGTAAATACCAATTCAAATCGCCGGCGAGGTCCCATGCGTCTCACCTCCTTCACCGATTTCGGACTTCGCATGCTGATGCGGATGGCCAGCGCTCCCGACCGGGCCTTTTCGACCGCCGATCTGGCGGAAGAATTCAACCTGTCGCGCAACCACCTGACGAAGGTCATGCAGCAGCTCGCCCGCGGCGGTATCGTCGAGACCCGGCGGGGCGGTCGCGGCGGGGCGGTGTTGCGCCGGGATCCCGCCGATATCCGGCTCGGCGATGTGGTGCGGTTGCTCGAACAGGGGCAGGCGCTGGCCGAATGTTTCCGGCCCGAGGGCAGCGATTGCACCATCGCAGGATGCTGCCGTCTCAAGGCAAGGCTGCGCCGCGCCGACGCGAGGTTCATCGAGGATCTCAACCAATCGACCCTCGCGGACATTGCCTTGCCCGACCGGGCGGCGGCATGATGGCGAAGGCCCGGACGGACCGGGCTGTCGCCCTGCATGCCGGGGGCGGCAGGACGGGCGGCGCGACGACCCCGCCTGCGCGGCCCCGCCCCTTCCACCGACACACGACCCCAAACCAGAGGAAAACACGATGACAACCTGGCTCCCCACGCTCAAGACCGACACGCCGGAGGACGGCTATGACCTCGCCGTCAAACTCGCGCGGGTCGCGGTGAAGCTCACGCAGCCCGATCCGGAGATCCGCGACCGGTTGCGGCCGGAGTATGCCGAGGATTCCGACGCCCTGATCGCCGTCAGCCAGGTCGTCGCGACACATTTCGCCACGGTCGCGGCCGCGAACGGTTACTGGCGCGACAAGACCTAGGTGCCTTCGGTCACCCTGGCGGAATATCGCATCGAGGCGTGCCGTCGGGAACCTGGCGGCCCGCCCTGGGCGTGCGGCGGGAGGGATCAAGGTGTCCCGGCGGGGCGATGAGGCCGTCGCCTGAGTCGGATGTCTTCGGCAGTCTCGGGCCCAACCCCATCGAACCTGCCGAGCAACCGGCGGGCCGTGACCTAGCCGGTCACGGGCGGGTCGACCGCGCCGATGTCGAGCGGGCCGCGGACCGTCGCTCCGGTGCACGGCCTGCGCGACGCCATGCGAACCGGTCGCATCGCCGATCGCGTCATCGGACGGATCGCCAACAGCGCGACGGCCCGGTTTCCGGGGGCCGGGCTGTCGCAGCACCCGCCGCCCCCGGCGCAGGGGGCCGGGCCACGCGCCCCTTTGCTGCCTCGCGCTGCACGGCTATCCTCTGCTCCATGGGAGCCGTGACCTCGCTTTTCGCAGCCAAGATGATCGAGGCGGCCGGGCCACGCGTCGATCGTCGGCGCCTGCTGGCGTCGGTCGGCCTCGATCCCGATGCCGCCGTCGACCCCAAGATCATGATCGCCGACACCGCCTATTACGCGGCGCTGGAGCGCATCGCGGAGGAGATCGACGTGACCGATCTGCCCTTGCGCACCGGCGCGTCGATGCGGCTGGACGATTACGGCGCGCTCGGGCTGGCGTTCAAATCCGCCTCCAGTCTCGGGGCGTCCTACGCGCGGGTGGCCCGGTTCGCCCGGCTCTGGACCAGCGTGGTCGAATACACCCTGGAGCCCGACGGGGCGGCGACCTGGTTTCGCCTTCACCGTGCCGGGCCGAGGCGGTTGGGGCTGCGGCTGTCGAACGAGGCGACGCTCGCCAGTGCCGCCGCCATCGCCCGCGAGGTCTCGCCGACCGGCAGGTTTGCCCCGCTGGAAGTGCATCTGCGGCACGCCGCCCCGGCGACCGTCGCCCGGCATGAAGCCTATTTCGGGTGCCGGATGGTGTTCGGATCGGACCGCGACGCCCTGCTGATCTCGCAGGCGTCGATGCAGAGCGCCAATCGGCTCGGCGACAAGGGCATCACCCGGTTTCTGGTGAACCACCTCGAACGGGAGCTGGATGCGCTCGTCGATACCCGGCCGCTGGCCGACCGCACCCGGGATGTCATCGCGCGCGCCCTCAGCGAGGGGCTGCCGAAAATGAACGATGTCGCACGACACCTCGGGGTGAGCGCGCGGTCGCTGCACCGGCGGCTCACCGACGAGGGTCTCACGTTTCGGACACTGACCGAGGACACGCGCCGCGAAATCGCCGAAGGGCTGCTGAAAGAAGAGCGCTATTCCATCGCCGACATCGCCTATCTGACCGGGTTTTCCGAGCAGAGCGCGTTCAACCGCGCCTTCAAGCGCTGGACCGGCGAGACCCCTGCGCGCTACCGGGGCGAGCGTCTCGGCGGCTGAGCGGCGCGATTGGCGGCGGCGGTCAATGTCCTGGCCGCGTCGGTCAATACCGCGGGCCCAGCATTTTTTACCCTTTGGACAGTATCCAAACCAAAGGAGTCTTGAAAATGCATCGTCTGACAGCCCTCACCCTGCTCGCCACGCTCTGCGTTCCGTCCCTTGCCGCCGCAACGCCCGGCGAGACGGCCCATAACACGGCCAACACGATCTCGCTCGCGGCCGATCATCCCGACAGTTTTCGCCATTTCGCGCCGGAATTGCCGGCGATGCGCGCCCGGGCGGCGGAGATCAACACCGATTTCGGCCTGCATGTCAGCGAGATCGAGCCGGGGCTCTTCTTCGTCACCGATCTGGTCTACCAGTCGGCTTTCGTCGTCACCGACGATGGTGTGGTGGTGCTCGATGCGCCGCCGAGTTTCGGCGAGGCCCTGCGGGAGGCGATCGAAACCGCTGCGCCGGGGGTGCCGATCACGCATCTGATCATGAGCCACGGCCACCGCGACCACAACGGCGGCGGAGGCCACTTCGCCGACATCGACGGGCTGGAAATCATCACTGCCGCCGAGGTCGCCGAGACCCTTCGCGACCGTCCGCTCGACGGCGTGCTGACCCCGACGCGTGTCTTCGACGCGGCGCTCGACCTCGCAATCGGCGGGGTGGAGATCGAACTGCGCAGGGCCGGATTTCATGCCGAGGACACGGATGTGTTGATCTACCTGCCGGAGCAGAGGTTCCTGATGGCGGTCGACACGATCACCCCGGGCGAAGTGCCGTTCATGAACTTCGGCGCGACCTCGGACATCGAAGGCTACCTCGCGAGCTTCGACACCTTCCTGGAGTACGATTTCGAGCATTTCCTCGCGGGCCACGTGTCGGTCCTCGGCAATCGTCGGGACGTGGTCGCCACGCGCGACTACGCCTTCGACGTCCGCGACACGGTGGTGCGCCTGATGCCGACCCTGGAACCGCGGATGATGGCGGGGTTCGAGGCCGTTGCCTTCCAGAACGCCAACCTCGGCTATCGCCACGCGATGGAAGCGATTCGCGACGATTGCGCGGAGGAGGTGATCGAGCGGTGGCAGACCACCCTCTCGGTCGTCGATCTCTGGGCCGACAGCCACTGCGAAACCGTGCTGCTGCACGCGATCATGCACTGACGCCGGTGCGCGCTGCGGTTGCGGCCGCGGCGCGCGCTCCATTCATCCAACATCGAAAGGGCCTTCAGATGTCGACAACCTTCTTTCTGCTCAGCCACGTCGCGATCATCGCCTACGCGCTCGTCGCCGGCGTCTTTCTCGCCTTCTCCGATTTCATCATGCGGTCGCTGGCCAGCACCGGCGGCACCGGCGGGCTCGAGGCGATGCAGGTCATCAACCGCGAGGTCGTCCGCTGGATCTTCATGGTGCTGTTTCTCGGCCTCGTGCCGGTCTCGCTGGTCGTGGCCGGCTACGGGATCGTCCATCTTGCCACGCTTTCGGGGGCGTTGATGGCGCTGGCGGGGCTGGTCTACCTCGGGGGCTGTTTCGGCGTGACCATCGCCTTCAACGTGCCGATGAACGAGGCATTGGACAAAATGGAGGCCGACACCGGCACCGCCCGCGATTACTGGACCGGCACCTACCTGCCGCGCTGGACCTTCTGGAACACCTTGCGCACCGGCGCCTGCGCTCTGTCCGCGGCCCTGCTGCTCGTCGCGCTCACCCGGATGGCCCAGGGGCAGGCGGCGTGACTGGGGGTGCGATCATGTCGATGCTGCTCCCGGTCGCGGACCGGCTGCACGGAGGGACCGCCTCGGGACCCGCCACCTCCGCCTGCACGGAACCGTCGCGCGGGGAAATCGTCCGGTGGGGGGGCGATGCGGCCTTTCTGGCACGGCGGCGCCCGGGGGATCGATCGGGGATCGCCCCGGGCCAGCCGGAGCCGGCCACCCTGAGCGCAGGCACCAGGTGCGGCGGCCGGGCCGCGAAGGCCAGTGCGCCCGGGGTCATGATCGCAGGTGGCTGACCCAAGCGGAACTCACCGGCTTTCGTCTTCCGGCAAGCGGTTCTGCGGGGAGGTCCGGCGCGGGCCGCCGTGCCGCCGCCTGGCCGAGCCAGACCGAGGCCAGCACCACTGCCGCGCCGATGGCCTGAACGGGGGAGAGCGATTGAGCGAGCCAGATCCAGCCGAGAAGGACGGCGGTGACCGGGCTCATCAGGCCGAGCATCGAAATCGCGCCAGGCTCGATCCTGGCGATGCCGCGGAACCAGAGCCAGTAGGTGACGGCGGCGCCGACCAGGCCGAGCCAGACCAGGCCGGCGATATTGGCGCCGTCGAGCGGCGGCAGGGCGGGTTCGGCGATGAGTGCTGCGGGCAGGATCAGGAGCCCCCCGGCAGTGAGCTGCCAGCCGGTGAAGGTGAGCGCGGGCACGGGCGGTTGCCACTTGCGGCTGAACACCGTGCCGAGCGCCATCGACAGCGCCCCGCCGAGCCCGGCGGCGATGCCGACCGGATCGAGCCCGGCGTCGGGCCCGAGCACCAGCAGCGCCACGCCGAGCAGGCCGGCGCCGGCGGCAAAGACAGCCGCGGGGCGCACCCTGGTGCCGAGCGCGACGTGGGCCAGCCCCAGCACCATGAGCGGTTGCATCGCGCCGAGGGTCGCCGCCACCCCGCCGGGCAGGCGATAGGCGGCAACGAACAGCAGCGACCAGAAGATCGCGAAGTTGAAACCGCCGAGCAGGAAGATCCGGCCGAGCCAGGGCCGGGGCGGCAGGGCGCGGGTGAGGGCCACGAGCAGCAGCCCTGCCGGCAGCGCCCGCAGCACCGCGAGCGTCAACGGGTAACCCTCCGGCAGCGCCTCGGTGGTGACGATATAGGTGCTGCCCCAGATCGCAGGGGCAAGCGCCGTGAGCAGGAGATCGCGGGTGCGGGTCATGGCGGGATCCTTTCGGTCAGAGGCGTGTCGGCAGCGCCGCAAACGGCGGGATGGGCGGGTCTTCCGGCCAGGGATCGAGTCCGATGTCGCGCATCAGGTGCGGGCCGAGATCGCGCGAGAGGGCGCGATGGTGGCGACGACGGTGGCGGGCTTCACGGGAAGCGGCGGTGTCACGGAACATGGGCGTGTCCTTTCGAAGGTGAGGGGTCAGGCAGCGACCGGCGCGGCGGCGCGCGGCCGTCACGCCGCTTGCGAGAGCCCGGATGCGGCCGCGAGGGCGGCGGTGATGCGGGCGACATGGGCGCCCTGGAAACGCGCGCCGGCGAGGTCGGTCTCGGTCGGTTCGAGCGCGCCGTCGGCGCCGGCGATGGTGCCGGCCCCGTAGGGCGCGCCGCCGATGATGCCGTCGCGCGCGGTCTGACCGGCGAAGCTGTAGGGCAGGCCGACGATCAGCATACCGAAATGCTGGAGCGGCACCTGGGTGGTGAGCAGCGTCGCTTCGTGGCCACCGTGCTGCGAGCCGGTCGAGGCGAAGACGGCGCCGACCTTGCCGACGAGGGCATTCCGCGCCCAGAGCCCGCCGGCCATGTCGAGGAACTGTTTCATCTGCGCCGCCATCATCCCGAACCGGGTCGGCGTGCCGAGGATGATCGCGTCATACGCCGCCATGTCGGCGGGAGCGGCGACGGGGGTGTCGTCCTCGGTGTAACCGGCGGATTTGCGCACGGCCTCGGGCACCGTTTCGGGCACACGGCGGATCTCGACCACGGCGCCGGGCACGGAACGCGCGCCCTCCGCCTCGGCTTCGGCGAGGGCGCGAACATGGCCGTAGGCGGAATAGTACAGAACGAGAATGCGGGGCATGGGGTGTCTCCCTGGCTGGGTTGCGTTCGCAAGGAGAATGCCCCGGTGCGGCCCGGCGATCATCGGGGCCAGGCGCAAATCAGTCTTTACCAGGCGTGAAGAATGTCAGCCGCCGAGGGCGGTGCGCAGCCGGTCGAGGAACGCGGCCACCTTGGTGTCCATGCCGAACCGCGAGGCGGTGACGGCGCAGATCTCGCGGCCGGGAAGCTCCCATCCCGGCAACACCCGCACCAGATCGCCCCGCGCCTCGGCCGGACCGGAGATGAAATCGGGCAGCGTCCCGATGCCAAGCCCGGCGATCAGCAGATCGCGCAGCACCAGGCTGTTGCCCACCTTCACCCGCGGGTCGAGATGCAGGGTCTCTTCGCCGTCGGGTCCGGTGAGGTTCCACTCCGCGAGGTGTTCGCCGAGCAGGAAGCCGACGATGCGGTGGCCGGGGATGTCGCCGGGCGTGGCCGGCGTGCCGACCTGCGCGAGATAGCCGGGCGCGGCGAACATACGCTGACGCATGGTTGCGAGCTTGCGGGCGACGAGAGTGGAATCGGGCATCGTCTGGCGGATGCGGATCGACACGTCGAACCCGCCCGCGACCATGTCGACCAGCCGGTCGTCGAGCGACAGGGTGACGCGCAGTTCCGGGTGGGTGTCGAGGAAATCGGGCAGCAGCGGCGCGATCACCACCTGGCCGAAAGAGGTCGAGGCGTTGATCTTCAGCTCGCCCCGCACCGCACCCGTACGGGCGCGTATGCGATCTTCGACGCCGCCGACCGCCCCGAGAATGTCGCGCGCTTCGTCGTAGTAGAGCCGCCCGGACTCGGTGAGCGACATCGACCGGGTGGTCCGCGTGAGCAGGGTCGCGCCGAGGCTTTCCTCGAGCAGCTTGACCTCGCGCGAGAGCAGCGCCGGCGACACGCCGAGGTCCTGCGCCGCACGGGCGAAGGAGCCGCGTTCGACGATGCGGCAGAAGGCGTTCATCACCGAGAGCTTGTCCAAGAGCCTGCCTGTCGTGTTGCACTGCACCGACCATGCCAGATTGCGGGCCGGACCGGAACAGAAACGGTCAGGCGCGGTCGCGGATCAGTACGACGCCGACGGCGATGAACCAGGCGATGGCGCCGAGGCCGAACAGCGCACCGGCACTGTCGCCGAGCGCCGGGACGATGGTGGCAAAGCCGCCGGCACCGGTGGCGATGCCGACAATGGCCGGGGTCCTGGCAAGGGCCCCGGCGCGCAGTCCCGCGAGGCTCACGCCGAGGATCCAGACGCCGCCGGCGATCTCGTTGCCGCCGCCGATCCCGAGCTCGACCGCATGGAGGATTTCCCACAGCGCGGCGGCGGCGGCCGGATCGCTTGCCGCCAGCCCGGCCGCGCGCTCGACCGCGACATTGGCGATCATGCCGGCGCCGAGCACCAGCGTCGCCCAGATCAGCCCGAAGGCGCGGGTCACGGCGGCCCAGCCGGGGGCGGCCGGCGCGAGACGGGCGTGCAGCGCCACCACGAGCACGGCGAGGGCGAGCGCATTGACGACATAGATCACCGTGTTCCACGCGATCAGGATGCCCGGCCGGGTTTCGATAAAGCCGACGACGGCGGCGGTGTCGATCTCACCGGTGCCAAAACCGAGTGGCGCGAGCAGGGTGACGAGCAGGGCGAAGCCGACGAGATAAGTTGCAGCACAGATGATAGCGGCGAGACCGCCGATTTGCTTGAGCGACATGGGACGTTCCTTTCGGGTTCAGAAATCAGACGGGGGTCGGGCCTCTGCCCGGGCCAACCCGGCGAAATGGTCGGCAAGGTGATGGCAGCCGTGCGGCGCCCCGACCATGTCCATCCCCATGGCGGTGAGGAAGAACCGGGCCGGGCCGCCGATCCGCCGCGGTGCGACCATGGGCAGGAGCCGGAGCGCGATCCGCCGCAGCCGGTCCGGCAAGTGGACCGTACGGGTGCGTTTGTTCAGCGCCTGAAACGCCAGCGCGGCAAGCGCGTCATGGGTGAAAATGTCGGGTCCGCCGACATCGAGCCAGTCGCGCCCGGCCGCGATGGCATCGGCCGTGGCAGCCGCGAGGTCGGCGCCGTGGATCGGGTTGATCCGGCGGGTGCCCGGGGCGAACAGCCAGACCCGGCCGGCCCGCGCCATCGACAGGAAATCGCCCATGTCGGAGAAATAGCCCGAGGGCGCGATGATGGTATGGGCAAGCGGCGAGGCCCGGAGCCGATCGACGAAGGCCGATTTCGCGGCCACCAGCGGCACGTCCCGCATCCGGTCGGCGTGGAGCACATGGACATAGGCGAAGCGGGCGACACCGGCGCGTTCGGCCTCCACCAGCAGGTTGACGTTGGCCCGGTAATCGACGTCGACGTAGCCGAGCCCGTCGGCCTGCCGGGTGATCCCGAGCGCCGAGACGGTGAGCCCGACGTCGGACATGATGCCGTGCAGGGTCTCCGGTTCGGTTGCCTGGGCTTCGATGAGGCTGTCGGCCGGCAGGTCGCCGGCGCGGGCCGCATCGCGCACCAGCGCGACCACATAACAGCCGCGGCGGCTGTATTCGGCGCAGAGATGACGGCCGAGGTAGCCCGTGGCGCCGGCGATGAGAACGGTTTTCATCACGGTTCCTTTCGCAGTTCAGAGCAGGATCACGCCGATCAGGCAGGCCGACATGAGCACGGTCACCGGCCCCCAGAGCAGGCGCTCGGGCCGCGACGGGGTCGCGAGGTTGGCGAGCGTGGTCAGAAGGGTCAGCCCCAGCACGGGCCAGATCGACCAGCCGGGCAGGCCGGAGCGGATCAGCCCGGCGTCACCGAGCACGACGAGCGCGAGCCCCGCGAGCAGGCCCGCCTGCACCAGCGCGAGCCCGCGCCAGAGACCGGGAAGGCGGCCCGGGAACCGCCCGCCGATGGTGAAACGGCCGAGCGGCGCGCCGGCGGCGAGCGCGAGCTGCATCGCGACCGGAAGTGCCGCGAGGCCGGCATAGGCAAGGACGAAGATCGGTTCGGACATGGCGTGGTTCCTCTGGTCGCGGCGGGTTCAGTCGCGGCGACGGGCGGCACCCGGGGTCGGATCGAACAGCGGCGGCCGTCGGGTATCGAGCGTTTCGGGCAGGCCCAGGTCGCGCCGGAGGTTGGGCGGAACGCCGTTGCGCGACGGGCGGGATGCGCCGGTCAGGAGCGCGTGGAGGGCATCGAAACGGTGGCGGCGATGTTTCAGGAAAGCGTGCATTTCGGTCGTCCTTCTTTCGAGTGTAATGGGTTTCGGTGCGGCGCGGTCAACCGGCGACCCGGTGGCCGTAGCCGGGCCGGCAGCCCCGGGGTCATCATCGACCGCGCCGAACATGGCGCCGTCTCCGGCACCGAGCACGGCGGCGATCGTTTCCCGATCAAACCGGAGCTGATCGCGGGCGAGGGCCCGGCACTCCGCCAGATCGCTCCGGTCGGCCGCGGTCGGCGTGCCGTCGAGGAGCGGAGCACAGGTGGCGCCGGTTCCCTCACGGGCAGCGAGCGGCAGAACGGCACGTGCCGGGCATATCAGGTCTTTCATGGCGCAGGCATCCGTTGGCGTTTCGGGCCTGCGCCCGGATGTAGCCGTGGTGCCTCGCCCCGGCCATGACCGCGGATGTCAATCGCATGACATCTGGTGCCAACCGCCGGGCAGGCGGCGCCGATGCCGCAGCAGCGCCGTGCCGCTACCCGGCCGAATCGCGAAATCCCGTCGGGCTCATCCCGGTCCAGCGCTTGAAGGCGCGCACGAAACTCGACGCTTCCGAGAAGCCGAGCAGGTAGGCGGTCTCGTTCACCGAGACCTTGCGGGCCCCGAGATAGTCGCGCGCCATACGCTGGCGCAGGTCGTCGTGGACCTCGGCAAAGGTCGCGCCTTCGTCCTTCAGTCGCCGGTAGAGGGTCTGCCGGCTCATCGCCAGCCCGGCGGCGACGGCATCCATCGACAGCGAGCCCTTGTGCAGCTCGGGCAGGATCGCGGCCTCGACCTTGGCGCGGACCGACCGGGCGCTTCGGAGCTCCTCGAGCAGCGCGTCGGCATGGCCGGTGAAGATCCCGAAGATGTACGCCTTGCCCGGCTCGAAATCCGTCTCCAGCCAGGACCGGTCGATCCGGAGCGCGTTGCGGCCGGCGTTGAACCGGATGGGGATGCGGAACAGCTCCGGGTACTCGGCCGCGTGCGGTGGCGGCGCGTAGGTCACATCCATGTGGGTGGCAAAGACGCGGTCGGGAAACGAGCGGCGAAACTCGCTGATGAACCGGGCGAAGGAGGCTTCGATGCCGAGGTAATCGCCGTCCGGCACCGGCAGGTGATCGACAATCCAGAGCACGCCGCCCCGGTCGCGCAGTTCGAACCTGTCGGTCCCCTGCATGGTGTCGACATCGGCCATCAGCCGGGCGTACCGGTTGAGCTGGGCGATGGAGTGCAGCAGCGAGCCCGAGCTGTGCACGATCTGACCGACGATCGACATGGTTTCGAGCCTGGACTCGAGCGTATGGCGCAGAAGCAGCGCGGTATCGCCGGTCTCGTCGATCGCGGTGGCGATCAGGGCGTGGTAGGCGGCGAGGGGCACGCGGGCGTCCTGCGAGCCGAGATCGGCCTCATCGAGCCCGCTCGCGCGCAGCAGCGTTGCGCGGTCGACACCCCGTGCACAGGCATGGTCGAGCAATGCCGAGGCAAACCCGGCAGCGATGGTCGGCTTTGGCATGGCGCCCTCCGATTTCACGCCGGCGACACGTCGCCGCCCGCGAGAAGATGGCACAGGCTCGAGACGGATGCCACCTGCGGGCGCGCCGAAGCGTCCAGGGCGACCCGGGCCGCATCGCCGTCAAGCCCGGTCGGGCCCGGTCGGGCGGGAGGTCGCCGGCTCGACGCCCACGCCCGGGCTGCGAGACCTGGGTCCGGGGGCCTGCGATCTCGCGCGACCGGGCCGGGCCGGTTCGGGCAGGGGCCTGCGACACCGATTTGCGATGTGCAGTCCGCGCGGATGTCGGCGTGCATCCCGTACGGTTGCGTACGGGTCAGCGGGTTGGCCGACCCGGTTTCGCGCGCTCTCCGGGCGGGGTCTGCTCGGGGCCGGGACCGGCCCGGTGTCGTCGCCGTCCTGCCAGGGGCTTCTCGGCGCCGGGAACGCTTGCGGGGGCGGAACACACCGGTTCTTGAACGCGGGGGGGCTCGACTCACAAAGCGCGACGGGGTTCTGTCGGAATTTGAGATCGGGGCACAGGCCGCTCGCGATGAAAACGGGTTTGACCGCGAGACGCCGGACGGGTTGCATCGATCCCGGATCGCGTAGAAGAGGGATTGGCCGCCGCCTGCGGGTGTCGCGCGCGACTTGGGGGCAGGATGGAATTCAGAGAGATCACCGCGGCGGACCTGACCGTTATCCCCGGTTTGTTGAGCGAGGGCTTTCCCTCGACCGGCCCGGCGTTCTGGGACAAGGCGCTCGATGTGCTGTCGCGCCGGTCGCCGGTCGAGGGCATGCCGCGCTACGGGATCGTCATGGAAAAGGACGGCGACCTGCTGGGCGTGCTGCTGATGGTCTCGCATCGCCGGGCCGAGACCACGTTCTGCAATCTCTCGAGTTGGTATGTGCGGGCCTCGCACCGCGGCTACGCGCCGTTCATGTTCGGCCATTCGCTCACCGCGAAGGACGTGACATTTCTCGATTGCTCGCCGACGCCGACGGTTGTTCCCATCGTCGAGAAGTTCGGGTTCAGACCCTATACCGGCGGATCCCTGCTGCTGGATCCGCGCGTGGCGCTGCGCCCCGGGCGGCGGGTTTCGCGCCTGACCGGGAAAGCCCTGGCCCAGTGCCGCTGCCCCGACGCGGTCCGGATCGAGGAGAACATGAGCTACGGGTGCCAGGGGTTCGTGGCGCATGACGCGCATGGCGCCCCGGTTCCGATCCTCTACCAGGTCGCGCGCCTCAAGCGGCACATCCCGGTCGCGCGCTTCGTCTACGGCGCCCCCGAGACGATCCTGGCCCATGCGGGCTCGATCGTGCGGCATTTGCTGGCCCGATCGATCCCGCTTGCCCTGCTCGACTGGCCGAAACAGCTGGAACCGCCCTTCGGCCGAGCGTTGCCGCGCTACGGCGTGCGCTACAAGCGGGGCGAAACCGCCCCCGCTCTCGGCGATCTGCTGGACACCGAATATGCGCTGTTCGGGATCTGAAGCCTTGCGCCCGGCCTGGCCGCGCGCGCCGGGTCGTCACAGGTCGTGCAGGCCTTGCATGGTCTCGCGCAGGGTCGGATCGCCCGCCAGGGCGCGGTAACGCCGGTAGAGGGTTTCGTAGCTGTCGCGCGCGCCCGGGTCCGGCCGCACGGTGCGATGGCTGCGCGCGCCGAAGGCTGCGGCGCCCTCGGCGTAGCCGGTGACCACACCGGCGGCGACGGCGCCGTGGATCGCGGCGCCCACCGCGGTCGCGTTCTCGATCTCGGGCACGCGCAGGTCGCACCCCAGCACATCGGCCATGATCTGGACAAGCAGCGCGTTGCGCCGGGCAAGCCCGCTGGTCATGATGACCTGGTCGATGCGGAAACCGGCATCGACATAGAGGTCGCGCACCAGGCGCATCCCGAAGCAGAGCGATTCGATCAGGGCGCGGTAGATGCCGGCCGCGGTGGTCTGCATGGTGAGCCCGACCAGGAGCCCGCTGAGATCGGAATTGCCGTGCGGCACGCGGTTGCCGTTCCACCAGTCGAGCGCGACGAGCCGGCGCGCCCCGGGCGGAATGGCGGCCGCCTCGGCCTCGTAGCGGGCGAAGCTCTCGGTCGCGGTGTGGCCTTTCGGAAAGGTCTCGACGAACCAGGCGAGCATGTCGCCGAAACTGGCCTGTCCGGCTTCGTAGCACCACAGATCGCGGATCGAGCCGTTGAAGGCGACCCCCTCGATGCCCGGCGGCAGCCTGGGCGGGGTGTCGTCGAGCATCATCGAGACGGCCGAGGTTCCGAGGGCGCCGACGAAGGTGCCGCCGGCGACAGCGCCCACGGCGGGCAGCACCACATGCGAATCGATCACCGCGACGGCCACCGTGCAGGGCCCGAGAATGCCGGTGCGGTCGAGCCAGTCGCCAGTGAGCCTGCCCGCGGGGGACCCGACCGGCACGGGCTCCGAAAGGCGGGTATCGAGCCCGGCGATGCCGACATCCGGATAGCCCGCACCGGCGCGGTACTGGGCCTTGTAGGCGGCGAAGCCGAGGCTGCGGGCCTCGGTGCCGGTCAACTGCCAGACCAGCCAGTCGCCCGCTTCGATGAACCTCTCGGTGCGCTGCCAGGTGGCGGGCGCCTCCTCGGCGATCTGGGCCGCCTTGGCGAGCAGCCATTCGCCCGAGACCTTGCCGCCGAAATTGTCGAGCCAGGCACCGCCCAGAGCGCTCAGCCGTTCGGCCTGCGGTTGGGCCGCGTGTTTCCACAGTTTGACATAGGCGTGCGGATCGGCGGGGAAGGCGCGGTCGAGCGGGGTGCCGTCGGCGCGGCAGGGCAGCGGCGAGCTCGCGGTGAACCCCAGCCCGAGCCCCAGCACCCGCCGCCCGGCGCCGATCCGCGCCAGGATCGCTTCGGCGGCTTCGAGGTAATCGTCGGCCACCTGCAAGGCCCAGCCGCGCGGCAGCGCCGTGCCGTCGGGCAGGCTCTGCGTGAGCGTGCCGTGGCGGTAGGCGTGGACATGCGCGGCGACCTCGCGCCCGCTCGCGATGTCGATGAGCACACCCCGGGCCGAGGCGGTGCCGTAATCGAGCCCGATGACATAGTCGGTCATGTCCTGTCCCCCGCTGGTTGGCCGTCCGGGTCGACATACCCGTCGGCTGGGATATCACCTCGCCGGCCACGCAGGGGAGTCTCGCCCGAGCGACCCGGATGCCCGGGGGCCGCCCGTTCGACGATCACAAGCCTATCACGCCGGATGGCCGGTGCCATCCGCTTCCCGTTTCGGTGCATTGTCTCGGTTGCGTGGTCCTATTCGGTTTCGCCGGGGGGCGGCTTGGCCCCGGTCATGATCGCCACCACCTCCGGCATCGTCGTCTCGGCGGTCGGCAGCACGCACAGCCGGCGTCCGAGACGGTGAATGTGGATCCGGTCGGAGATCTCGAACACATGCGGCATGTTGTGGCTGATGAGCACGATCGGGATGCCCCGGTCGCGCACCTTGAGCACCATGTCGAGCACGCGCCGCGATTCCTTGACGCCGAGTGCCGCGGTGGGCTCGTCGAGGATCAGCACCTTGCTGCCGAAGGCGACCGCCCGGGCCACGGCGACCCCCTGCCGCTGGCCGCCCGAAAGGGTCTCGACCCGCTGGCGGATGTTCTGGATCGTGGTCAGGCCGAGCGCCGTCAGCTCCTTGCGGGCGCGCGCGTTCATGCCCTCGCGATCGAGCTCGTGCAGGAGCCAGCCGCGCGGGCCCGACAGGCGCACTTCGCGGCCGAGGAACATGTTGTCGGCAATCGACAGCGCCGGCGAGACCGCGAGGTTCTGAAACACCGTCTCGATGCCGGCGTTGCGCGCTTCGAGCGGGGAGGAGAAATGGATCTGCTTGCCGTCCATGTAGATCTTGCCGGCGGAGGGACGCAGCGCGCCGTTGAGCGCCATGATGAGGGTGCTCTTGCCGGCGCCGTTGTCGCCGACCACCGCGAGGATTTCCCCAGGCAGCAGGTCGAAATCGGCCTGGTCGAGGGCGGTGACATGGCCGTAGCGCTTGACCAGCCCGCGCGCCTGAAGGATCGGCGTCGTCATTGCGCCCCCCTCCTGATCCATTGGTCGAACAGCACCGCCAGGATCACCAGAAGCCCGACCGAAAACTCCTGCCAGAGCACGTCGGCGCCCGACAGCGCGAGGCCGTTGCGAAACACGCCGACGATCAGCGCGCCGATCAGCGTGCCGACCACCGAGCCGCGGCCGCCGAACAGGCTGGTGCCGCCGATCACCACGGCGGTGATCGATTCGAGGTTGGCGAGCTGGCCGGAGGAGGGCGAGATCGCCCCGACCCGGCCGATCAGCTGCCAGCCGCCGATCGCGCAGATCACCCCGGCGAGGGCATAGACCGAGAAGATCGTCTTGTTGACGTTGATGCCGACCAGCCGGGCGGCGCCGGGATCGTCGCCGACGGCGAGGATATGGCGGCCGAACGCGGTGCGGGCCAGCATGAACCAGAGCCCGCCGGCCAGGAGCAACATCAGGATCGACCCGAGCGTCACCCGGGCGGCGCCGATGGAAAAGGCGATGCCGGTCCATTGCAGCGCCGGGGCGACTTCCTTGACGTCCTGGGCGCGGATGGTCTGCGCGCCGGACACGAAGATCACCATCGCGCCGATCATGCTGAACATCCCCAGGGTCACGATGAAGGGCGGCAGCCGGGTGTAGGAGACGAGAAACCCGTTGATCGCACCGATGCCGAAGCCGACGCCGAAGCCGCCGGCAAAGGCGATCGGCGTGGGCAGGCCGAGGGTCGCGGCCAGGTTCCCGGCCACGATCGAGCTCAGCACCATGATGACGCCGACCGAAAGATCGATGCCGGCGGTGAGGATGACCAGGGTCTGGGCGAGGCCCAGGGTGCCGATGATCGTCACCTGCTGAAGCACCAGCGACAGGTTGTAGGGGTGGAGAAACTTCGAGCCGGCAATCGCACTGAAGACCGCGATGCTGAGAATGAGCACGATGACCGGGGCGATGGTCGGGCGTTCGTTCAGAAAGGCCTGAAGCCGCCGATACGGGCTCAGCCGGCCCTGATCGAATTTCGCGACCTCGTCGGGCGCGGTCTCGTGCAGCCCGTCAACCGGGTCCGGTCCAGTGTCCTTGTTGGTCATGGCCTCTTCCGAATTCGAGACAATGCGCTGGCGGCCAACCTGCAGAACGGCCGCCAGCGCACCTGGGAGGAACGATCAGCCCCAGCACTCCAGGAGGCCTTCTTCCGACGTGATCGACGGCAGCCCCTCGACCGGCCGGTCGGTGATGAGCTTCACGCCGGTGTCGAAGAAATCCTTGCCTTCGGTCGGTTGCGGCATGGCGCCGGTTTCGACGTAGTTCACGACCGCTTCAACGCCCTTCGAGGCCATCAGCAGCGGGAACTGCATCGCGGTCGCGCCGATCACGCCGTCCTTGACGTTTGCGACGCCGGGGCAGCTGCCGTCGACCGATGTCATCAGCACCCGGTCCGCCGCGCCGGCGGCAACCAGGGCCTCGTAGGCGCCGGCGGCGGTCGGTTCGTTGATCGTGTAGACGACGGTCAGGCCGGGATCGCTTTGCAGCAGCATTTCCATGCCGGTGCGGCCGCCTTCTTCCGAGCCCTGGCCCCATTGATGGCCGACGATCCGCGGGTCGTCTTCGTCGAGGTAGCGGGTCGGATCCTTGGCGTCGATGCCGAAGCCCATCATGAAGCCCTGGTCGCGGGCAACATCGACGGTCGGCTGGTTCTGCAGCGCGTCGAGGAAGGCGACGCGGGCGTTGGCCGCTTCATCGCCGAGCGTGAGCGCCGCCCACTTGCCGATCATCTCGCCGGCCAGCACGTTGTCGGTCGCGAAGGTGGCGTCGGCGGCGTCGATCGGATCGAGCGGGGTGTCGAGCGCGATCACCAGGATGCCGGCTTCGCGGGCCTTCTCGACCGCGGGCACGATCGCCTTGGTGTCGCTGGCGGTGATCAGGATGCCTTTGGCCCCCGACGCGATGAGGTTTTCGATCGCCGCGATCTGGGATTCGTTGTCGCCGTCGTACTTGCCGGCAAAGCTGCGCAGTTCGGCGCCATATTCGGCCGCCGCGGCCTCGGCCCCGTCCCGCATCTTGGCGAAGAAGGCGTTGGCCTCGGTCTTGGTGATCAGGCCGATGATGATCGGGTCTTGCGCGAGGGCGCCGCCGGCCAGAAGGGCACTGGCAGCCACACCGAGCAGGACCGTCTTCAGGGATGTTTTGAACGTCATGTTTTCCTCCAGCTCTCAGCATTAAGACCTAACAGCGCAAGGATTCCGCTTTTTAATGTCAAAAACAAGCAATATCATCCGGGATTTATGAGCAAATATTGACATAAATAGCGCTGCGACCTAGGATTCGCCGTCTTCTGTCCGGCGGCTGCAGCACGCCGGGCGCCGCCTTTTGGAGCCATGTGCCTGATGCCGAACGCCAATCGCCGCCTGCTTTCGAACAACGCGCTGGCGATGCTCGCGCTGGTCGGCCAGTCGCGCCGCGGGTTGACCCGTGCGGAGTTCGGCGAACGTGTCGGCTTCAGCCGGGCCACGGTCGGACAGCGCCTGTCGGAACTGCTCGAGAGCCGGTTCGTGGTCGAAACCGAGGAGAACCAGGCCGCGCGCGGGCGGCCGACCCGGCGGGTGCAGCTGAACCCGCGCGGCGGGCTGATCGCGACCGCGGATATCGGCGAGGTCCGCACCCGGTTCGGCATCTTCGACCTGAAGCCGGAGCTGTTGGCTGAGGTCAGGCTCGAGCGCGATCTCGACGCTACCCCGACCCAGGCGCTCCGGTCGATCGCGGAGACCTTCGACGGGCTCATCGCCGAGCTCGGGCGCGACCGCAAGGAGCTGATCGGGGCCGGTCTTTCGCTGCGCGCGCCGGTGAATTTCGCCTCGGGCTTCCTGCTCGGCCCGTCGGTCATGGCCGGCTGGGACAATTTCGACATCCGCGGAACGCTGGCCGACCACCTCGGCGTGCCCTGCGTGATCGAAAACGACGTCAACCTGCTGGCGCTCGCCGAGCTAGCGTTGAGCGAGGACGGTGCGAAACAGATCGCCTTCGTCAAGGTCGGCACCGGCATCGGCTGCGGGATCATCGCCGACGGCAAGCTGTTCCGCGGCGCCAATGGCGTGTCGGGCGACATCGGCCATATCCAGCTCACCGGCGAGATCTCGACCCTGTGCCGCTGCGGCAAGCTGGGCTGTGTCGAAGCGCAGGCCGCGGGGTGGGCCATCGCGCGCGATCTGCGCGAGGCCGGCTTCGAGGTCGCCGGGGTGCGCGAGGTGGTCGAGCTGTTGAAACAGAACGTGCCGGAAGCGACCCAGCTGGTCCGCCGGGCGGGTCGGATCGTCGGCGAGGTGGTCGCCGACCTGGTCAGCATCCTGAACCCCGATCAGATCGTCGTCGGCGGCGTTCTCGCCGATACCAACGATCACCTGCTGTCGGGGGTGCGCGAGATGGTCAACCAACGCTGCCTGCCGCTGGCGACGCAGGATCTCGAGATCCTGCAATCGCGCGGCTCGCCGGAGGCCGGGACCTTCGGCGCCGCGCTGCTGGTGCGCAATTCGATCTTCAGCGGGGCCGAGCTGCCGGCCACGACCGTGCGGGTGCTGAATGTCCTGCGCGCCGGTGGCAGGGCGAAACCGCGCTGAGCGGCGGCCGGGCACGACGGTGGCTTGCGCTCGCGCCCGCTGCGGCGATGCGCTATCTTGGCCCGGCAGGCGCGGTGGCGGCGATGGACCAGGTCCGCGCGGGCCGCGACAGGACCGCGCCCCGGGCCGCCCGGCCGGGCGCCAGTTGACGAAGGACGGACTCGCATGATCGAAACCTGGCGTTGGTACGGGCCCGAGCTCGATCCGCTCAGCCTCGAAGACATCGCCCAGACCGGCGCCCGCGGCATCGTCAACGCGCTGCACGAGGTCCCATACGGTGAGGTATGGTCGCGCGATGCGATCGCCGCGCGCAAGCGCATCATCGAGGCTGCGGGGTTCACCTGGGAGGTGGTCGAAAGCCTGCCCGTGCACGACCGGATCAAGCGCGGCGACGGCGATCTCACCGGCCTGTTCGCCAATTACCGCCAATCGATGGCCAACCTCGCGGCCGAAGGTGTCGCCACGATCTGTTACAACTTCATGCCGGTGCTCGACTGGACCCGGACGGATCTGCGCTTTCCCACCGCGACGGGGGCGAGCTGTCTGAGGTTCGAGGCCTACCGGATGGCGGCTTTCGAAGTGTTCATGCTTGAACGCAAGGAGGCCGAGGCGGATTACCTGCCGGAGGTCGTCGCGCGCGGCCGGGCCTGGTTCGAGACCGCGTCGGAAGACGACCGCGCGGCGCTGCTCGGGGCGATCATGTCGGGCCTGCCCGGGGCTTTCGACCGCTACGACATCGACGGGCTGAGGGCCCAGCTTGCGCTCTACGAGGGCCTCAGGCGCGACGATATCCGGGCCAATTTCAAGCGCTTTCTCGACGCGGTGGTGCCGGCCGCGGAAGAGCTCGGGGTGCGGCTCGCGGTCCATGCCGACGATCCGCCGCGCGATATTCTCGGTCTGCCCCGGGTGGTGTCGTCGGAGGCAGACGCGGCCTGGGTGCTGGACGCGCACGACAGCCCCGCCAACGGGCTCACGCTGTGTTCGGGCAGCTTCGGCGCGCATCCGACCAACGACCTGCCGGCGATGGCGCGGCGCTTCGGCCCGCGCATTCACTTTGCCCATCTGCGCAACGTGGCCAAGGATGCCGACGGGTCGTTCGAAGAAGCCGCACATCTCGACGGCGATACCGACATGGTCGATCTCGCCTCGGCGCTGCTGGCGGAAGAGGCGCGCCGGCGCGACGTGGGGCGTGCGGATCACCAGGTCCCCTTCCGGCCCGACCACGGCCACGAGATCGCGTTCGACCGCGAGCGCGACAACGTGCCGGGCTATCCGCTGATCGGGCGGCTCCGGGGCCTGGCCGAGATCCGCGGTGTGCTCCGGGCGCTGGAACATCCGCAGCGCTGACAGGCCGGCGCCTCGCCGGCGAGACCGCGGGCAGGGCCATGCGGTGCTGGGGCAGGGTGCGAGACCAGGGCGGTCAATCAGAGCAGCTGCGACAGAAACTGCCTGGTGCGCGCTTCTTTCGGGGCGTCGAAGATCTCGGCCGGCGGGCCGGCTTCGAGAATCCGGCCGGCATCGAGGAAGCAGACCTTGTCGGCAAGCTCGCGCGCGAAGCCCATCTCGTGGGTGGCGAGGATCATCGTCATCCCCTCCAGGCGCAGCTTTCGCAGCACGTCGAGCACCTCGGCCACCAGCTCGGGATCGAGCGCCGAGGTGATCTCGTCGAACAGCAGGATCTCCGGTTGCATCGCCAGCGCCCGGATGATCGCCACCCGCTGCTGCTGGCCGCCGGACAGCTGGTCGGGATAGTGGCCCATGCGGTCGCCGAGCCCGAAGCGCTGAAACAGTTCCGTCACCGGCGCCTTGAGCTCGGCCTTGCGCAACCCCTTCACCCGGCCCGGTGCCAGCATCACGTTGGCCTCCGCGCTCATGTGGGGAAACAGGTTGAACGACTGGAACACCAGGCCAATACGCTGGCGTATGGGCTGCGGGTCGAGCCCCGGTTCGGCGATGTCGATGCCGTCGAACCAGATCTCGCCGTCGTCGATCGGGTCGAGCAGGTTGATCGCGCGCAGGAGCGTCGACTTGCCGGAGCCCGACGCGCCGATCAGGCAGACCATCTCGCCGCGGTTCACCGCGAGATCGATGCCGCGCAGCACGTAGTGGTCGCCGAAGCTCTTGTGCACGCCCGCGAGCCGCAACATCGCGCTCATTGCTCGAGCCGCCTGCGTTTGTGCATCAGGTAGTCGGCGTAACGGGTCGCGGGGATGGTGATGATCAGGAAGATCAGCGCCGCCCCCACGTAGGGCGTGAAATTCGCAAACAGCGATTTGTAGACGCCGGCCTGGCGGAAGATCTCGACCGGGCCGACGAAGGAGAGCAGGGCGACGTCTTTCTGCAGCGCGACGACGAGGTTCATGTTGGCCGGCACCACGTTGCGCAGCGCCTGCGGCAGGATCACGAAGCGCATCGTGTCGCCGGGCGATAGGCCGAGCGAGAGCGCGGCGCTGCGCTGGCTCTTGTGGATCGATTCGATGCCGGAACGGATCACCTCGGCGACATAGGCCGCGTAGACCAGGATCAGCGCCAGCGAGCCCCAGATATAGGGGCTGTTCCAGGGCCGCGGCAGGCCCAGGCCCGGCACGCCGAAGCCGATCAGGTAGATCACCAGGATCACCGGCAAGCCGCGGAACACATCCGTGTAGATCATTGCGAGCAGCCGCAGCGGATAGAGCGCGGGGCGCTGGATATCGCGGCAGACCGCAACCACCAGGCCGAGCAGCGCGATCAGCGGCAGCGACCAGGCAAAGATCGCGATGTCGAGCAGGAAGGCGTTGAGCAGGCCCGGGAAGGTCTTGGAAAACACCGCGCCGTTGAAGAAGCTTTTTTTCACCGCCTCCCAGCCGGGTGCCAGCGGCACCAGCAGGATGATCGCGACGATCACCGCGGCGGTCGAGCTTGCCGCGATCCGCATCGACCGCTTGCGCATCTCGGCTTCGAAGGCCGCGCGCCTGCCCGGGCGTGCGGCCATGGTGTCTGTCTCTGGCATCGAGGTCGTCGGCTCAGGTCACTCGATGACCGGCACGCCCGTGGCCGCGGCCAGCCATTCCGCCTCGATCTCGGCCAGCTTGCCGGAGGCGGTGATCGCTTCGATGGCGGCGTCGACGCATTCCTTGAGCGGGTTGCCGTCTTCCATCAGCAGCCCGAACTGGTCGGGGTTCTGCGACCGCTCGGCCGGGAACTGCCCGAGCAATGCGCCGTCTTCGACCACCACCGCCGAAAGGTAGAGCGCGGTCGGCAGGTCGAACAGGGCGGCATCGATCTGCCCCGCCTGGATCGCCGCGGTCACGTCGGTGTTGTCGTTGTAGAGCAGCACGGATTTTTCCGGTCCGATGGCGTCGTCGATCATCGTCGCACCCGTGGTGCCGGCCATCGCCCCCCAGAGCAGGCCCTTGAGCGCCTCGGGCGCCGGCTCGCCGACCGCCTCGACCACCTTGCCGGTGGTCAGGATGGCCATGGCGGAGGTGTAGTAGGGCAGCGAGAAATCGACCATTTCCTCGCGCTCGGGGGTGATCGAGTATTGCTGCATGTTGAAATCGAAGTTCTTGGCGCCGGGCTGGATCGCCTCGTCGAAGGAGGTGCGCACCCAGGTCACGGCGTCGTCGGCAAAGCCCATCTCGTTCGCGAGCGCATAGGCCACGGCCGCCTCGAACCCCTGCTTCGTCTCGGGGGCGTCGTCGATGACCCAGGGGAAATAGGCCGGATTGCCGGTGGCGATGGTCAGCACGCCGTCGGTCAGGGTCTTGCCTTGGGTGCATTCGTTGCCGGCCGTGGCGGCCGTGGCGACAAGCGTGGCGCAGACCGCCGTCAGAATGGTTTTCATGGTGTTGGCTCCCCGTGGCAATGATCCTGCCCCGCATGTCGCCACTAATGCCGCCGATTGTCCAGACGTTGTTGCGGGCGAAGGAAGAAGGCCGGCCCCTCGGGTGGACCGGCCTTTGGCGAATTTGCTGACGGGCACCCGGCGCCTGGCTGTCCTGGGCACAGGTTCAGCTTCTGCCCTTCCAGGGCACCGGTTCAGCTTCTGCCCTTCCAGGGCACGAGGAAGTTCTCGGCCTTGCGCATCAGGATGTCGATGCCGAAGCCGATGGCGCCGATCAGGATGATGCCCATCATCACGATGTCGGTGAGCTGGAACTTGGAAGCGACCATGATCATCATGCCGGCCCCCTGCGAGGCCGCCACCAGTTCGGCCGCCACCACGGTGCCCCAGCAGACCCCCATCGCCACCCGCGCCCCGGTGAAGATCTCCGGCAGCGAATTGGGCATGATGACGTGGGCCATGATCTGGGCCTTCGAGGCGCCGAGCGAATAGGCGGCGTGGACCTTGGAGATGTTCACCCCCGACACGCCCGAGCGTGCGGCGATGGCCATGATCCAGAGCGAGGCGAGGAACAGGAGGATGATCTTGCCGAACTCGCCGATGCCGAACCAGATGATGACCAGCGGGATGAGCGCGAGCGGCGGCACCGGCCGCATGAATTCGACGATCGGGTCGAACCAGCCGCGGAACCAGTTCGACAGGCCCATGGCATAGCCGAGCGGGATGCCGAGCAGGGCGCCGAAGAAGAACCCGGCAATGACCCGGAACAGCGAGTAGCCGAGGTGTTCCCAGAGCGTCGAATCGCGGTAGCCCTCCGAGGCGATCTGCACCATCCGGCCGAACACGTCCTCCGGCGGCGGCAGCCAGATCGGTTCCATCTGCAGGCCGGTGGGCGGGGTGAAGCTGATCGCGCCCTTTTCGGTGAGGGCGAAACGTCCCGCCGGGGTGCGGATGTCGCCGTCCGGACCGATCGGCGTGCCGTCGATGGCGACGATCCTGGCGCCGTCCTTGCGGGTGGCCTCGTCGTTCTTGTCGTAGAGGATCGTGGTCGAGCGCGAGGCGGTCATCGCCACTGCATCGTCCCTGGCGATCCCGCTGCCGGGGTCGACCTCGAAATTCGCGGTCTCCTCGCCGAAATCGAAGACCCGCACATGCACCGTCGCATCGTCGGTGGTGCCGTCCTCGGCTTCGAGCGTGTAGGTGAATTCGGTGTCGCCGACGAAGGGGCCGGGGGCATGCAGAAAGCCCGGCACCCAGGCCGAGCCGGTGAAGCTTCCCCAGATCAAAAAGATCGTCAGGACCGAGACCACCGAGGCGATCCGGTTCGGGGCCACGGCGCTCTCGTCGCCGAAGGTGACGGTCTTCAACGAGGTGAAATCGCGGGTCGTCTTGTGGACGAGGAAGCGGACCGCCAGAAACGCGCCTGCGAAGATCGCGATATAGACCGCGAGAATGACAAGACCGATCATTGCGCCGCCTCCGTGCGTCCCATGATTTCCTCTTCCATGTCCCAGATCATTTCGAGGATCTCCTCACGGGTCCGGTTGTAGCCGTCGGCGTGTTTGACTTCGCGCAGATCGGCGTTGACGCCCATGTCGGCGAAAGGAAGCTGGTATTCCTTGTGGATGCGTCCGGGGCGCGGCGCCATCACGATCAGCCGCTCGCCGAGCAGGATCGCCTCCTCGACCGAATGGGTGATGAGGATGATGGTCTTGCCGGTCTCCTTCCAGAGCTTCAGCACCAGGCCTTGCATCTTCTCGCGGGTCAGCGCGTCGAGCGCGCCGAGGGGTTCGTCCATCAAGATGACGTCGGGGTCGTTGGCGAGGCAGCGCGCCAGCGCCACCCGCTGCTGCATCCCGCCCGACAGCTCGTAGATCGCCTTGTCCTTGAAATCGGCGAGCCCGGTGACGTCGAGCAGGTGGTCGACATGCTCACCCCACTGCGCCTGTCTCTGGCCCTTCATGCGGGGGCCGAAACTGACGTTGTCGCGCACGTCCATCCATTCGAACAGCGCGCCCTGCTGGAACACCATGCCGCGCTCTGCGTCGGGCCCGGTGACCCGGTGGCCGTTCAGCACGATCTGCCCCGCGGTGGGGGCGAGAAAGCCGGCGACGATGTTGAGCAGCGTGGTCTTGCCGCAGCCCGAGGGGCCGAGCACGCTCATCAGCTCGCCCTCGTTGAGGCGCAGCGAGACGTCCTGGAGGGCCTGGACCGAGCCGCCGTTCGGCAGATCGAATCGCATGGAGATGTTTTCGATGGAAAGGCCGGTCATGGAGCCTCCTTGAATGGACAGTCAAACGTCCCGCACGGGAACGGCAAGGCCTTTCGAAAGGCCTTGCCGACGCGATTTTCAAATCGCGTGAAAACCGGCTTCGAAGCCGGTTGCCCAAGCCGTTTCGAAACGGCTTGGACCTCGCGTCACATGCCGCCGACCGCAGAAAGCGGACCGGTGTTGATCGCGTTCTCGTAGGTGTCGAGCGCGGCGTCGATGGACCCGGCCTCGACGAAGACATCCGCGACGCCCTTCATGAAGCCGGCCGCGTTGCCGCCGAGCCAGGCTTCGCTGAGCTGCTCTTCGACGGTCGGGAAGGTGAAGGTCGCGATCGTCTCCATTGTCGCGTCCTCGTCCATGCCCGCATCCTTGGCGATCACCGGCAACATCTCGGCGCGGTTGGCCTCGTCCGCCCACATCGCGTTGGCATCGGCGGTGACCTGCAGGAACTTGGTCACGAGCTCGCCGTTCTCGGCGACCCAATCGGCGGGGCCCGAGGTCACGTCGAAGACCAGGATCCCGAGCGCGGTCTTCTCGTCGCCGGTCATCAGCACGTTGCCATGTTCGAGCGCGCGGCGCAGCGAGCCGCCCCAGCCGCAGAACATGTCGACCGCGCCCTGGGCGATCGCCGCGGCGCCGTCGGGCGGATCCATGTCGACCACGTCGAGCGAGGCGACATCGACGCCGAAATGGCTCATCTGCTTGAGAAAGCCGTAATGCGCCGCGGTGCCGAGCGGCACGGCGACCTTCTTGCCGGCCAGTTCGCCGGCGTTGGAGGCGTCGATCTCGAGCTCCGAGCGGACCACGCAATTGTCGTTGTCGGCGTAGGACACGGCGACGTCGAGGATCTGGAGATCCTGGCCGGCGGAGGTCGCGACCACGAAGGGCGGCACACCCTGGCTGACCGAGAGATGCACGTCGCCCGAGGCCATCGCCGCGGACATCTTCACGCCGCTGTCGAAGCTCACCCAGTTGACCTCGACGCCCATGACCTCGTCGTAGGTGCCCATCTGTTTGGCGTATTCGAACGGCATCGGCCATTCGAGGAAATAGGCCACGGTGATGCTTTCTGCCGCCGCCTGGCCGGCGCTCAGCAGCGCGGTGCTGGCCGCAAGTGCGGCAAGGGTCTTTCTCGTGTTAACGGATTTCATTGTCGTCTCCCTGTTCGTTCTGGCCTTGGGCCTGTCGTTGGTGGCCCATTTGACAACGGGCCCTGCCCATCTCGCAACTTTTTCGCTTTCAGCGTCCAAAAAAAACTGAAGATTCGACAAAAGTGAATTAGAGTTCCGATATTATCGAATTGAGCGTCCCATTCGGGCGCTGTGAGGACATCGCTTGTGCAACGCGCCAACCTGAGCCTGCGCGGGCTCGAAATCCTGCTGCTGGTGGCCCGCTCGGGCTCGGTTCGCAAGGTCGCGGCCGAGACCGGGCTGTCGGCCAGCACCGTCTCGCACCATTTGCGCGGGGTCGAGGACAGCCTCGGCGTCAAGCTTCTCGATCACTCTCGCCGGCCGATGGTGCTGACCCCTTCGGGCAGCGTGTTCCTGCGCCATGTCGAGGAGGGGTTGCGGGCGATCCGGCGCGGCGAGACCGAGCTGATCGCGGGCGATCTGGCCGAGACGCGCGAACTCCGGTTCGGCACGGTCGACGATTTCGACAGCGAAGTGGCGCCGGATCTGGCCCAGTTTCTCGCCCGGGCGATGCCCAAGTGCACCTTCATGCACCATACAAGGCCGAGCCACGAAATCATCCGGCTGCTGTACGAGCGCAAGCTCGATGCCGGTGTCGCCACCCACCCGGCGTCCGACATGTCGGGGCTCAACGAACACCGGTTGCTGCGCGATCCCTTCGTGCTCGCCCTGCCGGCGAAGACCGCCTGCGACCCCGAGGCGCTGATTGCCGGTCAGGTCCGGATGCCGCTGCTGCGCTATTCGCGCAACCAGGTGATCGGCACCCTGATCGAGGCGCATCTGCGGCGCTCGCGAATCAGCCTGGCAAACCGGTTCGAGCTCGAGAGCAACCAGTCGATCATGGGGATGGTGGCGGAAGGCAGCGGTTGGGCGATCACCACACCGGCCTGTTACGGCCGGGCGCGGCGTTTTCACGACCGGATCGCGCTGGTGCCGTTTCCGGGCAAGGAGTTCACCCGGACCCTGTCGCTGTTCACCACGGAAGTCTATCCCACCAGCATGGCCGACCTGATCGCGCAAACCCTGCGGCGGCTGATCAACCAGCATTTCGTCGATCCGGTCACCAAACGCTATCCCTGGCTGACCCCGGGGTTCCGGGTGCTGGAAGGCGGCGATCCGGTGGCGTGACCGGGGGCGGTGTGGCGACACGGGGTACGCGCATCGCAGGGGCTTGCCGGGGGCAGCCCGGCGTTGCGGTAATTAACGAAGTCTTGACGGACGGGGCCAGTCAAGCATTTGAAATTGCACCAATAATGCAAGACGGCAGAGGGTCGGTTTCCTAGGAAACTGGCCCCCCTTTCCTAGGAAACCGGCAGCTCCGACGGGGGGATGACCCGCGATCGGGATCCGCCCCGGCCCGGAGGTCGGGGGCTTCAGGCCGGCGGGTCCGTCGCGATCGGGTAACGGTCCCGGATGGCGCGGTCCTGGGCCGGGCTCAGATAGGTCGGGCGATGGGTTTCGAGCAGGTTCCGCGCCCGCTCCCGGGCCCGCTCCCAGGCGGTCCTGGCACCGGCGGCGGCCCAGGCGTCGGGCGCGGTGCGGTCGGCGAGCGAGGGATAGAAATAGTCGCGCTCCATCGCCGCCATGGTCTGTGCCGCGCTCAGGAAGTGGCCGGTGCCCAGCACCGCCTCGATGATCGCGTCCGGGTCCAGCGTTTCGGGTCCGACCTCGATACCGCGCAGGATCCGGTAGCTCGCCGAATGCATCTCGTCGTCGAGCACGAAGGCTTCGAAACTCGCACCGAGCAGCGAGGCCGTCATCCCGGCGCTTTCGTAGATCAGATTGGCGCCGGCGAGGGCCGCGGCCAGCGAGGTCATGCCCTTTTCCACCCCGTATTGTGCGTCGATCGCCTTGGCATCGGTCATCGAGGCGGCCACGCCCGAGGGCAGGCCGAGCCAGTTGACGATCTGCGCCGAGGCGGCGTTGAGCAGTGCGGTCTCGCCGCCACCGCCGACAAAGGCGCCGCTGCGCAGGTCGATCACGAAGGGCCAGTTGGAAAACACCATCGGATGGCCCGGGCGGATCGCGTGGACCATGACCAGGCTCGCGAGCGTCTCGGCCAGCGACTGGGCGAGAAAGCCCGCGAGCGTGGCCGGGGCTGTGGCGCCCGCCTGGGCCGCGGTGATGCAGGAGAGCGGAATGTTGTGGCGGATGCATTCGAAGACCACCGCCACCGCGTCGGTGCCGTAGCGCATCGGCGAGATCACCGGACTGACATGGGCCTTGACGAAGGGGCGCCTCGCGAAAGCACCGTCGCCGCCGGCGGCAATGTCGAACATGCCCACGATGGGCGCCACATGGTCGGCGAGGGTAAAGGCGGTGGCGACCGGCTTGGTGGTGCCCGCCAGCAGCGCGTAGGCGGTGTTGACGTCGAGGTCGTAGGGGTCGGGCACATCGGTGGCGATGCAATTGCGGGTGAACCAGCTGATGTTGGTCAGCCCGTCCTGGAGCCGGGTGAAATCGTGCAGATCGGCGAGGGTGGCGGGGCGGTAGAGGCCGGTATCGAGGTCGAGCACCAGCACCGCAGCGCCGCCGGTGCCGAAATGCACAGCACTGCCGCCGACTTCGATGGAGCGGTCCGGATCGCGGCCGTGAAACACGAAGCGCTTGCAGGCGGCGGCGATCACGTTTTCGCACAGGCTGCGGGGAAACATCAGGCGCCCGCCCTCGCCCTGCACGGCCCCGGCGGCCAGAAGCCGCGCGGCCAGGCGTTCGGGCACCTCGCCCATCCCGAGGCGCGCCAGAAGGTCGAGCGCGGTCTCGTAGATCGCGGCGATCTCGGGATCGGTCAGCGGCTTGTAGGCGCCGCCGATCTGCCCGGGCGGACAGGGATTCACCGCCGGGCCGCGTGCCCGGAGAGCCATCCGCGCCGCCCGCCCGGCCCGCTTCGTTGGTGCCCGCGTCATATCTCTGCCTCCCGATCCGCGATCAGAGCACTCCGGCCGCGGTCTTTTGGCAAGTCTCCCGTGGACCCAAGCGATTCATCGAAGCCTTGTTTTGATGTTTTCGCATCTACCGACCGCCCGTTGACCGATGGCCCCGCAGCGGATTTCTGAAGTGCAAGCAGGAGGTCGCTCATGAAAAGCACGACGCGGGTGGTGGTCATCGGGGGCGGGATCGCCGGGTGTTCGACGCTCTATCACCTCACCCAGGAGGGGTGGAGCGACGTGGTCCTCGTCGAGCGCGACGAGCTGACCAGCGGCACCACCTGGCATTCGGCCGCACAGGTGACCAACTTCGGCATGACCCAGACGATGGTGGGCCTGAAGTCCCATTCCATCGCGCTCTACAAGGAGCTGGCGGACGACCCCGATTATCCGATCAACTACCACCACGCCGACGGCGGCATCCGGCTCGCCAACACCGAAGCGCAGATGGACGGCTACCGCCATTTCGCCTCGATGGCGCGCGGCATGGGGGTGGCGTTCGAGGTGATCGACGCCGAGGAATGCGCCCGCCGCCATCCGCTGATTTCCACCGACAACCTGATCGGGGGTCTGTGGGATCCGCTCGACGGCGACATCGACCCGGCCCAGCTCTGCCAGGCCCTGGCGCGCCGTGCCCGCAAGGCCGGGGCGGAGGTCTACCGGCACACGCCGGTGACGGGTCTGACCCAGCACGCCGATCACAGCTGGACGGTGCACACCGAAAAGGGCGACATCACCTGCGAGATCGTCGTCAACGCGGGCGGCTACCGGGTCAACGAGATCGGCGCGATGATGGGCGTGCACCATCCGGTCGCCTCGATGGAGCATCAGTATTTCCTCACCGAGGAGATCCCCGCGATCAAGGCGGCGGGCCACCGGATGCCGCTGATCCGCTGCCCGATCAGCGACTATTACTGCCGGCAGGAAAAGAACGGGCTCCTGATCGGGTTCTACGAACAGGGCTGCAAGACCTGGGGCATGGACGGGATCGACCCGAACTTCACCAACGCGCTCTGCCCCGACGATCTCGACCGGATCACCGATGTGCTCGAGGGCGCGTTCGAGCGGATGCCGGCGCTGATGGAGGCGGGCATCCATACGGTGGTGAATGGTCCGATCACCTACACCATCGACGGCGCGCCACTGGTCGGCCCGATCCCGGGCAAGCGCAATGCCTTCTGCATCATCGGGCTGCGCGCCGGGCTCGGCGAGGGCGGCGGCCACGGCTGGTTGCTCGCGCAGCAGATCGTGCACGGCGAGACGCAGTATGACACCTGGGTGATCGACCCGCGCCGCTTCACCGGTCACGCCAATGTCGAGCTGACCGCGCTGAAGGCGATCGAGGATTACCAGAACGAATTCCGCTTCCACTTCCCGGGCGAGCACCGGCCGGCGGGGCGTCCCGCCAAGACGACGCCGCTCACCCCGGTGCTGGCGGCGGAAGGTGCCGAGTTTACCGTCGTCAACGGCTGGGAGCGGGTCGAGTTCATCAAGCCCGACGCCGGTTTCCACGTCACGCCGTCCTTCCGCTTCGACGAGGCGTTCGACCTGGTGGGCGCGGAGGTGCGGAACGTCGCCGAGAACGTCGGGCTCTGCGAGGTCAACGGCTTCAACCGGTTCGAGATCACCGGCGAAGACCGCCACGCCTTCCTCGACGGGATCTTCTGCGGCAATGTCACCAGGCGCGATGGCCGCGTCGGGCTCGGGTATCTCCTGAACCGCCACGGCATGCTCAAGGGAGAGGCGACCATCGCCAACCTGCCTGCCTCCGACCGCGGGCCGGCGCGGGTTTGGTACGGCTCGGCCGCGGCCGCTGAGTTTCACGACATGGACTGGCTGAGACAGCACCTCGACCCGTCGCTCGACGTCCAGATCCGAAGCCTCACCAACGACCAGACCATCCTCGTGCTCGCGGGGCCGAAAGCGCGCGCCGTGCTCACGGCGGTGTCGCGCGGCGACTGGTCGAAGGAGGCCTTCCCCTGGCTCTCGGTGCGCGAAGGCTTCGTCGGCTTCGCCCCTGCCACAATCCTTGCCGTGAGCTTCTCGGGCGAACTGGCCTATGAAATCCACGTGCCCAACGCCGCGCTCCATGCCGCGTATCTCGCGCTGCGCGAAGCCGGCGCGGCGCATGGGCTCAAGCTGTTCGGCGCCCGCGCGGTCGACTCGATGCGGCTCGAAAAGGGCTTTCTGCACTGGAAGGCCGACATCCTCACCGAGTTCGACCCGTTCGAGACCGGGCTCGACCGTTTCGTGAAGCTCGACAAGGGCGGTTTCATCGGCCGCGACGCGCTGGTGAAACGCCAGGCAGACGGCCCGCGCCGCAAGCTCGTCACCCTCGCGGTCGATTGCAGCCACGCGCCCGCCCCGGCCGGGGCCTCGCTGATGCGCGGGGCCGAGGTGGTCGGCACCGTCACCTCCGGCGACTGGGGCTACCGCACCGGGCTCAACCTCGCTTATGCTTTCGTTCTGCCGGGGCTTGCAGCGCCCGGCACCGAGACGACGATCGACATCCTCGGCGACCTCACCCCGGCCGGGGTGATCGCACCGAGCCCCTATGACCCGGATTTCGCCCGCCTCAGGGCCTGACAGAACAAGGACTTCAAATGCACCTCGCCCGTTTCCCCCGCCTTCACCTCGCCCATCTGCCGACCCCGCTCGAGCCGATGCACCGGCTGTCGAAAGAGCTCGGCTGCGAGATCTGGATCAAGCGCGACGATTGCACCGGCATGTCGACGGGCGGCAACAAGACCCGCAAGCTCGAGTTCCTGATGGCCGAGGCGCTCGAACAGGGCGCCGACATGGTGATGACCCAGGGCGCCACCCAGACCAACCACGGCCGCCAGACCGCCGCTTTCGCCGCCAAGCTCGGGCTCGACTGCCACATCCTGCTCGAAGACCGCACCGGCTACCAGGACGCCAACTACAACCACAACGGCAACGTGCTGATCGACCATCTGCACGGGGCGACGACCCAGAAGTTCCCCGGCGGCCACGACATGGTCGCCGAGATGGAGGCGGCGGCGGCGAAGAAGCGCGCCGAGGGCCGCAAGGTCTACGTCATCCCCGGCGGCGGCTCCAACCCGACCGGCGCGCTCGGCTACGTCAACGCCGCCTTCGAGCTGGTGTCGCAGGCCAACGACCGCGGGCTGGTGATCGACCGTCTGGTGCATGCCACCGGCTCGTCGGGCACCCAGGCCGGGCTCGTCACCGGCATGTGCGCGATGAATGCGCAGGTGCCCGTACTCGGCATCGGCACCCGTGCACCGCAACCCAAGCAGGAGCAGATGGTGTTCGACCTCGCCACCCGTACGGCCGAAAAGCTCGGCTGCCCGGGCGTGGTCAAGCGCGAAGACGTGATGGCCAACACCGATTACGTCGGCGAAGGCTACGGGCTGCCGACGGACAGCGGCATCGAGGCGATAAGGATGTTCGCCGAGCTCGAAGGCATCCTGCTCGACCCCTGCTATTCGGCCAAGGGGGCGGCCGGGCTCATCGACCTCGCGCGTAAGGGTGAATTCAAGGGTCAGCGGATCGTGTTCCTGCATACCGGGGGCAACGCGGCGCTGGGCGGCTATGATTTCGCCTTCGACAATTCCGACCGCTGGGTGCAGATCTAGGTGCCGCGCACGGTCGGCATATTGGGCGGCATGGGCCCCGAGGCGACGATCCTGCTTCAGCGAAAGCTGATCGCCGCGGTGCCGGCGCGCGATGACGCCGACCATGTGCCGCTGCTGATCGACATGAACCCGCAGGTGCCCTCGCGCATCGCCCATCTGATCGAGGGCGAGGGCGAAGACCCGGGGCCGGTGCTCGCGGCGATGGCCGAGCGGCTCGAAGGCGCCGGCGCCAAGGCGATCGCGATGCCCTGCAACACCGCGCATCACTACGCCGAGGCGATCCGCGGCGCGATCTGCGTGCCCTTCCTCGACATGGTGGCGCTGGCCAGTGCCCATGCGGCCGCGCGGCTCGGTCCGGGCGGGCGCGTCGGCCTGCTCGCCTCGCCCGCCGTGCGGATGACCGGGCTCTACGAGACGGCGCTGGGCGGGCGCGGGTTGCACACGCTCTGGCCGGACGACGAAACGCCGATGCTGGCCGCGATCCGCGAGATCAAGGCGGGGGGCGGCGCGGGTGCCGCGAAGGCGCTCGCCGCAGCGGCGGACGAGCTGACGGCGCGGGGCGCGGGGCTGCTGCTGGTCGCCTGCACCGAGTTTTCGCTGATCGCGGACCGGCTCGCGCCCGCGGTGCCGGTCGTCGATACGCTCGACATCCTCGTCGGCGAGATCGTCGCCTTCGCGCAACCTGCACAGCCCAGGGAGTAGCCCGGATGACCGTCACCTACCTCAAACGCGCCGACCCGAGGCCGCGCCAGGAAAGCGCCGATCTGCGCGATACCGTGGCGATCATGCTGGCGCGGATCGAACAGGAGGGCGAGGACGCGGCCGGCTACTATGCGCGCGCCTTCGACAAGTGGGAGCGCGCGGTGGTGCTCGACGACGCGGCGCGGGCCGAGGCCGCCGCCCGGGTCCCGCAGTCGCTCCAGGGCACGATCCGCTTTGCCCATGACAACATCCGCCGTTTCGCCGAAGCCCAGAAAGCCACGCTCACCGCGTGCGAACTGGAGCTGCTGCCGGGGCATTGGGCGGGGCAGAAACAGATCCCGGTCACGTCGGCGGGCTGCTACGTGCCGGGCGGGCGTTACGCCCATATCGCCAGCGCGCTGATGACCGTCACCACCGCCCGGGTCGCGGGCGTGACACACGTCACCGCCGCCTCGCCGCCGCGCGGCGGGGAAGGCATCCCCGATGCGGTGGTCTTCGCGATGGACCTCGCGGGCGCCGGCACGATCCTCAATCTCGGCGGCGTCCAGGCGATTGCCGCCATGGCCTTCGGGCTCTACGGCGTGACCCCTGCCGACATCCTCGTCGGCCCCGGCAACGCCTTCGTCGCCGAAGCCAAGCGGCAGCTGTTCGGGCGCGTGGGCATCGACATGGTCGCGGGGCCGACCGACACCCTGGTGATCGCCGATGCCAGCGCCGATCCCGAGACGGTCGCCTGGGATCTGGTCGGCCAGGCCGAACACGGGGCCGACAGCCCGGTCTGGCTGGTGACCCGCGACCGGCGCCTCGCCGAGACGGTCATGGCGCGGATCCCGGCGCTCTGCGACAGCCTGCCCGACCCCAACGCCTCGGTCGCGCATCGCGCCTGGGCCGACCGCGGCGAGGTGGTGCTCTGTGACACAGACGAGGAGATGGCCGCGACATCGGATGCCTATGCGCCCGAACATCTCCACGTGATGGCGGCGGACCTCGACTGGTGGCTGGGCCGGCTGACCGCCTATGGCTCTCTGTTCCTTGGGCCCGGCACCACCGTGCCCTTCGGCGACAAGGTCTCGGGGCCCAACCACGTTTTGCCGACCGGCGGCGCGGCGCGCTACACCGGCGGGCTGTCGGTGCAGAAATTCACCAAGACCGTGACCTGGCAGCGCACGACCGGCGCGGCCTCGGTCGGGCTTGCGCGCGCGGCGGGCGATCTCAGTCGGGTCGAGGGCATGGAAGGCCATGCGCGCTCCGCCGAGCTGCGGCTGGGACGGCGCTCGGCGCTGTCGGCCTCATGAGCCGCGCTCCCGCCAGATGGTCGTCGCAACGGCGGCCTCCGGTGCGCCGGGGGCAGGCGCGGGCGCCGGTGTCGCGGGGTCGATCCCTGCGCCGATGCGACGCCGCCGGATCGCCCCGCTGCTCTCACACCGGCCTGAAAACAGGCCCTATCCCGAGGTCCCGCTTTACCGATAAGAACACCGCGACGTCCGCGATCGCGGGCCGCCCATAACGACCAATCTCCGGAGAAACGCCATGAAAATGACCACCGAAGAAGCCTTCGTCAAGACCCTGCAGATGCACGGGATCGAACATGCCTTCGGCATCATCGGTTCGGCTTTCATGCCGATCTCCGATCTCTTCCCAAAGGCAGGCATCACCTTCTGGGATTGCGCCCATGAAGGCTCCGGCGGGATGATGGCCGACGGCTACACCCGCGCGTCCGGCAAGATGTCGATGATGATCGCCCAGAACGGCCCCGGCATCACCAATTTCGTCACTGCGGTGAAGACCGCCTACTGGAACCACACGCCGCTGCTGCTGGTCACGCCCCAGGCGGCCAACAAGACCATCGGGATGGGCGGTTTCCAGGAGGTCGAGCAGATGAAACTGTTCGAGGACATGGTCGCCTACCAGGAAGAGGTGCGCGACCCGTCGCGGATGGCCGAGGTGCTGAACCGGGTCATCATGAACGCCAAACGCGCCTCGGCGCCGGCGCAGATCAACGTGCCGCGCGATTTCTGGACCCGCGAGATCGACATCACCCTGCCCGCTGCGGTCGAGTTCGAGCGCCCCTCCGGCGGGCGCAAGGCGGTGGCGCATGCGGCCGAACTCCTGAGCCGGGCCAAGCGACCGGTGATCCTGAACGGCGCCGGCGTGGTGCTGTCGCATGGCGGGGTCGCGGCCGCGATGGACCTCGCCGAGCGGCTCGAGGCGCCGGTCTGCGTCGGCTACCAGCACAACGATGCCTTCCCCGGCTCGCACCCGCTGTTTGCCGGCCCGCTCGGCTACAACGGGTCGAAAGCGGCGATGGAGCTCATCAAGGAAGCCGACGTGGTGCTGGCGCTGGGCACGCGGCTCAACCCGTTTTCGACCCTGCCGGGCTACGGGCTCGACTATTGGCCGGCGCAGGCGAAGATCATCCAGGTCGACATCAACCCCGACCGGATCGGGCTGACCAAACCGGTCGAGATCGGCATCGTCGGCGATGCCGCGAAGGTCGCCAAGGGCATCCTCGGTCAGCTTGCCGCCGGCGCCGGCGACGAGGGCCGCGCGGCCCGAAGAACCCGCATTTCGGAGGCCAAGTCGCGCTGGGCACAGCAGCTCGCCGCGATGGACCACGAAGACGACGATCCGGGCACCACCTGGAACGAGCGCGCCCGCGCCGCCAAGCCCGACTGGATGAGCCCGCGCATGGCCTGGCGGGCGATCCAGTCGGCGCTTCCGCGGGACGCGATCATTTCCTCCGACATCGGCAACAACTGCGCCATCGGCAACGCCTACCCGACGTTCGAAGCCGGCCGCAAATATCTCGCGCCGGGTCTCTTCGGCCCCTGCGGCTACGGGCTGCCCTCGATCATCGGCGCCAAGATCGCCTGCCCCGACGTGCCGGTCGTCGGCTTCTCGGGCGACGGCGCCTTCGGCATCGCGGTGACGGAACTGACCGCCATCGGCCGCAAGGAATGGCCCGCGATCACCCATATCGTGTTCCGCAACTACCAATGGGGTGCGGAAAAGCGCAATTCGACGCTGTGGTACGACGACAATTTCGTCGGTACCGAGCTCGACGAGCAGGTGAGCTACGCCGGGATCGCCAAGGCCTGCGGCCTCCAGGGCGTGGTTGCGCGGACGATGGACGAGCTCACCGCCGCGCTCGACCAGGCGATCAAGGACCAGAAGGCGGGCAAGACCACCCTCATCGAGGCGATGATCAACCAGGAGCTGGGCGAACCCTTCCGCCGCGACGCGATGAAGAAACCGGTGGCGGTGGCAGGCGTCGACGCGGGCGACATGCAAGGCTAGGCCGCGGCGCGATGGCCCGGATTCTGGTCCTGAACACGGGCTCTTCCTCGATCAAGTTCGCGCTGTTCGAGGCCGGGCTCGAGATCCGCCTGAGCGGCAGTGCCGAGGGGATCGGCGGCGCGGCGCGGCTGAAGATCGCCGGCAAGGTCACCGCGGCGGATCTGCCCGACCACGCGGCCGCGCTCGCCGCGATCCTCGCCGGGCTCGACGCCCAGGGGGTCGCACCCGCAAGCCTCGGCGCCGTCGGCCACCGGGTGGTGCACGGCGGGCTGCGGCTCACGGCGCCGGCGCTTGCCACGCCCGAGGTCGTCGCCGAGATCGAGGCCTGCGTGCCGCTCGCGCCGCTGCACAACCCGCTGGCGCTGATGGCGATCCGCGCCCTCGGCCGGTTGGTGCCCGGGCTGCCGCAGGTGGCCGTCTTCGACACCGCCTTTCACGCCACCAACCCCGAGGTCGCCCGCCGCTATGCCATCCCGGGCGAATACGACGCCGCGGGCCTGCGGCGCTACGGCTTTCACGGCATCAGCTACGGCGCGCTGGTCGAGGCGCTGCGACCGGATCTGCCCGCCCGCCTGCTCGCGTTCCACCTCGGCAACGGCGCCAGCATCTGCGCGATCCGGGCCGGCCGGAGCGTCGCCACCACGATGGGCTATTCCCCGCTCGACGGGCTCACCATGGGCACGCGGTCCGGTGCGCTCGACCCGGCCCTGGTGCTGCGGCTCGCGCGCGAGCTCGGCATCGACCCGGCCGAGACCCTGCTGAACGGCCAGAGCGGCCTCGTGGCGCTCGCGGGCGAAAACGACATGGCCCGGCTGCTCGCCCGCGACGATCCGCAGGCGCGATTCGCGGTCGACCATTTCTGCTACTGGGCGGCGCGGCATGCGGGCTCGCTGGTGGTCGCGATGGGCGGTCTCGATGCCATCGCCTTCACCGGCGGGATCGGCGAGAACGCGGCCGGGATCCGCACCCGCATCACCGCCCAGCTCGGCTTTCTGGGCGAGGTGCCGGTGCATGTCGTCGCGGCCGAGGAAGAGCGCCAGATCGCGCGCGAAACCCTGGGCGTTCTAACCGCCGCGGCCTGAAGACGGGCCGGCCGCCCTCCGTCGGCAGGATCACATTCCGGCGCGGCCATCCGTTTCGCGCCGGTCCAGTCGCGCCTTTGCCGGTTTCCCGGGGGTTCAGTCCCGGCATCCGGTGGCTCGGGTTGAGGAGGGTTCTGTCTGGCTCCGAAGGTCAGATCTTGCAGATGTATTCGTATGGCGCGAGGCCGCGGAGGGTCTTCAGAAGGCGGGCGAGATTGCAGGCTGCCAGGAGGTCGGCGAGGTGCGCTCGGAGCCGATCATGGCCGTTGTCGTGGAAGCCCTTCACCGTGGCGTCCTTGATCGTGCGGTTCATCCGCTCGACCTGGCCGTTGGTCCACGGATAATTGGGTTCGGTGAGCCGGTGCTCGATCTGGTTCGCCTCGCAGATCAAGTCGAACCGCATTGGCCGGGCGTAGATGGTGTTTCGGTTCCGGGGCTGCTCGGCGAACTGGATTCGCCTCGCCGTCGCCAGCGGTGCGCGACCCGATGGCGCATCCGCTGGCACCTCTCTCGGAGCATTGGCGTTCCAATGGCTCGGTCGGTCAGGCGCGCGTGAATGCAGCCAGGCAAGGCCGCAAGGAGATGTTCGAGGCACTCTCAAGCGATCCGCCTGTCGGCCGTCTCGACCAGCCGGGCGACGGCGAACTCGCTGGCGCGGTCCCTCTCGGGACATTGCTTCGCAACGCCCTGCCGGGCAGTGGATCGCTGTATCGCTGCTCGGATGGCGTGGGTGATCGTGGCGCTGCCGTGACGGACCTGTCCCATAGGGCCTCCTTCCATTCCAACGTAAGGAACACTTCATCAAACCATGGGATCAAACACCTAGTCCCCTAGTCCCCTAGTCCCCTAGTCCCCTAGGGAAGTAGCTCTGTTTGGGGGGAAGACAATCCATTATTGTCAATATGTTAGGCGCGTTTTCGCGTTGTCGTTCTGTTGACATTCCGGCCGGAGGGTGCTCCGTCGGACCGCCGGGCCGGGTCTGCCGGCCCGGCCGTTTCGTCCCCAAGCGCCCCTCACCCGGCCGGTTTCAGCGCTACCAGCACCTTGCGGGTCGCGGCCACCATGGGATCATGGGTTTCGCGCAGGATCTGTACCCGGTCGAAGCGCGCAGGGTCGCGGCCCACCGCTTCGCGCAGCGCCGCCCCGAAGGCCATGCGCAGTTCGGTGCCGATGTTGTACTTGCAGATGTTGGAGGTGCGCGCGAGCGCCGTGCGCTGGTCGATGGGCACGCCGGAGCCGCCGTGGATCACCAAGGGTACGGAGGTCTCGGCCTCGATCGCGCGGATGCGGGCCTCGTCGAGGCGCCCGCCCGCCTCGGTCTGCAGATGCAGGTTGCCGACCGAGACCGCCATCGCGTCGACCCGGGTTTCGCGCGCGAAACGCCCGGCTTCGAGCGGATCGGTGCCGGCCGAGCTTTCGCCCGCGGCATAGCCGACGAAACCGATCTCGCCTTCGCAGGAGATCCCCGCGCCATGGGCCAGTTCCACCACCCGCGCGGTCTGGGCGATGTTTTCCTCCAAGGGCAGGCGGGAGCCGTCGAACATCAGCGAGGTGAAGCCGCTGTCGAGCGCCTCGACGCATTCCTCGAAACGCTGCCCGTGGTCGAGGTGGGCCACCACCGGCACCGACGCCGCCTCGGCAAGATAACGGAACATCGCGCCCAGCACCGGCAGCGGCGTATGGGCGCGGCACCCCGGTCCGGCCTGCAGGATCACCGGCACCCCTTCGGCCTCGGCGGCGGCGACGAAGGCGCGCATGTCTTCCCAGCCGAGCGTGACCAGCCCGGCGACCGCGTAGCCGCCTTTCAGCGCGGGCTGGAGCACATCGGAGAGGGTGGCGAGGGTCATTTGAACTTCGCGATCATGTCCTTGATCCCCGGGATCGTCTCGATCTGATAGGCATGAGACGGTTGGAAATACTGTACCAGCGGCCGCTGCGACGCCCCGCCGAGGATGGTGAAGTAATACATCTCGTAGCCCGGCAGCACCGCGCAGGGGTGGTAGCCGTGGTCGATGCAGAAGGTGGAGCCGTCGACCACGTGGTAGGCATCGCCGGACTTGCCGTCTTCGCGTTGCAGCATCTGGAGCCCCGAGCCGTGGTTGGGCTTGAAGCGGAAGTTGTAGGTCTCGTCGTGGTGGGTCTCGTCGGGCAAACGATCCGTGTCGTGCTTGTGCGACGGGAAGCCCGACCAGCCGCCGGCACCGACGGTGTAGAGCTCGCTCACCAGCAGCCGCCCCACCTTGCCCTGCTGTTTCTGGCCGAGGATGTGCTTGATCTTGCGGTGGGTCTTGGTGTCGTCCGAGCCGTATTGCACGAAGTCGTGGCTGCGTACGTCGAAGGGCTCGAGCACCTTGTCGTAGGCCGCGCCGGCGACGAAGACTTCCGCGTCGTCGGAGGTACAGACCATCGTCGCCTTCGCCCCCACGGGCACGTAGACGCCCTGCGGATCGCCGTCCCAGACATCCGCGCCGCGCACACCCAGCGCCGCGAAGGCCACGCCTTCGACCTCGACATCGACGGTGCCGGTGGCCGGGACGATGCAGGTCTCATAGCCCGGCACCTGGTAGTCGAAGGCCTCGCCTTTCTTCAGCTTGACGATGTTGAAGTAATTGAGCGGCACGGTGGCATTGCCGGCGTCGACGATGGGTTGGTTCTGGTTGTCGTAGGGGGCGATATGCATCGGGTGTCCTTTCAGGGCGCGGTCGGGCCCGGATGAGTGGAGAGGAAAGCGTCGAGCTCGGCGGGCACGGGCATGGCGGGCGCACAGCCGGGCCTGGCGACGACGATGGCGGCGCAGGCGGAGCCGCGCAGGATGGCGTCGCGCATCGACCGGCGCTCGGCGAGCGCGGCGAGGAACCCGGCCATGAAGCTGTCGCCCGCGCCGGTCGGTTTGAGCGCCTCGACCTTGAAGATGCCGGTTTCGATCTCCTCGCCGCCGGCGAAGGTGATGGCACCCTCGGGGCCGCGCTTGTAGACGACGATGCCGGCGGAGGTGGCGGCGAGGTCGCGCGCCTTGGCGAGGCCCTTGCCCTGCCCGCCGGCCATGAAATCGAACTCTTCGTCGTTGCCGACGATCACGTCACTGAGCGCGGCAGCACGGGTCAGAACCTCGGAGGCCACCTCCGGCGAGGGCCAGGAGTAGGGCCGGTAGTCGACGTCGAAGATCACCGTGAGACCGGCGGCGCGGGCGAGGTCCAGCGCCCGCAAGGCCGCCGTGCGCGAGGGCTCGGCGGCGAAGACCGTGCCGGTGGTGATGAGCGCGCCGAAGGCGGCGTAGTCCACCGCCTCCACGTCGGCTTCGCTCATCTGGAAATCGGCGGCGTTGTTGCGGTAGATCACCGTGTTGTGGCCCTGCACCCGGGCATCGACCACGGCGAGCGAGGTGCGCTCCTCGCCCTTGATCGCGCGCACCCAGGCGCGGCCGATCCCGTAGGCGTCGAGCTGGTTCAGGCAATACCACCCCACCGCGTCGTCGGAGACGCAGGTCACCAGCGCGGCCGCGCAGCCGAGCTTGACCAGCCCGGCGGCGATATTGGCGCTGGAGCCCCCCATCGAGACCATCATGCCGGTGGCCTCCGGCGTGGCGATCCCCAGGGGTTCGGCGGTCAGGTCCATCCCGACCCGGCCGAGCACGAGAAACCGTCTGGCTTCGATCCCCGTGATACCCATCATATGCCCTTGCGCTGGCGGATGCGGCCGGCTTCCTGTTTCCGGTGCGCCTGCGCCACGCTTGCCTTGTCGGTCACTTCCGGCGTGCCGATCTCCCACCAGGTATGGCCTTCGTCGGTCCAGCCGACATGGGGGTCGACATCCATGATGATCACATAGGTCCTGGCCGAGGCCTTGGCCCGCTTGAAGGCTTCGCCCAGGTCGCCCGGGTTTGCCACCGTTTCGACCGTCGCACCCATCGACCTTGCATGGGCCTCGAAATCGACGCCGAAGGGCTCGGGGATGGTCGGGCAATCGGCGATGAGCGTATTGAAACTGTCGTTGCCGGTGTTGCCCTGCAGCTTGTTGATGACCGCGTGACCGCCGTTGTCGAGCAGCAGCACGATGAGCTTCTTCTGGCTGAGCACCGAGGAATAGATGTCGGAATTCAGCATCAGGTAGGAGCCGTCGCCGACGAAGCAGATCGTGTCCTGTTCGGGTTCGATCTGCATCTGGGCGATCCGCGCGCCCCAGGCCCCGGCGATCTCGTAGCCCATGCAGGAATAGCCGAACTCGACATCGACCGTGCCGATGTCGAGCGTGCGCCAGTTGGCGGTGACCTCCGCCGGAAGCCCTCCCGCCGCGGTCACGATCCGGTCGCGGGGGGCGCAGACGGCATTCACCACGCCGATGGCCTGAGCGTAGGAATTGGGCCGGTTGTCGCCGTGGGCGACGTTTTCCGCGACATATTCGTCCCAGGCCTTGCGTTCCTCGCGGGCCGAGGCGGTCCAGCTTGCGGGCGCCTTGTAATCGCCGAGGGCCGTATCGAGTGCGGTGATCGCGAGCTTTGCGTCACCCACCACCGACAGCACCGCATGCTTGGCCGCGTCCTGCCGGCCGACGTTGAGGCCAACGATCTTCGCCGAGGTGTCGAAGGCGGTCCAGGACCCGGTGGTGAAATCCTGCAGCCTTGTGCCGACGGCGAGCACGAGGTCGGCCTTTTCGGCGATGGCATTGGCGCTGTTCGAGCCGGTGATGCCGAGCGGGCCGATGTTGAGGTCATGGGTGGCGACGAGGTTGGCGCGGCCCGCGATGGTCTCGACCACCGGGATCTGGTGGGCCTCGGCGAAGGCGGTGAGCTCCGCCACCGCGCCGGAATACTGCACCCCGCCGCCGGCGACGATCATCGGCCGCTTGGCGTCGCGCAGCAGTTCCGCCGCACGGACGATCTCGTCCCCGTCGGCCGCCTGTCGCCGGATCCGGTGCACATTCTTGTCGAAGAACGCCTCCGGGTAGTCGAAGGCCCAGCCCTGCACGTCCTGCGGCAGCGCGAGGAAGGCCGGGCCGCAATCGGCGGGGTCGAGCATGGTGGCGATGGCGGCGGGCAGCGCGTGCAGGATCGCCGCCGGGTGGACGATCCGCTCCCAGTAGCGCGAGACCGGCTTGAAGGTGTCGGTGACCCCGAAGGCCGGGTCGTGGAAGTTCTCCATCTGTTGCAGGATCGGGTCGGGCAGCCGGGTGACAAAACCGTCGCCGCAGAGCAGCAGCATCGGCAGCCGGTTGGCATGGGCCAGGGCGGCGGAGGTGACCAGGTTCGACGTGCCGGGACCGGCCGAGGCGGTGGCGAACATGAACCGGCGGCGCAGCCAGGTTTTCGCATAGGCCGCCGCGGCAAAGCCCATGCTCTGCTCGTTCTGGCCGCGGTAGAGCGGCAACTCGTCGCGGTAGTCGTTCAGCGCTTCGCCGAGGCAGGTCACGTTGCCGTGGCCGAAGATGCCGAAGCCGCCGCCGCACAGCCGGTGCTCGACCCCGTCGATCTCGATGAACTGGTTTGCAAGCCAGCGCACGATGGCTTGCGCCGTCGTCAGCCGCAGGGTTTTCTCAGCCATGTCGCACCTCCCTTTTCGTGCCCGGTCCGTCGGCCCGATATGTGCAACCGACACGATTGCGGTTGCCCGACTCCCACAGGCAGCGTACAGTTTTTGCAACCGGTTGCAAAGAGGCCCTGAGAGGCCGCGGGCGAGGATGAGGACGAGGACGAGAGAATGCGCGAGATCGGCATCGGAATCATTGGCGGCGGCTACATGGGCAAAGCCCATTCGGTGGCGATGTCGGCCGTCGGCGCGGTGTTCAACACCGCCCTGCGCCCGCGCCTCGAAATGGTGGCGGCCACCAGTGACGCGAGCGCCGAACGGCACCGCCAGGCGCTCGGCTTTGCCCGGGCGACAGCGGATTGGCGGGCGCTGGTGGACGACCCGAAGGTCGAGGCCGTGGTGATCGCCTCGCCGCAGGATACCCACCGCGCCATCGCCGAAGCCGCCTTTGCGCTCGGCAAACCGGTGTTCTGCGAAAAGCCCCTCGCCGACACGCTGGAAGACGCCCGCGCCATGGTCGATGCGGCCGAGCGGTCGGGCGTGGTCAACATGATCGGCTTCAACTACATCCGCACGCCGGCGAGCCAGTTCGCCCGGCAATTGCTGGCCGAAGGCGCCATCGGCCGCGTCACCTGGTTTCGCGGCGAGCACACCGAGGATTTCCTCGCCGATCCCGAGGCGCCCTGGACATGGCGCTGCGACGGCGCCGCCAACGGCAACATGGGCGATCTCGCCCCGCACCCGATCAACGCCGCCCTCGCCCTGATGGGGCCGATCGAGCGGGTGATGGCCGAGGTGGAATGCGTCCACGAAGAGCGGCCCGGCGGACTTGTGACCAACGACGACCACGCCCAGATCATGTGCCGGTTTGCCTCCGGGGTGATGGGCCACATCTATTCGAGCCGCACCGCCACCGGGCGCAAGATGGGCTACGCCTACGAGATCCACGGCACGAAAGGCGCGATCCGGTTCGACCAGGAGGACCAGAACGCGCTCTGGCTCTACAAGGCCGAGGGGCCGGAGGCCGAGCGCGGGTTCAGAAAGATCCTCACCGGCCCCGCCCACCCCGACTACCAGCCGTTCTGCCTCGGCCCCGGCCACGGCACCGGCTACCAGGATCAGATCATCATCGAGGCCAAGGACTTCCTCGCCGCCATCGAGCGGGGCGAAGCCCTCTGGCCCAGCTTCCGCGACGGGCTTGCGGTGGCGCACGTGGTCGAGGCGGTGCATGCTTCGGCCGACAGTGGCCAGTGGACGCCCGTCACCCAGGTCTAAGGAGGACCCATGACCATTCGTATCGGCAACGCACCCTGCTCCTGGGGCGTGGAATTTGCACAAGATCCGCGCAACCCGTCCTGGCGCACCGTGCTGAAGGAATGCAGCGAAGCGGGCTACACCGGGATCGAGCTGGGGCCCGTCGGCTTCATGCCCGAAGACCCGGCCGTGCTCGCCTCGGCGCTCGACGAATTCGGCCTCGAGCTGATCGGCGGCGTGGTCTTTCGCCCGTTCCACGACCCGGCCGCCTGGGACGAGGTGATGGATGGTGCCACGCGCACCTGCAAGGCGCTCAAGGCGCACGGGGCGCAACATTTCGTGCTGATCGATTCGATCTCGCCGCGCCGCGCGCCCACCGCCGGGCGCCCGGCCGAAGCCGAGCAGATGGACGCGTCCGAATGGGCCGCCTACCGCGAGCGGCTGATGACGGTGGCCCGGATGGGCGCCGAGGAGTACGGGTTGATCCCGGAGTTGCACCCGCACGCCGGCGGCTTCATGGATTTCGAGCCGGAGGTCGAGCGCATCCTCGCCGAGACCGACCCGGCCGAGCTCAAGCTCTGCATCGACACCGGACATTGCACCTACGCGGGCTTCGATCCGGTCGCCTTCATGAAACGGCACATGGACCGGATCACCTATGTGCATTTCAAGTCCACGGATGCGAAGGTGAAAGCCGAGGCGATCGCAAACCGCACCGGCTTCTACGACGCCTGCGGCCAGGGGATCTTCTGCAATCTCGCCGATGGCGAAGTGGATTTCCCGGCGGTGCGCCAGGTGCTGCTCGACGCGGGCTACGAAGGCTGGTGCACGATCGAGCAGGATTGCGACCCGACGCTCGACGTCTCGCCCGTCGCCGACGCCCGCGCCAACCGCGAGTATCTCGAATCGGTCGGGTTCGCCTGAGCCGCCCGGACCGGCGCAGAGCGGGCCCGGCGCGCAGCGGCCGAAGCGCCGGCCGCGGTGTCGCGCGCCGCTTGCCCTCGGCTGACAGGTCAACGGACAGTTGCCATGCGCGAGGCGCCATGTCCTTGAAACAAAACGGGTATCTGTTACGGCAAAGGGGCCGGTTTCCTAGGAAACCGGCCCCCCGGGCGGGTGTTGAAAGCGTTTGATTTCAACCTATTGCGCCGGAACCGGCGTTAACCTTGCGTTCACGAACCGGATCGGTCCGGGCGTGGCGGAGCGGCGCTCGCCCGCGCCGGGGTGGCGCCGCTCACCGGCGTCCTGCGAAGGGTCGCGCGGCCGAGATCGGGGCGGCCGGCGGCGGGGTCAGGCATTTTCCGGCGTGTAGATGCGAATGTCGGTCGAGACCGACGTCGCCTCGCCGTCCAGGCGGCCGAGCAGCCGGGCCATCGTCACCGCGGCGGCGCGCACGCCGCGCCTGGGGTTCTGGTCGATCACCGCGTCGATCTTGCGGGCCCGCAGGTAGTGCCGCCGGTCGGGGGTGAGTTCATGGGTGACGACGACGATGTCTTCGGTCCGCCGCCGCGCCTCCAGGGCGCGGACGATGCCGCCCACGCCGGTCGTGGTGTGGTAGATCGCGGCCAGCGCCGGGTTTCGGGTGAGGGCGGCGGCGGTCAGCGTCTGGGTGATCTCCCGGTCCTCGCCGGTCTCGACGATCTCGCTCAACCGGGTCGCCGGGAAATGGGCGCCGACGAGGGCTGCAAAGCCCTTGGCCCGGGCGCGCTGGCCGGCGATGTCCATGCGCGCCGCGAGCATCAGCACGTCGCCCCCCGCGGGCCCGAGGTAGCGCCCGATCAACTCGCCGGCGACCCGACCCGAGCGGAGATCGTCGGGGCCGACGTATGCCGCCCGGCCGCTGCCGTCTATGTCGGTCGCCAGGGTCACCACCGGCATCCTGCGCGACGCGGCGGCGAGGGCAGCGGCGATCTCGGGCGTGTCGGCGCTCGACACGATCACCCCGTCGACCGAGGGTTGCAGCCGGGTGATGTCGGCGGCGACACGGGCCGGCCTGTCGGGATCGATGTGGTGGATGTGGAAATGCAGGTTGAGGGCGCGAAACTCCGGCCGGAGCGCGCCGACGCCCGCCGCGAGTTCGGCGTGAAACGGGTTGGCCGGTGGCTGGATGAGCACCGCGACCCGCAGGATCCGGGTCGGCATCGCCAGGCTGCGCCGGTCGAGCCCGAGGCTCTGCGCGGCGCGCAGCACCCGCTCTTCGCGGTCGGCCCGCACACCGCCGCGCCCGTTGATCACCCGGTCGACGGTGGCGAGCGAGACCTGCGCTGCGCGGGCGACATCGGTGAGGGTGACCTTGCGGGACATCGGCGGCCGTCTTGAGGGTTTCCCCTCAATTCTGCCCTTCGTCCCCCCGGCGCTGTCAAGTATCGAATGGCTATGGGTCCGCTATTGCGGGCCCCGGGAGAACATCGACGAGACGGGCGACGCTGCTCCGGGGCTTGTGCTCCGGCGAAGGCCGTCGTGCCGCGGGAGGAACTGCGATGATCATGGGCGACCGCAAGACGAAAGCCCCCATTCGCTGGGGCATGGTGGGGGGCGGCAAGGGCAGCCAGATCGGCTATATCCACCGCTCGGCGGCGATGCGGGATGGCTATTTCGACCTGCGCGCCGGTGCCTTCGACATCGACCCCGACCGGGGGGCGGCGTTCGGCGAGGACCTCGGGCTCGACCCGATGCGCTGCTACGCCGATTACAAGGCGCTGTTCGCGGGCGAGGCGCAGCGCGAGGACGGGATCCGCGCGGTCACGATCGCCACCCCGAACAACACCCATTACGCGATCACCAGGGCCGCGCTGGAATACGGTCTGCACGTGGTCTGCGAGAAACCGCTCACCTTCACCACCGCCGAGGCGGAAGAGCTCGAGCGGCTCGCGCGCGACAAGAACCTCGTCGTCGGCGTCGCCTACGGCTATTCCGGCTTCCAGATGATCGAACAGGCGCGGCAGATGGTGGCGGCCGGGGTGCTGGGCGAGATCCGGCTGGTCAACCTGCAATTCGCCCACGGGTTCCACTCGGCGGCGGTCGAGACCCGCGATCCGGGCGCGGCCTGGCGGATGAAGCCCGAGACCTCGGGGCCGTCCTACGTGCTCGGCGATGTCGGCACCCATCCGCTCTACCTCGCGCAGGTGATCTGCCCGGAGCTCAGGATCAAGCGGCTGATGTGCGCGCGCCAGAGCTTCGTCGCCTCGCGCGCGCCGCTCGAAGACAATGCGATGACGCTGATGGAATACGAGAGCGGCGCCTTCGGCACGGTCTGGTCCTCGGCGGTCAATGCCGGGTCGACGCACCGTCAGAAGGTGCGGATCACCGGCGAGGACGCGTCGATCGAGTGGTGGGACGAACATCCCAACCAGCTGGCCTACGAAGTGCAGGGCGAGCCGGTGCGGATCCTCGACCGCGGCATGGGCTATCTCGCGGGTGCCGCGCGCGAAGAAGACCGGATCGGCGCCGGTCACGCCGAGGGGCTGTTCGAGGCCTGGGCCAATCTCTACGCCCGCTTTGCCGTGGCCATGGAAGCGCATGACGAAAGCGATCCGGGCCGGGTCGCCGAGATGTGGTACCCGGACGTGCGCGCCGGCGTCGAGGGCGTGCGCTGGGTCGAGGCCTGCGTGCGCTCGGCCGATGCCGGCGGGGTCTGGCTGGACTACGCCTGAGGCGGCGCGACCGGGGGCGCGGGGGCGAAGCCGAGGGCGGGGCGGATCACGGGGCTTCCGGTGCGGGGTTGATTCCGGCGCCGGTTCCATCATGATTGATGTACCTTTCTGAGGTAAATCAATCAGGAGCCTCGATGGCCCGCCGACCGACCATTCAGGACCTCGCGCGCGAAGCCGGCGTCAGCACCGCGACCGTCGACCGGGTGCTGAACGGGCGGCTCCGGGTGCGCGAGGAGACCGCGCGCAGAGTGGCGGAAGCGGCGCACCGGATCGGGTATCACGGGCGCAGTCTGATCGAGCACCGGCTGACCCCGGATATTCCCGCGGTGCATTTTGGCTTCGTGCTGCACAAGGAACGGCAGGAGTTCACCGGGCTTCTCGCCGCGGCGATCGAGCGCGCCGTTGCCGCGCGACGCGATATCCGCGGCCGGGCGACGATCCGCTATTCGCCGTCGCAGGCGCCGGAGGATTTCGCCGCGGCGATGCGCGCGCTCGGCCCGAAGGTCGATGTCATCGGCTGCTCGGCCGTCAACCATCATGTCGTCAGCACCGCGGTCGAGAAACTCAAAGCGGACGGCACCGCGACCTTCGCGCTGATCAACGATTTCGCGCAAGGCACGCGGGAGAACTACCTCGGCCTCAACAACCTGAAAGTGGGGCGAATCGCTGCGTCGATGATCTCGATGGTGGTGCGCCGGCCGGGCAAGATCGCGGTCTTCGTCGGCGGCAACCGCTGGCACGGGCACGAGCTGCGCGAGACCGGTTTCCGGTCCTATTGCCGCGACAGCGCGCCCGGGTTCACCGTGCTCGACACGCTGGTCAACCTCGAGACCCGTCAGATCACCTACGAGGCGACGCTCGATCTGTTGCACCGGCACCCGGACCTCGCCGGGATCTATGTCGCCGGCGGTGGCATGGAGGGCGCGATCGCGGCGCTGCGCGAGACCCGCAATCCCGGCAAGGTGGCGCTGGTGGTGCATGAGCTGGTGTCGGACAGCCGCGAGGGCTTGTCGGACCACTTTGTGACGATGGTGATCTCGACCCCGATCGAGGCGCTTTGCCGGACGCTGGTGGAGCAGATGATCCGGGTGGTGAACGTCGGGCCCGGCGAGGCGCCGGCGCAACACTTCCTGGAACCGCGCCTGATCATCCCGGAATCCATCGCCTGATGGTATTGCATCATTTCGATACGTGCGTTTCCCATCATTACTGACGCGATCTCCGGCGCGGCCGATTGACCGGGGCCTCGCGCTTCGAGCACCCTCGCGCCGAGGCCGGACGTGCCGTTGAACCTGGGAGAACCTGTATGAAGTGGGCGCTGAACCATATGACCACGCCCAATCTCGGTCTCGTCGATTTTCTGGATCTCGCCGCGCGTCTCGGCTGCGTCGGGGTCGAGCTGCGCAACGACATCGCGCGCCCGCTGTTCGACGGGATGGCGCCGGACGCGGCGGGTGCGCTGGTGCGCGCGCGCGGTTTGCGGCTGGTCGGGCTCAGCCAGGTCTATCCGTTCAATGCCTGGTCGGACGCGGTCGAGCAGGAGGTGTGCGCGCTCATCGCCATCGCCAAGGCGGCCGGCGCCGAGACCATCAACCTGATCCCGCGCAATGACGGCACCGGCACCGCCGAAGGCGAGCGCCAGGCCAATCTGCGCCTGGCGATGAAGCGGATCCTGCCCTTGCTCGAGGCGGCCGACATCACCGCGCTGGTCGAGCCGCTGGGCTTTCCGGTCTCGTCGCTGCGCCAGAAGGCGGAGCTCGCCAATGTGATCGCGGCGCTGGGGGCGGCGCACCGGTACAAAATCGTCCACGACACCTTCCACCACACGCTTGCCGGCGGCGGCGAGATCTTTCCCGCGCTCACCGGGATCGTGCATATTTCCGGCCTGGTCGATCCGACCGTGCCGGTCGACGAGATGCAGGACGCGCACCGGGTGCTGATCGACGCGCGCGACCGGCTGGGCAATCTCGACCAGATCGCCGCACTGTTGGCGGCGGGCTACGACGGGGTGTTTTCCTACGAGTGTTTCGCGCCGGAAACCCATGCCCTGACGGACCCTTACGCCGAAATCAGGCGTTCGTTCGAGTTCATCGCCGCCAGTCTCGGGGCGGATGCGACATGAGAGGGCGGCCGTGACAGACTCATCGCGCATCTGGCAGGAAGATTTTGCAACCGGTTGCAAAATTGCCTTGACCCGGCGTCCGGCAATCCACACAGTCACACCTGTCGCCCGGCGCGGCAAAGCGCGCCGGGTGCGCAGATGGTCTTGGGAGGGGCCCATCGCGGGCACCGCCAGACATTCGAATTCACAGCGGCGATTCGGTCCAGTGTAACCGGGCGGCTGTGCGACCGCCTCATTGAGAGGCTTCCGGCAAGAGCAATCGGTGTGCCGGACACCGAAACGGGAGGAATGAAAATGAAGACGACCTTGATCGCTGCGACGGCGTTTGTTTCGCTGATGGGGACGGCCGCGATGGCGCAGAACATCGGTGCGACGATTTCGCGGTTTGACGACAACTGGCTGACGGTGATGCGCAACGGCATGACCGAGCATGCCGACAGCCTCGACGGCGTTTCGATGCAGATGGAAGACGCGACCGACGACATCGCCAAGCAGATCGACCAGGTGAAGAACTTCGTCGCCTCGGGGGTCGATGCGATCATCGTCAACATCGTCGACACCTCGGCGGGGGAAGCGGTGTCGGCGGCGGCCGGCGACACGCCGCTGGTCTATGTCAACCGCGAGCCGGACAACGTCGATAGCCTGCCGGCGACCCAGGCATTCGTGGCCTCGAACGAGATCGAATCGGGCACTTTGTCGGCGTTCCAGGTCTGCAACAACCTGCGGGCGGCCGGCAAGGCGGGCGGCGCGCGGGGCTATCTGATGAACGGCCAGCTGTCGAACCAGGCGGCGGTGCAGCGCTCGAAGGACGTGCATGACATCATCGGCATCGACATGTGCAACTTCATGACGCTGATCGACGAGCAGACCGCGAACTGGTCGCGCGACGAGGCGCAATCGCTGATGACCAACTGGCTGTCGGCCGGCGAGGCCTTCGACTTCGTGCTCGCCAACAACGACGAGATGGCGATCGGGGCGATCCAGGCGATGAAGGCGGCGGGGCTCGACATGGCGGTGATCCAGGTCGGCGGGGTCGATGCCAGCCAGGACGCGCTGGTGGCGATGCAGGCCGGCGATCTCGACGTGACGGTGTTCCAGGATGCCTTCGGGCAGGGGGCCGGGTCGGTCGACACGGCGATCGCGCTGGCCAATGGCGAGGACGTGGACCAGAAGGTCTACATCCCGTTCAAGCTGGTGACCCCGGACAACATGGCCGACTTCCTGGCGAAGAACTGACCGGGTCCAGCTGAGCAGGGGCAGAGCGGGGCGCGGGCGCCGCTCTGCCGTCACCGATGATGTCGGCCGGTCCCGATCGCCGACCGGACGGAGGATGGAATGCCAGACAGATCACAAGGCACCGGCGGGCTCGCGTTCGACACCTCGAAGCGCAGCTGGCCGAACGAGATCAACATCTTTTTCGCGCTGATCCTGATCATCGGGATCTTCGAGGCGCTGGGGCAGCTGCTGCCCTACATGGACAACCAGTCGCTGCTGTTCGACACCCGCGGGCGGTTCGACACGATCTTCAACGAGGCGCGGCTGCAGATCATCATCCTGCAGGTGTCGATCATCGGCATCATCGCGCTGGGGGTGACCCAGGTGATCATCAGCCACGGGATCGACCTCAGTTCGGGCTCGGTGGTGGGGGCGACGGCGATGATCGCGATGTCCTTCGCCCAGACCGAGCTGGTCAACGGCCAGCCCAACCCGAAGGCGATCTTCGGCCCCTGGGCGATGGATCTGCCGGTGCTGATCCCGGTGGTGATCGGCCTGGTCTGCGGGGTGGTGGCCGGTGTGGTCAACGGCGCGCTGATCGCCTATACCCGGATCCCGCCGTTCATCGCGACGCTGGGGATGATGGTGACGGCGCGGGGCGTGGCCAAGTGGTGGTCGCGCGGCAACCCGATCTCGTTCCCGACCGAGCAATATGCCTGGATCGGCTCGGGGATGATGCCGGTGGTGTGGTTCGCGCTGCTCGCGATCCTGTTCCACTTCGTGATGAAATACACGCTCTACGGCAAGCACACCTATGCGATCGGCTCGAACGAGGACGCGGCGCGGATGTCGGGGATCGGGGTGGCGCGGCACAAGGTGCTGGTCTATGCCATCGCCGGGATGCTGGCGGCCTTCGCCGCGATCGTGCTGAGCTCGAAGAACCTCACCGCGCAATCGGGCATGGGTCTGGTCTACGAGCTCGACGCGATCGCGATGGCGGTGATCGGCGGCACCTCGCTGAACGGCGGGCGCGGCTCGATCCTCGGCACGGTGCTGGGGGCGCTGATCTTCGGGGTGATCATCTCGGGCTTCACCTATCTCAAGCTCGACGCCTTCTACCAGGAGATGGTGAAGGGGGCGATCATCGTCGCGGCGGTGGTGCTCGACCAGTGGCGCCAGCAGCGTGCAGCGGCAAAAGCCTGAGCCAGGAGAACGACCATGAGCGACGACATCATTCTCGAAACCCGGGGCCTGACCAAGCATTACGGCGGCGTGCACGCGCTGGAAGACGCCGACTTCGTGCTGCGCCGGGGCGAGCACGTGGCGATCGTCGGCGACAACGGCGCCGGCAAGTCGACCTTCGTGCGCCAGATCACCGCGGTCGAGCAGAAGACCCGGGGCGAGATCATCTTCGACGGCCGTCCGGTCAACTTCGGCGGCCCGCTGGAGGCGCGCGAGGCGGGGATCGAGACGGTGTTCCAGGACCTCGCGCTGGCGGACGATCTCGACGTGCCCGACAATATCTTCCTCGGCCGCGAGATCACCTTCGCCAACTGGCTCGGCCCGTTCCGGATCCTCGATTACAAGTCGATGAAGAACGCGACGCTGGAGGGGCTGGAGAAGACCGCGGTGAAGATCCCCAACATCAACAACACGATCCGCAACATGTCGGGCGGCCAGCGGCAATGCGTGGCGATCGCACGCACCGCGAGCTTCCAGGCGAAGCTGACGATCATGGACGAACCGACCGCGGCGCTGGGGGTGCAGGAGACGGCGATGGTGGAGAACATCATCCGCACCCTCAAGGAGGCCGGCCAGCCGCTGATCATCATCAGCCACAACATGCGCCAGGTGTTCGACCTCTCGGACCGGATCGTGGTGTTCCGCCGCGGCCGGATCTGCGCCAACCTCACCAAGGACGAAACCGACCCGCAGGACATCGTCCAGTACATCACCGGCGCCAAAACCGGCCAGGGCTACGAAAACGCCGCCTGACCCAAACAGCGCGTCCCCGCCGGGTCGGGGGCGCGTCATGGCCCGTTTCCGCCAGATGTTGCGGTTTCAAGGGGATGTGCTACAGCATGCGCACCGAGACGGAGCGATCCTGTGCCCCGCATCGCTTCACCGCCGCCCCGCCCTGCACGGCACCGGGCTTTCATTTGACTTGCAAAGCGCAGCGCCCCCGACACAATGTGGCCCCATGTTCGAATTGCAGATCCCGTTCTTCATTCCCCTCTGGCGCCGGGTCGTCACCGCCGGCGTGACCCTCGGCTGGGCGAGTTTCGAGATCCTCACCGGATCCTTCGCCTGGGGCATGCTGTTCGGGGCGGCCGGGGTCTATGCCTTCTACCAGTTCTTCGTCGTCTGGGATCCGAAGCTGGACGAGGACTGATCGGCAGGGGTGACGCGCCGGCGCCCGCTGCGGCGGCACCGCGCCTTGCGGCACCGAGACGATGGGCGCAGATACAATGACGACCCAGATCCGGAGCCGCTCCCCCGTGTCGCAGAGACCACATCGCCCGCGCCGTGCCCGCGCCCCGCAGACCGAGGGTCCTCCATGGCCGTGACGTTGAAAGAGGTGGCGCAGCGTGCCGGGGTGTCGCGCTCGGCGGTGTCGCGTACCTTCACGCCCGGCGCGTCGGTTTCGGGCAAGACCCGGGCCAAGGTGGAACAGGCGGCGCTGGAGCTCGGATATCATCCGAATGCCCTCGCCTCGGGCCTCACCACCGGGCGCACCAAGCTGATCGGGCTGGTGTCGAACAATTTCCACAACCCGGTGTTCCTCGAGGTCTTCGACCTGTTCACCCGCGGGCTCCAGGACAAGGGGCTGAGGCCGCTGCTGGTCAACCTCACCGACGAGACCGACCCCGAGGCCAGCCTGCGGATGCTGCGCCAGTATTCGGTCGATGGGGTGGTCGTGGCCTCGTCGACCCTGCCGCCCGGGTTCGGGCGGGCGTTTCGCGATGCCGGGATGCCGGTCGTTCATGCCTTCGGCAGGCATGGCGGCGCGCCCGGCGTGGACGTGGTCGGGATCGACAACCGCGAATGCGGCCGGATGGCGGCGCGGACCCTGGTCGCACGCGGCTACAGGCGGGTCGCTTTCATGGGCGGGCCGGAATCGGCGACCTCCACCCAGGACCGGTTTGCCGGGTTTCGCGAGGCTCTGGCGGGGCATCCCGACATCGCCGTCAGCCATTCCTTCGCGACCGGCTACACGTTCGAGGCGGGTCGGCGCGAGATGCTGCGGCTGGCGGCAGACGGTCCGGCCGAGGCCTATTTCTGCGGCGACGACGTGCTCTCGATCGGGGCGCTGAGCGCGCTGCGCGACAGCGGGTATTCGGTGCCCGGCGATGTCGGGCTGATCGGGCTCAACGACATGGAGATGGCCGGCTGGCAGAACATCGACCTGACCACGATCCGCCAGCCGATCCCCGAGATCGTCGAGGCCTCGATCCGGCTGATCTGCACCATGTTGTCGGAGGCTGCGCACCAGCCGCAGGCGCATGTCTTTGCCTGCGAGATCATCGAGCGGGGGACGCTGCGCGCGGTGCGGTAGGGCGCCCCGTCGTCACGGCTCGGGCGGCATCGGTTTGTGCCCGGGGCCGGGCCGTCGCGCGGTCCGGTGTCGGGGCGTGACGCTGGACCGCGCTGGCCGGTTTCCCAGGGGACCAGGGGACCAGCCCTGTTCGCGCTCTGCGGAGCGAGGGCGGGCCAGGGTTGCCCCCCCTATCCGAGGGGTTCACCCCGTCGCTGGTCGGGCCGGGGGACCGGCCGAAACCGCGCGAGTTTAGCAGCCTATGCGGTGTTGCCGGTCCCTTGCCGGAGCCGCGGTGCGCAGGCCAGTTGCGGCTGCGTCGCCGATACGCGGGCGAGCGCCGCGGCAACCGTGTCTGCGGGCGCACAGGCTTCCCCCGTCTCACCCGAGACATGGATCAGCCGGGTTTCCACCGTCGCCGCGATCTCGCCGTCGCCCCGGTGGACGCGGTGAAACAGGTGCAGCACGGCATCACCGGCATCCAGCAGCTGGGTCGTCACCCGCAGCCGGTCGCCTGCGGCGGTGTCGCACGATGTCGCCACATGGCTTTCGGAATGCGCGTAGCGCCCGCCACCGGCATTGGCGCCGAGGCTGTCGAGGAACCGCGCCGAGGCCTTCTCCGCGACCTCCAGGTAATGCGCCGTGCCCATCGTCCCGTCCGCGCCCGCCCAGGCCTGCGGCACCTGGCCCGAGAAGGTTACCGGCAGGGCGCCATCGTCCACCTGGACATGTGCGAGCCCCGCCTCGTGCGCGGCGATCACCCCGCCCGCGCCGCTCCCGGTCCGCTTCAACGCGCGCATCATGGCGACGAGGTTGTCGTCGCGCAGCCGTTCCAGCTCGCGGATCGTCCGGTGCCCCGATTGCGCATCCGACTGCCCGGCGATCAGCTCGACCAGCTCGTCGGTAAACTCCGGCACGTCCATCAGCTTGGTCCAGGGCCATTTCAGCGCCGGGCCGAACTGGGCCAGGAAATGTTTCATCCCCGCTTCGCCGCCGGCGATCCGGTAGGTCTCGAACAGGCCCATCTGCGCCCAGCGCAACCCGAACCCCATGCGGATGGCCTCGTCGATCAATTCCGTCGTGGCGATCCCGTCGTGCACCAGCCACAGCGCCTCGCGCCAGACCGCTTCGAGGAACCGGTCGGCGATATGGGCGTCGATCTCGTGGTGCAGGTGCAGAGGAAACATGCCGACCGATTGCACGATCGCATCGGCGCGGTGGAGGATCTCGAAATCGCCCACCAGCTCGACCAGCGGCAGGAGGTAGACCGGGTTGAAGGGGTGGGCGACGATGGCGCGCGCGCCCGCCGCGTTCAGCTCCGAGGGCTTGAACCCGGAGGTCGACGAGCCCACCACGGCCTCCGGCGCGGCGGCGCAGATCGCCCCCAGCACCCTGTGCTTGAGCTCCAGCCGTTCGGGCACGCTTTCCTGCACCCAGGCCGCCCCCGCGACCGCCGCGCCGAGATCGGCATGGAAAGACAGCGCCCCCTCCTCGGGCAGCGGCCGGTCATAAAGCGCGGGCAGCGACCGGCGGGCATTGGCGAGCACCTCGCCGATCTTGCGCGCCGCCTCCGGATCGGGGTCGAACACCGCCACGTCCCAACCGTTCAGCAGGAAGCGCGCGGCCCAGCCGCCGCCGATCACCCCGCCGCCGACGATCGCCGCTCTGTTTCTCATGGCACCGGTCTCTTTCCCAATGTTCGTCCAGCTGTCGGTCGGGGGCCCCGGGTCACGCCGCGGGCGCCCGCCGGGTCAGCCCGAGCCGGGCGCGCACCGCCTCCGGGCCGATCACCCTTGCCCCCATGTTCTCGATGATGGTCACGGCGCGCTCCACCAGCTGGGCGTTGGTCGCGAGCACGCCCTTGTCGAGAAACAGGTTGTCTTCCAGCCCGACCCGCACGTTGCCGCCCGCGAGCACGGCGGCGGCCACATATGCCATCTGGTCGCGGCCGAGCGAAAACGCCGACCAGGTCCAGTCCTCGGGCACGGCGTTCACCATCGCCATCAGTGTGTTCAGATCGTTGGGCGCGCCCCAGGGCACCCCCATGCAAAGCTGCACCAGCGCCTGCGGGGCGAGCGTGCCTTCCTTCACCAGCTCCTTGGCAAACCACAGATGCCCGGTGTCGAAAGCCTCGATCTCGGGCTTCACGCCAAGCTCGGTCATCATCGCCCCCATGGCGCGGAGCATGCCGGGGGTGTTGGTCATCACGTAGTCGGCCTCGGCGAAGTTCATCGTGCCGCAGTCGAGGGTACAGATCTCCGGCAGGCAATCGCGGATATGCACCATCCGCTCGGTGGCGCCCACCATGTCGGTCCCGGCCTCGTTGAGCGGCAGCGGCGCCTCGGCGGGCCCGAACACCATGTCGCCGCCCATCCCGGCGGTGAGGTTCAGCACCACGTCGGTGTCGGCGGCCCGGATCCGCTCGGTGACCTCGCGGTAGAGCCCGGGATCGCGCGACGGCGCGCCGGTCTCGGGATCGCGCACGTGGCAGTGGACCACGGCGGCCCCGGCCTTCGCGGCATCGATGGCGCTGTCGGCGATCTCCTCGGGGCTGCGCGGCACATGCGGGCTGCGCCCCTGGGTGCTGCCCGAGCCGGTGACGGCACAGGTGATGAAGACCTCGCGGTTCATGGCAAGCGGCATGTCTCTCCCCTTCATTCGAGGGCCAGCCGGTTTCGGCCCTCCAGGGAAAGTGTTAGACAAGGATCGGGCGCGGGTCCATTGCGAGAATCCCGTGATACCCGGCGGGGCGTTATCGATGTCCGGATGCCCATCGACAACGCCGGCCGAAAAGGTAATCTCGGGCGGATTGAAAAAACGGGGGGGCGTCATGCGCTACCATCGACCGGAAACCTTCGAGGAGGCCGCAAGGCTCGCGGCGGCAGGAACCGGGGTGACCCGGTTTCTTGCCGGCGGCACCGACGTGCTGGTGCAGATGCGGGCCGGGATGGTGACCCCGGACGACCTGATCGACCTCAAGCACATTCCCGGCGTGCACGCCGTCAAGCGGGCGCCGGACGGCGGCTGGCAGATCGGGGTTGCCGTGAGCGGCGCCGAGTTGAGCGAACATCATGAGCTCACGCGCGACTGGCCCGGGGTTGTCGAAGCGATGGCGCTGGTCGGGTCGACCCAGGTTCAGGGCCGCGCGACCCTCACCGGCAACCTCTGCAACGGTTCGCCCGCCGCCGACAGCGTGCCCGCACTGGTGGCGGCCGGGGCGGTCGCGCGGGTGAGCGGGCCGGAAGGCACGCGCGACGTGGCGGTCGAAGAGATCCCGGCGGGACCGGGCCGCACGACCCTGGGCACCGGCGAGGTGATCTCGGCGCTCCTGCTGCCACCCCGGGGCGCGGCCGGCGGCGACGCTTACCTGCGCTTCATCCCGCGCACCGAAATGGACATCGCGGTGGTCGGCTGCGCGATCAACCTGGTCCTCGACGGCGACGTCATCGCCGAGGCCCGGGTGGCCCTGGGCGCGGTGGCGCCAACCGTGATGCTGGTGCCGGACGCGGCCGCGGCGCTGAAGGGCGCGCGGCTGGACGGGGCCACGCTCGATGCGCTGGCAGAGGCCGCAAGGGCAGCGGCGAAACCGATCGACGACAAACGCGGCACCATCGCGTTTCGCACCGAGGTCGCGGGCGTGCTGGCGCGCCGCGTTGCCGAGATCGCCTACCGGCGCGCGAAAGGAGAGCGGACATGAGCAGGATCCACGTCACGACCGAGGTGAACGGCGACTGGCACGAGTTCCTTGCCGACCCGCGCGAAACCCTGCTCGATGTGCTGCGCGACCGGCTCGGGTTGACCGGCTCCAAGGAAGGCTGCGGCACCGGCGATTGCGGTGCCTGCTCGGTGCTGCTCGACGGCCGCCTGGTCTCGTCCTGCCTGGTGCTCGGCGTCGAGGCCGAGGGCAAACGGATAGAGACCATCGAGGGCATGGCCGATGGCGAAAATCTGCACCCGTTGCAGCGCAAGTTCCTCGAACACGCCGCCCTGCAATGCGGCTTCTGCACGCCGGGGTTCCTGGTCGCCGCCAAGGCGCTGCTTGCGCGCAACCTGGACCCGACCGAGGAAGAGGTGCGCTACTGGCTCGCGGGCAACCTGTGCCGTTGCACCGGCTATGACAAGATCGTGCGCGCCGTGCTCGACGCGGCGGCCGAGATGCGGGGAGCGGCGTGATGGCGAAGGACGATGTGAAGCAGGATTTCAAACTGGTCGGCAAGCGGCTGCCGCGCCCCGACGGGCTCGACAAGGTCACCGGCCGCGCGCGTTACGGTGCGGATTTCACCATGCCGGGCATGCTGCACGGCGCGGTCGTGCGCAGCCCGCATGCCCATGCCCGGATCGTGTCGATCGACGCCTCGCAGGCGCTGGCACTCGACGGGGTAAAGGCGGTGGTGACGCGGGCCGATTTCCCCGAAGGGCTCACCGGCGAGGATTGGAACCTCCAGGAAAACAGCATGGCCGGCGCGGTCGCGCTCTACGATGGCCACGCCGTCGCTGCGGTCGCGGCGACAACCGCCCTGCTCGCGCAGGAGGCGGCACGGCTGGTGAAGGTGGCGTACGAGGTGCTGCCGCATGTCACCGATGTCGATGCGGCGATGCGGCCCGATGCGCCGGCGATCCGACCGGGGGCGGGTGACCATACGGTTCCGGATGGCATGGCGCCGAATATCGTGAAGTATTTCGAGTTCGGGCGTGGCGATGTCGAGGCGGGCTTTGCCGCGGCCGATCTGGTGCGCGAACGCAGCTACAAGACCGAGGCCACCCACCAGGGCTATATCGAACCCCAGGCCTGCGTCGGCCAGCTCGGGTCCGACGGCAAGGGCGAGATGTGGGTGACGACCCAGGGCCAGTGGTATGTGCGCAAGATGTGCGCTGATATTCTCGGGCTCGAGGTGGCGCAGCTGCGCGTCGCCGCGTCCGAGATCGGCGGCGGCTTCGGCGGCAAGACGACGGTGTTCATGGAGCCCCTGGCGCTGGCGCTGTCGAAGAAGGCCGGGGGCAAGCCGGTCAAGCTGGTGATGAGCCGGGCCGAGGTGCTGCGCGCCACCGGGCCGACCGCCTCGGCTTCGATGGACGTCAAGATCGGCATGAAGGCCGATGGCACGATGACCGCCGCCCGGGCCGAATTTCGCATGCAGGGCGGAGCTTTCCCCGGGTCTCCGGTCAACGAGGCGCTGCAATGCGCCTTTGCGCCCTACAAGCTCGACGCGGTCGAACACATCGGCTACGACGTGCTCGCCAACCGCCCGAAGGCCGCGGCCTACCGCGCGCCGGGGGCGCCGATGGGGGCCTTCGCGGCCGAGAGCCTGATCGACGAGATGGCGCGGGAGCTGGGGCTCGACCCGCTGGAGGTCCGGCTGAAGAACGCGGTCGAAGAGGGCGACCGGTCGAGCTACGGGCCGAAGTTCCGGCGGATCGGCCTCAAGCAGGTGCTGGAGGCGACCAAGGCGCATCCCAACATGTCCGCCACGCTCGGGCCGAACCAGGGCCGCGGCATCGCCGCCGGCTACTGGATGAACTACAACGGCGACACCTCGGTTTCGATGGCGATCGCCGAGGACGGCGGTGCGCAGGTCGCCGTCGGCACCCCCGATATCGGCGGCAGCCGCGCCTCGATCGGGCTGATGGTGGCGGAGACCCTGGGCATTCCATACGATGCCGTACGGGTCAATGTGGTGGAGACCGGCGCGCTCGGCATCAACGAGCCCACGCATGGGTCGCGCGCCACCTTCGCCACCGGCAAGGCGGCGGTGCTGGCCACCGAACAGGCGATCGCCGAGATGTGCCGGCGGGCGGCGGCGGAATGGGGCATCGAGCCGGAAGCGGTCGAGTGGGTCGACGGCGCCGCCCAGCCGGCCGGGCCGAATGCCGGGAAATTCCCGCCGATGAGCATCGCCGAGATCGCGGGCCATATGAGCGATACCGGCGGGCCGATCGCGGGGCATTGGCAGGGCGTTCCGCGCGGCGTCGGCGCCAGCTTCGGCACCCATGTCGCCGATGTCGAGGTCGATCCCGAGACCGGGCGGGTCACCGTGTTGCGCTACCTGGTGGTGCAGGACGCCGGCCGGGCGATCCAGCCCGACTATGTCGAGGGCCAGTATCAGGGCGGGGCCGTCCAGGGGATCGGCTGGGCGCTGAACGAGGGCTATGTCTACGGCGAGAACGGTCGGCTGGAGAACGCCACCTTCCTCGACTATCGCATCCCGGTCGCGTCCGATCTGCCGATGATCGATACGGTGATCGTCGAGGTGCCGAACCCGGGGCATCCGTTCGGCGTGCGCGGGGTCGGCGAGACCGGCATTGCCCCGCCGCTGCCGGCGATCGCCAATGCGGTGGCGGCGGCCACGGGGGTTCGGCTGACCGAGTTGCCGATGAACCCGCCGCGGGTGCTCGCAGCCATACGCGGCCGTAGGGATGGTTGAGGTCAACCTCTGGTCGGGGCTTCGCCACGTGACCGGCGGCGCCACCGTGGTCGAGGTCGAGGGCACGACGGTCGGGGCGGTGCTCGACGCGCTGGTCGCCGCCCACCCGGGGCTCGCACCCTTCATCGAGGCCGGCGTGTCGGTGGCGATCGACGGCGAGATCATCACCGGCGACCGTCTCGTGGAGGTGCCAGAGGGGGCTGAGGTCTTCCTGATGCAGCGGGTGAAGGGCGGCTGACGCGGTTTCGATCCGACGGCGAACCCCGGGGGCTTGAGCGCAGCGCGCGATGCACGAGTGTCGTGCGTTTCGGAATTTGCGCGTGGCCAGACTTCATGACCAAACGCATCTGTAGGCGGCTTTCCGTCGGGCCTGCCGGGGCCTGGGTCGCAGGTGCGCAGTGCCAAACCGCGATTCCAGGATTCCGGAATTCCGGAATCCAGATTTCCGGAATCCTGGATTCACAGCGTGGATTAAAATAGCGCGATATCAAAAGCTTGCGCGGTTTCCAAAGAGTTAACGCCTTTGGGCGGGTCTCTACCGCGGGGCAAGAAACCGGCTCGACCGCTCTGCGCCACGACCCCCTGCCACCAGGCACGGGCCGGCTCTGTCAGCTCAGATCGGACCGGCGCGGTAGAGCTTCACTTTCAACCCGCCATGCGCGATCGGGGCCGAAGCCTCCAGATCGAGATCGGTCGCCTTGGCGAGGCCGCCGTCGTCGGTCACGAGCCCCAGCCGCCAGCCGGCGAACCTGTCGCGCAGAACGCTGCCGAGGCTGCCGTAGAGCGCGAAGAGCAGTTTGCGGTCGCCGATCCGTCCGCCGTAGGGCGGGTTGATCATGACCAGGCCCGGCGGGCCTTCGGGCGGATGCAGATCGCTCACCGCCGCGCGATCGAACCGGGTGAGCGCCGTCACCCCGGCCCGCGCCGCGTTTTCCGTCGCCCCCTTCACCGCCCCCTGGTCGCGGTCCGAGCCGTAGAACCGCAAGTCCGTCTCGCGCGCGGGCCGGTCGCGCAGTGCCGCGACCGCCGCCGCATCGACCGTCGCGAGCTGTTCGAAGGCGAAGCTGCGGTCGCGCCCGGGCACAAGTCCGGCGGCGATCTCGGCGGCCTCGATCACGAAGGTGCCGGAGCCGCACATCGGGTCGACGACCGGCTCGGTCCCGTCATATTCGCAGGCCCGCAGCATGAGCGCCGCCATGGTCTCGCGCATCGGCGCCTTGCCGGTGAAGAGCTTGTGGCCGCGTTTGTGCAGGCTTTCGCCCGAGGTATCGACGCTGATCGTGACCAGGTTGTCGTCGATCCGCACCTTCAAGGCGACCGGCGCCTGCGCCGAGATCGGCGCGCCGAGTTCTTCGGTGATGGCCCGCTCGATGCGCTGGGCGGCGGCCCGGGCGTGGTAGATCTTCGACTTTTTCGTGCTCACCTCGACCCGCACAGCCACATCCGGCCGCAGCACATCGCCCCAGGCCAGCTTGCGCGCCCGTTTGTCGAGTTGGGCGAGGTGAAAGGCGCGAAACTCGGCGATGCGCGCAAGCACCCGCGCCGCCCCCCGGAGCGCGATGTTCGCGCGCCAGACCTCCGGCCAGCCGCCGCTCACGGTGACGCCGCCGGGAATGGTGCCGGTGACGGTGAAGCCGTGTGCGACCGCTTCGTCGGCGAGCTGCGCCTCCAGCCCCGGTGCGGTCACGAGAAAGATGTCAAACGCCATGCCATGGGCTCTAGCTCGAAACGCCCGGCGGCAAAAGGCCGAAGCGGCCGTCCGGGCTTGCCCCGGTCCGGGGGCCGGCTATCCTTGCGCCCCATGACCGCCCGTATCCTGTTCGTCTGCCTTGGCAATATCTGCCGTTCTCCGACCGCCGAAGCGGTGACGGCTGCGCATGCCGCCCGCGCCGGGCTCGCGCTCGAGGTCGACAGCGCCGGGACCGGCGGTTGGCACATCGGCGAGGCGCCGTGCCCGGGCATGGTGCGCGCCGCCGCCGGTCGGGGCTACGACATCGCCGGGCTGCGGGCCCGTCAGATCACCGATGGCGATTTCGACGCTTTCGACCTGATCGTCGCGATGGACCGCGACAACCTCGGCGACATGCGCGCGATGCATCCGCAGCCGGCGCGGGCGGAGATCCGGCTGTTGACCGATTTCGCGCCCGAAACCGGGGTCGTGGACGTGCCCGACGCCTATTACACGCGCGATTACGACGGCGCGCTCACGCTGATCGAGAGCTGTGCGGCGGGTCTCGTCGCCCGTCTCGCACAGGGCTGAGCGGCGCCTATTGGCAGTGCTGCGCGGCGCTGTCGCCAAACACCCGCCACTTCTCCCAGAACACCGCATCCGAGGGGTTTGCGGTTCGCGCCGAGGCGCGGATTTCCTGGCTCTTGTGCGGGTCGAGAAAGATCTGCGCCCCGCGCTGCTGTTCGGCCGGCGAGAGCACGGCATCGGCCACGGTCTGGATGCAGGCGCAGAGCGAGGGGGCCGCGGCTCCGCGGGTCGATGACATGCAGGCACTGGCGATGGCGCTGCCGGCGGTGGCGGTGGTGGCGAGGGCAGGGAGGCTGAGCGCCCCAAGCAACAGGGCGTATCCAAACTGCTTCATGTTTCGGGCTCCGTTTTGATCATGCGGCAGCACAATTCGAACCCCCCGGGCCCCTCAATAGCAGGGCCGAGTCCATGCATCAACACTTCTGTATGCGATCAGATCCGCTCCAGCAACGCATCGCGGGCGAGCTCCAGGACCTGCTCCTTGCGGCAAAGCTCGGTGCCCTCGGTCGTCACCGCCGAGGCCGCCGCCGCCACGCCCATGCGCAGCGCCTCTTCCCAGGCCGCGCCCTGGCTCAGCGACCAGGTAAAGACCCCGACGAAGCTGTCGCCCGCACCGACCTTCGACACCGGCTTCACCGGCGGCGACTTGGCGCGCCAGCGGTTGCCGTTCTGCACCAGGATCGACCCTTCCGACCCCATCGCCAGCACCACCGCCTCGGCGACGTCGCGTGCGATCAGCTCCTGGGCGAAATCGGCGACCTCGTGCATGTTGGCAAACTTGCGGCCCGCAAGGTCTTCGCTCTCGGCGCCGTCGAGCCGCAGCACGTGCTGGCGCACCGCCCCGGTCTTGAGCAACGCCTTCAGCGGGCCGCCGGAAGTGTCGAGGATCATGTGCGCCGAATGGTCCTTCATCCGCGCGGCGAGTTTCGACGGAAAGTCGAGCGGCACGCCCGGCGGCTGGCTGCCCGACAGCACCACGTAGCCCTTCTGCGGCGTGCAGCGATGGATCGCGGTGATCACGTCTTCGGACTGCTGCGGTGTCCAGGTCGGCCCCGGGGTGACGAAGCGGTATTGCGCGCCGGTCGACCGGTCGATCACCGCAAAGCTCTGGCGGGTCTCGCCGTGGGTGTGAAACACTTCCGGGATCACCGGCTCGGTGCGCAACCGTTCGAGGTAGCGCTGGCCCTGGAAGCCCGAGATCGCCACGAAGGCCCGCGCCACCCCGCCCATCGCCCCGATTGCGCGCGCGACGTTGATGCCGCCGCCGCCGGCTTCGGTCTTCGGCGTCTCGCAGCGCAGCTTTTCCTCCGGCACGACATGGTCGGTCGAGGTCGAGCGGTCGAGCGCCGGGTTGAGCGTGATGGTCAGGATGTCAGACATGGCGGGAGTCCGGGCGTTGGGAAAGATCCGTTAGCGCGAACACGCATACAGGGGAAAGCGGGCGGCGGCAAGGTGGCGTCGGCGCAGGGCGGGTATGTCGGCGACGGGATCGAGCGCGCTGTCCGACCCGGGTCGCTGCCGCCGCGGGTCTTGTGCACAAATCCTCGCCGTCGCGCGGCCCGGACGACCCGGGCCCGGTGCGCCGGTCCGGCCTGCAAACCGCGAATAACGGCAAAAACTCGCCGAGCACAATTTGAACCGCCCTCAAAATACCCAATAAATCCCATACACCTTCGGTTTATGAGCGGCAAATCGGAGCCGATCAACCAAAGTGGGATGGCCAAGGCTGGCGGAATGAAAACATCAAAGACACTTCGAGGCCGGATCGCGCCTGCGGACCGGCCTGCGAAAAGACGTCAAACGAAATCGATCAAAGGAAACCAAGACAGTGCAAGACACCCCGACTGACACCGCCCTGAGCCGCCGCAAGGCGCTTGCCCGCATCGGTTCGCTCGCCGTCGCGGCCTATACCATTCCGGCCCTGACCACCCTCTCGGCCGCCCATGCGGCGAGTTCTTCCAGCTCGTCCAGCGCCGCGAGCGAGCCCAGCGAACCCAGCGAGCCGAGTGAGCCCAGCGAGGCGAGCGCATCGAGCGCATCGAGCGGCCCGAGCATGTCCGGCGGGTCGGGCACGTCGGCGCCGACCACCCAAACCGAGTGTGAGGCGATCGGTGTTGGCGGCACCTGGGACGAGACCACCGGAACCTGCTCCACCGTCTAGGGTCACCGGTTGCGACCTCACGACAGCGCCGGCCCGGGTGGCAATCCGGACCGGCGCTTGTGTATCCTCCCCGAGACGCGACCAAGCAGAGGTGCCCGGTCATGGCCAGGCCACGGCAAACACCCCCCGCGCCCGGGGCGCCCGATGGGGCATGGCAGGGAGATGTCGACATCCTCTACCAGGGCCTCGCCCGTCCGGCGACCCTGGAGCGGGCCGAGGTTCTGCTTGCGACCCTGTCGGCGATCGTCAGCGCCTGGCCGGTGGCTCTCTCGGCCCGGCGACCGGGCGCCGATCCCTTTGCCACCCTGCGTCCGCTCTCCGACACCTCCTGGCAGATCGACAAGCACATGGGCGACGGGACCGCGACGCTCGATCCGGTGAATGCCGTCTGCGATTTCGTCGCCGAGATCTCGTGGGAACGGCTGCGTTCGCGCCCGGACCTTCTCAGCCTGCACGCCGCCGCGGTCGATTTCTCCGGCCGGCTGGTGCTGTTTCCCGCCGCCAGGAGGTCGGGCAAGAGCACGCTGGCCGCAGCCCTTGCCCGGCGCGGCCACCGGCTGTTTTCCGACGATTTCGTGCCGGTCGAGATCGACCCGGTTGAGCGGACGATCCGCGGCCTCGCCAACGGCATCGCGCCGCGGCTGCGCCTGCCGTTGCCGGAGGACAGTTCCGAGGCCTTCCGCGCCTGGGTCGCGGCCGATCCGGGCCCTGAAAACCGGCAGTACAAATATGTCTCGGGCGCGCCGCTGGCGGGTGCGAACGAAGCGCTGCCGCTCGGCGCCGTGGTCGTGCTCGACCGCCAGGAGGGTGCCGTCGCACCGCGGCTCGAGCCGATCGATGCGCAAGACGTCCTCGCGCGCCTGATCCTGCAAAACTTCGCACGCTCGCTGCACGCCGGCCGCATCCTCAAGTCGATCGAGGCCATGGTGGCGGGCCTGCCGAGCTACCGTCTGAGCTATTCCTCCTTCGAGGCGGCGGCAGATTTCCTGCAGGCCGCGCCGGAGCTCGCCGCCCTGCCGCCGGCCCGGTTCTCCGGCGACCTGCCCGAGACGTTGCACGCGGTGCTGCCCGAAGACCTCGCGGTTCCGGAGTTCGGGTTCGACCCGGGGGTGGCCTATGTCCAGTGCTCCGGGCTCACCGAAACCGGCGCCGGCGACGACCGGTTTCTCGCCGATGTCCAAGGCACGGCGATCCACCGCCTCAACCCCGGCTCGACGCTGATCTGGCGGCTGCTGGAAGAGCCGCTGCGCCTCGACGACGTGGTGGCGGTGATGGCGGAGATCCATCCGACCGTCGACCCCGCCCGGATCCACGCCGACGCGGAAAGGACGATGCGCGGTTTTCTGGCGGCGCGGTTGATCGTGCCGGCCGAGGGGTAACGCGGGGCCACGGCCCACCACCCGCCGGCTGCGCAGTCATGCGCACCGCACGCCGTACGGCAGCTGCCGACCCACCCGCCCCGTAGGGCGGGTTTCAGCCGGCCATGCCGCCCGCCATCCCACCACGCCACGCATCACCGCCCGCCGGACCGCCTGTCGCCCCCTCCGCCATGGCTTGCCCGCACACCGAACCTCTGCAATTGTGCCCGAAACAAGATCTTGCGGGTTCGGGCAGCATGACCAACAATCTCTAATACGGCGACAACCTCGACGTGTTGCGCTCATCCGTCGCCGACGAGAGCGTCGATCTGATCTATCTCGACCCGCCGTTCAACTCCAATGCGTCGTACAACGTGTTGTTCAAGGGGCCGCAGGGCAACGACAGCGCCGCCCAGATCGAGGCCTTCGACGACACCTGGCATTGGGGCGAGGAGAGCGAAGCTGCGTTTTCCGAGGTGCTGCGCTCGGGCAATGGCGCGGCGGCCGAGATGCTGCGGGCGATGCGTGGCTTTCTCGGCGAGAACGACATGATGGCCTATCTGGCGCTGTGGTGGTAACATTGGCGATACGGCGAAATAATGCGTAACCGTAACGAGCGATGATCATGAGCACGAACTATACGCTGTACATCAAAGCCTTCACCCCCGAGACCATTCCAATGGCTCGGCTGGCGCAGTACATGCAAAACCTCGCGGGGATGCTCGGTCACGAGACCGCAGTTCATTTTCAAACGCTGAAGCCGGGCAGCACGCAGCTCGTAACGACAATCGACCATGAATACGTGCCGAAGGTTGCCACTCATCTTGAGCAGGTAAAGCGCGGTGAGGGCAGCCCGGAGGCAACCAAGGCGCAAGCCGAGATAGACCGCTTGCTCGCCGAAGACAATGCTACCGGCTTTGTCTACGAAGGTGAGGACGAAAGCGCGGAGATCATTGCCTTCCCCGGTGTAACCAGACCAAAGCCTACGACCTATGGCCCGTTCAACCAAGAAGGGTCGCTTGACGGTATCTTGATCAGCGTCAGCGGCGCGGATCAGACCGTGCACCTTCAGCTTCAAAACGGTGGGAACAAATACACTGGAATCGACACCAACCGCGAGATCGCGCGCCGCCTCGCGAAACACATGTATGAGCCCGTGCGTATTTTCGGCACTGGCAGGTGGCTGCGCGACCAGGAAGGCAACTGGATTCTCAAGAAATTCCGTGTTGACAGTTACAGCGTACTTGTAGCCGATGATCTCAAAGATGCTATTGCTCAGATGCGTGAAATCGAAGGCAGCGAGTGGAAGAACATGGACGATCCCATTGGTGCGCTCAAAGCTTTGCGCGAGAAGGGTAGCGGTTTGCACTAATGGTTGTTTTCGATAGCTCCGTTCTGCTTCTTGTCCTCGATCCCAACGCCAAACCGCCCAGTGATCCCGGCACAGGCGGGGCCGTCGAAAAGGCAGTCGAGCGGATCGAATACCTGATCGAAAACCTCACGGGTGACAAAGAAAAGATTGTCATCCCGACACCGGTCTTGAGTGAGGTTCTGGTTCATGCCGGTGACGCTTTGCAGCCGTATCTTGACACGCTGAACCACCAAGCCGCATTCAGGATCGCGCCTTTCGACCAGAAGGCAGCCATAGAAGCCGCCTTGGCTATGAGCGATGCGATCCGGCGCGGCGGGCATCGCATTGATGCGGCCAATCCAGATGCAACGAAGACCAAAATTAAATTCGACCGGCAGATCGTGGCCATCGCCAAGGCGGAAGGGGCACACACGGTCTATTCGGACGACGATGACGTGCACAACTACGCTAAGCGCGCCGGTTTGAGCGCATACAGGACGGCCGAGCTCGATCTGCCACCAGAAGACCCTCAGAAAGCGCTGGATTTCTGACGCCAACTGCAGAAACGGCGACAACGTCTCCGTGGCGATGATCCGCGATCTGCGCGGGGTGATCGAGCGCGAGCGCGCCGAGGTCGGGGTGTTCCTCACCCTCACCCCGCCCAAGCAGACCATGCTCACCGAGGCTGCCGCGGCGGGGCACTACGAGGAAGACGGCTGCGCCCCGGTGCCCCGCATCCAGATCGTCACCATCGAAGACGCCCTCGCCCTCCACGACCGCGCCGTGAAGCTGCCCTTGCGCCGGGCCGACACCTTCCGGAAGGCCGCCCGCGAGGACGACACCACCCGCCAAGGCAGTCTCAACCTGTGATGCCGCTCCTGAAAGGCGCGTCTCTACCACGCCACCCGCCGCGGCAACCCGTAGGGTGGGGTTCCACCCGCCACCCCCTTCGCCCACCTTCGCCCGCTTTCGCACAGTTAGCGCTAACTCAAGCATTGCCAAACACTTGACCCCCCGTCCGAGTTCGCCCACCCCTCGCGCGCACACCGAATCCCCATTGACGGCACCCCCCAAACGACCCCATATCCCGGCCCATGACAGACCTCGCCCATATCCGGAATTTCGCCATCGTCGCCCATATCGACCACGGCAAGTCCACCCTTGCCGACCGGTTGATCCAGGAGACGAGGACCGTCGCCGACCGCGACATGAAGGAGCAGATGCTCGACTCGATGGATATCGAGCGCGAGCGGGGGATCACCATCAAGGCCCAGACGGTGCGGCTCGAATACGATGCCGACGACGGCGCGAGCTATACGCTCAACCTGATCGATACCCCCGGCCACGTCGATTTCGCCTACGAGGTCAGCCGTTCGATGCGCGCCGTCGAGGGCTCGCTCCTGGTGGTCGACTCGACCCAGGGGGTCGAGGCCCAGACCCTCGCCAACGTCTACCAGGCGATCGATGCCGACCACGAGATCGTGCCGGTCCTCAACAAGATCGACCTGCCCGCCTCCGAATGCGACCGGGTGGCCGAACAGATCGAGGACGTGATCGGCATCGACGCGTCCGGGGCGATCCGGGTCTCGGCCAAGACCGGCGTCGGCATCCACGCGGTGCTGGAAGCGATCGTCACCCATCTGCCGGCCCCGCGCGGCACGCTGGACGCGCCGCTCAAGGCGATGCTGGTCGACAGCTGGTACGACCCCTATCTCGGCGTGGTCGTGCTGGTGCGGATCATCGACGGGCAGCTCCGCAAGGGCGACCGGATCCGGATGATGTCGACCAACGCGGTCTACCCGGTCGACCGGATCGGCGTCTTCCGGCCGCAGATGGAGAGCATCGAGGTGCTCAGCCCGGGCGAGATCGGGTTCCTCACCGCCTCGATCAAGCAGGTGCGCGACACCAGGGTCGGCGACACGATCACCACCGAAAAGAAGGGCTGCGAAGCGGCGCTGCCGGGCTTCAAACCCTCGGTGCCGGTGGTGTTCTGCGGCCTCTTCCCGGTCGACAGCAACGAGTTCGAAGACCTGCGCGACGCGATCGAGAAACTGGCCCTCAACGATGCCTCGTTCAGCCACGAAATGGAGACCTCGGCGGCGCTGGGCTTCGGCTTCCGCTGCGGCTTTCTCGGCCTGCTCCACCTCGAGGTGATCCGCGACCGGCTGGAGCGGGAATACGACATCGACCTCATCACCACCGCCCCCTCGGTGGTCTATCATCTCTACATGAAGGACGGGACGCACCATGAGCTGCACAACCCGGCCGACATGCCCGACCCGTCCCACATCGACCACATCGAGGAGCCGCGGATCAAGGCGACGATCCTGGTGCCGGACGAGTTTCTCGGCGACGTGCTCAAGCTCTGCCAGGACCGCCGCGGCATCCAGCTCGACCTCACCTATGCCGGCACCAGGGCGATGGTGGTCTACGACCTGCCGCTCAACGAGGTGGTGTTCGATTTCTACGACCGGCTGAAATCGGTCACCAAGGGCTACGCCAGCTTCGACTACCAGCTCACCGACTACCGCGAGGACAACCTGGTGAAAATGTCGGTGCTGGTGAACGAGGAGCCGGTCGACGCGCTGTCGATGATGGTCCACCGTGACCGGGCGGAAATGCGCGGCCGGGCGATGGTGGAAAAGCTCAAGGACCTGATCCCGCGCCACATGTTCAAGATCCCGATCCAGGCCGCCATCGGCGGCAAGGTGATCGCCCGCGAGACCCTCTCGGCGCTTCGAAAGGACGTGACGGCCAAGTGCTACGGCGGCGACGCCACCCGGAAGAAGAAGCTTCTGGAAAAGCAGAAGGCCGGCAAGAAGAAGATGCGCCAGTTCGGCAAGGTCGACATCCCCCAGGAGGCCTTCATTTCCGCCCTGAAAATGGACAACTAGGTGTCCATTTTCAAGGTGAGTGCGCGGAAGCGGATTTCGAAGAAATCCTGCGGGCGCACCCCGGTGAGATTGGGAGCCGCCGGTTTCCTGAAGATGGACAACTGACCCGTCCGGGGGG
>SWCD01011597.1_pt1 | contig 77641 bp, 72 predicted proteins | sample 4693011 | NCBI WGS metagenome assembly SWCD01 (sample SAMN10267278, study PRJNA491770) | bioreactor metagenome | isolation source: DHS bioreactor inoculated with marine | place: Japan: Omine Ridge, Nankai Trough | reverse complement strand
TTTTTTGTCTTTTCTGTAGAGTGGGACAAGGAGACCGATGAGAATGGTGGCTGAGAATAAAAATGCTATAAAACGTAAGAGGGCTCTTACAAAAGATATGTTTTCACCACTCCTAGCATCAAGGACTTTGAGTCTGTAGGCCTTTTTCCCAGGTGTCTGTGCAAACTTCGAGATAAGAATACTATAGATAATACCGTAAATACTTACTGCAATAAATGGTGCGAATTGAGAGTTTTGAAACTCATCTTTTCCACCTAAAACCACATAAGCAAGTATGTAAAGGATTGGAGCATAAATCATAAACATATCTGTGATAAAAGCTTTGATTTTTAAAGGGTATCTTGCGTAAAGTGCTTTTTTCCTAGGACCCGATTTTTCGCTTGTTTGTTTCGTAGAAGGATTTTTTGTTTGTTGTTTGAGTTTTCTAAATCGCATAGGATAATTATAACGAAATAAATATAGAGTAGCTCTATTTTTTTAAGCTAAATTAAATACTACAAGATATAATGGCACAAATTAAATACAGGGATACATAATGCTAATAGATAGCTACGATAGAGTTGTTGACTACTTAAGAGTTTCAGTAACTGAACGTTGTAATTTTAGATGTACTTATTGTATGCCTGAGAAGCCTTTTTCTTGGGTACCTAAAGAGAATCTTCTGACCTTTGAAGAGCTCTTTGAGTTTATGAAAGTGGCCATCGATGAAGGCGTGAAAAAGATAAGAATCACAGGCGGAGAACCACTGCTACGTGAGGACTTAGATAAGTTCATCAAGATGATTTACGACTACGAGCCAAGTATAGATTTAGCTATGACCACAAATGCATATCTTCTTAAAGGTGCAGCACAAAGACTCAAAGATGCAGGACTTCGTCGTATCAATGTTTCTATTGATACCTTAATTCCTACAGTTGCACAAGAGATAGCGGGAAAAGATGTACTCAAAAATGTTCTTGCAGGCGTTGATGAAGCGCTACGTGTTGGGCTAAAAGTAAAAGTAAACATGGTACCGATGAGAACCGTAAACGCAGATGAAATCATCTCTGTTTTGGAGTACTGTAAAGAGCGAAATATGTCTATACGGTTTATAGAGTATATGGAAAATGCACATGCTAAAAAAGAGATAACAGGATTAAAGTCCCCTGAGCTTTTAACTATCTTGGGAGAGAAGTATAACTTTAGTGATGACGGCTTTGATGGAACATCCCCTTCACATTACTACACTATGGATGATGGGTATAGGTTTGGAATCATAGAGCCTTATGCAGATGATTTTTGTACAAAATGTAACCGTATTAGACTTACTGCAGAGGGAAATCTCATCCCATGTCTTTATTTTGATGAAGCGATGAGTATCTCTGAGTCTATAAAACGCGGAGATATAAAAGGGGCAGCTGCAGTACTCAAAGAAGTAGTACGTACAAAACCTGAGAAAAATCGTTGGGGCGGAGAAGACGATGAGGTCTCTACTCGTGCATTTTATGAAACTGGTGGCTGATAAGTGATTTATTTGGTCGAACACTTTTACTCCATTCAAGGTGAGGGTAAATATCTAGGACGACCTTCTCTTTTTCTACGTTTTGGTGCTTGCAATATGAAATGCGAGGGCTTTGCTTGTGTTGAAAAAGCAGAAGATGGTAGTGAGGTTTTAGGCTGTGATACTGTCTACGCGGTTAACAAAGAACACTTCTCTCACAACTGGCAAAGCATAGTTAAAACAAGTCAACTTTTAGATATTTTAAAAGAGTATGAACTTCCAAAAAAACCGGTTGATATAATTCTTACAGGTGGCGAGCCACTCTTGTATGCAAACGATGCAATTCTTGTGGCATTTTTAGAAGAAGTGGTACAGCGTGGACATAGAGTCTGTTTTGAGACAAACGGCTCTTTAAACGTAGACTTTGAAAGTTTTCCTATCTATAAAGAGTGTGTATTTGCACTCTCAGTCAAGCTCGAAAACTCTGGTGAAGCACTTAAAAAGAGAGTAAATGCTAAGATCTTAGAGAACCTTACCGAAAATGCAAAAGAGGCATTTTTTAAATTTAGTATCTCGCACGGCTCATGCGAAGTTGAACAAGAGATAGAAGATATAGTCTCTCTTGTACGTGAGGATATAGAAGTTTTTTGTATGCCTCTTGGAGCAACAAAAAAAGAGATAGAGAAAAACAGTGAACCTTTAGTGGAATTTTGTAAACGAAAAGGGTACAATTTTAGCGATAGATTGCATATTAGAATATGGAACAAAGAGAAGGGTGTATAGATGATAATAAGAAAACTGTTTAAATTTGAAAATGTTCATATCGTTCGTGGTTGCTCAACTGTAAGATGTAGAACCTCTTTACATGGTCACTCATACAAGATAGAGCTTCTTTTTGAGTCAAACTTTTTAGATAATGCTGATATGGTGTATGATTTCGGTCTTATGAAGCAAAATATGAAAGCCTTTATTGACTGTTTTGATCATGCTGTAACTATCTGGGATAAAGATGAACCTTCATATATTGATGATATGAAAAGACATTCACAAAGATGGGTACAACTTCCAGTTTCTCCTTCTGCTGAACAGTTCTCACGTGTGATCTTTGTGATGATAGACAAAATCTTGCAACTTACAGAGACGCAAAATGGCGAAAGAGAAGTAAAACTCAACAGTATTATCGTGCATGAAACAGATACGGGTTACGCACAGTGTTTTGAGCAGGATGCGTATAGTGAAAATATGGGTGTGATAAATCTAGAAGATATCCATTTTAGTGATGCTATCAAAGCGGATTGGTCTGATGTTGATTTGTGGGAGAAGATAAAACGCGGTGAGAAGTTTGTAAACCCCAAAAGTGTTTAGGCAGTCTCAGTGCAAAAACTAAAAGACAAAATCTTACAGTACCCGGAAATCGCTCTCGTTCTTATCATATCTAGCGTGTATCTTTATTTTATGCAAGATATGTATCTGCCAACTACGGGAGACCAAAAAACTTACATAGCACAAGCCTTGGAGATGCAAAGAGATGGACACTGGTTTATGCAGACACTCTTTGATGAACCCGACTACTACAAAGGTCCACTCCATTTTATACTTTTAAAAATCGGCTTTTTTCTTTTTGGTACGCATAGTATTTTTGCTACTGTTTATATGAACTTTATTGGCTTGATTGTAGCAACGATTTTACTCTACAGGTTTTTAGAAAAAGAGCTTCACGATAAAGCTTGGGGGTTCTTTTATGCTTCAAGTTTTTCTCTTAGCATTGGACTTTACTCTCACTCTTTTGCTTCGCAGATGGAAGCAGAACTTGTCATTTTTTATGCTATAGCACTCTATCTTTTGAACAAAATTGACTATGATGAACGAGCACGGTTTCACTTTTTACTTTGGGGAGTTATAGGTCTTGCTGGTTGGCTAAAGTCTCCTGTTTATAGTGTTTTTTTAGCGTCAAGTGTGCCACTTTACTGGGTACTTACATCACAACTTAAACTTCAACTCTCACGTGCTACGACTTGGCTTGCACTTCTTTTTGGTATAGTGGTGGGACTTGCAGGATATATCCCTATACTTATCTATGATGGCGATGCTTTCATAGAGCGCTATATTATTAAAGAGTCTTTGAGTAAGGGTGCAAATGGTGTAGGGTGGACGACTGCATTTTTTCCTATCTTTACTTACTTTCTAGCTCCTTGGATGTTTGCTGCGGTATTTTCTTACATCTTGGCGATATACACGCTTTTTAGAAAATCAGCGAGGATTCTCGATGATGCTGAAGGAAAGTTAGTCAAATTAGCTGTGGCTATTATGTCACCTACAATTTTGTTTTTTACTCTGCATCCCTACCGTGGAGATATTTATGCACTTCCGGCTGTGAGTGCGACACTTCTCATCGCTTATGTGTACTGGCGAGCATACCAAGCTCGGTTTCCTAACACATATGTTTGGATGATGCGTTTGAGTGCGATTGTTCTCTCTTTGGTTCCAGCAGGTGTAATAGCTATAGCATTTCATTTTTACGAACTTCCAGAGTGGTGGCCATCTTATCTGCTTCCTTTAGCTATCTTTACATTCATGTTTACACTTATGTTTGTATTTGTACAGAGTAGAAGAAGTCTTAAAAATGGGCCACTCTTGCTTAGTTTTTCTTTTGTGCCTTTATTGATTTTTATTGGTTTTGTACTGCAGATAGTTGGAAAAGCGGAAACACTTGGAGCAAAAGAGTACATAGAAAAAGAGGAGATTAGCAAACCTCTAGGGGACTATAATCTCTACAAGAACTACTGGAATGAATACGGCTCACTTAATGTCTGGCTTGAACATGATGTAATAGGCTTACATACAAAAGAAAAGCTTCTCACATTTTTACAAGAGGGTGGTTCTGTTATAGTCGAAGGTGAGGGGAGACTCAAAGAGTTTGAAAAAAATATCTCTGACTCTTATAAGATGGAAGATTTTAGTATTTACATCTGGAAACGCTGGCTGACACACGGAAAAGGTCCAAATGGTGAGAGTATGTTTTTGAAGTACTGGAATAATGGCGACATCAGTACGATACAGCGAGATTTTTATATAGTAAAGTTAAAAAGCCCTAAGAACTAATAAGGCTTTGAAGCTCACTACTTACAAAACTGAACTTTGTACTTATGACTTTTACGATAGCATTCTCTTCTATAACACCACACTTTTCATCTATCATGATAAATCCATTTGCATAAGCCAAAGGTGAAACCATCCCCGGTGCGAAGTGCTCGCAAACGGTAAAGTATTCTCCATCAAAAAAACCGGGAACAAGTGTTCTTCTTCCTGCTCTTAATGTATACTCAGCTTTCATCTTTGCATTTATGGTGTTTACAAATTTTGTTTTGGCTCCACCGAGTGCATAGATGATACTCGTACCAAAAAGCTCAAAGTTAAGTGCCGCTGCGAGTGGGTTTCCTGGAAGGTTCAAAATCAGTGTCTCTCCAACTTTTCCAAATGTCGTCGGTTTTCCAGGTTTTATCTCTATCTTCTCAAAGAGTATCTCATAGCCAAACTCTCCAAAAGCTTCTTTCGTAAAGTCGGCGTCACCAACACTGACCCCACCGCTTGTGATAACCAAGTCACACTCTAAGGCACTTTTGATATGCTCTTTTATATCGTTCATTGTATCTTGCGCAGTTCCGATGAACTCTACCTCACAGCCGAGCTCCTTGGCTCGTGCTAAAAGCGTTGGTGTATTTGTGTTGTATAGTTGATACTCTTGTACCTGTTCAAAGTGCATCTTAAGCTCATTTCCAGAAGCAAAAAGAGCTATTCGTGGACGCTTATGTACTTTCACGTGACTAATTCCTTGAGATACCAAGAGGGTTACTTGATGCGCATTCAAGATATCACCACGCTGAAGAAGTGGAGCCTCTTTTTTGATATCCTCACCGGCACGTCGTATGTGTTTTCCCATTGTGAGGTTTTGGGGAAGTAAGATACCATAGCCCAGGCTATCCTCTCTTCCTGCGGAACTCACCTTGTTTTTACACTCTTTCGTATCTTCTATGGGAACTATGCACTCGGTTGCAAATGGAATCCGTGCTCCGGTCATTATCTTTATAGCTTCTCCAGCATGCAGTTCTCCTTGAAAGTCATCTCCGGCAAAAATTGTATTTTCTACCTTTACACACTTACCTGAGTCTGCAACTTTGACGGCATAACCATCCATGGCAGAATTATCAAAAGGTGGAAGATTGTGCGTAGCAGATATATCTTCTGCAAGAACAAATCCGAGTGCATTTTCTATAGGGATGATTTTAAGTGAAGTCTCTTTCACGTTGTCGTAAATTAATCCTAATGCCTCTTCAACTGTTACTACCATAATTTTACCCCTTTGTTTCATTGGGGATATTCTACTATAATTTCGTTATGAATGAAATGTATAGCATGGGACTCTCCCTACATAGTATAGGTACGATAGGTGTTTTGGTAGCGATTTTTTTAAATCTCTTTCTTTTGATAAGTTATCAAGATCTAAAAAAGTACAAAAGACTCAACTCTATTGTTATTTGGCCGCTTACTTTTACACTCCTGAGTATAGTTATTTTTACTGGTGTAATTATGATGGCGGCAAAGCATTTAGATTTTACTTTAGCAAATATTGCCATGATTATAGTGAGTATAATCATGATTGTCTTAGAAGCAAAACGTATGAAGACTTTAAAATATTTGAGCGAGACAAAAGAGCATGCATTTAATGCTTATAAACCCATAGCAAGAACGATTTTACAGATAGAGTTTCTACTTGTTTTAGTTCTATCCATTTGGATGTGGCTTCTTTGATTTACATTTTTGATGACAGAGCAGGTGATACTACACTTGGTCTTAAAGGGGAACAGTATAAGTATCTTATCAAGGTACGTCGACACTCTTTAGGGGACAAACTTGCATTTAGAAACAAGAGTGACCTCAAAACACTCCATCACTATAAAATCGTAGAGATAGAACCAAGAAGTGCAAGTTTAGAGTTAATAGAGTCTAAAGAAGTTGTTGTACAAAGTCAAAAAGAACTTCATGTCGCTTGGTGCATTATAGACCCAAAGTCAGTTGAGAAAGTACTTCCGTCTCTGTGTGAGATAGGTGTAAGAAAAATTTCGTTTATCTCTTGTGAGAGAAGTCAAAAAAATTTCAAACCAGACTTTAAGCGACTTGAACGAATAGTAGAAGCTTCTATGCAACAAAGCGGAAGAAGTTCCCTGATGGCATTTGATACTTATAAAAGTATCAGCGCCTTTATAAATGAGTTTCCTGATACCAAAGTTTTTGATTTTACGGAGAATGTTCTAGAGGGAGAGAGTGATTTTAAAAGAGTTCTTATAGGTTGTGAAGGTGGTTTCTCTCCAAAAGAGAAAGAACTTCTAAAAACACAAGAAGTATTTAGGTTGAAGAGTGAAATGGTACTTCGTTCTGAGTCTGCAGTGCTTGCTATAGCTTCAAAAATACTTCTTTGAGTTTCTTTTTAAGAATTATTTAGATATAATTTCAGCTCTAAAATCTGCCCCCATACGGATTTAAAAAATATATAGGTATACGTACATTGACGTGTATCAAAAGGCAAAAAAATGAAAAAAGATTTACACCCAAACTTTGTAGAGTGTACTGTTACATGTGCATGTGGAAACACATTTAAAAACAAAGCGGCTCAAGACACACTTAGAATTGATATTTGTAATGAATGTCACCCATTCTTTACAGGTTCTGAAAGAATGGTAGATACTGCTGGTAGAATCGAGAAATTCAACGCTCGTTACTCTAAAAAATAATCTTTATTTCTTAAAGATTTAATTGTATGTTGTCATTAGTTCCTACTCCAATAGGTAACATAGGCGACATTTCACTCAGAAGCATTGAGCTTCTCAGTGAAGCTGATATACTCCTCTGCGAAGATACTCGCGTTACAAAAAAACTCATTCACATACTTAAAGAGCGTTACACTACAGAGTTTAAAGAGAACCAAGAATTTATCTCTCTACATTCCCATAATGAAAAAGATTTTGTTGAAAAATTATCGCCTGATTTTTTTGAGCAAAATGTTCTATATGTAAGTGATGCTGGTATGCCTGGAGTGAGTGATCCAGGGCAAGCACTTGTGGCTTACTGTATAGAAAATGGAGTAGAGTACGATGTCTTACCTGGAGCTAATGCTCTGCTCACTGCCTTTGTAGCAAGTGGATTTGAGCAGACTCAGATGCTTTTTTTTGGTTTCTTAGATCATAAAGGTTCCTCTCGTAGTGCAGGAGTCTCAAAAGCTTTGCATAATGGTTTTACAACTATTTTGTATGAATCACCACACCGTTTAGAAAAACTTCTTTTAGAAATAAAAGAAGAAGAGCCTTCACGTGAGCTTTTTTTAGCAAAAGAACTTACTAAAAAATATCAAAAGTACTTTAGAGGAACAGCCGAGCAAGCCTTAGAGAATCTAGATGGTAACTATCGTGGAGAGTGGGTGCTTATAATCTCTGCTGGAGATTCACAAGCTGACTCAGCGATTACGCAAAAAGATGTCTTGGCACTCGACTTACCGAAAAAAACACAGGCGAAGCTCATTAGTAAAATAACGGGTGAAAATACAAAAGCTTGCTATCAAAGACTCCTCGAGTTATAACTATTTATAAAAATTAATCAAAGATATTATCCATATATGCTTTTTTTAGATAAAATGCTTTCATGTTAATTTATGCAAAACAACCAATATACTATTTAATCAACAAACATCCAAACAAGATAAAAACACTTTACTTGGCGAAAGAGTTAGAAAAAAAAGAGTACTCACGTCTTATGAAGGTGGGTTTTGAAGTCAAACGTATTCCAAATGAAGCTGCACAGAAAATGTGTAAAAATGCCTCTCATCAAGGGTTTTTGGCTGAGGTTGAAGATATTCAACTTCAACCCTATGACTTCTTTTTTGAAAAGAAGTTCGTACTTGTATTCTCTGGTCTTACTGACGTTGGAAACATTGGAGCATTAGTAAGAAGTGCCTATGCTTTAGGTGTAGATGCAATTATCGCATGTGGTGTGAAACAACTCCCACTTGATACTATTCTTCGTACGAGTACTGGGGCTCTTTATGATATGCCTTTTGCCATTGAAAATAATATTCACGACGTGCTTAACGACTTGAAAATGTCGGGTTTTACAACATATGGTGCAGATATGAGCGGACAAGATATTCGAGAAACACGAATAGATAAGAAAAAAGTACTTGTTTTAGGAAGTGAAGGTGAGGGACTTACATCACGTGTGGTCTCAAAGCTTGATTGTGCAGTAAGTATTGAAATGAAGCATGAATTTGACTCACTGAACGTGAGCGTAGCAGGTGCAATTTTAATGGATAGGATGAGATAATGAGTGAGGGACTGGAGAGACTAAAAAACATTGGCGCACAGAAGATTTATGAAGAGACACATATTCCGGTAGAGCATGTTCAAGCTATAATTCATGAGAGCTTTGATGGTTTTTCGAAGGTACAGTTCTTAGGTTTTGTCTCAATTCTTGAGAGAGAATACAATGAAGATCTTACAGAGTTGCGTTTAAAAGGACTTGAAAACTTTGAAACAGAAAAAGATGTTCTTGAAGGTGAAACTGAAGGTGTTTTTGTTGTTCCAAAACGAAAGAAAAAGCTAACGCTCTTATATGTCTCTCTTGCCCTACTAGTCTTTGTAGTAGTTGCATATCTCAACATAAGCTCAGATAAAGAAGTCCTACCGGTTACTGAAGTAGATAACTCTCTCATCATAGATGTACAAAAAAACATTGATTTAAACGATAGCAACGATACTAATGAATCATTCAGGGATGCAAATGACTCTTTAGCGGACATAAACTCTACAGAGCAGGATCTGGCTCTAGAAGAAGAAATCATACCAAGGTCACTGAAGTTTATTACAAAAACAAAACTTTGGTTAGGTTATATAGATGTTAAGACAAATAAGCATCATAACAAAATATTTACTGGTGAATTTGAACTTGATGCAGATAAAGATTGGCTTCTCGTTTTTGGACATAAGTTTGTTGATGTAGCGGTAAATAATGAACTTATGAAAGTAGATACAAAAAAGAGTCTTAGATTTTTATATGAAAATGGAGAGATGCAAGCACTTACACTTAGAGAGTTTAAAAAGCTTAACAGAGGCCGTACATGGTAAAAGCTTTTTTAGCTCTTTTTCTCTTTTTTAGTTTTTCATATGCTGCAAGTTTAGAGATATTAGAGGAAGTAAGTTCTCAAGAGGAGCCTCTCATTGAGAAGATAAAAAGTTTTTTAGATGAGAAAACTTTTAGCGAGAATAGAGCATTTATTAACATCATATTTGACCCTAAGTCTGCTTATTATGTAAATGAGAGACTTGACACGATTAAGATAGTGCAAACATTGAAGGAAAATGGTCTCTTAAAGCTCTTTTTTGATTCGCCAAGAGAATTTCAACTCAACTTTAAAACAAGTGGTTCACCTCTGTTTTTTGTTAAAATAATGAGTGATACTCTTAGAAATATAGGCTATTATCGTTATGTAACAATCGCTTCACACCTCGATGCTTCTGAGTTTTACTGGAGTATCAACTTAAAGTCAGAGTATGCTACAGATCCACTCATATTACAAAATGAACTCGCTAAAAATGGATGTGAAATCATAGATATAGAGAGAAATTCTGTACAAGAGTGGACATATGTCATAGATATGGCTCAGGGCTATTTAAACATACCAAAAGTAAAAAGTCGTCAAGAGACGAGACTGAAACGTTCTTTATATGCTCACTGGTTAGATGTCTCAGAGATAAAAGAACTTGAGATAAAAAGTAGCCGAAGAAACCAGTGGTATCCATATATAGCATATTACGATGCATCTTTACATCTTTTAAAAATAATAAAAGAGAAGGAGATTCATAGAGTAATCTCACTTGATATCCCAAAAAATGCGAAGTATATGAAGATATCTGATGTATATACTCTTAAAAATGTGAAGGATGAGTTGCTTTTACTACCAAACGGTTCGAAGTAGTTATCAGCTATTTATCAAAAATTTTCGCTAAAATGTCATTAATAATTTTATAGGATAAAAAATGTTTGATGAGATAAGATTTAACAGAGTTGAAAGACTACCTAAGTATGTGTTTGCCGAAGTAAATGATATTAAAATGCAAGAACGTCGTGCGGGCAAAGATGTAATAGATTTTTCTATGGGGAACCCAGATGGTGATACTCCAGAACACATTCGTGAGAAACTTGTTGAATCTGCCCAGAAAACAAAAACACATGGTTATTCTACAAGTAAGGGTATTCCTAAGCTCTTAAAAGCCATAGCTGATTGGTATGAGAGACGCTATGACTGTGTGTTAGATCCAGAAACAGAGTGTGTTGCTACTATGGGTTCAAAAGAGGGGTATGCGCATTTGACATATGCTATCACAAATCCAGGTGATGTAGCAGTTGTTCCGGATCCAACATATCCTATTCATGAGTACTCTTTTATATTAGCAGGTGGAAACGTTGTGAAGTTCGGTATCGAGTTTGACGAGCATTACCGCATTAAAGAAGACCACTTTTTTGAGAATTTAAACCGTGTTTTTATGGAGTCTTCACCAAAACCAAAATATGTACTAGTAAATTTTCCTCATAATCCAACAACGGCAACTGTAACACCAGAGTTTTATACTCGCTTAGTTGCTATGGCTAAAGAAAAAAGGTTTTACATTATCTCTGATATCGCTTATGGAGATATCACTTTTGATGGATATAAAACACCTTCAATCATGTCTGTTCCTGGTGCGAAAGATGTCGCAGTTGAGTCTTTTACACTCTCTAAATCATACAATATGGCTGGATGGCGTGTTGGTTTCTTTGTTGGAAATGCCAAGCTTATCGGTGCTCTACAAAAGATTAAGTCATGGTTAGATTATGGGATGTTCACTCCAATTCAAGTTGCCGCTACTATCGCACTTAATGGCGACCAGCAGTGTGTGCAAGATATTACAGATAAATATGATCATCGTCAACAAGTTCTCATTGAAGCCTTTGAGAGAGCTGGCTGGCATATTAATAAAAATGAAGCGAGTATGTTTTCTTGGGCAAAAATTCCAGAGTGTGCAAGTCATTTAGGTTCCTTAGAATTCTCTAAACGTTTACTTACTGAAGCAGGTGTAGCTGTAGCTCCAGGTATCGGTTTTGGTGAGTATGGAGAGGGGTATGTTCGTATCGCACTTATAGAGAATGATAACCGTATTCGTCAAGCTGCAAGAAATATTAAAGAATTTTTAAAACAATTTCAAACAGAAGAGAAGTAAGGATCAAAATGATAAAAGTAGGAATTATAGGCGTTGGAACAGTAGGAACGAGTGTAGCTCAGATATTAAAAGATAATGCTGATGTAATCTCTGCTCGTGCTGGAACTGAGATAGTAGTAAAAAGCGGTGTAGTAAAAAACCTTTCAAAAGAGAGAGGTCTGGATATTAAGCTGTCAGATAATGTAGATGATATTTTGAATGACTCAGAGATTGATATAGTTGTTGAACTTATGGGTGGCGTTGATGAGCCATTTGAAGTAGTAAAACGTGCATTAGAAAGTGGAAAAGCGGTAGTTACTGCAAATAAAGCACTGTTAGCATATCACCGTTATGAGCTTCAAGACATTGCGAAAAACATAGCATTTGAGTATGAAGCATCAGTTGCTGGGGGAATTCCTATCATTAATGCTCTACGTGATGGACTATCTGCAAACCATATTGAATCAATCATGGGAATTATGAACGGTACTTCTAACTACATGATGACAGAGATGACGAACAATGGTGTGAGTTATGATGGAATTCTAAAAGAGGCACAAGATTTAGGATATGCCGAGGCTGATCCTACTTTTGACGTGGGTGGATATGATGCTGCTCATAAGCTTCTTATTTTAGCAAGTATTGCCTATGGTATTGATGCAAAACCTGAAGATATTCTCATAGAGGGAATAGAGAGTGTACGTACTGAAGATATAGAGTTTGCTAAAGAGTTTGGCTATGCGATAAAACTTCTTGGAGTTGCCAAAAAAGATAAAAACGAAGTAGAACTTCGCGTACATGCTTGTCTCATCTCTCAAGAGGAGATGATTGCGAAAATAGATGGTGTTATGAATGCTATCTCTGTGGTAGGTGATAAAGTCGGTGAAACTCTCTACTATGGTCCTGGTGCTGGTGGAGATGCTACAGCTTCAGCTGTCGTTGCTAACATTATAGACATCGCAAGAAGTGGGAAATCTACTCCAATGCTTGGTTTTGATAGACCTATGGAGGGTAAAACTCTCACGCTCAAACCAGTTGAAAATATAGAGTCAAAGTACTATTTACGTGTAAATGTAAGTGATAAAACTGGTGTTTTAGCACGTATTACAAAGATATTTGAAGATCATTCTATCTCTATTGAGACAATTCTACAAAGAGCATCAAAAGATGAGAGTGCAAACCTTCTCATCTCTACACATACAGCACGTGAGAAAAATATTCAAGCGATGATAAATGAGATAGAAGCGCTCAATTTTGTTAACGCAAGACCTGTAATGATTAGGATTGTGTAGGTTTTTGTGAAAATCTTAATTACGGGTGCTAGTTCTGGATTGGGTGCAGAGTTCGCCCGTCAGTATGCCTCACCTCAAAACGAGCTCATTTTTTTGGCTCGTAGAGAAGAGAAACTTTACGCTCTTCGTCATGAACTTTTTGAAAAAGTAAAATCCATTGAAATTATCATCGCTGATGTTACAGAGTTTGCATCACTTCAAGAGAAAATAAGTAAGATAGAAAACCTTGATATGCTTATCCTAAACGCAGGAATCTCACTTGGTCACTCACAAGATATTACCCCAATGGCAGAGTTTAAAAAGCTTTATGATGTAAATGTACTTTCAAATCATGCTATTTTAGAAGTACTTCTTCCAAAGTTCCAAGCACAAGAGAGTGGAACTATAGTTTTTATCTCTTCTCTTGCATCTCTTTTTTCAATGCCAAGTTCAAAAGTATACTCCTCTTCAAAACGAGCACTCAATGCATACGCTGAAGGTATTAGATACAAGTACAAAAAAGACAATATAAAAGTCATAACAATTTTGCCGGGCTTCATTAAAAGTGAACTAACCGATAAAAATGAGTTTAAGATGCCGTTTTTACTTGAAACTCAAGAGGGTGTAGCAAAAATGGTCAAGGTAATTGATAAAGGAAAAGAGTTTTATGCATTTCCGAGAAGGTTTTACTATCTTATTAAAGTTTTAAGCTTGCTTCCTACTTTTTTACGAGAGCAGATTGTCCGTAAATTCTCTTAGAGAAATTCTACTCTGTTTCTACCGCTATTTTTTGCATTGTAGAGTGCTTTATCCGCTCTTCGTATGAGACTCTCAACACTATCATTTTCTAAGCTTAGCGTAACTCCAAGACTTATTGTTAACTGCTCAAGTTTTTCATGTTGCATAGACTCTATCTTTTTTCTTAGTAGCTCAGCCATTGTCATTAAGGATTCTTTATTTACATCAAGAGCGATGATAATAAACTCTTCTCCTCCCCAACGAAAAAGAGTGTCTGTTGGACGAATATTTTTACTTATCTTATCAGAAATATTTATGAGGGCTGTATCACATAAACCTTTTACGAAATAAATAGCTCGTTATTTAAGTGAGAAAAGTGTAAAATCACTTTATTAAAAGTGTGGGACTAATAATGGAAAATATAGAGACAATTGATAGTGTGTGTGCGTATTGTGGTGTTGGGTGTGATATAGCCGCACATGTAGATGTAAAAGAGAACAAGATTAAAAAAATCTTTGCTCATCCTGATGGAGCTACTTCAGAAGGAAAACTCTGTGTCAAAGGGACGTATGGGTATGACTTTGTGGACTCAAAAGAGAGAATCCATGCCCCTCGTATTCGTAAAAGTTTTCTAGAAAAAAACCCTCAGATAAAAGAGGCGATAGCTAGTAGCTTAAAAGAGTTAGACGATACTTGGTATGAGAGTGACCTAGATTCCGCTACGACCGCTGGAGCTATGAAGCTTAAAGAAATTCAAGCCTCATACGGTGAGAAGTCTGTCTGCTCACTTGGCGGTGCTAGAAGCTCTTGTGAGTCTGCTTATTATTTTCAAAAATTTACACGCCATACATTAAACTCCCCACACGTTGACAACTGTGCACGTGTTTGTCACTCACCATCACTCAAAGGGATGCGACTCACTATTGGTGAAGGTGCAGCTTCAAATCCATTTGATGATATCTACAAAACAGAGTTTATGATAGTCATGGGCTCAAACACTACTGAAGCACATCCGATTGTAGGAAACCGTATGATAAAAGCTTCACAAAACGGTACGCCTATAGCCTGTTTTGATGTACGTGAAATAGGTTTGCATAAGTTCTCAAAATACAAAGCTGTCACGCCTCATGAATCAAATCTTTTAGTTTTAAACATGATAGCGTATACCATCATTACTGAAGAGTTATATCATAAAGACTTCATCAAAAACAGAACAAAAAACTTTGAGCATTTTAAAGAGAACATCATCAATGACCCCTATGCCAATCCAGAGTTTTTTAGAGAAGTGAAAGGATATGAGTATCTTGCTGATATGCTTCCAGAGATAGCACGTGAGTACGCAAGTAAAAAGTCTCTTATACTTTGGGGACTTGGAATAACCGAACATGTAGATGGTTCTTATGCTGTAATGGCGATTGTGCATTTAGCGCTTATGACAGGAAACATTGGTAAAGATGGAGCTGGCGTTATGCCGTTACGTGGACAGACGAATGTTCAAGGTGCTTGCGATATGGGTATGCTTCCATACTATGCACCAGACTATCAAGCTCCAAAAGAGGTAGGTCTTATGACGCCTCAGTTAGTGGATGGCATGCTTGATGGGAGTATCAAGGGTGTGCTTAACATCGGGGAAGATTTAACTCATATCCATCCAAATATTAACAAGCTAACAAAGGCATTTGACAACTTGGAACTTATCTTTGTGCAAGAGCTTTTTATGACAGATATTGCAGAGCGCGCCGATATCGTTGTCGGTGTCAAATCAGCATATGAGAAAACAGGTATCTACATCAACGCTATGAGAAAAGTGCATCTTTCGACTCCGCTTGTAAAATCTGATCTGCCTGATGATTGGGAAGTCATAAAACTACTCGATGAGAAAATGGGTGGTGGTTACGATTTTAACTCTTCTGAAGATATTTGGGAGGATGTTCGTAAAACTGCTACAAATAGATTTACCGGTGCATCTTATAAGGTACTTCGTGAGAATGAAAAGGCAGGAATCTCATGGCCTATCACTGAAGATGGAAAAGGGACTCCTGTACTTCACCGTGAAGATTTTAGAACAAAAGATGGTATAGGTGCATTTAGATACCACGGATACAAGCTCTCAGGAATGATAGAAGAAATCATCAATAGTAAGCTCAAAGGATACCACCTTACAACAGGACGTATCATGGCTCACTATAATAACTCTGCGCAAACAAAATACACGCAAAAATTGATGAAACGCCATACGGAGGATATACTTCTAGTACATGAAAGTGATGCGGAAGATTTTACAAGCGAGAAGGTTGTTCTTAAAACTGAGTATGGAGAGACGAACCCACTCACAGTAAAGTTTACAAATAAGGTTCGTCCAAAAACACTCTATACAACCTTTCATCATGCGAACTCAAATTTGAACTACATCTTTGGCGATAAGAGTGATGAACTCATCATGACTGCCGCATTTAAATCTCTTCAAGTAGAAGTGGTGAATAGCTAATCTTCTTCCTCTTTTGGAGGAGTTTTGTAGTGGTAGTACTCGTGGTTTAAGTAGTCAGTAACGAGACTTTCATCTTCTTCAAACCACCCCGCATTTGAATTTACGGCACAAGAGTGTACACTTTTTGAGAGTTTTTTATAGCTATTTACTCTCTCTGGTCTATCTTTAAAATGTGACTTGGTATGACACTTCATACACTTTGCCTCATCAAACAGTTCATGAGCCTCTTCCATACTTGCTTGTAGGAAAGTGCTAACTAAGAGCGTACCGGTAAGGATAGTGAAATTAAATTTGAAAATCATCTCTCTACCTCCAAACTATTTTCTTAAAGTATATCAATTACTTATAAATGCACTCTTAAGATATTGTGTTAAAATAGTCTTAGCCATTAGAACAAGATAAAGGAATAAAATGAGTCGAGCTAAGGGAAACATCGCTGAAGATAAGGCTTGTAATTTCCTTTATGAGTCTGGTTATACGGTACTAGAGAGAAACTTTTACTCACGCTTTGGTGAGCTTGATATTATCGCAATCCGGAATGATGTCTTACACTTTATAGAGGTTAAAAGTGCAGAGGAGTACGAACTTGCCATACAAAATATTACTCCAAAAAAACTCTCACGTCTCATTAAAACAGCCCAAATATATATGAGTAAAAACTCCTTTGATACAGACTTTACATTTGATGCGGTTGTAGTTACTCCAGAGAAGATAGATATTGTTGAAAACATTACAATGTAAAACTGTTTGGTTACACATTTATAATTTTTTATTATTTTATCACCTTTTTATCACAATTTTTTTATTATCTATGTTAGCATAAATAAAAATTATACCTCTCAGGCGAAAAAATCAATGAAAATCTTTTTTATTTTACTTCTTAGCATAAGTATAATCCATGCAAAATCAAAAGAGAGTTGTTACTCTGTTCAGCTAACAAGTTTTGTTTTAAAAGAAAACTCCACATACGACTTTGAAAAAGAAGACTATCCACGATACTGTGAACTAATTCCTTTTACAAATATAAATGCAGTGCGGTGTGGCTGTTATGAGAATTATAAAGATGTAAAAAAAGAGCATGAAGACTTGTCGTATTTTTATCCAGGTGCGACAATTGTCACAACATATAAGTATAGATTTAAGAACAAAACACTTAGACAGAAACTGAAGCTAAAAAGAAACATAGAAAAAAAAGTGCCTCTTACAAGTAAGCCTGAGGAAAAAAAAGAAACAGTGCAGCGAGTAGAGCAAAAGAATAATACACCAGAGCAGTTGCAAGAAGTTGAGACCGTTTCGGATGACACTTTTAACTTTTTAGAAGAGACTACTGTTGGAGGGCATGTTGATTTAGTGGCGCAAAAGTATTTTATTGCTCCTGCAGAGAAACATACCGAAAACTTGAGTGCAACTGCAAATCTAGATATCTCTTACGCAAAGGACAACTTAAGTATTGATGCCAAGTTAAAAGCCCAAGCGGATTATTTCGATTTTGCCTCGTCTCGACATAATGAGAGAACATACTTACGTTTGGATGAGTTGTATGGGAAGTATGATTTTCTAGACGATCAGGTTCTTCTAGGAAAAAACATTCGTTTTTGGGGAGCCTTGGAAGTGAGGAATATCACTGATGGTTTTAACCCCGAAGAGTTACGTGATGATCCTTTTGATATGGATAAGCTTGGTGTTTGGAATGCCTCATACTCCCACTACACAGATACAGGCGAAATTTCTCTGATTGTGAAGTTGTATGAACAAGAGCGTGAGATGTCTGGACTGCCTTATGTATACTACTATTTTCCTGCGAGGGTGAGTGGACTGCCTTATGTGTATAAGGATACGCTTGTAAGTGAAGAGGGACAAACGCGACCTAGCTTATATTTAAAATATTCAGGAACTACCGATACGCAGTACCCAGTCGATTATGCATTTATAGTCGAGAATGGATATGATTCACAGCGTTACTACACGGCGACTCCTGCAAGTGACGGTTCAAAAATAACAACACAAGAAAATGCTTATTTAGTCAATAAAATCTCAACATATAATACTTTAGTAGTCGGTTCGACACTCTACAAACTTGAAGCACTCTATACGGACGTAATAAATAGTAATGAGATATCTGATTATTACCATATAGGCTTAGGTGTCGAACATACGCTTACGGGTGTGTATAAAGATGCTGATCTTGGGCTTATTTCAGAGTACTATAACTATAGAACGCTAGAAAGTGGTAAACGTAATGATTTGGAGCTCTTTGAACTTTTTGAGAATGACCTATTTTTAGGTCTACGTTACACTCTGAATGATGGGAATGGCGCAAATGTGCTTGCAGGTACTATTTTAGACCTGCAGTATGATGAACAGGTGTACTATATGGAGTATGAATCACGTTTAGCTGATGTAGTGAAACTCAATATAGACTACCGTTACATAAGTCCTTCTCCTAGTGACTTGACAGCATTTAAGCTTATGGGAAAACATGAACGCATGAGTTTAAAACTAGGATACTACTTTTAATGAAAAAATTTGTAAACTTTATACTTGCATATCGCTGGTTTGTCGTTTTTATTATTCCTCTGCTAACTCTTGCTTTTGCATTTGAACTCAAAAATGCCCAGTTTGACGGCTCATATAGAATCTGGTTCGCTCCTGAGTCAAAGACCTTACAGAAGTATGATAGATTTAAAGAGGTATTTGGAAACGATGACTCTATGATAATCGTATTTAGCGATGAAGAGGGTATCTTTAATCAAAAGGCACTTGGTGTAATCCAAAGACTTACTGAGAAACTCTGGCAAACACCCTATATCGCGCGAGTAGATTCTCTTACAAACTACCAGTATGTACATGTAAATAAAGATGAACCTGATGATATCTTGGTAGAGAACTTCATAGAAGAGAGGGAAACTCTCAGTCAAGAGGCACTTCAAGAGAGAGAAAAAATAGCTCTTGGTGAAGACCTCCTTGTTGGACGTATAATCAGTGAAGATGCAAAAACAACTATGATAGTCGCTCGAATAACTCCAAAAGGTGGAAATACCATTGGAGCTTCAAAAAGCATAGTAACTGCGGTCAAAGGATATCTCGAAGAAGAAAAAGCGAGTAAATATGAGTTTCACCTTGCAGGTGGACCTGTAGTGAATCAGACTTTTAGCTCTCTCGCCATTCATGACGTGACTACTTTTACTCCGCTTGCTATCATCATTGCTATGCTACTTCTTTGGCTTGTGTTCCGACGTGCTACAGGGATGCTGCTCACCATACTCGTTGTTATATTTACCTTCACCATGGTGATGTCTTTGCAGGTTGTTTTTGGATACAAGTTTAATAACTTTACGGCAAATATGCCTGTTTTTATCATAGCTATTGGTATAGCTGATGCGATGCATCTTTTTTGGATTTATCTTCTCTCACGTAGGGGTGGAGCTAACAATGAAGATGCGATTCACGAGAGTGTTAGTAAGAACTTTCTTCCAATATTTTTGACTTCCATTACCACGGCTATCGGTTTTGCATCCTTGGGTGTTTCAGATATCGTTCCCATCAAGACACTTGGCATAGCAACTGCAAGTGGAGCGATTTTAGCATTTGTGTTTACTATACTTTTTGTTCCTGCAGTTTTAGCCATTTTAAACATAAGAGTAAAAACTACAAATACGAAAATAGACAATGTCAAAACAGAGCATGTCAAAGGGAATAGTTTCGCTCACGTGTATGCTCTTTTTATAGTAAAGCATGACATGAAGATTATTTTCACCTCGTTACTACTTTTTGGGTTTGTCTTGTTTGGACTCACGCAACTCAAAGTAGACTCAAACGCAGTGAGATACTTTACAGAAGATGTCCCCTTTAGAGAGACTGTGACTCTTATAGAGAAACGTCTTACTGGTCCGATGACGTATGAGGTTGTTGCTGACTCAAAAGAGAAAGATGGGGTGAAAGATCCTCTGTTTATGAACACTGTAGAACGATTTTGTGTAGAACTGAAGGATAAGTACCCTGATGCAAGACACACCTCTTCACTTGTGGACATAGTCAAAAAGTTTAATGAGATAATAGACTTTGACAAGAGTATTCCGGAAGATAAAAACCTCATAGCCCAATACCTTCTTCTCTATTCGCTTTCACTTCCACAGGGTATGGAGATAAATGATAAGATGGATGTTGACGAGCGTTATCTCCGTATCACTGCTTCGATGAATGTCGTTGACACCTCAAAAGATTTAGAGATGATAGAATGGATTGAAGAGTGGTGGAGTAAAACGCCATACTCCGCAGAGGTAAATGGACAAACTACTATGTTTGCCAATATGCAGTCAGATGTTACCGATACACTCATTGAGTCTATTGCTCTTGCAATCGCTCTTATCTCACTTGTGATGTTTTTTATCTTTAGAAGTGTGAAAATGATTCCAATCTTTTTGATACCAAATATCCTACCGATAGCACTAGTTATCGGTGTTATGGGCTGGCTTGGAATCACTATAGATATAGGAGTCGCAATTTCCGGAGCCATTATCTTGGGAATAGCTGTCGATGACACTATCCACTTTTTACTCAAGTACCAAGAGGCGAGAAGAGAAGGAGAGGGGCTCAAAGAGTCTCTAGCATACGTGATGCAATATGCAGGTTCGGCCATACTCTTTACGACTCTTATCTTGAGTTGTGCGTTTATGGTGTTTAACTTTTCACAGTTCATGCTCAATGCGAACTTTGGACTTGTTACGGCAATTGCGTTGATAATCGCGGTAGTAGTGGATTTGTTGCTACTTCCTGCGATTTTGAGTCGTTGCGATTCAAAAGATAAAAGTGTACTAATTAACTAAAGGTTTAGAATGTTCAATGTAGAAAAAATATTTGAGAAAAATTTTCCAAGATTTATGAAGTATACTCCCGGGTTTATTTCAAGGGGAGTCGTGCATTTTTTTCAAAAGCTCTTTCATGAAAAGACATTTAGAGAGATACATGAAAAAAATCATTACTTACGTGGTTTGGAGTTTGTAGAGAGTATGGTTGAAAATTTAGACATTAGCTATACGGTCAAACCAAAAGAGCTGAAAAACATTCCTTCTACGGGGCGTCTCATAGTTGTGGCAAATCACATAACTGGTGGTTCTGACGCTTTTACACTCGTCGAGCTTATAGCCAATGCAAGAGAAGACAAAAAGGTGAAGTTGATGGTAAATGGTATGTCAATGGGGGTAACTCAGGCAAGTGATATCATCATACCGGTCGACAATGTTACAGGTGCCATTACAAAAAAATCTCTTAAAGCGATAAACGAAGCCTTGCAAAATGAAGAGGTCGTTGTGATATTCCCCGCTGGAATAGTAAGTCGCTTAGGAGTTGATGGTATCATTGACTATCCTTGGCAACCGAGTTTTTTAAAACTGGCGAGAAAGAATTTAGCACCGATACTTCCTATTAAAATAGAGGGAAGAAACTCAAAACTTTTTTATTTTCTATCTCTATTTTTACCTCTGAGGGTAAGTGCTATGATGCTCGCACACGAATTTGCAACAGCTTCGAAACGGAAGGCTTTGGAGTTTAATATAGGGCGCGTTATCCCGGTAAGCTCTTTTAGTGATGAAAGTATCTCTATAGCGGAATATATGAACCGTTTTTATAAACATCTTTATAGAGTGGGAACAAAAGAGAAGAGTGTACTTAAAACGGAGATAACCATTACACCCGCGAGTAATAAAATGATACTTAAAAGTGAAATACTCAATTCACAAAAACTTGGACATACACAAGATGGAAAACTAATAGTCTTAGCAGAGTCTGAAGAATCACCTTTTTTAATGCAAGAGTTAGGGCGTGTACGTGAGGTCTCTTTTCGTGCTATAGGTGGCGGCACAGGAGGTGCAAAAGATAACGACCTCTATGATAATTACTATAAACATCTTGTTTTGTGGGACGAAGAGAATTTGGAAGTTGTTGGAGCGTACAGAATTGGCGAGGTAAGTGATATTATTAAGCATAAAGGTATGGAAGGACTCTACACTTACAATCAGTGCGATTTTAGTAGTGAGTTTGAGACTTATACTAAAAACTCTGTTGAGTTAGGGCGTAGTTTTATACAGCCAAAGTATTGGGGAGGGCGCTCACTTGATAATTTATGGCAGGGAGTTGGTGCTTATCTCGCAAACAACCCCCAAATAGTATATACCTATGGGATAGTAACCATAAACGCAGACACTCCAAGAAAGGCAGTGGCGGCACTTGTATACTTTTACTCACACCATTTCTCGTGTGAGTCTGACATGATGAGTGCAAAAGAGCCTTACTTTATGTCCTATGATGACAAAACTGAGTTTGATGAACTCTTTAAGTATAAGAGTTATAAAGATGGTTTTGTGGCTCTGAAGAAGTATCTTAAGGATTTAGATACGACTGTACCTACACTTTTTAAACAGTATGCTGAGCTTTATGAAGAGGGTGCGTTCCGCTTTTTTGACTTTAGCATCAATGAAAAACTTCATGGTGTTGTTGAGGGTTTTATCATTGCAGATAACTCAAGAATGAAAGAGGCGAAAAGAAAACGCTACATCAAAAACTTTGAGCTGGATAATCAATAAAAGAAGCTATCAAGTAACAAATGCTATAATTTCTTCAATTATTTATGGAGATTTTTAATGCAAGCAAAAATATTTTTTGGCTCAACTGAAGCAGAAACAGATACAAACAGTGAAAGAGTAAGCCCATACTCTGGAGATGTAGTCTCAACAGCTCCAGTATGTACGGCAGAGGATGCTCAAAAAGCTTTAAAAATTGCACAAGATGCAAGCGTCACAGCGAAGGCTTCAACACTAGCTCAAAGATGTAACTGGCTCTTAGATGTTGCACAAAAACTTCGTGAGAACAAAGAAGACATAGCAAAAACTTTAACCGATGAGGTAGGAAAACCTATCACTTTCGCTCGTGTAGAGGTAGATCGCTGTATAGAGACAGTTACACTGAGTGCAGAGACTATGCGAACTATGCACGGTGAGACTATAAACACAGATGCAATGCCAAGCGGTAAAAAAACAACAGCATTTTTTACACGTGAACCTGTTGGAGTTGTTGTTGCAATCACTCCTTTTAATTTCCCTCTTAACCTTATAGCACATAAACTTGCACCTGCACTTGTTGCAGGAAACGCTGTTGTTTTAAAGCCAACACCAGAGGCCCCACTTACAGCATACAAGTTTGCAAAGCTTTTTATAGAGAGTGAGTTTGCAGTGCAAAATGCTTTGAGTGTTGTTTATGGTGATGCGGAAGTCGGTTCGGCTCTCATTAGTTCAGATATCCCACGTGTTATCTCTTTTACGGGAAGCGTTCCTGTTGGAAACATCATCACAAAAACTGCAGGTATCAAAAAAGTAAGTCTTGAACTTGGCGGAAATGCGGCGACATATATAGACAAAAGTGCAGACTTGGATCTAGCAGCTGTTCGCTGTGCTTTGGGTGCATTTGTAAACTCTGGGCAAGTTTGTATCTCACTCCAGCGTATCTATGTAAATGATGACATATATGATGAGTTCGCGCAGAAGATGGCAGAAGAGACGAAAAAACTTGTAGTTGGCTCTCCTTATGAAGATGATACTTTCATGGGGCCACTCATAGATGATGAAGCGGCGAGTCGCGCTATGGGTTGGGTAGAGTCTGCCATAGAAGAGGGAGCAGTTCCACTTCTTCCACCACACCGTGAAGGTCGTATGTTTCACCCTTGTGTCATGGCAAATGTAAGGGATGATATGGCCATTGTTTGTGAAGAAGTTTTTGCGCCAATAGTTTCTCTAGTAAAAGTAGACTCTTTTGACGATGCACTTCCTCGTATGAATAACTCACCTTATGGACTTCAGTTTTCAGTATTTACAAATGACTTAAAACTTATGCAAAGAGCTATAGATGAGCTTGACGCGGGTGGAGTAGTTATCAACGATATGCCGACACTCCGTTTTGATATACAACCTTATGGTGGTGTGAAACTCAGTGGTGTTGGAAGAGAAGGTCCAAAATTTGCAATAGAAGAGATGACAGAGATTAAGAGTGTAATCATCTGTTAACTTTAAACTTCAAATATTTTAGTACATACAAAGAGTTCTTCTGTTTAGTAAGAATGACCTCTTTGGAATCCACATATAGGTAGACTATGCACACCCTTAAAAAAAAGTTTTTTTTACTTTTAGTTTTTCTTGGAATATATTTTGCCCTTTTTTTTGTTCTTAGTATTTACCAAGAATCTAGAACAAATGATATGTTAGAAGAACAGGAAAACTATTTAGAAATCAGTTATAAACAAGGTTTAGACAGGTTTCATACAGTAGCTCAGAATGTATACTCTTCTATAAAAAACGACAAAAAAATTATAAACCTCGTAGCAACAACGAACTCCAACAATATTAAAGAGAAGCATGATGCTATATATAGAGAACTAGAAGGAGAGTTTGAACATCTAAAACTGTATGGTGTTTTGGGAATACAAATAACAAACCCTAAAAATATCAGTATCGTACGAATGCATGAAAAAAAGAAGTACTGGGATGATTTGAGTGAAGTAAGACCAATGATGGCAAAGGTAAATGAGCTTCATATCTATTTACATGGTTTTGAAGAGGGAAAGACGAGTCATGCCTTTCGTGAAATTTTTCCTTTATTTAAAGATGGTACTCATATAGGAGCTATGGAAGTTCTTTTTTCATCGACGAAGCTTCAAGATTATACTATGAGAGTTTCAGATATACATACACACTTTATAGTAAATAGAAATGTTTTTAAAACAAACGAGTGGAAAAGTAAATCTCAAGACCCTTATGCTCAAAGTATAGAGAATGAAGAGTACCTTTTTAGCAAAAACTATCACCAGAAACATGATGATTTAAATTTAACGACTCAAAGAGTGGTTGGTCCTCTTAAAAAAGAGATAGCCAAACATCTTCAAGATGGTGAAAACTTTTATCTTTATAAGATGTTAGAGAGTGATGTAAAAGTATTGGTCTTTCTTGCAGTGCAAAGGTTTGTTGATAATAAAACTGTTGCTTACCTTGTTTCGTATACCAATATGAAAAAATTATATGACTTTATAGAGACTATGAATGTTATCAAGGCTGCTTTTTTTGTTTTGACACTGCTACTTTATATTATCACTATACGACTTTTACTAGAAAAAGAGACAGCGCTTCATGAGTTAAAGTATGATGATTTAACAAAAGTACATACAAGAAAGCACTTTATGAAGTTTGTAAAAAAAGAGTCTAAAAGACTTGACAAAAATAATGAAGTCTTTTGTATAGTTATGGCTGATATAGATCACTTCAAAAGTGTTAATGATACATATGGACATCAATATGGAGACAGTGTATTAAGTGAATTTGCTACTCTATTGGAAGAGTCAACGAGAAGTATAGATGTGGTAGCCCGATATGGCGGGGAAGAGTTTGTTATCTTACTCCATACGAATGCGGAAAATGCATACAAAGTCATTGACCATATACGTCAGAAAGTAGAAAAACATCGTTTTGGTAAAGATTCAATTGAGTTAACAGCATCATTTGGTATTACTGAATCTAAAGATGGTTCTGATGTAGAATTGAAAGTGCTTATAGCAAAAGCAGACGAAGCACTATACAAGGCAAAAGAAAATGGACGCAACCAAGTACAAATGCAATAAAAAAAAGTTGATAGTAAGCGCATGCTTACTCGGTGAACTTTGTCGTTATGATGGAAAGAGTAAATATGACCCTTCATTCTTAGAAGCAATACAAGGGTATGAACTCATTCCATTTTGTCCAGAGGCACCTCTCTTTGGAACTCCTCGTGAACGTATCAGTATTATAAGTGTTGAGGGGGAAAATAGAATTATTACAGATGAAACAAAGATAGATGTCACCTCACGTTTAAAAGAAGAGATAGCCTCCTTTATATCAAAAAACCCAAATCCAGACGCAATAATCTTAAAATCCAAAAGTCCGAGTTGTGGACTTGGTACGACTCCTATACTTGACAAAAATAGAAGAGTTCTGAAGTATGGTGATGGTATTGCGGCATCAATTATGAAAGAGCATTATAAAGAGATTATTATCCAAGATGAGTTACAAATAATCTCATAGAGTTCTACTTTTTTTCATAAAATATTAGTATACATGTCAAGTTTCTAAGAAATTTTTTCAAATAGTGTGTAAAAGTGAAACATAAAAATACACAAGTGTGTATAAAACATACAAATAGCAATAATTATAGTTTTTTAAACATCTAATAGTAAAAATTATAAACAAAAATAGATAATAAATATAACAACATATGTAAAGAAATAATTTTTCAAAGAGACTAAAATTTCGGCATGTTTAATTTAAGCAACTTCTTCAAGAGATATCTTTTGAAGAGATGCATAGGTGGAAACCATCTGAATATGGCTTCTAGAAAGTTTATGATTAACTCATTAGAGTTACATATGATTTTATTACAAAAGGATTATAGAAATGGCAAAAGTAACAATTACAGCAGCACGTGGTGATGGTATCGGTCCAGAGATTATGGATGCGAGTATTAAAGTACTTGACGCAGCTGGAGCTGATGTAGAGTGGGAACATATAGAAGTTGGTGAGAAAGTTTATCTTGCAGGTAACTCTTCAGGAATCGCTCCAGAAGCATGGGACTCTATCAAGAAAAACAAAATTATTTTTAAAGCTCCAATTACTACTCCACAAGGTGGTGGTTATAAATCACTTAATGTAACTATGCGTAAAACTCTTGGACTCTATGCTAATGTTCGTCCGGCAATCGCTTATGATCCATTTATTCCTTCACGTTACCCAGGTATGGATGTTGTAACTATTCGTGAAAATGAAGAAGATTTATATGCAGGTATCGAGCACCAACAAACACCAGAGGTGACTCAGTGTCTTAAAATTATCACTCGTCCTGGTTGTGAAAAAATCTGTCAATACGCATTTGAGTATGCAAAAGCAAATGGAAGAAAAAGAATCACTTGTATGATTAAAGATAACATCATGAAAATTACTGATGGTCTTTTTGTAAAAGTATTCTATGAAACTGCGAAAAACTACCCAGAGATTCAAGCTGATGAGTGGATCATCGATATTGGTATGGCTAAACTTGTAGATGCTCCACAAGATTTTGATATGGTACTTATGCCTAACCTTTATGGTGATGTTGCTACAGATATCCTTGGTCTTATGACTGGTTCTGTTGGTATTGCACCAGGTGCTAATGTTGGTACTGACTATGCAATGTACGAAGCAATCCACGGTTCAGCTCCACGTCACGCTGGTCAAAACAAAGCAAACCCATCAGGTCTTTTACTCTCAGGTGTTATGATGATGGTTCAAGTTGGTCAACCTAAAGTTGCTGAGAAAGTTCACAACGCATGGTTAAAAACTATCGAAGATGGAATTGTTACTTATGACCTTGCTCGTAAACTAAAAGCTGAAGGTAAACCACACACTGAAGTTGGTACTGCAGAATTCGCTGATGCTGTAATTGAGAGACTTGGTCAAGAGCCAACTACATTAGAGCCAAAAAGATATGACGCGGCAGTTAAAATCAAAAAACCAGTTCTTACAAATGTAAGAGCTACAAAAATGAACTTAATCGGTTGTGATATCTTTACACGTGATGATTGTGACTCTAACACTATCGGTGACAAACTTGTTGAGTTAACTGAGGGAACTAACCTTGGTCTTAAAATGATCTCTAACCGTGGTCAAAAAGTATATCCAAACGGTCACCCAGAGACTTTCTTAACTGACCACTGGAGATGTCGTTTCTATAACAAAACTCAAGGTGACATCGTTACTAACAGTGATATTACAGACATGATGAACAAAATAGATGCTGCTGGTATCGAAGTTATTAAAACTGAAAACCTTTATGCATTTGAAGATGGTGAGCGTGCTTACTCTCTTGGACAAGGTGAATAAATAATACTTTCCCCTCTTAGGGGAAGTTATTTCTAGTAGATAATATATCTTTACTGTGCTTTATATATTTTTTACGATGCCTCTTTTTGACCAAATTAGGAGGTATCGCCAAGAATATAGATATGACATTATAGTCACTTTTACCTTTATATATTTTTTACGATGCCTCTTTTTGTCTATATTAGGAGATATCGCTAAGAATATAAACATAAAACGGTAGTTACACTAGTGTATAAAAAATATCTTATGCACAGGGTGGAAGATAGTATAAGCCTAAATGGGCCAAAAATAAAATAAAGGAGTTCTGCAAATGAACATCGATTTAATTTTACAGAACATGTTAAACCCTCCTGTATTGTTCTTTTTTTTAGGAATGCTTGCAGTATTTTTTAAATCAGAACTTACAATTCCTCAACCCCTACCCAAGCTATTTTCTCTTTATTTATTAATAGCAATTGGTTTACACGGTGGGTATGAACTCTCACATAGTGGATTTAATCTTTACATTTTTGAAGCATTACTTATAGCAGTATTTATGTCTATACTTGTGCCTATATACAGTTTTTTTATTTTAAGAGTAAAGATTGACGTTTATAACGCTATTGCTATTGCAGCTACCTTTGGATCTATTAGTGCTGTCACATTTATTACAGGAATCACATACCTTGACACTGTTGGTGTAGAGTATGGTGGATTTATGGTAGCTTCCATGGCACTTATGGAGTCTCCTGCAATTGTTATAGGTTTGGTATTTGCAGCTCTCTTTGCTAAGAGTTCTAACAATGAGAGTGGTGAAAAAGAAAAAACTGATTGGAAAGAGATTTTTAGAGAAGCTTTTTTAAATCCTTCTGTCTTTCTTTTAGTTGGGGCACTTATAATTGGAATCATGACCGGAGCAAAAGGCTGGCACTCAATGGAGCCACTCTTTGGAACACTCTTTAAGGGAATGCTTGCATTTTTCCTTCTTGATATGGGGCTTGTTGCTGCTAGAAAGATTCATGAACTTAAAAAAGTTGGTTTCTTTCTTATAGCATTTGCGATCATAATGCCTATGGTAAATGCAGCTGTTGCAGTAGCTATAGCATATGCTTTTGAGATAGAAAAAGGGGATGCTTTCCTTTTAGCACTACTAAGTGCTAGTGCATCTTACATAGCCGTTCCGGCTGCTATGAGACTCTCTGTTCCAGAAGCAAATCCGGGTATCTACTTACCTTTAAGTTTAGCAGTTACATTTCCATTTAATATTTCACTCGGTATACCGCTATACTATTTTATGATAACAACATTTTGGGGGTGAAATTATGAAAAATATGAAAAAAGTCGAATTCATTGTTGAATCAGTCTATTTAAAAAGACTTTTAAAAGTGTTTAAAAAGCATGACATAGGTGGATACACTGTCATTAAGGACATTGAGGGTTATGGTGGACATGGTTTAAAGACAGCTGATGATGTTACTGATGTTTGTAGTAATATTTATGTTTTTACTGTTTGTGAACATGCAAAGTACAACGAGATGGATAAAGACATCAGAAGTTTTCTAAAAACTTACGGAGGTAAGTGTATGCTCATTGATACGATGTTACTTTTGGGAGATGCTTAAGACTAAAGAACCCAATAATGAGAGAGTACTTTAAATTAACCTTTTTTCACTTATCGCATTTAATAAAGAGTGTTCTAAGAAAAAAGAGTATGCAGTTTACATCAAGTGGAATTAGCATTTATGAAAATAAAGAGGTAGCCTTACTCACTCAACATGCAAAGGAAAAAGTAATCGTTCCTGTGCTTAATCTCGCACTTGCTTGTAGAGTAAAGCATGTAACTGGCTACGATACAGACCGTCTTGGTACCTTTACGCGTGATATTTTACGTCAAGATACACAGATAGAGGCAGCACGACAGAAGGCACGTATTGGAATGAAACTTTCAGGCTTATCTCTAGGTATAGCAAGTGAAGGCTCATTTGGAGCAGATCCATTTACAGGCATGCTTCCTTGGAATGTAGAGATGCTTACCTGGATAGATGATAAGCATGATATAGAAATTGTTGCTATGTCACAAGGAGAGAGTAATCTTGCCCACATCCTTACCAACAGTTGGGAAGAGATTGAACTCTTTGCTCAACAGGCGGGATTTCCAGAGCATTATTTAGTTGTCCGTCCAGAAAGTGAGAATGACACTCGTATTCTTAAAGGAATTTCAGATTGGGATGCTTTAAAAGAGGCCTTTGTTTGGGCACATAATGAATCCCAAAATAATCTTATCTTTGTAGAAACGGATATGCGTGCCCATGCAAACCCCAAACGTATGCAGAACATCCGTTTAGCAGCAGAGGAATTAGCAAAAAAAATTTCTTCCACATGTCCAGCCTGTAATGCACCAGGATACTGGATTGTAGAGCACCTCACAGGTTTACCATGTCAGGCTTGTGGTACAGCTACACACGAAATTCGTGCGGAAGTTTACGGTTGTTGCAAATGTATGCATCGAGTCACCCTTGAGCGTTCAGGTTCAACATATGCAAACCCTGGTCTGTGCGAATATTGTAACCCATAAAAGAGATATACTTATGAATCAATCACATAAACTTTCACCGATTATTACTCAAGCCGCTAGTATACTACATGCTGGAGGAGTTGTAGCCTTACCTACTGAAACAGTTTATGGACTGGGTGCAGATGCACGTAATCCGGGGGCTGTTGCCAGTATTTTCACTATTAAAGGAAGGCCTGCAGATCATCCTTTAATCGTACATCTGGCTGATGCTAAAGAATTAACAGAGTGGGCACAGAACATTCCTAAAATAGCTTGGTTATTGGCAGAAGCTTTTTGGCCTGGCCCACTTACTCTTGTATTGCCTCGTTTGGCTGGCGTACCTGAGGAAGTAACAGGCGGTCTAAACACAATTGCTTTGCGTGTACCTAATCATCCTCTTACATTAGAACTATTGAATGCATTTGGAGGTGGTATCGCAGCACCATCTGCTAACCGTTATGGACGAGTTAGTCCTACCTCCGCCGAAGATGTACATGAAGAATTAGGTAATAGTGTGGACATGGTGTTAGACGGTGGGCGCTGCTCGATCGGTATCGAATCGACAATTATTGATTTGTCAACATCAACACCAAGGATACTGCGCCCTGGCCAGATTACAGAGCAGGCTATAGAAAATGTGATTGGTACTTCAATAGCTAAAGCATCCAACATGCCCATGTGCTACCCAGGAAGTAAGCCCTCTCATTATGCTCCTCGAGCACGGGTAATTCTTAGCTCTGAGGATGATGCTCTGCAACAAGTTTTAGAGTGGCATAAGATGGGTAAGAGAGTAGGACTCTTGGCGTCGTATCAATTAAGCATGCTACCAGAAGATGTGATATGGCTACGCTTTAGTGAATCTATCGAAGAACAAGCATACGAACTGTATCATCGTCTACGCCAAGCCGATCGTCTAAACTTACAAGTGCTCATAGCCGTTATGCCCAAAGAGACTGGAATTGGTCATGCCTTATGTGACCGATTACGTCGTGCCGCTGGTCTTGGCAATAAAGTCATAAATAACAATAATAGATAATAAATACAGCACCACTAGTGAAGAATATTTATTTTAAAAATACTAAGATTTTACTAACTTAATTACTGGAATAACTAAATGAAAAAAATATCAAAAATTTTGATTGCAAACAGAGGTGAGATAGCTTTAAGGATTATTAGAGCTTGTAAAGAACTTGAAATTAAAAGCGTAGTAGTTTTCTCTGAAGTTGATGCAGATGGTGTTTGGGTTAGAAAAGCTGATGAGTGCTATTCTATTACTGGAAATCCTGTAGAAGCTTATTTGAACTATGAGAGAATTATATCTATTGCAAAGCAAGCAGAGTGTGATGCTATTCATCCCGGATATGGATTTCTTTCAGAGAGTGCTGAGTTTGCTCGTGCATGTGCTGAGAATGACATCATCTTCATTGGTCCATCACCAGAGCACATAGAACTCTTTGGCGACAAGATGGCTTCAAAAGTAGCTATGAAGAAGATAGGGGTTCCAGTTCTTGAGGGAACAGACACTCCTGTCATAGACAAAAAAGAGGGCGAAGAGATAGCAATATCGATTGGCTTTCCTATCATTATTAAAGCGGCGTTTGGCGGGGGTGGTCGTGGTATGAGAATCGTTGAAAATGCAGAAGATTTTTCAGACATGTTTGACTCTGCGACAAATGAAGCTGTTAAGTACTTTGGTAAAGGTGATGTATTTATAGAAAAGTATGTCCAAAACCCAAGACATATAGAAGTTCAAATCATCGCAGATAAATATGGAAATGTAGTTCATTTAGGTGAGAGAGACTGCTCGATTCAAAGACGCCATCAAAAAGTTATTGAGATTGCACCATCTCCAAGGTTAAATGATGCAGTTAGAAAAGAACTCTATAGAGTTTCAACAAAAGCGATGTTTAAACTAGGATATGAGAGTGTAGGAACGGTTGAGTTTTTAGTTGATAAGGCTGATAACATCTACTTTATAGAGATGAACACAAGAGTTCAGGTTGAACATCCAGTTACAGAAGCTATTACAGGTGTGGACATCATTCAAAGAATGATACAGATTGCTGAGGGTGACAAGCTTCATTTTCTCCAAGAAGAGATAAAATTTCGTGGCTATGCGATTGAGTTTCGCATAAATTCTGAAGATCCGCAAAATAACTTTATGCCTTCATGTGGCACTATAAAAAATTACTTAACACCCGGAGGTCCAGGTGTAAGAATAGACTCAAGTCTTTATGAAGGATATGAAACACCCTCTAACTATGATTCTATGATTGGCAAACTTATAGTCTCTGCACTTGATTGGGAAGGTGTTGTGAAAAAGGCTAAAAGGGCTTTAGATGAATACAACATTGAAGGACTCTCAACTAACATACCGCTTCATAGAGAGATAGTAAGAGATGAAGATTTTAAATCTGGAATATTTGATACTAGCTACTTAGATACTAATATCAAGAAATTTAATCTCGAAGCAGTAGCCTTCATGGAAAAAGAGGAAGAAAAAATTTCAAAACTAGCAAATATGATTAAAAATGTTAAAACAAACAACCTTGTAGAACTTAAAAATAACTTTACTCTTTGGTAAGGATAATTGAATAATTTTATAAAAATATGATAGAGAAAACTTTATTAAGTCTTAATGAAAATCTTTTTTTTTCTATCTTCGGTTTTTTTAAACTCTCTACAGATAAGATACTTGAAACAAAAATGAAGGAGTTCTGCTAATGAACATCGATATAATTTTACAGAATATGTTAAATCCGCCTGTTTTATTCTTTTTTTTAGGGATGCTTGCAGTTTTTTTGAAGTCGGAGTTGACTATTCCTCAACCTCTTCCAAAGCTATTTTCTCTTTATCTACTTATAGCAATTGGTTTACATGGTGGATATGAGCTATCTCATAGTGGATTTAGTCTTTATATTTTTGAGGCACTACTTATAGCAGTATTTATGTCTATTCTTGTGCCTATATACAGTTTCTTTATTTTAAGAGTAAAGATTGATGTTTATAACGCGATTGCAATAGCAGCTACATTTGGTTCTATTAGTGCGGTTACATTCATAACTGGTATCACATACCTTGATACTGTAGGCGTTGAGTATGGTGGATTTATGGTTGCTTCCATGGCACTTATGGAGTCACCTGCTATCGTGATAGGTCTTGTTTTTGCTGCGCTCTTTGCAAAGGGTAAAAACAAAGAAGAAGATGGGAGTAGTGTTGAAGAGAAGACAGACTGGAAAGAGATATTTAGAGAGGCATTTTTAAACCCTTCTGTATTCTTGCTTGTTGGTGCTCTCATCATAGGGATACTGACAGGAGAGAAAGGATGGACTTCAATGGAGCCACTTTTTGGAACACTCTTTAAAGGGATGCTTGCATTTTTCCTCTTAGATATGGGGCTTGTTGCTGCTAGAAAAATTCATGAGCTTAAAAAAGTTGGATTTTTTCTCATTGCATTTGCACTCATTATGCCGATGGTCAATGCTTCGGTTGCTATCGCAATAGCGTATCTTTTCGAGATAGAAAAAGGAGATGCTTTCTTACTTTCATTACTAAGTGCGAGTGCCTCATATATAGCTGTTCCAGCGGCTATGAGACTTTCTGTTCCACAGGCAAATCCAGGTATTTATTTACCACTTAGTTTAGCAGTTACCTTTCCGTTTAACATCTCTTTAGGTATACCGTTATACTATTTTATGATTACATCATTTTGGGGGTAAAATATGAAAAATATGAAAAAAGTTGAGTTTGTGATTGAGGCTGTGTATGTTAAAAGACTTATAGACCTCTTTAAACAGCATGATATACATGGTTACACTATCATTAAAGATATCGAGGGCGCTGGTGGTCACGGTGTGAGAACTGCGGATGATGTGAGTGATATGTTTACTAACAACTATATCTTCACAGTGTGTGAAGCAAAGCAGTTTGAAAATATGGAGATAGATGTTAGAAAGTTTTTGGAAAAATATGGTGGTAAATGTATGCTGAGTGATGTTAAGTTATTACTTGGTGAAAAACAGAGAAAAGAGGCGATAAACTTGAAATATTCTGGAAATATCAGCTAAAATATATTTAATAAAGTCTTCTTATAAAGAACTATACAATGCCTATGAAGCATTGTGTAGATATTGCAACAGTACCTACTCCCCTAAAACACTATTACTTACATAGAATCAAGCATTTTTTTGATATAATCGCGTAATTTTATAAAAGAGTATTACATATGGATATTAGAGAAGAATATTTAAAATTTTTCGAGTCAAAAAATCATGCTAGAGTAGCTTCTGGCCCATTAGTGCCTGAGGATGCAACTCTGCTTTTTAATAATGCAGGAATGGTTCCTTTTAAGTCAATTTTTACAGGTGAGATACCAACGCCTGAGAATCCAAGAGCCACTTCATGTCAGACATGTTTAAGAGCTGGTGGAAAACACAATGATCTTGAAAATGTTGGACATACTGCACGCCACCACACTTTCTTTGAGATGCTAGGAAACTTCTCTTTTGGAGACTATTTTAAAGAGCAGGCTATTGATTATTCTTGGGAGTTTATAACAGAGGTTTTAGAACTTCCTGTTGAGAAGCTCTGGGTAACTGTACACGACACGGATGATGAAGCAGAAGAGTTGTGGAAAAAGCATGTTGCACCTGAGAGAATTATGCGTTTAGGCGATGAGGATAACTTCTGGTCAATGGGCGATACTGGACCATGTGGACCATGTTCTGAGATATTTTACGATCAGGGTGAAGAGCATTTCAGTGGACCCGAGGACAAAATGGGCGGAGAGGGCGATAGATTTTTAGAAATTTGGAACCTTGTTTTCATGCAGTACGAGGTAAAAGTAGCAGGTGGTGAGAGAATTCCTCTTGCAAAACCTTCTATTGATACAGGTATGGGATTAGAGCGTGTTGTAGCCATAAAAGAGGGGAAACTCTCAAACTATGGCTCTTCACTTTTTATGCCAATCATCAATCAAGTAGAGCAGATGATAGGCAAAGAGTATGTGTATGAGAGTGGCGCTTCGTACCGCGTTATAGCAGATCATATCAGAACTTCTCTTTTTCTTTTAGCGCAAGGTACAAACTTCTCAAACGAAGGACGTGGTTATGTTCTTCGTAGAATTTTACGTCGTGCGGTACGTCATGGTTATCTTCTTGGTTTTCGTGAACCGTTTATGTACAAGCTCGTTGATGTGGTTGTGTCTATCATGGGAGGTCAGTATGACTATCTTGAGACAAAAGCGGAAGTAGTCAAAGAGCAGATAGAACTTGAAGAAGCGAGATTTTTCAAGACTATTGAACGTGGTATTGCACTTTTTGAAGAGGAACTTAAAAATACAAAAGAGATCTTTAGTGGAGAAGTAGCATTTAAGCTTTACGATACATTTGGTTTTCCGCTTGATTTAACGGAAGATATGCTCAAAAGCCACAACTTAAGCCTTGATAGCGCAAAGTTTGAAGAGTTGATGCTTCATCAACGTACATCTGCAAAAGCAGCATGGAAAGGTTCTGGAGATGAGGCTGTTGCTGGTGATTTTAAAGAGCTTTTAGAGAAGTTTGGTGAGAACACCTTTGTAGGGTATGACTTTACTTCACACTCGGGAGAAGTCTTAGCACTTCTTGATGAAAATTTTAAACATTCTGAGGTTTTAAACGCTGGTGAAAGTGGTTGGGTACTTTTAGACACAACTCCTTTTTACGCAGAGAGTGGTGGACAAACAGGTGACTGTGGAAAGCTTGAAGGTTTTGCAAAAGTACTTGATACGAAGAAGTTTTTTGGACTCTCACTTGCACAGATTGAAGTAGCAAAAACTTTAAAAGTTGGAGCTGTTGTAGATGCTCACGTGGATAGTTCACGTGGCGAAATTATCAAGCACCACTCAGCAACTCACTTACTGCATGCAGTTCTTTTTGATGTACTCGGAGATCATATCTCTCAAGCTGGTTCACTCAATGAAGCATCACGTTTGCGTTTTGACTTCTCTCATCCAAAAGCTGTAAGTGAAGCTGAGTTAGTAGAGATAGAAAACCGTGTAAATAATGAAATCATGAGAGCAATCCCTACAACGACTCAGGTAATGAGCATAGAAGACGCAAAAAACAGTGGTGCAAAAGCTCAGTTTGGTGAAAAGTATGGTGATGAAGTGAGGGTAGTCAGTTTTGCTGACGCTTCAATAGAGTTTTGTGGTGGTGTGCACGTGAACAATACGGCAAACATCGGTTCGTTTATAATCACGAAAGAGTCTGGTGTTTCAGCGGGTGTAAGACGAATCGAGGCTGTATGTGGAAATGCTGCATACAAGTACTTTACTGAGCAGAGAACTCTTTTAAAACAAGTAGAGTCAGAAGTGAAAAATCTTGACGTTATTGCAGGAATAAATAGACTCAAAAACAATATCACAGAACTCAAAGCAGAACTCAAAGAGGCACAGGACTCAGCAAAAGTTGAAATAAGTGCAAATGAGGTAAATGGAGTAAGTGTTATCGTTGAAGAGTATCCAGCAGGGGATATCAAAGATAAAATTGATGCACTTAAAAATGAAAATGAGTCTCTTTGTGCTATGCTTTTTCAAGTAAAGGGTGATAAAGTACTCATAGCATGTGGCGTTAAAGGCGCTAATGCAAAAGCTGGAGACTGGATAAAAAATATTGCTCCGATTCTTGGGGGAGGCGGAGGCGGTCGTCCAGATTTTGCACAAGCTGGTGGTAAAGATGCTTCTAAACTACCTCAAGCAAAAGAGGCATCTTTAGCTTATATTACGGAGGCACTTTCATAATGAGTGATTTTTTTGCAGAGTATAAAACTATTATCGTATTTTTTCATGTTTTAAGTGCTGTTGTGTGGGTTGGTGGAATGATAGCAATGAAATTTGCAGCTCATCCATCTTTTGTTCGCATCGAGTCTCCGGCAAAGCGACTAGAGCATATTGCATTGGCACTGAAAGGACTTTTTACTATCGTGATTCCATTTGTAATCATCTTACTTGTGACTGCAGTTATTATGATAAAAGGCTACTCTCTTTCTGAGACAGAGTTTTCAATGATGGCGCATATAAAAGAGGGAATCTGGTCTATCATGGCTATCAATCTTTTTATAATGATTTTAAGAAGAAACCGGGCTGCAAAACTTTTGGCGGAAGGTGATATGTTAGGAGCTAAATTTTCTTTGGAGCTTATAGGAAAGTATATGGTTCCGCTCAACATTATTTTGGGAATCATTGCAATATTTTTAGGCTCATCACTCTCAAGCGGACTCTAACATGATACGACTCGCTTCTTCTTCACAAACTCGGGCAATGCTTCTAGAAAATGCAGGTATCGCATTTATCCAAGAGAGTGTAGACTTTGATGAAGATGCGATAGTTGCAACAAGTCCTAAGAACTTTGTCTACCAAGCCACACTAGGCAAATATAATGCGAATGTATCCACATTTGGCTTTGAAGATATGCCACTTTTGGTTGCAGACACTGTAGTGACTAGTCAAAATCAAATTCTCAGAAAAGCAAGATGTGTTGATGACGCTCGTAATATTTTAATGACGCAAAGTGGAAATATTACGAGTATCATCACCTGCATGATATACCACTCAAAGAAGAAAAAAATCATAGACATCTCTCAAACGGACTATCTGTTTGAAGAGTTTGACCAGGATGATTTAGAGTTCTACTTAGATTCTGGAGAGTGGAGAGGCAAAGCTGGAGCGTGTATGGTCGAGGGTTTTTGTAGTTCATACATTAAAGATGTACGGGGATTTGAGAGCACGGCTATGGGACTTAGTGTAGAAGTGCTATTAAGTTTTTCAAAGGAGTGATATGCAAGTTACATTAGAACTAGACTACTATTTCTTTACTGCAATCGGAGTGTTTATTGTTTTACTCTTTTTACTTTATAAAGAGTTTATTCATCAAAAAAGATATTATAAAAAAATTATCGATAACTCTACAAATATTGTAATACTTATGAAAAAGTCACAGATTATAGAGGTAAATCACACCTTTTTTAAGTACTTTCAATCTTTCCAAAATATAGATGATTTTTCAAACAAACATAAGTGCATTTCAGAATTCTTTGAAAAAGAAGAGGGTTTTTTAGAGGTAGAAGAAGAGGGAGTAAAGTGGCTTGATTTCCTTGTAACAAACCAAGGTACAAAGCATAAACTAAAGTTTAATATTGATGGAGGGATATATTACTTCTTGGCATCAGCTTCGAGTATTGATAAAAAGCATGGAGTTTCAGCTATTATTCTCACAGATATCTCAGAACAACTTAAAGCGAAAAAAGCACTTACATTATTAACACTAAATGATACATTGACCAACATAGGCAATCGTCGTTTTTTCGACCAAAAACTCAAAGAGTACATAACTTTAAGTGAGCGTTACAATACCCCTTTTTCTCTTATGGTTTTAGATATAGATTTCTTTAAAAAAATAAATGATAGATATGGACATGATATTGGTGATAAAGTACTTATAGATTTTAGTAGTCTTATTAAAAACTCTGTAAGAGAAGGTGATATCTTTGCAAGAGTCGGTGGAGAAGAGTTCGCAATTTTGTTACCTCTTACAACGAAAGATAAGGCTTACAGTTTGGCTCAAAAACTACGAGAAACAGTTGAAGAGAGCAATGGTATAACTCCCATCACTATAAGTATAGGTTTAGTACAATACGAAAAAGGTGATGATGCTCAGTTGATTTTTAAACGTACAGATGCGGTACTATATAAAGCTAAAGAGACAGGTCGAAATAAGGTCGTTCTTGGATGATTTTCTATGAAAATGAACTGAGAGCCTTAAAAAAAGCCGGTCGTTATAGAAAACGAGAGTTAGTAGACAACTCTTTAAAAGATTTTGCCTCAAACGACTACCTTGGTCTTTCTCATCATAAAGAGCTTCATGAAAAAACTTGTAAAACACTTTCAGATTTAAATTCTCATAGCTCAAAGGCTTCAATGTTAGTTAATGGCTACCATGAAATCCACAAAAACTTTGAAGAAGCACTTTGCGAGGCTAATGGTTTTGAGGATGGTATCATCCTTGGCAGTGGGTTTAACGCAAATGTCGCTCTTATTGAGGCACTTGTTAGAAAAGAGGACACACTTTTTATGGACGAGTTGTATCATGCCTCTGGTGTTTTAGCTTCCCAAATAGGGAAGATGGATGTTGTCTTTTTTAAACATAATGACATGCAGGAGTTACATACACTTCTGCAAAAATCACAGGCAAAACGTAAGATTGTAGCAGTAGAGGGTATCTACTCAATGGATGGTGACATATGTCCAAAAGAGATTTTTGACATAGTAGATGAAGAAGATGCACTACTTATAGTAGATGAAGCCCATAGTAGTGGTGTAGTTGGTAAAAAGCTTATGGGTGTTTTTGATTACTACGATATAAAGATAAAAGCAAACTACATCAAAATGGGAACTCTTGGAAAAGCATATGGGAGTTTTGGAGCCTTCATACTTGCATCTTCCCATATAGTAGAGTATTTGATAAATCGAGCAAAACCCATTATCTATGCAACTTCCCTCTCTTTATATGATACCCTTTTAGCACATAATTCATTGGAGTATATTTTAGAAAATACAGAGCATTTAAAAGAGGAGATACACGTACGTCAGCAGATAGTGTATGAGGAACTGCAAGTTGAAATGGATGGACTTATAGCTCCTGTAGTTATCGGTGACAATAAAAAAGTCATTGAGATAAAGGATAGTTTAGCTAAATTGGGATTTGCTGTTGGCGGTATCCGTCAACCTACGGTTCCTAGAGCTATTATCAGAGTTATAGCAAGAGTTGGCGAAGATGAAGAGAGGCTACGTGAGCTTTGTAGCATTATAAGTGATTTAAAATGATAGAGATAAAAAAACTCCAAATTATACATGAGAAAGAGCCTCTAGTAGATATAAAATTTAGTATAAACTCATCACTTGCCCTTGTTGGACAGAGTGGTAGCGGAAAGAGTTTAACACTCAAAGCACTTCTTGGAATGCTACCTAGTAGCATGCATTTAGAATTGGATGTTAATGCACCGTTTGAACTTAATGTTGGAGAGACTATTGCGTTTGTTCCACAAAATCCCTTTACAGCACTCTCTCCACTCACAAAAATAAAAAAACAGTTTTTTGTTCAAGATGAGAGAGTGAGAGAGCTATTTAAAGAGCTTAGTTTGAGTCTTGATCTTTTAGAGAGATTTCCTCCAGAACTTTCAGGTGGGCAGCTTCAACGCATAGTAATTGCGATGGCACTTAGTAAAAAACCAAGCTTACTTCTCTTAGATGAACCAACGACAGCGCTTGATCCGGATACGAGAGTGCTGATAATAGAGCTCTTAAAAAAATTACAAAAGATAGAGAATTTCTCAATGCTTTTTGTAACACACGATATTGTCTCTGCAAAAAATCTTTGTGAAGAGATTTGCGTTATTCGTTATGGAAAAGTTGTTGAATCTGGTAAAATGAGCGTGGTTTTGAGTGAGCCACAAAAAGAGTATACAAAAACATTAATAGAGGCAAATTTTGCAAATAGGGAATTTAGAATATGAAAAAGATTATAAAGAAAATATTTTTAACACTTTTACTTTTGGGGTTCCTCTCCCCTTTTGCACTCTTTGCATACTACTACTTGAAAGTTGACTATGATGTCTCAGCTCTTGTAGACTATAAACCATCTGTGACAAGTAGAATTTACGATAAAGACGGAAAAAAGATTGCGAATATCTTCTATAAAAAGCACAGATACTACGCTAGATTTGATGAAATACCTCCACGTATCATTGAAGCTTTAGTAGCCATTGAAGATACTACTTTTTTTGAACACCCTGGGATAAATATAGATGCGATATTTCGTGCAGCAATTAAAGTACTTCGCGCTGGTAAAGCAGTCGAGGGAGCGAGTACAATTACACAGCAGCTTGTAAAAAATGTACTCCTAACACGAGAGAAAAAACTTTCCCGTAAGATTAAAGAAGCAATTTATGCCATTAAAATAGAACACTTACTTACAAAAGAGGAGATACTTGAAAGATATCTCAATGAGATTTATTATGGACATGGGTACTATGGGATTAAAACAGCGGCTGATGGTTATTTCCATAAAAAACTTTCCGAGCTGACTCTTAAGGAGATGGCGATTTTAGTTGGTCTTCCAAAAGCACCTAGTACTTATGCCCCTACAAAAAACTATGAAATTTCTATGGGAAGAGCTAATAGAGTTATTGAAAGGATGCATGTTTTAGGTTGGATTGATGAAAAAGCTTATGAAACTGCTTTAGCAGAATCCCCTGAGGTCTTTAATGATACATTGACGCAAAACAAAGCACCTTTTATAGTTGATGAAGTGGCGAGAGAATTCCGTGATTTAGGTATAGAGGACTTTAAAACGGGTGGATATGAGGTATATACTACGATCGATCTTAGATTACAAAAAGCTGGGAGAGAGTCACTGAAGCATGCCTATGATTTATCTCTAGAAAGGCTCGAAAAGTACAAAGCATATGAGGCAGAGAGGTTCGCAAAAAGACCTCCTGCAGAAGATGATGAGACTCTAAGAGCAGCAGATGTCAACACATCAAAGCTTAATGGGGCTCTTGTCTCTTTGGAGTCTGCTACGGGGAATATTTTAGCGCTTGTTGGGAGTGTAGACTATAGTGTAAGTTCATATAATCGCGCAACACAAGGAAGACGTCAACCTGGTTCGGCATTTAAACCTTTTATCTATCAGGTGGCAATTGACTTAGGGTTTTCGGGAGCAACAAACCTTGTAGATATCGCGAAGACTTACGAGTACGAAAAAGATGGTGAAGAGATGAAATGGAGACCGAGAAACTATGAGAAAAACTATAAGGGGCTCATTACACTTCGAGAGGCTCTTATCCACTCGAGAAACCTTGCAACCATCAACCTTGTAAACGATATAGGGCTTGGGCAACTTATAAGAGAACTCAAAAAGTTTAATATTAAAAACATACCAAACGACCTTTCTATCTCACTTGGAACAATGTCTATGTCTCCGCTTGAACTAGCGAAGTTTTATACTTCGTTTGCGAACAAAGGCGTGCAAGTTCAGCCAAATCTAATATCTAGTATAGAACAAGGAAATAGTCTCATTTATGAAAAAGAAGAGCGTACAAAAAGAACTAGTGAGCCCACACAAGCCTTTATCTTAACAAGTATACTCAGAGATGTAGTCTCAAGAGGAACGGGAAGACGAGCAAATGTAAGAGGTATTGAAGTGGCAGGAAAAACAGGGACTACAAATAAAAATATCGATGGCTGGTTCGCAGGGTTTTCACCTACTATAGAGACTGTCGTATGGTTTGGAAATGACGACAATACACCTATGTATAAAAGAGAGACGGGTGGACGTATTGCAGGACCTGCATTCTCTATGTTTTATAAAAATATTTTAGATTTTTATCCACAAATACAGAGAAAGTTTGAAGTACCAGAAGGAATAATTGAAGTTGATGTGGATGGCAGAAAAGAGTACTTTAGTGATATTTCAAAGCCACCTCGTAGTGAAATAGCCGAAGACCCTCAAGAAGAGCTTCTTTGGTAGAGAGTTGAAGTTTATTTAACTCTCTTTTGACTCTTTAGGTTTGATAGCCTTTATACTTATCTTACGACCACCTGCTTTTGGTGCATCATACTTACCTCTTGGTGTTCCATCATAGCGATGATTTCTCTCTCCATCTTTTCCTGAGAAGATTGCTTTTCCATTTTCATCTTTCCCGAGAAACTTGTTTGGTGCTTTTTTCTTTTTCGCCCACTTATCATCACCTGCTTTAAAATTTTTTTTTGCTTTGAACTCTTTTTTTGGTGCATCCTGCGTTTTTGCTTCGTAACGCTTTTTTGCCTCACCTTTAATATCTTCTTTTGACATCTTTTTTTGAGTTGGTTTTGTACTTTTTTCTTGTGTGACTACTGGGTATTCATACCCTGTAACAACCTCTTGTTTGATAGCTCGTCCAAGAAGCATCTCAATTCCATAGAGTTCATTTTGTTCACTCTTATCTAAAAGTAAAAAAGCTTTTTGTGTCGCTTTTGCAACTCTAGCCATGTAAACAATCGCTTTAATTGGAATGTCATAGCTGATGAGAAGCTCACAACTAAGCTCTTTATCTCGTACTAAGTCTTTATCCTCTAAGATTTTGATATCTTTGTTCTCAATCTGTTCTTTGAGCGCTGATGCATCACTAGAACAAACCACGACAATGTTTGCAGTCTTATTTTGTAAAATGAGTTCATTAAGTAGAGCGACTTTTTTCTCTGCTGGACATTGGTAAATACGATGGTTGTTTGGTTTGATAGTGATAGTGTCAGTTGACATTAAGAGTCCTAAAAGTTATTTTTGTAATTATATCCATAAATGCCATAAATTATGCTATTATGAAAATATAGAGATATAAAAATAAAATATAAAAAAAATACAGGATAACAATGTCATTTGAAAAACTAGGACTCAACGCACACCTATTAAAAGCGATTAAAGAACAGGGTTATGACACACCCACACCAATTCAAGAACAAGCTATACCGATAATACTTCAAAGAAAAGATATACTCGCCGGGGCACAAACTGGTACCGGAAAAACAGCAGGGTTCACTCTTCCAATGTTGGAGTTACTTTCTCGAACAAAACAATCAAAAGCTCAAAAGGGTCACCATATAAAAGCTCTTATATTAACACCTACACGTGAGCTCGCGACTCAGGTAGAAGAGAGTGTAAGACTCTATGGTAATCATCTTCCATTTAAATCTGCAGTTATCTTTGGAGGTGTAAAGATTAATCCTCAGATTGTTGCACTTCGTCGAGGTGTAGATATTGTTGTAGCGACTCCAGGACGACTCCTCGATCATATTTCGCAAAAGACTATTGATTTAAGCAAGGTTGATTTCTTGATTCTTGATGAAGCGGATAGAATGCTTGATATGGGATTTGTAAACGACATAAAAAAAGTGATAGCATGTTTGCCTCAGCAGCGTCAAACGCTTCTCTTTTCAGCAACATATTCTGATGAGATTAAAAAACTCTCTGCAAAGTTTCTAAAGTCTCCGGCACTTATTGAAGTGGCAAGGAGAAATACCTCAAGCGAGATAGTCAAACAAGCTGTATATCATGTAGATAAAGAGAGAAAACGTGAGCTTCTTACACATCTTATCAATGAAGGAAAATGGCAACAGGTTTTAGTCTTTACACGAACAAAACATGGAGCAAACCGTTTAAGTGGACAACTTGATAAAGATGGCATCACCGCTGCTGCTATTCATGGAAACAAAAGCCAAAATGCAAGAACAAAAGCTTTGGCAGACTTTAAAGAAGGGAAGGTGAGAGTCTTGGTCGCTACGGACATCGCCGCACGTGGAATAGACATAGACCAACTTCCTCACGTGGTAAACTTTGAACTTCCAAATGTAAGCGAAGATTATGTTCACAGAATAGGAAGAACAGGACGTGCAGGAAATGAAGGTGAAGCTATTTCACTTGTTTGTGTAGATGAAGATGAGTTTCTCGCAGGAATAGAAAAGCTGATTAAAAAAGACATACCAAAGGTGTGGCTCAAAGGCTTTAAACCAGACCCATCGATAAAAGCGGAGCCTATAAATATGGGTGGAAATCGCGGAGCGAGAAATAAACCACGTGGCGGAAGTAACAGAAATACAAATGGTGGTAGAAGCACAGGAGATAGTCGAAATAGAGGGAGTTCATCAAGAGGGAGAAGATAAAATGAAAAAGAATATTCTTTGTATGATTTTACTTGTAGGCAGTATACTTCAAGCGGATATGTTTGACAAAGGAAGATCAAATGTAGGTGTGTCCATTGGTGCTGGAACTTCACTTGGAGGTACATATACAATATTTGGTCTTAATGCTAATTATTTTGTAATAGATAATTTAAATGTTGGTGTTTCATATCGTGGATGGTTTGGCGCAACCCCTACACAAAATGAACTCTCTGTAGCTACAAACTACTTTGTTCCGTTAGATGCAAAATTTCGTCCTTACGGGGGTGTCTTTGTGAAAAAGACATTTGTAAGCGAGGAGAGAGACTTTGAATCCTATGGAGTTAGAGGGGGAGTGGCTGTAGTGATGAGTAAAAACTCATTCCTTAGTTTAGGATATGCTTACGAGCAGTATTCAAACTGCCCAGTAGCGTCAGAGTGTTCAAACTCTTATCCTGAAGTTATTTTTGCGCTCTCTTTTTAGTTAAAAGTTCTGTTAAGTGCGCAAAACATCGCTTTTATAGATGCAGTTGCGATATTGTTGTCCTCACCAACTCCGTATGAAGAGAAAGTCTCATTTGTCTGTATTTCAATGTAGGCAACAGCCTTCGCTTCACTAGAATCCCCACAAGAGTGTTCTGAATAAGACTTGATGGAAAATGTATTTTTATAGTCTTTCATAAGTGCATTTTTACATGCGTCTATTGGTCCATTTCCATTTCCAGTAGCAGTGATTTCTTTACCATTATACTTATAGGCAAGCGTACACGTGGATACACCATCTTTAGATGAGAGTCTCACGTGAACAAAGCTGATGTGTTCCGGCATAGTAAAATATGTATCGCTAAACGCTGCATATATTTCTTCTGGACTTAGCTCTCTACCAGCAATATCAGTTCGTAATTGAACAATTTTCCCAATCTCTGGATGCATCCCTTTTGGGAGTTGGTAACCGTAGTTTTTCTCTAAAATATAGGCTACTCCACCTTTTCCTGATTGTGAGTTAATACGAATAATACTTTCATATGTACGTCCAACGTCAGCAGGATCGATTGGTAAGTAAGGAACCTCCCAAAAATTATCTTCTTTTACTCTTTGGTGAGCCAATCCTTTGTTGATAGCATCTTGATGAGAACCAGAAAATGCAGTATAGACCAACTCTCCAACATAAGGGTGACGAGCATGTGTTTCCATCTCTGTACAGCGTTCAACTACATCTAGAACTTCTCCTATATCACTGAAGTTTAGTTTTGAGTCAACCCCTTGCGTTGTCATGTTAAGAGCAAGTGTAATCATATCTACATTTCCAGTTCTCTCGCCATTACTCAAAAGTGTTCCTTCAACTCTATCTGCTCCAGCTAAAAGAGCAAGTTCTGTCGCTGCGATAGATGTTCCTCTATCATTGTGGGTATGTGTAGAGATGATGACATTTTCTCTATTATCTAGGTGTTGTGCCATCCATTCAATCTGGTCAGCATAGACATTTGGCGTTGCCATCTCAACAGTCGCAGGAAGGTTGATGATAACTTTTCTATCTTCGCTGATACCCCAGGCAGCAGTTACCGCATTTGAAATCTTAGCGGCGAACTCTAGTTCAGTTCCTGTAAAACTTTCAGGAGAATACTCCAAGAAAATCTCACCATCATGAAGTGCTTCATACTTTTTAACAAGTGCAACACCCTCTAATGCAAGTTCGATAATCTCCTCTTGTGTTTTTCCAAAAACTATTTTTCTTTGAGCAACAGAAGTTGAGTTGTAAAGGTGTACAGTCGCTTTTTTAACGCCTTTAAGGGACTCAAAAGTCTTCTCTATTAAGTGCTCTCTCGCTTGTACTAGTACTTGAATGGTTACATCGTCTGGGATGAGGTTCTCATCAACTATATGACGTAAAAAATCAAACTCCACTTTAGAAGCAGAAGGGAATCCCACCTCTATTTCTTTGAAACCGAGTTTGAGTAAGAGTGTAAAAAGTTCAAGTTTTTTCTCCATTGACATAGGGTTGATAAGGGCTTGATTTCCATCTCTTAAATCAACACTACACCATTTTGGAGCTTTTGTAATTGTATTGTTAGGCCACTGACGATTTGGCAAATCTATTTTAGGGTAAGGTTTGTATTTCCCTTGTGGTACATGATTCATAATGAATCCTTTGACTTGAATTTTTAATAACACACTCTTACATTTGTTATTAATTTTGAAATTATATCGAATTTGTTGTTATATTTTTATGACGACACACTAAGAAAAAGGGCAATATAGTCTATACTTTGTTAAATACGAGCCTCTTCACGGCGTTGTAAATATTCCCATTTTGCATCAACACGGCTTTGCCACTCATCTATTAGATATTCATACTGTTTGCTAAAAAGATGTTTAAAACGCCCTTGTGCACCTAGATAATCACGAACAGGAATAACATTTTTTGGACGGTATGTAATATTTAGCTCAGTACCGTCTATTATTTCATAAAGTGGAAAAACTAAAGATTCAGTAGCTAAATCAGAGATAGCAATAGTGTCTTCAGGAGCAAATTTCCATTCAGTTGTACATGCGGACATGGCGTTTATAAAAACAGGACCCTCAGTTGCAAAACCTGTTTGAATTTTTGTAACCATGTCTTTCCATTTGTTTGGAGCAACCTGTGCAACATAGGGTGCTCCATGAGCTGCCATAATTGCCATTATGTCTTTTTTATTTCGCTTTTCACCATAGCTTGTGCGTCCAGCAGGAGATGTAGTCGCTGATGCTCCAATTGGAGTTGAAGAGGAGCGTTGTCCTCCAGTGTTTGCATAAACTTCGTTGTCTAAACAAACATACATCATATCGTGACCGCGTTCAAAACATCCAGAAATCCACTGAAAACCAATATCGTAAGTTGCTCCATCACCACCAAAGGCCACAAATTTTGGTGTACGTTCGGGTTGTTTAAGACGGCCTTTCTTTTTAAGAGCTTTATGCATCGCTTCAGCCCCTGCTACTGCAGAAGAGCCATTCTCAAATCCTATATGAATCCACGAAGCATCCCATGAAGTGTGTGGATAAACAGCTGTACAAACTTCAAGACATCCTGTAGATGCTGCGAGAATCAGATTATCGTCCGTCGCGTTCAAGACTTCACGCACTATAATAGAGTGAGCACATCCAGGGCAGAGAAGGTTTGAACCCTCAAAACGCTCAGTAGACGTTGAAAAATTTTTGAGATTTTTTGTTTTTACTTTTATTTGAGTCATATCTAATCCTTAAAAAAACGAAAGTTTTGGTCCACGAAGACCTATAAATTGTTGTAATGGAGTCATTAGCTTTCCATTTTGTGCATTTTTTGCGAGGTCACGATAGACAGTATGGAGATTTACTTTTGTTAAATCACGACCACCTAAACCATAAATGTAGTTATTTACCACTGTGTTTGTGCCACTGTTAAAAAGTGCTCCTGTGATTTCGTTGTAGAGCATTCCCACTGTACCATTTGGACTTGATCTATCAAGTGTAGCAATCGCCTTAGTATTTTTAAGTGCATCAGAGATTTGCTCAAGTGGAAAAGGACGAAAAACTCTTATACCAACTACACCTGCTTTAACACCTTGTTCACGAAGCTCATTTGAGACCTCAAGAGCAGTCTCTACAGATGTTCCCATACAAACAATTGCAAGTTCAGCGTCATCCATATTGTATTGTTCTACAAAGTTGTATTCACGGCCAGTTAATGTTTTGAGTTCATCATACGCTGCTTGAATTTTAGGTAAAACAGCACTCATAAGTGCATGATGTTGACGTGCCTTGTGTTCAAAGTGCCAATCTTCTTCAGTTTGAGCTCCATGAGTTACTGGACTGTCAAGATCTAGCATATCGTTCATAGGTTTGAATTCACCAACAAAATTATATGCCTGCTCATCACTAAGTGTTTTTACTCTTTGCGCTGTATGCGATGTCATAAATCCATCTTGATGCACCATTACCGGAAGGCGAATATCATGATCTTCTGCAACGCGAAACGCGACAAGATTCATATCATAAACATCTTGTGGGTTATAGCAGTCTATTTGAATCCAGCCACTGTCACGCCCCATGTACATATCTGAGTGATCACCATTTACATTGAGTGGTGCAGCAATAGCACGGTTAACGACATTAAGTAAGATTGGAAGTCGCATTCCAGATGCAGAGTAAAGAGTCTCAAGCATAAGCGCAAAACCTTGTGAACTCGTAGCAGTTGCAACACGACCACCTGCCGCTGCTGCACCGATACAGCATGACATGGCACCATGTTCTGATTCTGCCATTACATACTCGCCATCAACATAACCGTTTGCCATAAAGTTTCCATAGTTTTCAACAATTGGAGTAGATGGAGTAATAGGATATGCAGCAACTACATCGACTTGTGCTTGACGAAGTGCATGGCTTGCCGCCATATTTCCATCCCATACTTCAATATCTTTTAATTCAAATATATCTGCCATTAGTTTTCCTTTACTTTTTTATTCTCTTCTTCGGGCCAGTTAGACAATGCTTCTGCTTCATCTGTTTGTTCAGCGAACATCAACAGTGCATTAGTTGGACAAACTTCAACACAGATACCACACCCTTTACAGTGATCAAAATCTATAGCAACCATTTTCTTATCACGAGAAATTATTGACATATCAGGACAATAAATCCAACAAAACTGACAGTGTATACAACTTTCTAAATTGAGTAGAGGCTTTTCAATACGCCAATCGGCTACACTTATGCTAAATGAGTTTGATTGTGAATAAGCACGATCTTCAGGTTCTGTGTTTACTATATCTGATACTGTTCCATCAAAAGGTCTAAGTATCGTACCTATTTCAAAAGTATTCCATCCATTTTCTAGCATTTTATCTCCTTATTTAACTTCATTGTATGCACGTTCTATAGCTATCATATTGGCATCAATTATTTTTTGAGGAAGTTTATTGAGAACCTTCAACATGCTCTTTTGAAAAAACTCAATTTCATACATTTTAGAGACTTTCATAAACGCACCTAGCATAGGTGCATTGGGTATTGCTTTTCCGATGGTCTCTTGAGAAATCTTAATACAATCAACCGTGAAAACTTTTTTCCCTGCAAGTTTTGGCTGAGATTCAATCAGCTCCTCAGTACTTAAATGCGTGGTGATGATGTAAACAGTATTCTCTTTTTCATTTTCAGTAATATCTATTGAGTAGACTAATGCAGGGTCAATTACAAGTATATAATCTGGTTGCATGAACTTCTCATGATTTAAAATCACCTTGTCATCAAAACGGTTAAACGCCATCATGGCAGCTCCGCGTTTTGCAGAACCATAAAATGCAAATGCCTGCACGTCTTTTCCTGTAGATGCGACAACATCTGCTAAACCTTTAGCTCCTGTAACTGCACCTTGACCAGCACGGCTATGCCATCTAATTTCAAGCATATTCTCTCCTTGTTAAGATTTTCTTTTGGTGTATCGCTAAGTGTTGCACTAGACATCTCCTTTATTAGTTGATAGATCTTCTTGTGTAAGATTAGAGGCTCTTGTAATTGCCTTGTTTATATGGTCGACTATATTTTCATCGCCAATAAGTCTGTTTAAGGATGCTTTGAGAATATGTGAATGAACTTCTTGACGTACACCTGAAAGGATAAGAGTAGTCTGTTGTTTTGTAAGGCGTTCATACAAAATTTCAAGTGCATGAAGTCCTGCTGCGTCAATGAGAGGAACGTATCTCATTCTCAATATAAAAACTTTTGGTGGGTGTTTAAAAAGAGTTGAAATATCTACAAGTTTTCCAGCAACACCAAAAAATAGTGGACCTTGAATTTCATATACTTCAACATCTTGAGGAATCGTTTTTTGATCAATAGAGTCTGGATCTTCTTCATTTTCAAATGTACGAATCTTAGTTACTTTCATCATTGAATCGATAAAAAGGATAGATGCTAATGCTATACCAGCTTGGATGGCAAAGTTTAAATCAACAAGTATGGTCAACATAAATGTAATGATTAAAATAATACGATCACTTCGCGGTGCTTTCATAATTTCTTTAACATGTTTAACTTCAGACATATTCCATGCTACGACTATTAGTATTGCAGCTAAAGTAGCAAGAGGAATCTTAACGATTAGCGGTGCTAGAAATATCATAAATAGAAAAAGCCAGAGTGCATGCATAATACCTGCTATAGGTGTTCTGGCTCCAGCTTTAATGTTTGTAGCGGTTCTAGCTATTGCACCAGTTGCTGGAAGCCCTCCAAAAAAACTTGAAGCAATGTTTGCTGCACCTTGTCCAAATAGCTCAGCATTTGACTTGTGATGAGTCCCTGTCATACCATCTGCAACTACGGCTGAGAGAAGTGACTCAATAGCAGCAAGTGTTGCGATAGTAATAGCATCAGGCATTAATTGGCGTAACTTTTCAAAGGATATATCTGGCCATGTAGGTGCTGGAAGCATAGATGGAATAGAACCAAAACGACTCTCAATAGTTTCAATAGGAAGATTAAACATCCACACTGCAATTCCTGCAAAAACAACTACTACAATTGGTCCAGGTATTTTAGGAATATACTTTTTAAAGAGGAGGATAATTCCTACAGATACCAATGAAACAATTACAGCATATATATTCATTTCATCCAGATGTGTAATGTAAAGCATAAGTTTCTGGATAAAATCTGGAGGTATATTTTCAACTTTTAGACCAAAAAAATCTCGTACTTGAGAAAATGCAATGAGAAGTGCAATTCCCGAAGTAAACCCAATAACTACAGGATAAGGAATAAACTTGATTAATTCTCCTGCATGAAGAAAAGACATTATCATCAATATAACACCGGCCATCATAGTCGCTAATACTAGACCTTCATATCCATGTTCCATCGCAACCATTGATACTGTGACGACAAATGCAGCGGTTGGCCCTCCAATTTGGTAGCGACTACCTCCATGTGCTGAAATAATAAACCCTGCCACAATCGCAGTAAATAAGCCTCTCTCCGGTGGAAGATTTGATGCTATAGCAATTGCCATTGCAAGGGGGAGAGCAATAATTGCGACTACAAGTCCAGCGACAGCATCTGCATAAAAATCAGATCTTGAATAGCTCTTAGTTCGCCACAAAGTAATAAGTTTAGGTTCAAGTGAATTTTTAAATGGCTGGAACATAAGTGCTTTTATCCTTTTAATATATTTCAATTTCAGAAGTGTAGTGAAGATATTCTTAATATTGAATTAAGTTCAATATTAAGAATATAATTACTTTAATTGAAAATAGATTGTATTTTTGATATTATTCTTCAAAAACAAGAAAGTAATTTGAAACAAGTAATCAATGAAGAGCTGAGTCGTGTTAAGAAGGAACTTTATCTTAATGCAGCCGCAAGATATTTTGATGAAGTAGGGTATAAGAACTTTAAAATATCTGATTTAGCTAAAGAACTAGAAGCATCTGTTGGTACTATTTATAATTTATTTGGCTCAAAAGAAGAACTTTATGTTGAGTATTTAGTTTTAAAATTAGAAATATTTCTTGATAAATTAATAAAAGAAGAGGGTGGTAATCCTGTTGAAAATCTGAAAACTTATTTGAAATATAAGTATGAAGACTTTATTAAATCTAGCGAAAATACTCATGAACCACTTACAAATGACTCCTACTTCTTTCATAAGTTGGAAATTCTCAACCATAAAGTAGTTGATGACATTTATCAGTTTTTAGCACGTCAGCTTCGTATTTTAGTTCCAAGTGAGAACACAAATCATATACATTTAGCAATTCTTTTTAAAAAACTTTCAGATGGTTTTATTGTGAGTTATTTATATCATCAATGCTCTGCAGAAAATATTATTGACAAAACAATTGAAATTTTTCTTTATGGTGCAAAGGATGAAAGTATATAGATTTTAATCAAGCTTCTGATGCAATCTTCAGAGTGAAGAGTGCACCATCTTTTACATTTTCTACGCTTAGTTTACCACCAAGTTTATTTGCTATTTGTGTACTCATATAGAGACCGATTCCGGTTCCTTTTCCATCTGGTTTTGTAGTTACTTCAGGCTGAAATATATGATCTATAACATTGAGAGGAATTCCACCGGCGGTATCTCGAATGCTAAGGCAAACATCTTGCTCATCTTTTTCAAATGTAATGTAGATGTCACGACTCTTCACATCTCTTTCGTTAAAGGCATCTTTGGCATTGTTTATGATGTTGAGTACAAGGTGTTTAAACTCATTTTCGATGCCATGGATAAGAATCTCTTTGTCGCTTTGTATATGAATATTAATATTGTTTTTTATGAATTCATCGTTTACAAGAACAAGCACTGAAGAGAGAGAACGTTTAATTCCAAAGCTCTCTTTTGTCTCTTTGGGTCTAAAAAAGTTTCTAAACTCACTGAGTGTGTTGACCATATGTTCAATCTGTGTTTGTGTATCGTTTGAAAGTTCTTGGATATAGGGTTCATCAACAAGACCGTTTTTAAAATCATCTACAAGCATATCTGACATCATTGAAATTGCATTAAGAGGTTGTTTCCATTGATGTGCAACTGCATCCATCATTTCACCCATCGCAGCCATTTTGGCTTGCTGCTCAAAGCGTTTATGATTTGATTGTGCGAGTTTTACCTCTTTGTGAATCCTCTGTTCAAGCTCTTTGTTGAGAGTATCAAGCTCTTTTTGTCTTTCGTCATAGCGCTCTAAAAAAACACTTAGTAGCATATCTAAGTCCGCACGGTGTGGAGAGTGAGCACTCCTTTTTACAGCTTCAAGAAGTGCTGGTGTACTAAGGTGGGCATATTCACCCATTGGATTTTTACGGCTTTTAATTTTGATTACAGGTTCGGAAAATGGATTACTGTTCATGATGGAGTATTATAACAAGTTTTTATGATATACAGAGTTTTTTTTAAGTAGCGTGAAGTAAAATAAAGAGGGTGGGGCAAAACCCCACTTAGATTAACACTGGTATGTAGTTTTAAACTCATAAGCAGTTGGACGACCCTCATCAGGGAATACATCACGTTCAAATCTGTATGTTTGATACGCATCGATAAACTCTTGAGTAAAGACTGGTTTTAAGAAGTCATTATCACGAATAAGTGCTTCAAGTGAACCACGAAGCGTATGAGGCATTTGTGGGATTTTTTTCTCACGAATCTTATCAAGAGAAAGTTCAAATAAATCTTCATCCATAGGACCAACAGGAATATCTTTGTTTTGAATACCATCAAGACCAGCCATCATCATTACAGCAAATGCAAGGTAAGGACAAGCAGTAGAGTCTGGGAAACGCATCTCAATACGAGTAGCCATTTCACCTGCACCGTATGGAATACGACAAGCAGCAGAACGGTTTTGAGAAGAGTAAGTTAAAATACTCGGTGCTTCAAAACCTGGAAGTAAACGTTTGTAAGAGTTTGTTGTTGGGTTTGTAAACGCAGCAACTGCACGAGCATGCTTAAAGATACCAGCAGTATAGTTTAGTGCCATTTCAGAAAGGTTAGCATATTGACCTGGTGCATAGAAAAGGTTTTTACCATCTTTCCATAGTGATTGGTGAACGTGCATACCATTACCATTATCACCATAAAGTGGTTTTGGCATAAATGTAGCAGTTTTACCATTAAGGTGTGCTACCATTTTTACTACATATTTATATTTTTGAACATTATCAGCTGCACCAATGATATCAGAGAAAACGATACCTATTTCATGTTGCCCTTGAGCAACTTCGTGGTGACCAAGAACAACTTCAAGACCGACTTGCTCTAATACTTGCATCATCTCAGCACGCATATCTACGGCAGAATCTGTAGGTTGAACAGGGAAGTAACCACCTTTAGTTCCTGGTCTGTGACCTGTATTGTACATGTCTGGGTATGGATTGTTTGAGTTCCACTCACCCTCTTCTGTATCAACTTTGTAACCAGCTTCATTGATGTTATCAACAAATGTTACAGAGTCAAACATAAAAAATTCATTTTCAGGACCAAAGTAAGCAGCATCAGCGATACCTAAGTCTTCAGCATGCTTGAGTGCAGCTTTAGCGATAGAACGAGGACATCGCTCATAAGCTTGTTCTTTGTAGATGTCATAAACATCACAGAAAACGATAACAGTTGGATCAGCAGTAAATGGATCTAAAAATGCAGTCCCTATATCAACTTTAAGTAACATATCTGACTTGTTGATTGGCTGCCAAGCTTCAATAGAAGAACCGTCAAATGGTAGACCGTTCTCAAGTTGACCCGTTGTTACAGCACTCATACGGTAACTGATATGGTGCCATGCACCTTTGATGTCTGTAAATCTAAAGTCTACAAATTGAACATCATTCTCTTCACAAAATGTAAAAAACTCTTCTACACTATTAACAAATTTTCCCATTTAATTCTCCTGAAATATAATTTGATACAAGTATAGCTGATTTCAATTTATCAAAGATTAAATTGTTGATTAAAAATTAGCCAATTTTTAAGTTTGTTACATATTGTTATGTAAATAAGGATTTCTCACATTGAACAATTTTTGCTATGTTTAAGATATAATATTTTAATTATATTGGTAGATAAACGGAGTATAAATGATATATGATTTTTTCAAAGATTATGAAGAGTTACTTTCATATGAACAAGCATCACTACTAGACTATAGGTTAGATAGTATAGCAATAAAAATTAATATTTTTTTTCAAAGATTGATAATAGACAATATCAAAAAACGAGAGATTAATTTTTATCTTGCAGGTTCATGTCTAAAGGCCGATACATTTAGAGATTTAGACCTTTTTTTTCCTGTAAGTGAAGATAGAGAACTAATAAACAGTGCTATGAACCAAGACTATTTTGAGTATGAAAACAACTCTTATACTTATAGGTATAAAAATGATTTGTATCAGCTTGTGTATAGGGAGCGGTTTAACAATGCAACACTCAAAGAGCTTGTCGACGGATTTGATTTTGACTCGACAAAGATAGCGTTTGAGTGTACTTATAATACAAAAAAAAGGCTTTTTAGTATTGTGGCATGTGATATGAGAGAAGAGTTTGTTAATTATATAAATACACGTGTGAATCATCTTCACAAAGTAAGTGTTAACCCCTTTGTATCACTTCAAAGAGCTATATATTTTTTAAAACGTGGGGACGATGTTCCTTATGAGGTTTTTTTACAGGTCTGTTCAAAAATAGCAGATTTGAAACTTGAAAAAGATGAGGACCCTTCGATACATTTTAAAAATTTACAAGGTAATCCAAATAAACTAAGTAATATCAAGGATGCGATCTCTCACTATATAGACGATCAGGTCGAAGGAGAGTAATTATTTTGTGTAGCTTCTTATATTAAGCTACTTATAGCAATATGTGAAGGTTCGTTTTTCGCCACTTTTTTTTGTAAAGATAAAATTTCGTTTAGAACATTTGTGCTGTAAAAACTATTTTCGTTTGTCAAGAGAATTGATGCGCTTACGCTTAGTAAAGGGAATGTCTTTATTTCATTCTCTCTATTCTTAGCAAGGATGTAACCTCTCTCTTGATCTTCTTTAGAGTAAAAGTCTGTCACATTTTCGCAAAAATCACTTATCACATCTGAGATATAAGATACACATTCATGCGAGCTTTTGTGTACTTTATTTGCAATAAAAAAATCATCACCTCCGATATGTGCCTTAAAAAAAACGGCAGGGAGAGTCGTTCTTAAAATATCTGCAAAAAGCTGGATGACCCTATCTCCATTTCTAAATCCATAAATATCATTGTAGGCTTTAAAATTGTCTAAATCAAAATAACATAACATATACGCACTACTTTGTATTGAAACATCAGCGATATAGGTCTCTATAATCCTATTTCCAGGTAGTTTAGTAAGAGGATTCTGATCCCTGGCAATGATGAGGTTTTCTTCGTTTATGATACTTATAATAGCCCGAGCCGATAAGAAACCAAGGTAGAGAGAGTTATTTGTCACTATAATACCTGCAGATTGAGGATTGTTCGTATAGAGCTCAATAATTCTGGTAAGATCACTATGAATATCAATTTGAGGAGCTTTAATAGTAAAGTTTTTCAATTTCGACTTTCCAGAGGTCTTATTTTGTAAAATAGAAATCCCATAAGGAGAGTAAAGGTATTCTTTTATATGTTTTTCATATAGGATTCCTAAGGGCTCGTCTTTTGAGTTTAGGACGGGAACCACTTCAGTACCATTATGTTTTCTAAAGTAAGTTATGACACTGTTCATATGCGCATTTTTGTAAATAGGTTCTATCTTTTCAAGATGCTGATCGATTTTAGCAGCATTTGTTTGCTTACGTTTCGATGATTTAAGTACTTCAATTATATTTTGGTACTCTTGATGTATTTCACTGGTCTTAACTGTCGGTCTTTGTACAAGAAAGCCTTGTACCAAGTGACACCCAATATCTTTACACATTAGGAGTTCGGCTTTTGTTTCAACCCCCTCGGCAATGACTTGTATGCCGAGTTGAATTGCTAAATTTGTGATGCTTCTAAGCATGAGTTGCTTTTTAATGTCTTTTTCAATGTCTTGAAGAAAAAATCTGTCAATTTTTATAATGTTTGGTGTGGAGTCATAAAGGAGTTTGTAACCAGAATAGCCTATACCAAAGTCGTCTATGGCAATACAAAAGTTTTCGTTTTGATAGTGCTGTAAAATCTCGTCAATTTTTGAATTTGAGTCTATTTCATGTCTTTCAGATATTTCAAAACAGATATTTTCTTTTTTAATCCCTAACCTTTTAAGGATGGCTTTTGTATTACCGCTTGAAAAGTCTGGCATCAGAAAAAGTCTATTGTCTAAATTGTAGAAGAGTTTTATATTTTTATATTCAGATATAAGAGTGAATTTTTTGAGCGTTTTTTCTCTAAGTGCCAAATCAAAAGAGTAAAGTATATTCTCTTTATACACTTCGTCAAAGAGTGCAAAAATTGAATCAAATCCGGCCTCTTTAAAATTGCGTAAGAGCGCTTCAACGGCATATGTTTTACCGGTATGTATGTTTAAAATCGGCTGAAATGCGATATCGAGGACTTCTAATGTCTTTTGCCATTTATAAGGTAATGCACTTATCATGATTGAAAGTACCTTGCTTTTTGTTTCTCTTTTATCTTATCGATATCTAAAATAATAAAGCTGTCCACACAGTCGGAAAAATCTTCATCGATATTATATGCACAAAACTTTATGCCATCTTCTTCACAGAGTTCTGCATATTGTTTATACATAGTTGGAACACTGAGCTCTAAGAAACCCAGTGCTTTTTTAAGTCTCTTAAAGTCCGCTTTATAATCGTTTAGCTGAAGCTCTTTTTGAAAGACTTTCATATAGGCATCGTTGAAATCAAAATGGTAAGGAATGTGTGCTTCAACTATCTTTTTTTGTGTACCAAAATAGCTATCGTAAAAGTATAAAATCATATCTTTGGCAACTTTGGGATAGTTGTGTGAGATGCTTACTGGTCCATAGAGGTATTTTATCTGCGGATTTTTTTTAAGGTATGCACCTATCCCTTGCCAGAGATAGTCAAGTGCACGGCTTCCCCAGTATTTTGGCTGTACAAAACTACGACCTAGTTCTATAGAGTTTTCTAAATAGGAATCAAATTTTTTTGTATAGGCAAAGAGGGAGTGTGTATAGAGAGCCCCAGGTGAGTGTTTTTTAATTATTTCAGCACTGACACCAATTCTATAAGCTCCTACAATCTCTAAGTCTTCATTATCCCAAAGGACTATATGTTTGTAGTACCTGTCATACTTATCTATGTCACGTCTTTTATTAACCCCTTCTCCTACTTGACGAAATGAGATTTCTCTTAAACGACCAATCTCATTGAGTACACTCGAGTTATCGCTTGACCACTCATAAAGATAGATGATTTTTCCATCTTTTGTTTTTCCAAGGAGTTCAGCATTTTTGAGCTCCTTTTTTATATCTCTTCTATCCTCTGCGAGTGCTATAGCACTCTGTGTTTTAAAATAGCTTTTACCACTTTTGAGTCCATAAAGATGCTTTTTGTATAGGGAAACGACTTCTTCTTTTTTCAAAGATGTAGGGAGGATGTTCTCAGTCGGAATCAGCTCTCCTATGATGAGGTCTATCTCTCTATTTTTTTGTTTAAACATCTCATGCGAGAGTAATAGCGTAGAGAGTTTTTTGTTCAGAGTTGATACTGAGTAGAAAGTTTTTGAGTTTTTCCCACCTATACATACAGGAAGAATAGGGGAAGATGTTCTTGAAGCAAAGTTTAAAAAGCTTTTATGCCAAACACCATCGCGCACACCTTTAGGGGTAGCACGACTTACTTCACCCGCTGGAAAGATGATGAGTGCTTGCTCTGCATTGAGCGTTTCATAAATTTTAGAGATGGACTCTTTTGATTGACGGTTTTTAAAATTGTTTATGTTGAGTATGATAGGTTGTAGTGGCTTGATACTTGTTAAAAAGTCATTAGCAACTATCTTGACATCCTTTCTTATTGTACTGATTACTTTGATAAGAACCAAGGCATCAAGACCTCCAAGAGGGTGGTTTGCTATGATGACAACACGTCCAGTAGCAGGTATGTTTTGTATCTCTTTGTTACCTAAAGAGTAGGAAAAATTGAGTTCTTCAAGAGCATTTTCTATAAACTCGAAGCTACCTAAGTGAGCATTCTCTTGTAAAAAAATGTTTATCTGTTCTTGGTGGACTATAGAGTCGGCAAATTTATCAATTGCTTGTTTAATTACTTTATTGTTTTTGAGTTTAGGATATTTTTCATTAATCATCTTCTGGACATTAATCATTAAGAGACTCTCTGAAGGTTAACATACCAATCATCATTAAAGTAATGTCTTCCATTTGATAGTTTTATGCTTAAGTTGTCTTCAGACACATTAAGGGACTTAACACACTCCTGGGGAATCTCAAATTCTTCTAAAACATACTCTTCTAATAAGTTTGTATCAAGAAGGTAGTCATATTCAACTCCCAGGTTTTCAGTATTGATTGTAAATTCTCGACTTTTTGTATTTTTCATAGTCTTTTTCCTCATTGAGTTTGAAAATTTTAATATGTAAAGATTACATAGCTATTACGAAAGAGTCACTTTAGCGTCATACTTTGATATGAATATGTAATGTAAATGTAACCTTCAAGGAGTAGAATTTTTTTAAAACATAAGGAGTATGAATGGCATATTTTGAAAATGCAAAAGTCGGTGATAAAGTCTATGGACTTATCTTTGGAAAAGGAAAGATTATTGAATGTTATGAAGATTCACACTATACAATAATGGTGAAGTTTAGTAATGGCGAGGAAGCTCCCTATACTGAAGATGGTGTACCGGGTTGGGGTAACTTTACGAAACAGACTTGTTATTACAGAAAAGACATAGATTTAACAAAGATTGATTTCTCCCCTTCAGAAAAAGTGCTGAGTCATAAAAAAATCATAAAACTTCGTGAAAAAGGGAAACTAGAAGTAAGACTCCCATCAGGTGCATGGTCAAATGTTAATAAGTGTCCGGATTCTTACATAGAAGAGATTTGTGAAAACGAGAATTACCATCTCTTTAGAAAGAGATTGAAAAAGTAGAGCCTACGTTTTCTTTACTTAGAATGTTAAGTTTGAATTTGTGAAGATTTATAATGTTGTTGACTATAAAAAGTCCGAGTCCAAGAGAGTTATTCCAGCTGTTTGAATGAACTCTATAAAATTTGTTTGTAATATTTTCTAGCTCTTTCGCATTTATTCCAATCCCTGTATCAATCACTTTGAGTTCTTTTTGAGTAAACTCTATAATGACTTCATCTTCAGAGTACTTAAAAGCATTTTCTATTAAGTTTGAGATGACGACTCCAAAGAGAGCGTTGTCAGCCTTAATAGTCACCTCCTTGTCACCCTTTATAATGGCCTCACGTTGAGGGTGGTTTATTTTTATATTTTCGATTGTGTCTTGCAATAACTCGTAAAGGTTAATAGTAGTAAAGTTCATAGACTGTTGCCCACTGTCAAGTTTTATGGAAAGACGGAGTGTATCTATGAGTTCACTGAGTTTCACACCATTTTTGAAGATTTTTTCTAAAAATTTATTGCGAATATTTGGATTTATATCCACATCGTCAAGTAGTGTTTGAGAATAGCCGTTTATAACTGCTATGGGATTTTTAAACTCATGAGATATAGCAGAGATTATGTCGTCTTTTTGTTGGTTGGATGCCTCAAGTTTTGAAGTGTATTTTGACTTTTGCTTCTCTTTTTTTATCAAAATTTGGGACACTTTTGTGAGTAGGGTGGTAATGATATTAAATTCTTTTGAGAAGTTTGAACTGATATATGTAGGTTTTCGCTTTTTTGTGAGTTCTTTTAAAAAGAGAACGATTTTTTGCATCTCGTTTTGAATTTGTATATTTATTTTATACGTGACTATAAAAACAGCGATAAAAAAGATGACTAAGACCCCAAGTACCTTTAGGGCTAAAGAAAATATTTGATTGTTGATACTCTTAAGTTGTGCAGACAGACGAACATAAAATGTTTTTCCATCGACTGTATACTTTTTTACTACATAAAGGAGGTCTTGTTTTATTGTTTGTGAATAACGTATTTTATACCCAAACTCTTTTTTATTCGCTTGTACAATCTCATCGCGATATTTATGGTTATCCATCGTTGATTTGTCTCTGTTAGATTCAGCAAGAACCTTACCATCAAAATCGATAATTGTAAGTCTTAAATGTAGTGTGTCATGTACGCTTTGTGCAAATTCATCGAGTTTGTGAGGATGACGTATCTTTAATGCAATCAGTTCCACAGAGTGGCTTAGGGACTCTTTTGTTTGTGCTAAATAGAACTCTTTCATCCAGTAGTAAACTATACCGCCAATGATAAGAAAAAGGACTAAGAAAAGTAAGAAAAATTTTCTTAGTATGATTTGTTGAAAGTTGAGCAAAGTACAATACCCCTATGAAGTCTCTTTCTAGTAAGGATTATAACAAAATAATCCTTCTCCTTTAACTACTAACTACGAAAGTTTCCACCAACTTTAGCATAGACAAGTAAGTTTGCTATAGCTATCGCACGAGAAGCTATTTTACCACTTTTTCTCAGGGCTCTGAGCATTTTATGGAACTTTTCAAAATTATTGGAACCTTCTGCCTGGATAGAGAGGTTACGCTCTACCATCTCGTACAAGTCATCAGTTTTGCTCTCTTCAATGAGGACATCATTATATATCTCTTGAATCTCATCTTCATCTTCACAGTTTATCATGCTAATAGCGAGAGCAATAGCTTCCACAGTGGAGTTTTGCATAGGTACAGCATACTCGTTGATAGTTGCAACATCTACATCTTTACATACATCAGTAAAGCCGCGGATAAAACTTCTTGTACTTGAACAAGCACGTGAGAGTTCATTTGTGATTTTGAGATAAGCAATTACCTGTCTTAAGTCTCTCGCTTCTGGTGTATAGAGTGCTAAAACCTTGATAATTGCATTGTCAATCTCATCACTTTTGGCACTGATGTTTTTTATGTAGCCTCTTGCTTGAACAAATTTCTCTGTCTCACAATCTGTTAGAGCAGAACATATCAGTGTGTTTGCCTTATGTAAGCCCTCTGCTATCTCAATTACTTTCTCTTTTATTGTGATAAGTTCTGTTTTGAAATTAGATATCATTTTCTGTTTTCCTTTGTATTTTTACTCTTAACCAAAACGGCCAGTGATATAGTCTTCAGTCTGTTTCTCTGTAGGGTTCAAGAAGATATCTTCTGTTTTACCATACTCTATAAGATCACCAAGGTACATAAATGCTGTATAGTCACTTATACGAGAAGCTTGTTGCATGTTGTGTGTAACGATAGCGATGCTTACATCTTTTTTAAGTTCCACTAAAAGCTCTTCAATAGCACCTGTAGAGATGGGGTCAAGTGCAGATGTTGGTTCATCAAAGAGGATTACTTCAGGTTTAACAGCAACGGCACGAGCTATACATAAACGCTGTTGCTGTCCACCTGAAAGTCCCATAGCAGATTTCCCAAGTCTATCATGAACTTCTTTCCAAAGAGCTCCATCTTTAAGTGCTTGTTCTACTCTATCTGCTAGTTCTGTTTTATTTTTCATTCCAGCTATTTTAAGACCATATGCTACATTGTCAAAGATACTCATTGGAAAAGGTGTCGGCTTTTGAAAAATCATTCCTACCTGTTGGCGTAGTTTTATAAGCTCATTCTCTTTTTGGATCTCTAAGATGTTGTTTTTCTCGCCTGTTTCTAAGTTACGAAGTTCAATCTTTCCGTCATACTTATTTCCAGGGTAAACATCGTGAATACGATTCATACTTCGTAGAAGTGTTGACTTACCGCAACCACTTGGACCTATAAGAGCCGTTATCTTGTTTTGCTCAATAGGAAGAGTGATATTTCTTAAAGATGGGTGTTCTACTCCCGGGTATGTAAAAGAGAATTTTTTTATGTTCATGATTGGCATTGTTAGAGTTCCTTGTTAATCTTTATGTCTTGTTATAAATCTACCAGTTAGGTTTATCAGTAGAACTAAAACCGTTAGTATAAATGAAGCTGCCCAGGCCAAATCACGACTTGACTCCTCAGGCTCGTTCGCTAAGTCGTAGATACTTACTGTAAGAGAGGGAAAACTTTCAGTCAGGTTTAGAGTGAAGTAGTTTGAAGTCTCTGATGTGAAAAGCAGAGGTGCTGTTTCTCCAATGATACGTGCAAATGCAAGTAAAATACCCGTCATTATTCCGACTTTCGCGGCTTTGATGACGATGTCTAAAATGACCCTATACTTTGAAGCACCAAGAGCAATTCCCGCCTCACGTAGCTCACGTGGAACAAGTGAGAGCATATTGTCTGTAGTGTTGATAACAACGGGAATCATCATGATAGCAAGAGCGATGGCACCTGCAAATCCACTTGTTCCACCGGTAGGTACTACAATAACAGCATATACAAACGCACCGATAACGATGGACGGAGCGGACATCATAATATCGCTTAAGTCACGAATGAGTGAGGCATATTTTCCTTTCCCGTACTCTTGGAGATAAATACCCGCTGCCATACCGAGTGGTATACCGATTATCGCCGCAAGACCCGCGAGTATAAACTGTCCAATGATGAGGTTACGAAGTCCACCATCTATGAGGTCATTCAAAAAGAGATTAAAGTGAAATGAACTCAGTCCCTTAATGAAAAGTGTCACGAGTATCCAGCCTAAAAAAGCGAGACCAATGAGTGCTGAGAGTACTGAAAGAGCTAAAAAGATTTTATTTACTAAGAGTCGCATCTAGTGTGCCTTTTTTAAGAAGTAAAATTTTGCGATGGAGATAACTCCAAAGCTGATGACAAAGAGTATGAGTGCAAGATAAAAAAGAGCACTCTCTCCAAGTCCACTCGCTTCACCAAAGTTGTTAGCCATTGCCACTGGAATAGAGATAGTTGGATCGTTTATGGCTGCAGGAAGTGAAAAAATAGAACCTATCAAAAATGCAACTGCCATAGTCTCACCAAGCGCACGGCCAAGTGCTAAGATAATAGAACCAATGATACCTGTTCTTGAGTATGGAAAGATGATGTCTTTAATGACTTCAAATTTCGTAGCACCAAGAGCGTATGCAGACTCTTTTAAAACACCTGGGGTTGTATTCATACTATCTCTTGTAATTGCTGCCATAAATGGAAGTATCATAACCCCAAGAACAAGACCAGCTGTAAGAAGTGAAACTTGGTACCCACCTACTATATCTGCCACTATTGGTGCAAAGTAATACAGTCCCCACATACCAAAAATGATAGAAGGAATTGCCGCAAGTAACTCGATGGCGATACCAACAACATGTGAAATGTTTTTAGGTGCGATTTCTGAGAGAAACACTGCAATTCCCATAGCAATAGGCAGTGCGAAAACAAGTGCGATGAGTGTACTCAGTAGTGTTCCAACAATTGGAATGAGTCCACCATAGATTGTTTTTGTAAGAGCACTATCTTCATCTTCAAAAAGCACTACATCCTCATCTAGAATCATCTCGTCTTCGTCTAAGATTACATCATCTTCATCAATGATTTCATCACTTAACTCAAATTGAGGTGTAGTAGTTTGATCATCTGAGAGACTCACTTCTTTGTTCCAAGCAGGGTCTATGATGAAGTTGAAACCAAACTCGTCTATAGCAGGTTTAGCTGCAGAAAAAAGAGTAATAAATATCCCAATGAGAATGACAAAAACTAAAGTAGCACTGCTAAGAGAGAGTTTTTGAAAGATTTTTTCCATATAGTTTATACCTTTGTGATTTAGAGTGTGATTATAGAAAGATTTGGTTACGTAAAGATTACAGTTTATAAGCGTATGTCATGCAGGTGGGCATGACATACAAGGAGAAATGAAATTTAATGAAGGAGAGTAAAGTGAGCTTATTGAATGCCTTTGGCACTCCAGTAAGCTCTGATTTTTGTTGTTAAACTGTCTGGTAAAGGAACAAATCCTAAGCTCTTAGCAATCTCTTGTCCATCAGTGTAGCACCAGTCATAGAACTTTGTTATGTTTTTGTTCATCTGGGGTTTTTCTGATGGAAGAAGAATAAAAGTTGCTGCTACCATAGGGTAAGAGTTAGCTCCTTTAGGATCTGCAATGATAGAGTAAAAATCTTTTTTAGGATCAAGTGTAGCTTTTGCAGCTGCTATTTGAAAAGACTTCAGTGTAGGAACAATATAGTTACCCTCACGGTTCTCAACTGAAGCCATCGCTATTTTATTGTTTGCCGCATCTGCATAGTCTATATAGCCTACAGAGTACTCTGTTTGTTTGAGAAGTGCTGCAACACCAGAGTTTGTTTTCCCACCTATATGATGGTCCCCTGGCCAGTTAAGTGACTTTTTCGCACCATATGTTTTTCTCCACTCTTTAGAGACTTTACTAAGATAGTATGTAAAGTTATATGTAGTTCCTGAACCATCTGCACGGTGTACAAAAGTAAGCTTCTCATGTGGTAGTTTGACACCTGCATTCTCTTTTGCGATTAACTCGTTGTCCCAGTATGCAATTTTTCCCGCAGCTATTGCAACGATAGCAGTTCTACTGAGTTTAAGCGTTTTCACTCCCGGAAGGTTGTAACCCATTGTTATAGCCCCAACAACACCTGGAAACTGATAAAGACCATTATGTTTTAAAACTTTAGGCGAGAGTGGTTTGTCTGTTCCTGCAAAATCAACTGCACGTGCTTGCGCATCTTTTATACCTTTTGATGAACCTTTTTTGATGTAGTCTATCTTTATGCCTGTCTCTTTATTGTAAGCTTTGATCCATTTTTGATACACACTATATGGAAAAGAAGCTCCACTTCCTTTGAGTATGTCGCTTGCACTCAAACCTGTTAATAATACTGAAGTAGCCAATGCAACTTTTAATGCTTTTGTCATAATATAAACCCTTTTTCGTTTTTGATATAGGAAGTATATGAGAGTTTGGTTACGATTGGATTACAAAAAATAGATCAAATTTTGTAACCTTTACGTAATCAAGTGTAACTACAATGTCACCAACAATTAAAAATAGGAATTTTACATGAATAAAATCGTACTTTCAGCAATCACAGCGATGACACTAGGGAGTGTTGGAGCAAATGCAATAGAGTTATACCAAGATGCAAACGGACAAGTATTTACTTCACCAGCAGAGGGTCGTACAGCTCTTGGAAACTATGTAAACTCAGAGACTCAAAGTCAAGAGAAGAAGTCAAATGGGATTAGTATCATTAAAAAAGATTCACCTGAGTTTCCTTTAGGAAAAGAGACACACATCAACATGAAGTTTGTTCCAGAGGATGCTCCAGATATGTGGTTTAAAGCGGGTGTGCGTATCCAAGGTACTATGGAGAGTAAAAATACTGATTATAATGATGTTACAAAAACAGATACAACAATAAGTGATGCATATTTGAGACGTGTACGTTTAGAAGTTGCAGCTGGTTTTGGTGAGCACTCTTCATTTGTGATGGATATTCGTAATGATAAGTCTAACTATGGTTTAGAAAACGAAGAGGGGAACTTTAATGTTGGGGATGCGTATGTAAAAATCAAAAAACCATTCAACACATCACTTGTAAACTTTAAACTTTACCGTGCAAAGATTGATGTTTCACGTACTGAGACAGTAAAATCAGCGCGTGTTATCGCTTACGATAGACCATATGTTGCAGATGCAGCTGCACAGTATATCTCATTTAACCGTCGTGGTGCCAATGTTCAAATGTATGGTGACTGGAATAAGAAAATCCATTATCAAATCGCGGCAGGTGCAGCAGCAAACCCTAGTAAAGTAAAAGATGCTACTGGTGCTAGTGGAAGTGCTATAGAGTTAACAGATCAGAGCTTTTTCTTTGGTGGGAAAGTGAAACTTTCACCATTTGATGGCTGGGAGGAAAAGATAGTAACTGAGACGTATATGGGTCAAGGTAAGCACTTTACAGTTGGTGCATCTTACTGGGCCATTCCAACTATGGAAGGAAAAGTTACTGGAACAAATGCTCCACTTAATGTAAACAGATCACTTGTAAATGCTGAGATATCTGGACACTATAAAGGGTTCATGGCTCAAGCTGAGTATTTCAAATTTGATGATGTTATCGAAGACAATGCTGCTGCAACTTTAAATCTAGGGACATCTTCGGGTTGGTATGCAACAAGTGAATATGTTTTTACTGACTTTCACTACATAGCTCCATTTGTTAGATATGAGTCTTGGGATAAGTTTGAAGGTAAAGACGGATATGACTCAACTTCTATGATAGCAGGTCTCAACTGGTACCTGAGAGGAAATACTACGAAAGTGGGTATGTACTATCAAAAAGACGAACTTGGACTTAATACTGGTAACAAAGATGTCAACATCTTCCGTGTTACTTCACAGTGGTTCTTCTAATTTAAATTTACTCGAAGAAGCCTTTGGCTTCTTTGTCTTCTTTTCAAATCTACAAAGAAATAACTTAGGCTACTAAGTAACCAACACCTCGTATTGTTTTAATATACTCTTTCTCTTTTAAAGGGTCAATCTTCTCTTTTAATCTTTTTATGGCTACATTGACAGTCTTTGGGTGAATATTTTCTGAGTCCTTCCAAACAGCTTTGAGTAAGTAGTCTCTATCCAATACTTTTCCCTTGTTTGCTACAAGAGTTTGTAAAAGAGATGTTTCAAGGTTTGTAAGTGAGATTTCATTTTTATTAATGATAACTCGATGCATGTTAAGATCGAGTTTCATATCTTTATACTCCATATCATCTATAATTTCTTTAGATTCGTTGTTTGAACGTTTAAGTACAACTTTGACACGTAGGATAAGTTCTTCGATGTCAAAAGGCTTTGTTATATAATCATCAGCACCTTTAATGAGCCCCTCTTTTATATCTTCTTGGGAGTCTTTTGCAGAGAGCATGATAACGGGAGTATTGATATTTTTACTGCGAAGCATCTCGACATAGTAACTGCCTTCAATATCTGGAAGGTTTCTATCCATGATGATGAGATCAATATCTTCTTGTGAAAGTACATTTCTAACATGTTTTGTACTCAAGAATCCAAGTACATCATACCCCTCCGCAGAGAGGTTATACTCAAGAAGTTCTAGTATGTCGTTATCATCGTCAACGATGAGTATTTGCTGTTTCAATATGAGTCCTTTATATGCACATATTATAGATTGGTTTGGTTACTTCGTGGTTACAAAAAATCTTAGAACTTATATGCAACCGATACACTATAAAATTGTCCAACTTTAAATTTGTTGGTAATGTTGTCCTTACTTCCTTGGTACCAGATAGTCTCTTCATCAAGTAGGTTTTTAAGTTTTAATGTTGCACTCAGACCATTATCAAATCTTTCAATCCAGATAAAGTCAAGTATCTGTGGTGGAACTTCATAGTAGTCTGGGTAACTATCAGTCGCATCAATCATACCGACTTTACGAATACGTTCTCCCATTTTATTATACGCTAAAGTGATATTTCTACCTTTTTTTTCATAACTCAGCGCAAGGTTAACAACTATAGGAGATAAACCTTGTAGCTCTCTATGGTTTGATGTAAATTCAGTCTCTTGCTCTTGAGTTAAAGTTACATCAGATTTTGTATAAGAGAAGTTTCCTGACATATAGAAGTCATGTAAAGAGTTGTGGATGAGATCAAAACTTCTTCTCCCGTCTAGTTCAACTCCATATAGTGTGGCATTCTCCATATTTGCATATGAATACAGAGGAAGAGCATTCCTTGTATCAACAGTATCTTCAATTGGGTTTTCTAAACTTTTGTAAAAAATTCCAATGTTAATATTTTCTGTATCAGAGAAGTAGTGTGAATATTTTAAATCATAGTTAGATATGTCAGTGTTTACAAGGTCTGGATTTCCTCTTACGGTCGCTATCTCATATGGATGAAAGTATTCAGTACTAGCAAATTCTCTTAAGTCTGGAACTATATAAGTTTGTGCATATGCAAAGTTAATTTGATTTGACTTATCTAAGACATATTTTAAACTAAAACTAGGAAGAATGTTTTCAAACTCTAATGTTTCAGGTACTTTCTCTATAGGATTAAATATATTGTTGTTATTTGTATATTGATATACTGTTTGATTAAAGTGTACACTTCTTGCACCAACTAATATTTCAATACTATTTGTGGGTTTTAAAAATAGATTGACATATTCTGCCGATTCTTCTACTTCTGCATCATACCAGTATGCCGGTTGAAACGATATAGAGAGATTAAATGTCCCATCATAATTCTGGCGAATGTATTTGTCATAAATTGTATCAATATCATCAGTTAATTTTCCAGATGAAGATGATTGGTTCATTAAAAACTTGTTGTATCGTGACTCTCTTGTCTTTTCGTTCGCGTTTAAACCAATTTCAATGTACTCTTCATCATTAAAAATATTGAGCATCGTCTTATTCTTAAGATACCATGCATTCATATTGTCTTTTGATGTTAAGTTTAAAAAGTTTGTAGGTTGAAATCTATCCAAATAAGGATCACCAAATGGTTGAAGATCAAATGTAGTATCACGTATATATGTGTAGCGAACATTGTTTGGTTGATCTAAATCTGCTAGAGCATACTCTCCTCCAAAAGAGAAGAGGTTATCTATATCAACGACCGCATATTTGAGGTCTCCATTGAGTTGATCAACATCTAGGGTTCTCTCTTCCCAGTTTAAATCATAAACAATTCTCCAATCATCACTTGAACCAGAAATTCCGTCAGAAATTTTTGTAACTGATTCTGACGTTTTACTATAAAGCTTTGTATATTTGAGATTAAACACATCAGCGTAGTTATAATGTGCAGTTACTATACCAGCATTTGTATAGTTGTCAACTGTCTGATAAAGGTCTCCCCACTGTCGAGGATCTTTATATAATGAATCAGTAGCTTGTTCATAATCATAGCTAAAATATTCTTCTTCACGGTATGTATGTGTTTGCCCGTAAGCATAATTAGCAAAAAGGGAGAGATGATGTTTATCTGCTATTTCAAAATTATATGCACCTTCAAGTGTTACTTTTCCTCCATAAGGGAGAGCTTCTTTTGTTGTTGTAAACAGTCTATTTGTAATAGCTGTTGCATAGGCTTGGTCATTAGCCGGATCAAAAGATGGAACAGGCTGGCCAATAATGATGCTTGAGTCATTTAAAATTTGTGAAGGAATCGCTCTGTAACCATCATCTGTCCCTAGATAATCAGTTTTACTACCTTCATAATTATTCACCTCTTTACCTGTATAAGAGTTTGATTTCACCTCTGTCTTTATTTTAAAGTAATTTTCTTTAGATGAGTCTTTTGTTCTTATATCCACATAACCGCCACCATAGCTAGCAGGTATATCAGCAGTCGCACTTTTTTGAACTTTCATAGAGCCGATTACGGCTGATGGAAAGATATCTAAAGGTACGGTTCTGCTCTGTGGATCTGGTGATGGAAGTGGCATAGAGTTCATCTCGACATTTGAGTAACGTCCACCAAGTCCTCTAACATACACATCTTTCCCATCAACAATAGTAACACCAGTTACACGCTTAAGTGCACCAGCTGCAGAACTATCACCTTTTTTAGAGATTTCACTAGCACCAACGATATTTGTGATGGCGCTAGACTTTTTCTCTTCTGCCATAATACTTGCTATAGAACCCTCAACTTTAGGAGCTAAGACTATAAATTCTTCAAGCTCCATACTTGCAGGTGTGAGCTTTATTTCTTGGTTAATAGTCTCATCTTTTTTTACCATGATGTTATTGAGAGTTTGAGAGCTATATTCTGAATGAACTATAGAGAGACTCAGGTCAGTATCAGCCGGTATTTCGACAAAAAAGTTTCCTTTGTCGTCAGTTTTTGCATCTATGTTTGTACCTTTTACAAAGACTCTTGCATTTGATATTGGAAGATTTTTATCAGATGTAAGTACAGTTCCATGAAAAATACCAGTATTAAGTGTGTCAGCTATAGTAGCAGTGGCTACCCCTATGGGTGTATCTATTTCAACATGTGGAGTTAAGTTATTTTCCTCAAAGGTAACGATGACTTGTGTGTCACGTGACTCTTTAATTTCTATAGTTCTTTTAACATATCCAAGGTTCTGTCCATTTTCATCTTTAGCAAAAACCTCTATCTGGTGCTTTCCTTTTTCTAAAATAAGTTCAACACTTCCATCTTCATCTGTAAAATAGCTATATTTTCCATCAAGAAGTACTTCATTTTTTTCTAGTGCTACACCGTTGTAAAATGAAAAGATAGAGGCAGAACCAGTCTCATCCGCAAGTGCAGATGAGAGTAGAACAAGTAGTAAGGTGAATGTTTTTAGTAGTTGTTTCATTTATAGACACTCCAACGGGTTGTTTGTACATTTTTCTATATTTTTACGGATGACAGTAGCCTTACTAAAGAGCTCACTATCTGAGATAAACTTTAGTTGTGTTTCCGCATTTTTGTAGTCATCTGACATATAGTAAGAGTATGCAAGTGCATATCTCAGGTTGTCATCATCGAGCATCTTGTACCTCTCAAGTGCTTTTTGCAGACCTATTATTTTTCTATATTCACCAGCATTTAAATAAATGGCGATTTTCTGTTTAAGCTTTTCTACTTTGTCAATATTTTGTGTGTTCAGGTAGAGTGCATGGAGGTTGTTTCCTGCACGACGGTTCATCTCAACTGCATCTTTTAAATACTTTTTATCATAGTATGAGCTCTCATCAAAAAGATGTGCAGAAGCAAACTTCATATTTTTTTTGAGATACATATGTCCAAGTAAAATACCTATGCTTGGTTCTTTAGGAAACTTTAGTTTTGACTCTTCTAGAAGCTTTATAGCCGAGTCCACCTCATTTGCTCCTATAAGCATCTGAGCAAGAGCTATATACTCTTGTGAGCTAACACCCACTTTACTCATGTAAACTTTTGAAGCATCAATTGCTGCTTGATAAAGTTTCAAGTCTGCGAAGTAGTAGAACTTCTGCTTTAAAAGTGTGCTGTCATTTAGAAACTTTTTTATTCCTTTATTGAGTGCTGCAAAAGTTTTTTCATGGAGTCCTTGTTTGTAGTAACACTCAGCTCTAAGAGTGTAAAGACCAGCCTTACTCTTCCCCTGTTCACCTGCATTTTCAAGTGAAGCAACAGTGTTTTTATAATCTTTGAGTTTATAGTACTCTTGAGTAAGATACATATAGAGTTGTTCAATCTTTTCTTTACGTTTTGCCTCTGGATCAAAGACTGGTGCTTTTGGCTTTGTTTCATCGCTACTTGCAATTGAGAAGAGATACTTCTCTTTTTCAAAACTTGCAGGGGTTACAAAGACTTTTGTTTTTGTAGCTTCTATAGCATTTCTGTAAGCCTTTATGGCCGCTTGGGTTTTACCCTCTTTTGAGTTTAAAACACCAAGAACTGTGAAATACTTTGCTGCATCATATTTGTCTGAATTTTTATCTACTAAAGAGAGTTCCTCTTTTGCTTTTTCATAGTTTGCATCATATATCATCAAAGTTGCAAGAGCAAGGTGGTTAACCTCGTCCACAGATTCTTTTGCATTTAACATGCCATTTAAAAGAAGAGAGATAAGTAAAATTTGTAATATTCTTTTACAAAAACCATTTAGTGGTTTTTTGCATTGCAATTTATTGCTTATGTACATAGTGTTTCCTTACTCAAATCTAATTTTTTGTTTTGCCCATATTTTTACAGGCTTTTGTTTGTACTTAGCAGGACTAAATCTCCATGAACGAACCGCATTTAATGCAGCTGTATCAAAGACTTCCGAAGGTTCTGACTCTAGTACTTTTGCAAGTTCTACACTTCCATCTTTGCCTATAAGTATATTGATGACTACATACCCTTTGATGCCATTTTTTGCAGCCTCAGCAGGATATTCTAAAGGAGGACGAGCAAGTACTTTAGGTTTTACATCAACAGTGTTTTCATTCATAATGGCATCTTCTGCGATGTCTTCTAAGAGCTTACTTGCATCTCCTGCAATGTTATTTGTTTCAAACTCTGGGATGTTCATAGCAACACCTCCAAGAAGTGAGTTCATATTTGGTAGCGGTGCTTTTGGTTGTGAAGCTTTTGGCTTAGGCTTTGGTTTTGGCTTTGGTTTCGTAGTTTGTTTTTTCGTTTTATTTGCTTTTATCTGTCTTACTTCTTTTTTAACAACAGGGTCTTTTTCTTGAACACTCTTGTTGAAAGAGACAACAAGAATGACCATCAAAAGACCACCAAAAAGCATCACTAAAAAAGCTAAAAAACTTCTTCCTGATGTAGAGTACTTATTTTGAGACATCTTTTTTATTGTCCCATCTCTTTATTAGTCGATACTGCAACATCTTTTGCACCACTCATCTTACACTCATCAATTACATCTATGAGTATGTTTACTGGTATGTCTCCATCTGTAACTACGAGTACGGATTTCTCACTTGCAGTTCTTAGAAGATCACGAAGTTTACTTTGAACGGCCCACAGCTTTACCGGTTGGTTGTCTATGTAAATCTCACTTGAATTGTCGATATAAACGCGAAGAACTTTAGGAGAAGCCAAAGATGCAGCAGCGGCTGATGGGCGTTCAAGTTCGAGTTTCATATCTTTTACAAATGTTGTGGTGACCATAAAGAAGATGAGTAGAATGAAAACCATATCTATTAGTGGTGATACATCTACAGTGTCTACATTTTGGCTTTTCTGTCTAAATCTCATTTGTCATCCTTTGTACTAATGATGTCCACAATTTGCTCAAATTCAAGAGTAAACTGTTCTTCTTTTTTATCTAATATTTTTCCAATAATAAGCCCTGGAACGGCGACAACCAAACCGAGTTCAGTTGTAAAAAGTGCTTTACTTATACCTCCAGCTATAGAGTCTCCTTGAGAGAACATTGAACTAGACTGTAGAGCATCAAAGGTCTCTATCATTCCTATAACTGTTCCAAGTAGACCCACTAGAGGGGCAAGCATCACTATAGTTTTTACAAGTATGGAGTACTTCGAAGTAATCCTCATGTATGGAAAGAGGGCATCATAGATGAACTCTCTCGGTTTTTGTGCAATCTGTTTCGCCATTTTTGCGGCATTAAGAGCATCATGCACTGCATAATCAAGAAGCCCTACATAGACTTTACTTGCACCACGTTTTTCATGCTTTTCTATGAGGCGTCTAATGTTTCCTTTCGTACCGCGTTTGAGTGTGAGATATCTATACCCAAGACCGTACCAAAGAAGAAGGTTCAAAGAAAAAAGAACCCACATAATCGCACCACCAGAGTTCATGAAGTGTAAGAACTGACTCCAGTAGATGAGTATCGCTTCCATCTTTATGCTTTGTTCGTTTCAAACAGGTTTACGATGTGAAGAGCAGCCTGTTCCATAGAGTCTTTGATATTTTGTGCCCAACCACTCAATAGGTTTCCTAAAAGAAGCAGTGGGATTGCAACAACAAGACCGAGCATAGTTGTAACAAGTGCTTCAGAGATACCACCTGAGAGAAGCTTAGGATCTCCTGTACCGTGAGTCGTGATGATGTCAAATGTAGCAATCATTCCTGTTACAGTTCCAAGAAGTCCTAGAAGTGGAGCAACTGCAGCAAGTACAAGTACAAAACTACCAAATCTATCTATGTTAGAACTCTCATTTAAGATGTTTTCAGTGACGATATCTTCGATATGATCTCTATCTTTGTTTATGTTTCTAAGAGTAGCTTTGATGACACGTGCCGTTGCACCTTTGAAGTCCTTTATTGCATCTAGTGCTTCATCTGCTTTTCCAGACTCAACTTTAGCGATAACTACAGCTGAAATCTCTTTTACATTTGAACCAGATTTTAAAAGTAACATAATTCTTAAAATAATAAGAAGAAGTCCTAAACCACCAAGACCTAAAATGATGTAACCGATAGTTCCACCACCTTCGATAGTTTCCTCTAAAGTTTTCTCTTTTGTGTATTCTATATCTTTGTCAAGATTTTCATAGATAAAAAGTTTTGTGTCTTTTGTACGTTGTCCCTTTGCAAAAGCAGCTGCCTCTGCTGATGTGTCTTGATTCCAGATTTTATACTCACCATTTCCAGCTGGTGCAAGTGCTCCAGAAGCTTTTGGTGCTATACCAAATGCCGCTATATTTCCAACCTTTATGATTTCACCCTCTGCTGTTGTCCCATCTGTCAGATAAAAACTTCCTTTTTCTTTTTGAATAGATGAAAGTTTTTTGTATAGCACTGCAGTATCTAAAAATGCTTTGTTCATTACAGCTATCTGGTCTGCATCTTTTGTATCGTTCACTTTCAAACCATAAGTCTCAAGAAGTGATTTTGCTTGGATAATAACACTTGAAGTTATCTCTTTATTTGATGTTTTATCATCTAAAAGAGTAGTCGATTTGTCAATCTCTTTTTGAACTGCTTGGCTCTTTTGTGAGAGTGATACAAGCTTATTTTGTAAGTTTTGAACTTTTTGTTCAGCTTTTTGAAGCTCTTTGGCTTGAAAAGATTTCTCTTTTTTGAGTCTAGACTCCAGCTCTGATTTTTGGGCTTTTAAAAATGTATATTCTTTTTCATAAGCATCACGTAGTTCATCTGCGTTTAAAAGACTAAACGCCAGTAGCAATATAAATGTAAGTTTTTTCATTAGTTGGCTCCTTGTAAAACTAAAGCATTTGGTAACTCAAAGAATCCAGTTCTTATCTGTTTTTGTAAGGCATCAAAAAGAGCGACTATTTTTTTAACGTCATCAGGATTTGTGATGTGTTTATATGTATATTTTCCATCTTTTTTTACAACGAAACCAACTTCGTTTGATGGTGTAGAAAAGAACATCGCGATTGAACCAAGTTTTGCAACTTGAGCTAAAACTTTTTTGCCTTTAAAATTTATCTGCTGTTTGAAAAGACCAATCTCTTTAGTAACACGAATAGTGTCATCGTAGCTTACCCAGGTAAGTGCAAGTGCTTTTTCATTTGTGATAAGCCCTTCTTCTAAATCAGACTTTATTTTGTCTAAGTCTGTTACTCTTGCTTCAACCATAAAAGGGATACCCTCTTTGATACTTTTTTGTAGTAAATCGATAGCATTCAAAACCAGAGGTTTTACATCTGCATTTCCTGATGAAGTCTCTTTTATTTTTGTTGTTATTTTTTGAAGCTCTGTTTGTGCTAGTTTAATAGATGTTTCTTGTCTATTGATTTGAGCTTCAGAATCTGTAATCTGCATAGAGAGAGATTTCATCTCTGTGTTGTAACGTTCTTTGTTCTCTTTGATGTCAGTGTAAAGAGTTTCAACATCACCGCGTAACTCGATGATAGAGTTTACAAGGGAGTCATTAGTAGTAGCAGCTGTAGCAGCCGTACCAAGCAGTGTCGCTGATAAAGCAAGTGAGTAGATAATCTTTTTGTGATTGAAAATCATTTTTTCTCCGTCTTATTATGGATTGTTTGCGGAAGAATAACGGAAGGAGGTTTTAGGAAGGTTACATGTAAGTGACAGAATGGTTACAAAAAAAGATTTAGGAAACTTTTGCTGTAACTAAAATGAATCTAAGCGGTAAATTCAACCGCTTAGTTCAAGTTAAAAAGAAAGCTTATTTTGTATTGGTAATATCACCATCAAAGATAGTTTGAATACCAGTAGCAGAAGGACCAGTGAACTTG
>SWCD01023424.1_pt1 | contig 78018 bp, 60 predicted proteins | sample 4693011 | NCBI WGS metagenome assembly SWCD01 (sample SAMN10267278, study PRJNA491770) | bioreactor metagenome | isolation source: DHS bioreactor inoculated with marine | place: Japan: Omine Ridge, Nankai Trough | reverse complement strand
GCTGTCGCTGGATCGATGGGGCTGACTGCAATCGATACCAGTTCGGCGGCAGTTACCGTGAGTGTGCTGGACTCAGCGCTATCATCACTACTAACACCACCGAGACTGGCCGAGATCACCGTGTTACCGACCGCGACCGGCGTAGCTTCGCCTTCACTACCTGCGGCATTACTAATAGTTGCGGTTGCAGTCGTAGCCGAGAACCAGGTGACCTGTGAAGTAATGTCCTGTGTCGAAGCATCGGTATAGACAGCAGTCGCCGTGAAATTAACATTCACGCCCAACGCTGTCGACGGACTGGTCGGCGTAACGACAATCGACACCAGTTCGGCGGCGGTCACCGTGAGCGTGCTGGACTGTGCAGAATCATTACTGCTGACACCACCAAAACTGGCCGAGATCGTGGTGCTACCGACAGCGACCGGGGTGGTTTCTCCTTCGCTACCAGCAGCATTACTGATGGTTGCAATACCGGTGCTGGTTGAAGCCCACGTCACCTGTGTCGTAATGTCCTGCCTGGAAGTATCGGTATAGATTCCCGTTGCAATAAAGCTTTGCTTGACACCGAGCGGGGTTGACGGACTCACAGGTGTTACTGAAATGGAAGCGAGTGCGGCTGCAGTCACGGTAAGTGTCCTGGATTCAGCCGAATCAGTGCTGCTAATGCCACCAAGGCTTGCTGAGATTAATGTGTTGCCAATGGCTAATGGAGTCGCTTCGCCTTGCGTACCGGCTGCATTACTTATCGTCGCGGTTGCCGTTGTATCAGAGGACCAGGTCACCTGTGTCGTAATATCCTGCGTCGAAGCATCCGTATATGTACCGGTTGCAGCAAAATTAATGTTAACACCCAGGGCTGTAACAGGGTCGATTGGACTGACTGAAATCGACACCAGTTCGGCTGCTGTCACCGTAAGCGTGCCGGACTCAGCGGTGTCATTACTGTTAATACCACCAAGAGTCGCTGAGATATCCACGCTACCAACAGCAATCGATGTCGCTTCACCCTGTGTGCCCGCTGCATTACTGATCATAGCGATGCCGGTGTTCGATGATACCCAGGTCACCTGTGTCGTAATGTCCTGCGTGGAGGCATCGGTATAGGTTCCTGTGGCAATAAAACTTTGCTTGAGGCCGAGAGCGATTGATTGGCTAGCGGGTGTCACCGCGATAGAAGCCAGTGCAGCGGCAGTTACGGTAAGTGTGCTTGATTCAGCCGAATCATTACTGCTAATACCACTGAGACTGGCTGAAATAACAGTAGTGCCGACGGCAACCGGGGTAGCCTCTCCTTCGCTTCCACCTGCATTGCTAATGGTTGCAGTTGAAGTCGTACCCGAGAACCAGGTCACCTGCGCCGTAATATCCTGTGTCGAAGCGTCAGTATAGGTGCCTGTGGCTGTGAAATTCGCGTTAACTCCTAATGCTGTCGATGGGCTGGTCGGCGTAACGGCAATAGAGACCAGTTCGGCAGCGGTCACCGTAAGCGTGCTGGACTCAGTAGTGTCATTACTACTAACACCGCCAAAACTCGCTGAAACCACCGTACTGCCAACCGCGACCGGTGTCGCTTCGCCTTCACTTCCAGCAGCATTACTAATCGTTACAATGCCGGTATCCGCTGAACTCCAGGTCACCTGTGTCGTAATATCCTGCGTGGAAGCATCGGTATAGGTTCCCGTCGCAATAAAGCTCTGGCTAACACCCAGGGCGGTCGATGGGCTGCCTGGACTGACGGCAATAGACACCAGCGCAGCAGCGGTCACCGTGAGCGTACTGGATTCAGACGAGTCATTGCTGCTGATACCGCCAAAGCTTGCCGAGATTAACGTACTGCCAACAGTGACCGGGATGGCTACGCCTTGCGTGCCTGCCGCATTACTGATAGTTGCAATGCCGGTATTTGTTGAACTCCAGGTCACCTGCGTCGTAATGTCTTGCGTCGTGGTATCAGTATAGGTCCCGGTGGCTGTGAAAATGACGTTAACACCCAGAGGTGTCGACGTATTCGTCGGCGTAACGGCAATCGATACCAGTTCGGCGGCTGTCACCGTAAGCGTACTGGATTCGCCAGTGTCGTTGCTGCTAATACTGCCGAGGCTCGCCGAAATGACCGTACTGCCTAGCGCTACAGGAGTCACTTGCCCTTCAGTACCCGCTGCATTACTGACCGTTGCAGTTGCAGTCGTATCTGAGAACCAGCTTACCTGTGCAGTAATGTTCTGCGTCGAGGCATCGGTATAGGTACCGGTAGCGGTGAAATTGACGTTAACACCCAAAGGTGTCGACGCATTCATCGGCGTAACAGCAATCGATACCAGTTCGGCGGCTGTCACCGTAAGCGTACTGGATTCACCGGTGTCATTGCTGTTGATAGCGCCAAGAGACGCCGAGATGACCGTACTGCCAACAGTGACCGGGGTGGCTTCGCCTTCACTGCCGCCTGCATTACTGATGGTTGCAATGCCGGTATTCGTTGAAGCCCAGGTCACCTGCGTCGTGATATCCTGCGTGGACGCATCGGTATAGATACCAGTTGCACTAAAGCTTTGGTTGATACCGAGCGGGGTCGAGGGACTGGTCGGTGTTACTGCAATCGACACTAACTCAGCGGCCGTGACAGTCAGGGTGCTGGATTCAGCCGAATCATTACTGCTAATACCGTTAGCACTCGCCGAGATTACTGTACTACCGACCGCGACCGGCGTGGCTTCGCCTTCACTACCGCCTGCATTACTGATGGTTGCAATGCCGATATTTGTTGAACTCCAGGTCACCTGCGTCGTAATGTCCTGTGTTGTGGCATCAGTAAATATTCCTGTGGCAATAAAGTTTTGGCTGACACCGAGCGGGGTCGACGGACTGGTCGGTGTTACGGCAATTGATACTAACTCTGCATCGGTGACTGTCAGGGTACTGGACTCACCGGTGTCGTTACTGCTGATACTGCCAAGGCGGGCAGAGATCGCTGCACTCCCGGTAGCCACGGGTGTTGCCAGACCTTCGCTGCCCGGAGCATTACTTATCACTGCAACCGCTGTTTCGGAGGATACCCATGCGACCTGCTCTGTTATGTCATGGGTAGAATTATCGGTATAGGTACCCGTCGCAGTGAATTTGAAATCCAGGCCAAGGACTGTCACTTTGTTAGGCGGAGATATTGAAATCGAGACCAGTTCAGCAGCGGTTACATTAAGCGTCCCGGATTCGTTGCTATCATTACTATTGACGCCATCAAGACTGGCTGAAATTTTTACTGCTCCGGTAGAGATTGCTGATACGAGACCAGCCGATGTTATTGTCGCAATGGTTTGATCATCGCTACTCCATGACACTGATGCTGTAATGTCCTTATGAGTATTATCAGAGTATATGCCTGTTGCCATGAACTGCTGATTAACACCAGCCGGTAAAGTCAGATTAGTAGGAGTAACCTGAATCGCAGTTAATTTTATAGTCGCAACATCAGTAACATCTCCGCATGAAGACAACAGAAAAAAAGTAAATACAGCAAACAAATGTATGAAGTGTGATGTGAAGCGGCTAATCATCATACTTGCTATATGGACGTTATCTCAAAGATTAGGCAGATGGTACAGTATGTCATTATTTGATCAGGCTCGTATTTGTAACTAAAGAATCAGGTTAAGGCTCGGAAAACCGGCACTGCCTGCGATGAGATGCATTCAATATAGTAAAAAATATCACATATTTTATCAGCGTCTCAGGTGTCCGCATATGTGGCCTCAGCCATTGGAACCATAAAATATACCCCTGGCGATTCAGGATAGCAATGGATAATCAGTTTTAATGGAACAATAACTAATTGTTTTTGCGTGTTTTTATTTTTTTTGGACCCTGTCGAATACTTTAACGATTGATAATCGTAACTACGATCAGGCTAACTCTACTACTGCTTTTTGATACTTTCAGTATCTCGTTCCCAATGTCTTTGTCTCTATATATTTATAATGATACAAATCTAACCTCAGGATGATTTGTGGAGTCTGGCTGGTATCCTAACCTGTGTCTGACATACACTCTATCTTCCATTCAGCACTTACCTTGATATAGCCATCAAGGTAAAAAAATCCGGACTTGGCAAATCACATTAGTTGTTCTTGATATTTTATGGTGACCATGCTGTGAATAATTATTGGGAAACCGATCATCTATTAAATGCTGGATTCGCTACTGACCTCTTACGGTTATCCTGCCATCATCCCAGGCACCTTTCTCGAAGGAGAAACGGTGATGATACTGCCTGGTGTCGCTGCCTGCGCATTGCCCATACCTATACGTGGTGCCGCTGCCTGACTGTTGTCAGCTTACCTGTGATGTTACTGTTTGTTATTATCTGTAGCGAAAGGCTCTTTTATAATTTAATTTCAGGAAACATTTTCAATGCATCTTGATCCCATCATGCCCTATCTCGTCGCTGCTGTTCTAGCGGTACTGATACTCGGCCTGCTGTTACGTTCGATCCGTCAACCCTATGTTATCGGTTATCTTATCGCCGGTATCATACTCGGTCCTCATGGTTTTGCATTGATTACAGATGAAGACATGCTTGCCCACCTGGGTGCGATTGGTGTGGTTCTCTTGCTGTTTTTTATCGGCATGGAAGTTTCACCGCGAAAGCTGCTGGATAACTGGAAAGTCGCTGTCATCGGTACGCTACTTCAGATTTTCATCAGTGTCGGTTGCGTCTGGCCGCTGGGCGCATTTCTGGACTGGCCACTACCACGTATCATATTGATTGGTTTTGTCATCAGCCTGAGCAGTACTGCCGTGGTGTTGAAACTACTACAGGACTGGAAAGAGTTTGACTCAAAAGTCGGTCAGAATGTGCTCGTGATCCTGCTGGCTCAGGATCTCGCAGTGATCCCTATGATGATCATTTTATCTACCCTGAGCAGCGCTCATGGGGAAGCCAGCAATATATGGCTGCAGCTGTTCGGTGCCAGCATCATGGCACTGATCATCGCTTATATCGCGGTCAAGGAAACCATCCGCCTGCCATTGGGCAAGTTACTGGGCAATGATCACGAGATCCAGGTATTTGCTGCATTGTGTATCTGCCTTGGTCTGGCCTTACTGACCGGCCTCGCTCAATTATCTACTGCGCTTGGTGCTTTTGTCGGCGGCATGGTAATCGGTGCCGCAAAAGAAACACAGTGGGTGCATCATAGCCTGGAATCGTTTCGCGTTGTCTTCGTCGCCCTGTTTTTCGTTTCCATCGGTATGCTGGTCGACCTGAGTTTTATTCAGAGTCATATGCTACAGGTAGGCGCCCTGGTTCTTCTCGTCATCATCACTAATACCTTCATCAATGGAGCCATCCTGCGGATGCTGGGTGACAGCTGGCGAGACAGTCTTTATGCAGGCACCCTGCTATCACAGATCGGTGAGTTCAGTTTCGTGCTGGCTGCGGTTGGCATCCAGTCACAGATCATCACAGACTATGGCTATCAGATGACCATTGCAGTAATCTCTATCTCACTGCTGATCAGTCCACCCTGGATAATGCTGATAAAGAAGTTATTAAAAAATAATATACTCGAAAAGCAATGAAGTAACCTGAAATCAAACGACAGCGAATAACTAATGGCCTATTTCGAAAAGATCTATCATCCACCTGGAACTGCTCCCGGCACACTCGTCAGCCATGAGGGCGCTGATCTCGACAATGTCAGTATTCACCTGATCGATTACAATGCCACCGAGTTTGTCGAAGAGCAACTGGCCAGTGCTGAGGAATGCAAACCATACCTGGATAAAGACAATGTCACGTGGATACACCTGCAAGGACCGATCAAGGCCGAGACCATCCAACATGTCGGTAATATATTCGGGCTACACCCGCTCAGCCTCGAGGATGTTCTAAACAAGGGACAACGTCCCAAGATCGAAGAGTACGATGACCAGTTGTTTACCATCATGTCGATGCCCATAGCGATCGATAATGCCATCGTAATCGAGCAGGTTTCGGTATATCTAGGGATGAACTACATCATCAGTTTTCACGCCGGAAGCATTGACCCTTTCGAGCCCCTGCGCAACCGTCTGCGTAAAAAAAGAGGACGAACCCGCAGTCTGAAGGCAGACTACCTGCTCTATGGCATCATGGACCTGATCATCGACCAGGGTTATCCGATACTGGAAAGTCTCGGTGAGAAGATTGAGAATATCGAAGAAGCGCTGTTATCTTCATCGGCGAAACAGTCGACACTCGGCGATATCCACAATATAAGACGTCAATTATTATTACTGAGACGAAACCTGTGGCCACAACGGGAAGCTGTGAATAATTTATTACGCGGTGATAATACACTCATCGAAGAAAGCACCTCACTCTACCTGCGTGACTGTTATGACCACACTATCCAGATTCTCGATCTGATAGAAAACTACCGTGAGATGGCCGCCAGCCTGGTCGATATCTATATCTCGTCTACCAGCTATCGCCTCAATGAGATTATGCGGGTACTCACTATCATCGCCACTATCTTTATCCCACTGACGTTTATCGTTGGCCTGTATGGCATGAATTTCAGTAATCCGGACAGCCCCTGGGCGATGCCGGAACTGCACTGGTATTATGGCTATCCGATGGTATTGGGCGTGATGCTCGCCACGTTTGTCGGAATGGTCGTCTATTTCAAGCGTAAAGACTGGTTTTGATCTGTCACGAGTGATAACAGCAGGTACACCTCATTATCAGGTGCGGGCACTGCATCAAGTATTATAAAGAATGGTGCCCAGGGCCGGATGAAATTTGTCTGGAACAAACTTAATCATCAGCGCTATTTGCTGATGACCCGGAGGGTGAATTACATGGATGTAATTCATAATCTAACTGGCAGCCGGTTCGATTCTACTCAGAGAGCAAGATAGTTTCCGTTAATACAGATACTTGGTCAGAAATGAATAATGGTGCCCAGGGCCGGAATCGAACCGGCACGGTGTTACCACCGAGGGATTTTCATACCAACTATAGCTTTCGCTACTGTCATAAGACATTTGTGGTCTGGACTTTCTCTTCACCGTATTTTTATTAGTTAAAAAGTTAGGTGGGTGCCGTCAAGTCTCTACACGTTCCCAAATCTCTTGGGCTTCGCTCGGGATTGCCACCACCATTACATGTTGAGGTTTCCCCGAATTTGACACCATTCACACCAGTTGTTTCCAAACTGGGTGCTCAAATTTTTAAGTCCCTTGCGTCTACCAATTTCGCCACCTGGGCTAACAGAATGGTCTTTTTACTTCAGCCTTTTACTTTTCGTCGGGCATAGAGTAGTTCTTCGAAATACCGTCTACCACAACGCCACCTGGGCTAACAGCATGGTCTTTTTACTTCAGCCTTTTACTTTTCGTCGGGCATAGAGTAGTTCTTCGAAATACCGTCTACCACAACGCCACCTGGGCTAACAGAATGGTCTTTTTACTTCAGCCTTTTACTTTTCGTCGGGCATAGAGTAGTTCTTCGAAATACCGTCTACCACAACGCCACCTGGGCTAACAGAATGGTCTTTTAAATATCTAGCTCTTTTCGTTATGACGTTAAGTAGCTCTATGAACTACCGTCTACCACAACGCCACCTGGGCATAAAACTTAGATGGGCTCTTTATATCAGCTGTTTATTTTTACCATCTGAGCTATCAGATGGTTTTAGTAAAACGGCGTTATTTCGTCTTAGCTAAAATTGGAGGCGAGTACCGGAATCGAACCGGTCTAAAAGGTTTTGCAAACCTCTGGATAACCTCTTTCCTAACTCGCCATAATTTTATATGTGCATCTTACATGGAATCTGACTGCCCCTGTAATCACACAAGTATTTCATTATATACGGACAAAACCAATCTGTATAAATGAAAAAACCCTGCATCAGATATGTTAAATACAGGGTTTATCATAATTGGAGCGGGAAACGAGGTTCGAACTCGCGACCTCAACCTTGGCAAGGTTGCGCTCTACCAGCTGAGCTATTCCCGCGTTGCTTTGTAAGCAGGCAGGTATTCTAGCGATGCCTGCGTTACTGTCAAGATAAATATCTAATATACCGGGTCTTTTCGTGAAAAAAGTTAAGAATTACTGTTACTTAAAGTCGACCATGCCGATTTTATGTAAACCGCCATCGATACGATTGTTAAAATAGCCGCCCAGACGAGCAAACCCACACCGAATGTATACACCGGTAGTCCGAAGATATCATGTTCATAGATCAGAAAGAGCAAGGCAAACATCTGCGCCATCGTTTTAGCTTTGCCAAAGAAGGAAACAGCGACAACCTCACCTTTGCCGAGACTGGCCATCCACTCGCGCAGTGAGGAGATCAAGATTTCTCGCCAGATGATGATCAGTGATGAGAACAACAGCCAGTTATTATCCGGGTGTTTCGACAGTATCAGTAACAACGCCGTTATCACCATGAGTTTATCGGCCAGCGGATCGATGAATGCACCGAGTGCAGACTGTTGATTTAACTTCCGTGCCAGGTAGCCGTCGAACCAGTCGGTGATGGCTGCAAACCAGAAAACGAAGGTTGCCGCTGCCGGCGCCCAGTCATAGGGTAGATAAAAAACAGCAATAAATATCGGTATCAAGACGATACGTGATGTGGTGATTGTATTCGGTATATTCATTGGTCCAGATTATTACAGGCATGTATTGACAGTAAAAATGCTTTACTGCCTATGACGTCTGTAATAACGATTATTATATGCGTGTTGTCTTGTTTAATTAATCGGTCGCGTGAAACTGGTCGTAGATATCCTGGGCCAGTTTTTTACTTATGCCGGGTATTTTAGCAATATCTTCGATGCCTGCCTGAGTTATTCCCTGAATTCCGCCAAAATGTTTCAATAAAGTCTGTCTGCGTTTTGGTCCCAGGCCCGATATGCCTTCCAGTGGCGAGGTCCGACGCGTCTTTGCCCGTTGCGCACGGTGACCGCTGATGGCGAAACGGTGCGCTTCGTCCCTTACCTGCAGGATAAGATTGAGCGCGGCTGACTCTATGGTGAGATACAGGTCTGGCCGACCGTCACTGAAGATCAGCTTTTCAAGACCCGCCTTGCGGCCTTCGCCTTTTGCTACTCCAATGAGCAGAACCGATTCGATCTGCAGCTGCTCGAAGACTTCGATGGCCTGTTTGAGCTGCCCCTTACCACCGTCGATGAACAGGATGTCGGGCAGTTTTTGATCTTTCGATTTCGATGGCCTGAAGCGCCTCTCCAGCGCCTGCTTCATCGCAGCGTAATCGTCACCGCCGGTAATACCGGTGATATTGTATCGCCGGTAATCTGTCTTAAATGCACCTTCCGGGGTAAAAACGACACAGGAAGCGACGGTGGATTCACCCTGCGTATGGCTGATATCAAAGCATTCCAGGCGTACCGGAATTTCATCTAGCTGCAGCACTTCCTGTAACGCTTCGAATCGACTGAGCAAACCAGAGCGGGATATCAATCTTGTTTTCAATGAGTTATTAGCATTATTTGATGCCATTTCTACCCACTTGGCGCGCTCCCCCCTCACCTTGCTGGTGAGTTTTACCCGGTGTTTTGCCTGATCGGATAATACCTCTTCGATCAGTTTTCTTTCTTCCAGCTCATCGGATACGATGATCTCGCCTGGCACATCCCGTTTCAGGTAGAACTGCGGGATGAATGCTGCCAGGATCTGCGCGCTGTTCATCTCTTCCGGCAAGCTGGGATAGAAACTCCGGTTACCGAGGTTGAGACCGTTGCGCACATAGAACACCTGCACACAGGCCTGTCCAGCCTCGGTGCTGCAGGCGATAACATCGATATCACCCTTGTCGGCACTGATGTGCTGTTTCTCGGTGACCTTACGCAGGTTGATGATCTGATCACGGTATAACGCGGCTTTTTCGAAATGCTGCTTCTCAGCAGACTTCTCCATATCTTTTACCAGCTCGGTAATCACCTGCTCGCTCTTGCCCTGCAGGAACAGGATGGCATGCTCGATATCCTTAGCATAGGCTTTTTCAGAGATATAACCGACACAGGGCGCAGTACAGCGTCTGATCTGGTACTGAAGACAGGGGCGTGAGCGGTTGGCGAAGGTGGTGTCCTCGCATTGGCGGATGAGAAACATCTTCTGCAGCAGGTTGATACTCTCACGGACCGCGTGGGCGTTCGGATAAGGCCCCAGGTACAATCCCTTTTTCTTACGTGCTCCGCGATGCAGTGCTATCCGAGGATAGGCTGACTTGTCCGAGATGAAGATATATGGGTAACTCTTGTCATCGCGCATCAGCACGTTATAACGCGGCCGCAGTTCCTTGATGAGGTTGCTCTCCAGCAGCAGGGCCTCACCTTCGGTATGCGTGATGGTGATACTGATGTCGTTTATCTTCGAGACCATCACCCGGGTTTTGGGAGAAAGACCGGCCTGGCGAAAGTAACTGTTTAACCTGTTTTTCAGATTTTTGGCTTTTCCGACATAGATGACCTGCTCTTTCTCATCGAGCATACGGTAAACACCGGGTTTACTGGTGACATTTTTTAGAAAGGACGCAGAGTCAAAAGCGCTGGAGTTCTCGGTTGATGCGTTTTCTGCGGAGGTCATGAACTTATTTTATTGTCATCCTGAACGATAGTGAAGGATCTTGCCTAAGGTGTTCTGGCAGAGAGTTAAAGATCCTTCGCATGCGTTCAGGATGACAGGTGAATGCCTGCACTGCATTCACCTGTCATTTGATCGGCATATTATTTTCGTCGAGAACACCATGCTTCATCGCCAGGTGCAGCATTTCGATATCGGACCTGACATCGAGTTTTTCATAGAGTCGTTTACGATAAGTACTGATCGTTTTCGGGCTGAGGTTCAGGATCTCAGAAATCTGCTGTGTTCTCGTGCCCTGGGCGACCATCATTAACACCTGGATCTCACGCATCGACAGAGTATCGATCGGATTGGTCTCACCCGGCAGTACAGAGAGCGCCAACTGCTGCGCGATATCTTTAGCGATATAGTGTTTACCGCTATGCACATCCGTGATCGCCGTGTACATCTCTTCGACGCCGTTTCCCTTGGTCAGGTAACCCTTGGCGCCACCATTGAGCAGCTGTTTTGGCAGTGGGCCTTCATCGTGCACGGTAACGATGATTATGCCGATGTCAGGCCATGAACTGCTGATACGATGGGTCGCTTCGATGCCACCGATGCCCGGCATGTTGACATCCATCAGGATCACGTCAATATCGCCCCTGTTATCACGACACCAGGTGATCGCATCTTCGCCGCTGCTAAGCGTTTCAACAACTTCGATACCATCCTTAGAACCTAACAGGCTTTTAAAGCCAAAACGCACCAGATCGTGGTCGTCCACGATGAGCACCTTGATTACAGAATTATTGCTACTATCAGACATTTAAATAGTATCGCTCGGTCTTTGATGCGGGCATTGTAACAAAGTTTTACCTGCCCCAGTCTCTATATGGTGTTTTTACCAGGTAATTATTGTAATAGCGCTCATCATCACTCACTTCCAGCCCCAGCCAGTCGGGGTGTTCAAACCGTTCATCCAGGCTGTTGAGTTCTACCTCGGCCATCTCTAAGCCGCTATTAGCACCGCTGAATACATCTATCTCCCACAGGTGAGATCCGTATGGTACGTAATAGCGTGTTTTTTCGATGACCGCGCCATTGCAAAGTGTCAGCAGCATCTGTTCTGCGTCATGTAGAGGTATTTCATATTCATACTCCTGGCGAACAGATGAAAGTTCGGCACTTTTCACATTGATGTTTGCCTGCTTATTGCTGATCCTGATACGTACCGATGATTTCTGTGCAGGATCCAGCCCACTCTGCAGGTAGCCCTGTTTGATAAGGTGCGTTTCTGTAACATGCGCTTTCCAGTCATCATTTTTCATCAAAAACTTACGTTCTATCTCGATACCCATTATCGCTACCCGTACATATGCCAATGTTCAATATTTCATGATAGATTGCTGTATATGAACTCATATTTCCAGCTCGATGATCACATCCTCCATCTCAATCATGCCGCCGTTGCACCATGGCCGAAAGTAACCCGTGATGCGGTCGTCGCTTTTGCAGACGAGAATGTCTCGATCGGCTCGCAGAACTATGATCGATGGCTGCAGACCGAGCAACAATTAAAGCAGAAACTGGTACGGTTAATCAATGCTGAATCGACCGATGAGATCGCGATTTTAAAAAACACTTCTGAAGGACTGTCACTTATCGCGCAGGGCCTGAAATTTGAGTGCGGTGACAACATCGTCATCCCTGCAGAAGAGTTCCCTTCTAACAAGGTTGTCTGGCAGGCACTGGAATCACAGGGCGTGGAGCTTCGCCAGGTACCGGTCCAGGCTAGCGAACAGCCGGAACTGGCACTGATCGATGCTATCGACGAGCATACCCGCCTGCTGAGCTGCAGTTCAGTACAATATGCACGCGGTCTGCGACTCGATTTAAATCTTATCGGGAATGCCTGCAAACACAACGATACGCTGTTCTGCGTCGATGCTATCCAGTCTTTAGGTGCGATCGTGTTCGATGTACAGCTATGCCAGGCTGACTTTGTCGTCGCCGATGGTCATAAATGGATGTGTGCCCCGGAAGGTACCGCGCTGTTCTATTGCCGGCAATCAGTTCAACCCTTATTACAACTCAGACAGTTCGGCTGGCACATGCTTAAAGATGCTTTCAACTTTTCACATCAGCATGAACAGATGCAGATCGCAGACAATGCACAACGCTTCGAGAGCGGCAGCCCCAACATGATGGGTATAACCGCGCTCAACGCTTCACTCGGACTGCTGCTGGACATCGGTATAGATAATATTCAGGCAAAAGTTTTAGACAATGCCAGCTACCTGATCGAAAAGTTACAGGAGCTACCTGACATGACGATCTTGACACCAGGCGGACACGACAGATACGCGGGTATCGTGACCTTTCGGAAAAATGATATGGATAATCTAAAGCTGTATCAACACCTGCAGGATAACAATGTTATCTGCGCCTGCCGCGGTGGCGGCATCCGTTTTTCACCGCACTTTTATACCTCGAAACAGGTCATGGACAGAGCACTAAAAGTACTCTCTGATTTTTGCTGAGCGGGCAACAGGAACACTACAAACCTGTGCTTTTAGCATGAACGCAGATACCGGCTTTCTGTCTGAATATAGTAAGTATGGCTGGTTTTTGGTCTAGACTAGTAGGCAGGTATTATCCTGATAAAAATCTACCGTTTGATTATGGATTTATTTAACTGCCAGTTCGATGATGACATGGTGTTTATGTTATTACTTGATGAACAAATGGATGATCAAATGATTTTTAAAATGCAGCGATAACTTCCTTATGGAGTCAGTATGTTTCGTTTTGCAAGATTTAAAAATTTCGTGTGGGTGAGGTGGGTTGATTGGCTGACTTACGAGACCCCCAACTATAAGACGCCACTGACCAGTTTTGAGCGCCTGCGTTATGAATTGCGTCCCGGAGATGTGCTGCTCGTCGAAGGTCGATCGAATGTCGCCGAGATCATCAAATCCATAACACAGAGCATGTGGACACACTCCATCTTCTATATCGGTCGTCTGCATGACATAGATGATCCGCTGATGCGCGACCATATCCAGAAGTTTCGCCATTGCATGCCAGATGAACAGCTGATCATCGAAGCCATACTCGGGAAAGGCACCATCGTTTCATCTATAGACGACTATGAAGGCGAACACCTGCGTATATGTCGTCCGCGTGGTATCACTCGTGCCGATTCACAGACAGTTATAAACTATGCGATCAACGAACTCGGCAAGGATTACAATGTTCGCCAGATAATGGACCTGGCAAGATTCATGTTCCCCTACTGGTTCCTGCCCAGGCGATGGCGCTCTTCCCTGTTCGAACACAATGCCGGCAGACCGACAAAGACGGTTTGCTCGACCATGATTGCGGAAGCTTTCGCCAAGGTTCGTTTCCCCATCATCCCTGTCCTGCACCAGGATAAGGAAGGCGAGCTGAAACTGATCCGCGGTAATTCAAAACTGATGACTCCACGCGACTTTGATCATTCTCCTTACTTCGATGTTATCAAGTACCCTATCCTGGATTTTGATGAGCTGGGTATCTATAGAAAACTTCCATGGGATCAGACGAGCGTGCATTGCAACGACATCGGTGACTGTTTCTACTCCCACCCGGACGAAGTAGAAAACCTGATTCCTATCAAGCCCACCCGTACATTGCACCACAAGGGCGGCAGTACTCACTCAGTTGACGAAAACCGTACTGTTTCTGATACGAGAAAGTCTGCCAAGTGACCGGCCGAGATACCACCACATTCCTTCTGCGGCTAGATTATGCCGCGGCCAACATTAGCATTTCATTATTTATTGATACACATGTATAGAATTAATTTCCAATTTGTTACCAAAACTCTGTACAAAAGTGATTTTCAGCGTACACTTGTACTCTATTGGATAAGTTAAAAGTACTGAGCTTGATTATTACTACTCAATATTCAGTTATTTAGCACACTGACAAAAGTGCTCAGGTATACGCCTGACATGAACCAGTTATCCGATAAAACATCTTATAGTTTGAAGTTGTTCAATTAATTTAGCGGGTAAAGCAGATGATATGGACAGGCCTTTTTATTTTGATCATCGTGATTTCAGCCTATCTGCGCCTGCCGCTGCTGCTCTGGTCATTACTGCTGGGTGCAGGGCTAATTGTTTATACCGTTTTCTCCGATGCTTCGACGTCGAATATATATACCGCATGGATTATCTATGCTGCAATCACCGTTGCACTCAACCTAAAACCAGTCCGACGAAATCTTTTCAGCCGCTACATCTATTCAGTGATGAAGAAAGTGATGCCGACGATCTCACAGACCGAGCAGGAAGCGCTGGATGCCGGCGATGTGTGGTGGGAAGCAGAGCTTTTCAGCGGTAATCCGGATTTTAATTTCCTGCAGGAACTGCCTAAACCTGAATTGAGCGGCGAAGAACAGGCGTTTATCGATGGCCCGGTCGAAGAGTTCTGCAAGATGCTCGATGACTGGCAGATTACTCATGTCGATTATGACCTGACACCCGAAGCCTGGCAGTTCGCGAAAGACAATGGTTTCTTCTCACTGATCATCCCGAAACAATACGGTGGTCTGGATTATTCTGCCTACTGCCACTCACAGGTGGTGATGAAGATCGGCAGCCGCAGCGGTTCCGCCGGTGTCACCGTGATGGTACCGAACTCACTGGGCCCTGGGAAACTGTTGATGACCTACGGCACCGATGAACAGAAAGATTATTACCTGCCGCGCCTGGCGAAGGGGATCGAGATTCCCTGCTTTGGTCTGACCGGCCCTGATGCCGGTAGTGATGCCGGTGCAATGCCCGATACCGGCGTTGTCTGTTATGGCCGCTACGAGGGTAAAGAGAATGTACTGGGCGTACGTTTAAACTTTGCCAAACGCTATATCACGCTGGCCCCTGTAGCGACCATCCTCGGTATCGCATTCAAACTGTATGACCCGGAACACCTGTTAAGCGATGACGAAGACCGCGGTATCACGCTGGCATTGATCAAACGTGAGACCGAAGGCGTCGAGATAGGTAAACGTCACTTCCCTGCCAACCACGCTTTCATGAATGGTCCGATACGCGGTAAAGATGTATTTATTCCGATGGAATCGATTATCGGTGGAATAGACTATGTCGGTAAGGGCTGGGCCATGCTGATGGAATGTCTCGGTGATGGCCGTGCTATCTCGTTACCCGCGCTCGGTACAGCAGCGGGCAAGATGGGCTGCAGATACACCGGTGCCTACTCACGCATCCGCCAGCAGTTCCATATGCCTATAGGTTATTTCGAAGGCGTCGAAGAATCGTTGACCGTTATCGCCGGCCAGGCATATGCGATGGACGCTGCCAGATCGCTGGTTGCTGTCGCCCTGGATAGCGGCGCGGTACCTTCGGTGATCTCGGCCATCGTCAAGCAGCAGGTTATGGAGCGTATGCGCAGTGTGGTCAATCATGCCATGGATATCCATGGCGGGCATGGCATCTGCATGGGCCCGTTAAATCATCTCGGTCGCGCCTACCAGCTGACACCTGTCGGTATCACCGTCGAAGGTGCAAACATACTGACCCGCACCATGATCATCTTCGGCCAGGGTGCGATGCGCAGTCACCCTTACCTGTTGAAAGAAGTTAAAGCGGTACACGATAAGGATCAGCAACGCGGCCTGAAAAATTTCGACGATACGTTCTTCTCTCATATGGGATTCATCATCAGTAATGTCGTGCGCTGTTTCTGGTTTGGCATCAGTTACGCAAGGTTTGTTAAAACTCCCGGTGATAACGACACGCGGCCTTACTACCGGCAACTGGTCAAGATGAGCTCTGCCTTCGCCCTGCTCGCCGATGTCTGTATCGCCGTCCTCGGCGGCACCCTGAAACGTCGTGAAAAGCTCTCTGGCCGACTTGCTGATGCCTTGTCCAATATGTACGTCATGAGTGCAGCTCTGAAACACTATGAAAACCAGGGCAGCAACCGGGAAGACCTGGTACTGCTTAAATGGGTCTGTCAGGACTCACTTTACAATATACAGTATGCACTCAAAGGCATCGTGAAGAACCTGCCGGTTCCTTTCGTCGGCATGCTATGTAACATTATCATCTTCCCGCTCACCAAACCCTACCAGCGACCCAGTGACAGTACCGGGCAAAGGGTAGCTCGCAAGATACTTACACCAGGCCCGACACTTGATCGCCTTAGCGCTGGCGTCTTCCACAGCCGGGACAAAGATAATGCAACTGGTCGTTTAAGCTACGCACTGAACCTGGTGCTTAAGACAGAAGATCTGCAACGAAAACTTCGCGGTGCCTATAAGCAGGGGCATATCACCAGCCGTGACCGTAACGCCTACGATGAAGCGAAAGACAAAAACATCATCACTGAAACTGAATACAACGCTCTCATAGAAGCAGATAAAGCAGTACAGAACGCGATCAAGGTCGATGAATTTTCATTTAATGACTGGAACATAGAAACACCTGTATCATGACACTCTCGCTGCAGACCAGGCACTGTCAACAAAACTCTGTCATGACAGGAATATTTTTGTTAGAAGAGAAAAACTATGACTAATGAATGTGCACGAAAAGTTTATATCGTCGATGGCAGCCGAACGCCACAGCTGAAATCACGCGGTAAGGTAGGCCCGTTTTCTCCTGGCGATCTTGCCGTTGCCGCGGCAAGGCCTTTACTGCTGCGCAATAACTTTCCACTGGATGCTCTGGACGAAGTTATCCTCGGCTGCATGATGCCAGGTGAACGCGAAGCTAATGTCGGACGCGTGGTCGCATTACGTCTGGGCATCCCGCTCAGCGTCCCGGCATGGACCGTACAGCGCAACTGCGCCTCTGGCATGCAGTCGGTCGACTCTGCATTCAAGAACATAAGCAATGGCTATTCTGACCTGGTACTGGCCGGCGGTACCGAATCCATGAGCTGGGCACCGGTGCTGCACAACCACACCATGGTCAACTGGCTGGGTGAGATGATGCGCGCCCGTTCACTCGGGCAGAAGATCTCGACTATATTGAAGCTGCGAGGAAAACACTTTAAACCGGTCATCGCCCTGCTGCACGGACTGACCGATGATACCGTCGGCCTGAACATGGGAGAGACTGCCGAGATCATCGCTGATAATTTCGGCATCACACGTGAACAGATGGATGAATATGCGATGGCCAGTCATCATCGTCTCGCCGAAGCGCATGCCGCCGGACACCTCGATGAAATCGAAGTACTGTATGACGGCAAGGGCAATTATTATGACCACGACGATGGCGTTCGCCCTGACTCGACCATGGAGAGCCTCGCTAAACTGCGCCCTGCTTTCGACAGGAAGTACGGTAAAGTGACCGCCGGCAACAGCGCACAGATCACGGACGGCGCATCCTGGCTGCTGCTCGCCAGTGAAGATGCGGTGAAAAAATATGACCTGCCGGTACTGGCATCGATCAGCGACAGCCAGTGGGCAGGGCTCGATCCGGCCGTCATGGGTATGGGGCCGGTTCATGCGATGACGCCGATCATGCAACGCCACCAGCTGACCATCGAAGACATCGATTACTGGGAGATAAACGAAGCGTTTGCCACCCAGGTACTAGGATGCGTGCAGGCATGGCAGCAGGATGACTATTGCCGGGAAAAGCTGGGCCTGCAGCAGGCCATGGGAAAGATCCCGCATGAGAGATTGAACATCGATGGCGGCGGTGTCAGCTGCGGACACCCCGTCGGGGCCAGCGGTGCACGCATCATCCTGCATCTATGCAAGGTCCTGCAGCGCACCGGGACGCGCCAGGGCATGGCCAGTCTGTGTATCGGTGGCGGCCAGGGCGGCGCCATGCTGATACAGAATGAATCCGAAACACCAACCAATGTTGAGGCTGCCTGATGACTGATCAAAATTCACCGCAAGAAAGTTCTCAGCCAGACAACTGGCCTGGTAATAAGCATGATACGCGACCTGCCAGCTGGAAAGTCGATATCGACAGCAACAACATTGCCTGGCTGCATTTCGATATGCCTGGCAACTCGGCCAATCTCCTGTCGCAGTCCTCAATCGCGGAACTGAACAATATCATCAAGGGTTTCGAGCAGGACCTCCCCCGCGGCGTTATCATCCTTTCCGATAAGAAAGACAGTTTTATCTTCGGCGCCGATATCAAGGAATTCACTGCGCTGGATAATAAACAACAGGCACTGGCCTTTATGCATAACGGCCACAACCTGATGGACCGTATCGAAGCCTTATCCTGCCCGACCGTGAGCATGGTCCATGGCCTGTGTTTTGGCGGCGGTACCGAGCTATCGCTGGCCTGTGACTTCATCGTCGCATCTGATGACAAGAAAACCAAGATTGGTCTGCCTGAGATCAAGCTTGGCATCCATCCCGGTTACGGCGGCACCGCCCGCTCGATAGAACGCTGCGGACCATTAGCAGCGATGGGGATCATGCTTACCGGGCGTGCTCTGAGCGCGAGAGCAGCGAAAAAGATCAGACTGATCGATGAAGCTGTTGCGCCAAGACAGTTAAGGGCCGCTGCCGAGAGTTATGCTTTAACCGCGCCTTCGCGCAAGGCCTTGCCGTTACACATCCGGTTGACCAACAATGCTTTATTGCGACCACTGATCGCTGCCAGGATGCGCAGCCAGGTGGCCGCAAAAGCAAAACCCGAACATTATCCTGCGCCCTATTCACTGATCGATCTATGGCAGAAATATGCCGGCAATAAAAAGCAGATGCTGGCGCAGGAAGCCATCACCGTATCTGAACTGGCGACTACCGATACGGCGAGAAACCTGGTACGCGTTTTCTTCCTGCAGGAAAATTTAAAGAGCCAGGGTAAAAAGGTCACATTCGATGTCGAACATGTGCATGTTATCGGCGGCGGCATCATGGGCGGTGACATCGCATCGTGGTGTGCCATACAGGGCTATTCTGTGACCGTACAGGACCAGGATCCGGCGAGACTGGCGCAGACTATCAAACGTGCACAATATTCGTTTAAAAAGAAATTCAAGCGCGATAGGCGGGCCATCAGGGATGCCAACGACCTGCTCACGGCCGACCATCGCGGTGCCGGCATACATCGTGCCGATATCGTTATCGAGGCGATCTTCGAAGACGTTGCTGTAAAACGTTCACTCTATGAATCGATCGAACCGAAGATGAAAGCCGATGCTATCCTGGCGACGAACACCTCGAGCATCAAACTGGAAGATCTCAGCTCCTGCCTGGATAAACCTGGTCGTCTCGTCGGGTTGCACTTCTTTAACCCGGTCGCCCTGATGCCATTAGTCGAGATAATACGTGGCAATGAGAGCGACGAGAGCGTCGTGCAGCAGGCACTGGCGTTTGGTAAAAACATCGGTAAGCTGCCATTAGCCGTCAAGAGCTCACCGGGCTTCCTGGTCAACAGGATATTGATGCCTTACCTGCTGGAAGCAGTCACCATGGTCGATGAAGGTATCGCTCCTGAAGTGATCGATAAGGCAGCAACCGATTATGGCATGCCGATGGGACCGATCGAACTGGCCGATGCTGTCGGACTCGATATCTGCAAGTCTGTTGCCAACATCTTGTCTGAAGCACTTGGTATGGAGCTGCCCGGAAACCTGCAGGAGTTATCCGACAAAAAACTTGGCAAGAAAACCGGCGAGGGTTTCTATAAGTACAAGAACGGCAAACCGGTCAAGAACAGGAGCGCACACTACCCTAACCCCCAGGAAGTCCAGGACCGTCTGGTGATGCGCCTGATCAATGAAGCGACCGCGTGTCTGCGTGAAGGTATCGTCGAAGAGAAAGACCTGATCGATGCAGGTGTTATATTCGGTACCGGTTTCGCCCCGTTCAGGGGTGGGCCACTTGAATATATCCGCAGTAGCGGCGTAGAGAACCTGTCAACGACAATGAATCATTTGCAGCAGAAATTTGGTAACAGGTTTGAAAAAGATGCTGGCTGGTCTGAATTGTAACCGATACCAGATCAGCTTGTTTCGTCCTGATCTTCATCAGAATAAACTACCTTGTTTCGACCGGTATGTTTTGCATGATACATCCTGTTATCAGCAATCATCAATGTCTCCTGGATCGTATTGAACTGCTTGAAGTTTGCCATCCCTATGGAAACGGTCGAATGCAGTGACGGTGCGACATCATTGAAGTTGTAGCTATCAATACTGGCACGTATACGCTCTGTGACTTTTTTTGCATTCTCCAGATCGGTATCCACCAGCAGACCGACGAACTCCTCACCGCCAAAACGTGCAGCATAATCGATCTCTCGAATCGATGATTTGAGTATCTCCGAGAACTTCTGCAATACGATGTCACCGGTATGATGGCCGAAGGTATCATTGATATTCTTGAAATGGTCGAGATCACAATAGAAGATGACAAAATCAGAATTATTACGTTCTGATAGCGCTTTCTGCTGCGCCAGCTTCTCCATGAAGTAACGCCTGTTGTAAAGACCAGTTAACTCGTCTGTAGTCGCCAGTCGCTTGTTAACTTCCAGCGCTGCCTGCAGATCCTCATATTGTTTTTTTGACCGTTCACGCAGACGATTTATCGATGAACCGGTATATAACATGATAAACACGGTACCGGTAAACACGAGCAGCTGTATCAATTCGAGTTTTATCTTTATACGTTCCGGCTCATACAGAAATATATACAGGATGACCAGTACATAACCAAGGATAGCGAACAGGCCTACCGACAAAAATTCCCGGAAACGCAGTCTGAAAAACCCGAAACTCAACATCGCGAAATAGGACATAAGGATCAGTCCACGCCAGTCATTCAACAGGTAGGCGATGCTCAACAGGAACGTGGTGCCCCACAATATCTGCGGCATCGTCAGGCTCGGATCGGAGAACCTTTTATTCACACCAGAACGCAATAAGAAAGTAAAAAGCAGTACACCGATCCAGAAAAATACCAGGATAGCGTTCACCGTCGACAGCTCGACAGAATACAAACCGTTATAGTAGAAGAAGACACTGACCAGTGAAAAAGCGAACAGAGATAGAACCGCAGCAAGATGTCTCAATATGCGTAATGACTGTTTCGGATCTGAACTGAATATCAAATTAAACATATAGACTGTTGGATCTTCTCTGCCAGCATCAGGACTGCTTAGCGTACGGCCTGATTTGCTGTTTTGAATAATCGGAAAAAGTTTGCACGTGATATCTCTGCGATATGCTCTACTGTCGTCTGCCTTATCTCTGCCAGCGTCTCTGCGACATGCCTGACATACAGCGGCTGATTCTGTTTGCCGCGATGAGGCATTGGTGCCAGATAAGGCGAATCCGTTTCTATCAACAGGTACTCATCCGGGATCGTTCTGGCTATAGCTCTGAGTGCATCGGCATTTCTGAATGTAACAATGCCGGATATAGAGATCATGAAACCGAGATCCATCGCACTCTCGGCAAAAGCCTGGGTCTCGGTAAAACAGTGGATGACTCCACCGCAATGTTCTGCATTTTCCTGCTGCAGGATTTTCAGAGTATCATCCCCGGCATCCCTGGTATGTATGATTACCGGCTTATCGACCTCGTTCGCAACCTGGATATGTGCACGAAACCGTTCCTGCTGCCATTCCGGATCGCCTTTATGGTAGTAATAATCGAGACCGGTCTCTCCTATGGCGACGACTTTCCTGTCTTCTGCCAGCCGGCTCAGATACTCCCTGGTGAAAGTGTCACTCTCATCTGCCATCGGGTGCATTCCCGCTGACACCGATATGTTTTGATACGGCCGGACTTTTTCCAGCATGGCAGGATATTTATCGAGGTTGATAGAAACACATAGCATGTGCTCCACCCCGGAATCTAATGTTTGTTTGACCAGTTCGTCGAAGCTGTTATCAAATTCTGATAGATCGATACAGTCGAGATGGCAATGTGAGTCTACTAACACTGCAACATGAAGTTTTAAAGATTAAGCGTTACTTACATGGTGTGCGTGATGCGATCAGACTTCATCGCACCAGCAAGGTGGGTCTCTATCTTGCCGCGGGTCGCCCCTTTGTCCTGCGGAGAAAACTGTACACCGACGCCATGTGCGCGGTTACCCTGTGCTCCCTGGGGTGTCATCCATATGATCTTGCCGGCGACCGGCAGGCGTTCGCCATCATCCATCAGCGTCAACAGCATGAAGACTTCATCGCCGAGATTGTATGACTTGTTCGTCGGGATAAACAGGCCGCCATTTCTAACATAAGGCATGTAAGCAGCATATAACGATGATTTATCTTTGATACTCAAAGATAACATTCCAGGACGTGCGGTTGGACTACTCATTTTTTATACCTGCCAAAGTATTGCGTTAATTGTTATAGATTGTCCCAGGATAATAGCAGATTTTCCCATAATAGCTGCTCATTCACGGCGATTGATGCATGCAGGACATTGAAATTCAGCTGATCATGAAAACGGAACAAACGTTGTTGATCCACCTTTTCACTCAGGGCCTGTAGTTTTACACGATACTGACTATTGGTGACCTGAACTTCAGGTCCGCAGGCGATCATCCGGTTCACATCAGAGGTCCAGCTCAACATGCCTTCCAGCACCTGAAGCTTGGTATACTTTGCCAGTTCAGATGCATACTGCATTGAGCTTTTGCCTGAGACAGCGGCTGTCATCGCTTCAGCCAGGAGCTCCTGTTGTTCGACTGTCTGTAAGTTATTCAGGGCAGCGAGTGGCGAGCCTGCAGCATAGCGCAATGCCTGGCGTAGTTGTTCTTCGCCGACTTCATCACCTTGCTGCTTATCTTGCAGCCAGGACAGGGCAAGTGACTCATCAGGCACAGTAAAACGTAACAGCTGACAACGACTGCGAATGGTCACCGGCAGGCGGTGCGAGCGTGCACTGGTCAGGATTATCAGCACCCCCTGCCCGGGTTCTTCAAGCGTTTTGAGCAGACTGTTGGCTGCTGACAGGGTGAGCTGATCCGCCTGTTCGATAATGGCAATGCGGTAACCGCTATATTGACTGGTCTGATTGAGTTTCTCGCAGAGATCGCGTACAGCATCTATGCGGATGCTGAGCGCCGGTTTTTTACTGGTCGAATTTTCAGCAGCGGCCGGTCTCAGGTAATGCAGATCGGGATGAGTGTTCGCAGCGAGCAACTGGCAGGACTGGCAGCTGCCGCAAGCCTGACCGTCTTGTGTCGGATGTTTGCACAGCAGGGCTTTGGCCAGTGACATTGCAAAATCAGCTTTACCAAGCCCCTGGTTTCCATGCAGGAACAGTGCATGCGGCAGACGGCCAGATGAAATCAACTGTGTCACCTGTTGCCACTGAGATTGTTGCCAGGGATGGATCATGACAAAATCTTATCAGATTTTATAAGCGACTACCTGATGATCACGCTTCTATGATGTTATATTCGATGAGCATTTTCCGCACCTGTTGCTGCACAGCAGCTAGGTCTTTGGACGCATCGATCAGGCAGATACGCTGCGGGTTGTTTTTCGCCAGATCGATATAGGCAGCTCTGACCCGCTGAAAGAACTCATCCTGTTCCTTTTCGATACGGTCGGGTTCACTCCTGCTGCTGGCACGCGCCCGTCCTGTCTCGACAGGCGCATCGAGCACGATGGTCAGGTCAGGCCGAAGTTCTCCCTGCACCCAGCTCTCCAGTCCACGTATCTTGTCAACATCAAGCTGACGCCCCCCACCCTGGTAAGCATAAGTCGCCTCAGTAAAACGATCACATAATACGCTCTTGCCGCTGTTTAGCGCTGGCAGAATAACTTTGGACAGATGCTCTGCCCGCGCGGCAAACATCATCAACATCTCGGCATCAGGACTCATATCCTCTTCTGAATGACTGAGTAACAGGGCGCGCAATGCTTCACCCAGGCTGGTGCCTCCCGGTTCCCTGGTGACGACACAGTCATGGCCGGAGGATTCGAGCAGTTCTTTTATATACAGAAGGTTGCTCGACTTGCCGACGCCTTCGATACCTTCTAAGGTAATAAATTTTCCCATTTCTCAGTCAGTCTTGTTATTAATCGGTTTACTCTTCGTTGTCAGCTTCAGCGTTTCTTGCGCTGGAACTGATCGACGGCTTTCTCATGATCTTTCAGGTTTGTCGAGAAAACATGCCTGCCGCTGCCGTCGCCATAGGCCACAAAATACAGATATTCTGTCTTGTCCGGGTGCAAGGTGGCATGGATAGCTTCCCTGCCTGCTAATGCGATCGGTGTCGGCGGCAGGCCATGCCGGGTATAGGTGTTGTATGGAGTATCTTTGCGCAGATCCCTGAAGCGGATGTCGCCGTCATAGTTTTCGATGCCATAGATGACGGTGGGATCGGTCTGCAAACGCATATTCTTACGCAGTCGGTTGATAAACAACCCGGCGATCAGTGGCCTCTCTTCAGCGATTGCACTCTCCTTCTCAACGATGGATGCCAGTATCAACGCTTCATAAGGCGTCTTGAGCGGCAGGTTCTCTTCTCGCTGCTGCCACTCCTGCTGCAGGATTTTTTCCATCTCATCGTAGGCTCGCGTTAACAGCTCTATATCGGTAACACCCCTGGAAACGTGATAGGTATCTGGATAGAAACGCCCCTCGGGATGCTCACCTTGATGACCTAAGGCAGCCATGATCTCCTCATCAGACAGGTCTTTCAGCTTGCTGTCTACTACCGGGCTATTCTGTATAGCTTCTAGTGCCTGGCGGAAAGTGTGCCCTTCTATCAGCACTATACTGTATTGCACGACATCACCCGCCACCATATTATCCAGCAGTTCAGCCAGCGTCTGCCCCGGGGTAATGATATATTCACCAGCCTGCAGACGGGTTTCCTGTCGCTTTAACTTGCCCCATATCAGGAAGTAGTTCCTGTTATGCAGATACCCTCTGTCGATCAGCTGATTGGCCAGGGTGCGCACCGATGAACCACGAGAAAAATTAATGGTCTCCTGCTCAGAGATATCTAACGGTGTATTCATCTCTGCATAGATCTTCGATGCATAATAAAACGCCAGCAGCAAAACGATGCTGGTGACGGCAAAAAATGCCGGCAAACTTTTTCTAAACACTTTGAACATAATCTTCTTTGCAATCCAGCAGAGCGTTAAATAAAAGTTCAGTAACGGCTGCTTCTTTATAAATCCTATCACCCAGTTTAGTAACACGTTTCATACCAATCAAACTGTTTGTGATAAATAATTCATCCATAGCCAGCAAGTCTTCTATTGTTAGCCGTTTTTCCATCAAAGGTAGTTTGTTCTCTGTGACCTTCTGCATAATAGCATCACGCATAACACCCCTGACGCCAGAGCGATCAAGGGCCGGCGTAAAGACCTTGTTGTCTCTTATTGCGAACAGGTTGCTCATCGTCCCCTCGATGACTTCTTGGTCCGCATTGAACATCAAACCGTCGATAAAATTTGCCGCTTTATCGTCCCACTCATTTCTGGCCAGAACATTTTCAAGACGATTGAGATGCTTTAGTCCTGCCAGTGATTCATTGATCGAAACCTGTTGATCACAGATATACAACTCACCTTCGAGCAAAGCTTGACTCAGGATCGAGGAGTGACTGGCATCCAGCGCTGAAAACAGCACGATGCGATTTGCAGGGACACCCCTGGTAAACCTGTAGCCTCGTTCGCCGGCACCACGACTGAGTATGACTTTTATTACGCAGTGTTCGGCGGCTGCGTTATCAGTAGCGAGTTCGTTAATATCCTTGAGCAGCCTGTGTTCATCCGGGCACGGTATCTTCAACTTTTCGGCTGATGCAGACAGACGCTGATAATGCTGCTGCCAAAAATAGAGTTTGTTATCAGAGCACAGCATGGTCTCAAACAGGCCATCACCATAATGTATCGCTCGGTCATGGATCAACAGGTGATCGGCGGCAACTCCATTGATCATGCAGCGCCTGGTGCGGGTGTTATCGATCATGCCGTTTTTAGCCATATCATCGCTGCTCATCGCATCCGGCATCCAGGCTAAATATTTTTAACAAGCCTTTGGCTTTAGCACGGGTTTCCTCAAGTTCATTCACTGCCACCGAGTCGCTGACGATACCGCCGCCGGCACGGAAGCTGATCTCGTTGCTATTCTTATCACGTACCATGGTCCGGATAAGGATATTAAAATCCATGCTCCCGTCCCGGTTTATATATCCCAGGGAACCAGTATAAGCGCCTCTGGCCTGCTGCTCCAGCTCTGCCAGTATCTCTATACAGCGAACCTTAGGACAACCGGTAATGGTGCCGCCCGGGAAAACGGCACGCAGGACATCAACTGGTGATCGCTGCTCTGCCAATCTGCCACGCACATTGGAAACGATATGATGAACATGCTGCCAGCTTTCCAGCACCATCAGCTCATTGACTTCGATCGTACCCGGCTGGCAGACACGGCCAAGATCATTTCGCTCCAGGTCGATCAGCATGATATGTTCTGCCTGCTCTTTTGGATGCGACAGCAACTCTTCGGCCAGGGCCTCATCATTGAGCTGATCGATATCTCGCGGACGTGTACCGGCGATCGGCCTTGTCTCGACGATACCGTCCCTGAGTGATACCAGGCGTTCGGGGGATGAACTGATAACCGTCATGTTTTCAAAGCATGCCAGTGCGGCAAAAGAAGACGGGTTCATCCTCGATAATGCTTCTGACAGAACCACGTCTGAAACATCCTGCTTTAAAACAGCTCGCCATTGTCGTGAGAGGTTGGCCTGAAAGATATCGCCTTCGATGATATAACGTTTTATCTTTTCGACCTGCTTCAGATAAGGCGCAGGGTCTGATTCGGACAACGACTGAAGTGTGATCGTCGTGCCTGCCAGCTTCAGTTCGGGAGTGTTGCCGACAGTGTGGAAGTCCCGCTCCAGATCATCCAGCAGGTGGACATACTCGCTCTCTGCTACGGCATAACACTGCTTACTCTGCTTATCGATGATGATAGCAGCAGGACAGCGGGCAGCTACTGCAAGTGGCTGGCTGTCTGGTAGACGTGGCAGCGACAGGCATGGCTCGATCTCTTCTGCCATCTCATAGGACAGGAAGACGAACCAGCCGCCGGTAAACGGTAGACCATGAGTAGCGCTATGTTCTTTCTGAGTTTGAGTTTGAGTTTGTTTTTCTTTTTGAAACAGGTGTTCCAGGGTATCGAAAAAACCAGAAGACAGCGTGATATCTTTGTCTGAACAACGTAACGACTTATCAGCATCCAGGGTCAGGTGGTATTGCGGACAGGCGAGCAGGATATCGTACTGTGTATTATTCTCTCGAGCCGCACTGCTCTTAAGCAGGTAAGGGTAACGGTGAGCGTTCAGCTGATGAAAACACAGCAGGTCAGGAATATTTAAGTCCAGGTCAGCACTCTGACCGTCATCCTGGCGCGTTGTTAATAGCCGCGTTTTAAATGACACGGAAAATCCCGGCTAATGTAAAATGCTTCAGCTTAATTTTTTGAAGATCAGGGTTCCGTTGGTGCCGCCGAATCCAAACGAATTTGATAAGGCGTAATCGATCTTCATTTCACGCGCTGTATTAGGAACGTAATCCAGGTCACAACCTTCTCCAGGCGTCTCAAGATTGATCGTGGGCGGAGCCACCTGGTCTTTGATCGCCATCACTGAGAATACTGCTTCGATGCCGCCAGCCGCGCCCAGCAGGTGCCCGGTCATGGACTTGGTCGAACTGACCGCTGTTTTATAGGCATGATCACCGAGAGCTTTTTTGACTGCGTTAGTCTCAGCGACGTCACCGGCCGGTGTCGAAGTACCATGTGCATTGACGTAATCGATCGCCTCGGCATTGATACCGGCATCATTCATCGCCAGCTTCATACACCGTCCTGCGCCGCTGCCATCCTGTACCGGCATAGTCATATGATAGGCATCACTGTTGTAACCGAAACCGGCTATTTCACAGTAGATATCTGCACCGCGAGCTTTGGCATGTTCATACTCTTCCAGCACCAGTATGCCGGCACCGTCACCGAGCACGAAACCATCACGGTCTTTGTCCCATGGTCGACTGGCGGCTGCCGGATCATCATTACGTGTGGATAGCGCCCTGGCTGCTGCAAAACCTGCGATACCCAGTGGTGATGATGCACACTCTGCACCACCGGCAAACATTACGTCAGCATCGCCATAGGCGATGATCCGGGCTGATTCGCCGATACTGTGAGTACCTGTCGAACATGCAGTAACGATTGAGATATTCGGGCCTTTTACGCCATAACGGATGGAGAAATTACCTGAGATCATGTTGATGATCGAACCAGGGACAAAGAACGGCGATACCTTACGAGGCCCGCTGCTGTCCAGCTTCTCCTTATTGGCCTCGATCATCGGCAGGCCGCCGATACCGGAGCCGATAGCGACACCGATCCTCTCGGCATTATCTTCAGTAATTTCCAGGCCTGAGTCTTTCAGGGCTTCATCAGCAGCGATGATGCCATAATGGATGAAGGTATCCATTTTTTTGAGTTCTTTTGCCGGTAATACATCGCCGACTTCAAAGTCTTTGACAGTCGCGGCAATCTTTGCCGAAAAATCGCTAGTGTCAAATTTTTCAATCGAGATCACACCACTCTTACCAGCAATGATATTGTCCCATGATTGTTTTAAATTATTACCAACCGGAGAGACGATTCCAAGACCAGTAACTACAACGCGACGATTTGACAAATTTAGCCCCTTTGAACGTTACAAAAAATCATGCTCGTTAACAACAGTGTTAACAGGCGATGATTTTTGATTTAAACAGTACGGCAATAATACGGACGTTTTACAGCCGCTTGAAAGCTGCTTAGCTTGAGTGAGCGTTTACGTAATCGATCGCCTGCTGGATCGTAGTAATCTTTTCAGCTTCTTCATCAGGTATCTCGCACTCGAATTCTTCTTCCAGAGCCATCACCAGCTCTACAGTATCAAGTGAGTCTGCACCCAGATCATCAACAAAAGAAGCATCATTTGTTGCTTGTTCTTCAGTTGCACCTAATTGCTCTATGACAATTTTACGAACGCGTTCTTCAGCTGTGCTCATCTATTTTTCCTCTAGTTTTGACCCAAATGATCAATATAAAAATTAACTCTCTTGGAGCTAGTTGGACTGGTATTTCAAGTTGCGCGGTATTCTAGTGAATTAGAGCTGCACTTGCCAGTCGAATTCCACATTTTATATCCGCCATAAAAAACACAGATTATCTGTTATTTTTCAATTATTTAAAATACATTGTTAATTTATTTAATAATTTAAAAACGGGTGCAGAATAAAAATATCTGTCGATTTTACCCGAAAGCCGATGTTATCTGGCTACTTATGGCATATACATACCGCCATTTACATTGATCGTTTCGCCAGTGATGTACGCTGCTGCTGGACTGGCAAGAAATGCTACCGCTGCTGCGATATCGGCAGGATCACCCAAACGGCTCAAAGGGATCTGGCTGATCAATGCCTCTCTCTGTTCTTGCGGGAGTTCTCGGGTCATGTCAGTATCGATGAAGCCGGGAGCTACACAGTTAACCGTAATATTTCTAGAGCCAATCTCACGTGCTAGTGACTTGGTAAAACCTAGCATACCAGCTTTAGTCGCTGAATAGTTTGTCTGTCCAGGATTTCCGGTTAGGCCTACGACCGAAGCGATATTAATGATACGCCCTTTTTTCTTTTTCATCATGCTACGGATAACCGCTTTAGACAGTCTATATATAGAGGTCAGGTTGGTATCGATAATGTCGTTCCACTGCTCTTCCTTCATCATCATCAAAAGGTTATCTTTTGTTATACCCGCATTGTTCACCAGGATCGAAACAGCACCATATTCATCCGTGATTGATTTCATTACAGCAGCAATAGAATCTGCATCTGTAACATTGAGACACATGCCTTTGCCAGCACCCGATGAGTTCGTCGCAGCAAGGTATTCTGAAATTTTATCAGCACCGCTTTGCGATGTAGCCGTACCGATGACGGTCGCACCGAGTGCCGCCAATTGTTCTGCTATTGCTTTACCAATACCACGGCTTGCACCAGTAACCAGTGCAACTTCGCCCTCTAGTTCTTTACTCATAATAAACCTATAAACCCTGTATTAAATTTCTCTGTGATAGCACCGTTTATCGACACCTGCGCCGGATCAGCTATATCATCGAATCCAGAAATTTCTGCATCGATGCTGTAGTGTCCAACGAAAAACTTTTCACTTCATTATTGATCCGGCGCGTGAGACCACCCAGGACCTTACCCGGCCCGCATTCGACAACGACATCGGCACCGTCACTGATGATCTGGATAGTGTGTGTCCATTGCACAGGACTGTATAGCTGTTTAACCAATGCATCCCTGATGGCATCAGGCTCGTCATGTGATTTTGCGTCGACGTTATGTATAACCTGGATCTTTGGCTTTTCGAAATTGACGTCTTTCATGTATTCAGCCAGCTGCTCTGCTGCCGGTTTCATCAATGAGCTATGTGAAGGTACGCTGACAGGTAATGGTAGCGCACGCTTTGCGCCCTGTTCTTTCAAGCGTTCCATTGCGAGCTCTACAGCTTCTGTCGCTCCGGCGATAACAACCTGGCCCGGTGAATTAAAGTTTACTGCCTCGACCGGTTTTCCTATTTCAGCGCTGACCCTCTCGCAGATAGTAATGATCGGATCATCAGGCAGGCCGATGATAGCGGCCATCGCACCCTCGCCTTCCGGTACAGCGGCCTGCATCAGCTGACCACGCTTCGATACCAGTTTGATCGCATCGCCAAAGTCCAGTGACTGTGCCGCGACCAGGGCCGCGTATTCACCCAGGCTATGACCGGCGAAAACCATGGGAGTCAGCATACACTGCTGCTGCATCACGCGCATCACAGCGATGTCGGCAGCCAGCATGACAGGCTGTGTTATCTCAGTCTTATTGATCTTTTCTGCAGGTCCGTTACAGACGATATCCCAGCAGTCATAACCCAGAACGTCAGAGGCCTCTTTGAAGGTCTCTTCGACCTGCGGCCAATCCTCAGCATAATCAGACAACATGCCGATCGATTGCGACCCCTGACCCGGGAAAACGACAACAATATTCATACCATCCATCTTTTATACCCTTTAGTTATTTATTTTTCTATTTGTAGTTATTGTAATTCGAAGTTATCTAGGCGGTGCTAGCACATATAGCTCCATACATAGCAATATTATTATTCTGCTATTTCAGGTCCAGCACATCCTGCATATCATATAAACCCTGGTTTTGCTCCTGCAACCATAACGCTGCTCTAATAGCGCCATTGGCAAAGGTCATGCGGCTGGATGCTTTGTGTGTGATCTCTACACGCTCGCCGATACCGGCAAACATCACGGTATGATCACCGACTATATCACCGGCGCGGATGGTCTCAAAACCGATAGTCTTGCGGTCACGTTCTCCGGTAACCCCTTGTCGACCATAGACGGCACATTCATCAAGATTCCTGCCCAAAGCATCTGCAACCACCTCGCCCATACGCAATGCAGTCCCCGAAGGCGCATCGACCTTGTGCCGATGATGCGCTTCTATGACTTCGATATCAACATCATCACCCAGTACACGCGCTGCGATATCCAGTAGTTTAAAACACAGGTTGACACCGACGCTCATGTTTGGCGCAAACACGACGCCTATGGTTTCTGAAGCTCGTTGGATTATCTGTTTTTCTTCGTCGCTAAAACCGGTGGTACCGATAACGATATTCTTACCGTTTGCCACACAGATAGCCAGGTTTTGCAAGGTGACCTCAGGTCGGGTGAAGTCGATCAGGGTAGTAAAATTATCTGTAACGTCTGTTAACTGTGAAGCGATTGATTTGTTCAGCGTGCCAACACCAGCCATTTCTCCGGCATCGCGTCCTATGTATGGACTCTTGCTATGTTCGATAGCCGCACCTAACTGGCAATTTGAATTTTCGTAACAGGCCTGGATCAGGTTACGCCCCATACGACCTGCGGCGCCAGTAACTGCGATATCTAACATTTAAACCCCGTTGTTTCTTATTTTTGTAGTCTGCCATTATATATCGTTGAAAAAAACTGTACACCGGCAAATATACGTAAAAAAACGCAAATATTAACAGCTGGCAGAAGCTTAATATTTGCGTTTTTCAGGTTTTATCGCTGACCAGGGCAGCGATAAACTCGTCAGGCTTTAAGATCGTCAAAAAACTTCTTCATACGATCACCCCATGAGTCATGTTGCGGGCTGTGTTTCGAGCCGCTGTCGTGTAATGATTTTTCAAACTGTTTGAGCAGATCTTTCTGTTTGTTACTCAGCTTGACCGGCGTCTCGACATTTACCCTGCACAGCAGATCACCCGTAGCACCACCACGAACCGACTTAACGCCCTTACCACGCATGCGGAAAAGTTTACCGGTCTGGGTCTCACTCGGAATTTTCAAACGCAGTTTACCATCAAGCGTAGGCACTTCTATCTCACCACCCAGAGTCGCTGTGCCGATTGAAATAGGCATCTCGCAGAACAGATCGTTATCATCACGCGTGAAGATATCATGTGGTTTGACATGCATCTGCACATACAGATCGCCATTCGGTGCACCCTGCTCGCCAGCTTCGCCTTCGTTGGAGAGGCGGATACGGTCTCCTGTATCCACACCCGCTGGAACTTTTACAGACAGCGTCTTCTGCTCCTGTTTGCGCCCCTGTCCATGACAATCAGGGCATGGATCACTGATGATCTTGCCTTTACCACGACACTGCGGACAGGTTTGCTGTACCGCAAAGAAGCCCTGTTGCATACGGACCTGGCCAGCACCATGACAGGTCGTACAGGTAGTCGCAGAGGTACCCTCTTTTGCGCCACTACCGGAACATGTCTTACATGCGACCAGCGTCGGCACCTTGATCTTTACTTCCGTACCAAATACCGCTTCTTCAAGGCTCAATTCGAGATTGTATTGCAGATCAGATCCGCGCTGAGCACGTTGGCCGCCACGTCGTCCACCACCGAAGATATCGCCAAAAACATCACCGAATATATCTTCAAAACCGCCACCGGCACCGGGGCGTCCGCCCATTGATGGATCGACACCGGCATGGCCATACTGGTCGTAAGCAGCTCGTTTATTAGGATCAGACAGCACCTCATGAGCTTCCTTTGCCTCTTTAAACAAGACTTCAGATTCTTCAGAATTTCCTGTATTACGATCAGGGTGGTGTTTCATCGCCAGGCGGCGGAAGGCTTTTTTCAGATCCGCGTCGCTAGCATCACGCGATACACCCAGAACTTCGTAATAACATCTTTTTGACATAGTCTTCATCTATAAATTTATTATTTGAATTAAAAACTGTTGTACGTCAGAAGCGCGGAGCTACAGAGAAAGCAGTCAATAACTGTTTTTTTATCTCTGTAACTCCGCGCTCTGGTTAACAGCGACGGTTAACTTATAAAGTTACTTGTCGTCTTTGCCTTCTTTGACTTCTTCGAACTCAGCATCGACCACATCGTCAGCCGCTGCGTTGTCTGTGTTCTCAGCACCAGGCTGAGCTTCACCAGCGGCCTGCGCTGTCTGTTCGGCATATGCTTTCTCGGCAATCTTGCCGGCAGCAGCGGTTAACGCCTCGGTCTTGGCTTCGATCGCCGCTTTATCATTACCTTCCAGTGCAGCTTTAAGTTCAGCAATCGCGGCTTCTGCTGCTGATTTTTCACCAGCTTCTACCTTGTCACCCAGATCCTTGATCGACTTTTCAGTACTGTGAATCATGTTTTCAGCAGTATTCTTCGCTGTAACCAGTTCATGCGCTTTCTTGTCTTCTTCAGCATGCGCTTCCGCATCCTTGATCATCTGATCGACTTCTTCATCAGACAGGCCGCTTGAAGCCTTGATCACGATAGACTGCTCTTTACCTGTGGCCTTGTCTTTCGCCGATACGTTCAGGATACCGTTGGCATCGATGTCGAAAGACACTTCGATCTGCGGTACGCCGCGTGGTGCAGGCGGTATGTCGCTCAGGTCGAAACGGCCCAGTGATTTATTACCAGTTGCCATCTCACGCTCACCCTGTAACACGTGGACAGTTACTGCAGACTGGTTATCATCCGCTGTCGAGAATACCTGTGAGGCCTTGGTAGGGATCGTCGTATTCTTCTCCACCAGTTTGGTCATGACACCACCCATGGTTTCGATACCCAGTGACAGCGGTGTTACATCGAGCAGCAAGATGTCGTTGACATCACCGCCTAATACACCACCCTGGATGGCTGCACCCATGGCAACGGCCTCATCAGGGTTAACGTCTTTACGTGGTTCTTTACCAAAGAATTTTTTGACTTCTTCCTGAACCTTGGGCATACGTGTCTGCCCGCCGACCAGGATGACTTCGTTGATATCGCTGGCGGAAAGACCTGAATCTTTCAGCGCCTGTTTGCATGGGTCGATCGTTCTTGCGATCAGTTCACCGACCAGGCTCTCCAGCTTGGCACGAGTCAGCTTGATATTTAAGTGTTTCGGACCGCTGGCATCTGCAGTGATGTACGGCAGGTTGACATCGGTTGACTGTGTTGATGACAGTTCGATCTTCGCTTTCTCCGCAGCTTCTTTCAGACGCTGCAGCGCTAGCGGATCGTTGTGCAGATCTACACCATTGTCTTTCTTGAACTCGTCTGACAGGTAATCGATCAGGCGTGTATCAAAGTCTTCACCACCGAGGAATGTGTCACCATTGGTCGCCAGTACTTCAAACTGGTGCTCGCCATCGATCTCAGCGATCTCGATGATAGACACGTCAAAGGTACCGCCACCGAGGTCGTAGACCACAATCTTGGAATCACCGCGTGACTTATCCATACCGTATGCCAGTGCGGCAGCGGTAGGCTCATTGATGATACGTTTTACGTCGAGACCAGCAATACGGCCAGCATCTTTCGTTGCCTGGCGCTGTGAATCATTAAAATAAGCAGGTACCGTAATAACCGCTTCTGTAACTTCATGGCCCAGGTATTCTTCTGCAGTAGACTTCATCTTCTGCAGGATACGTGCAGAGACTTCTGGCGGTGCCATCTTCTTGCCCTTGGCTTCGACCCAGGCGTCACCGTTGTCTGCTTTGATGATATTGTATGGTACGAGTTTGATATCGCGCTGTACGACTTCTTCGTCAAAACGACGTCCGATCAGGCGTTTTACCGCGAATATTGTGTCGTTAGGGTTGGTTACCGCCTGGCGTTTCGCCGATGCGCCAACAACGACTTCGTCATCGGTGAATGCGACGACCGAAGGCGTGGTACGATCGCCTTCTGCATTTTCGATAACCTTGACTGAATCACCGTCCATGACGGCGACACAAGAGTTGGTTGTACCTAAATCTATACCTATAATTTTACCCATTGCTGGTCTCCAATATTTTCTTTAATCTTTAAAATTCCTGCCTGCCCGAACCGCCCTCTCTGGGCTCATACTCGTTGCATTTCTGCAGTAATAATGTTGTTAGCTTTTATGTGGGGCTGCTTTTATCAAATACAAGGAATAAAACAGCTATTTACTTAATTAAATTAATGTTTTTTGACTTATGCTTAAGTCAACCGGTACTACTGTGGTTAACTCTCTTCTTGCACCGCTTTAGAAACCATCACCATGGCCGGGCGTATCAGGCGTTCATTCAGTGAATAGCCTTTCTGCATAACGGCAATGACTGTATTCGGCTCGACATCGGCATTCGGCTGCATGCTCATCGCCTGGTGTTTTTCCGGGTCGAACTTTTCGTTTAACGGATCAATCTCTTCGATGCCAAGTTTTTCCATCATCTTTACCAGCATGTTCATGGTCAGCTCCATACCTTCTCGCAGGCTCTCGGCGCTAGCTTCTTCTACAGCCAGTCCCATAGCCATGCTGTCCATTACCGGCAGCAACTCGTTAACAAACTTTTCGATGCCGTATTTATGTGCGTTTTCTACATCTTTGGCATTACGACGTCGCAGGTTATCCATCTCGGCCTTGGCTCTCAGATACTGCTCCCAGTTTTCTGTCGCTTTAGCCTGTGCCTGTTCTAGCTGCGCTTCAAGACTATCGGCATTCTTCTCTGGGGAGTCCAGTTTTTCCTCACCTTTATGCTCATCTTCAAGCATTTCCTGTGCAGTTTCTTCCATTTGATCCACTACTTCTTCATTCTTCTGTTTATCTGCTGACATTTGGTATCTCTTACACTTAAATTTGTTGATTTGAGGCAATCAATGGTGACAAATCCACGTTATTCAAGGCCAAAAAAGTGGTTTTAGTAATATTTTATAAATTTATTCTATTGCTTGAGGGCATCACCAAGTAATTTAGCGGTGATATCGACCACCGGGATGACGTGATCATAGTTCATCCTCGCCGGGCCGATCACTCCCAGTACACCGACAGCTTGTCCTGCTATCGAATAGGGCGCAGTGATGACACTACAATCGCCGAAACCGGTAAAACCGGCCTCGTGGCCGATGAATATCTTGACCCCCTCACCCTGCACACAGCGGTCAAAGAGGCCCAGCATCTCGCGTTTCCTGTCGAATATCTCAAACAGGTGTTGAAGTTGCTGGCGGTCGGTATTGTTGTTATAGCGAACCAGGTTGGTCTCACCCTGAACGATGAACTCAGGCCGCTTAACGTCATTTCCTGATAACGCTTTACCCGCAACTTCTACCGCTGTCTTCATCACGCTATCGACATCCTGACGTGTACGTTCAAGGTCATTCAGCAGGCTTTCCCTGATCTCATGCACATCACGACCGGTAAACTGCTGATTCAGGTAATTAGCTGCATGCTGTAATTCATTTGCACTGTATTCACGCTCCAGGTGCAATACCTTGTTCTGCACATCTTTTTCATTGGTCACCATTATCGCCAGGATGCGTTTTTCCGGTAATGGTAAAAATTCGATATGGCGTAATTTGGCATTCGTCTGCTTCGGTACTGTCACAATGCCTGCCATCTGCGTCATCTCGGACACCAGCTGTGACGCATGATTGACCAGCTCACTCATACCCATGTCAGGGTGGAGCTGCGCCTGCAGGCGGCTGATCGTCTTCTCTTCGATCGGCTGCACCTCTAAGAGGTTATCGACGAACAGGCGCAAACCTTGCTCGGTCGGGATACGGCCTGCTGAGGTATGCGGCGCAACGACCAGTCCCTTCTTTTCCAGTGTGCACATGACGTTGCGTATCGTCGCCGGGCTGATATCCAGTCCTGCATCCTGGGCCAGTTTTTTCGAGCCGACAGGCTGGCCATCATTGATATAACACGCTACCAGCTGTTTCAGCAGGATGGCGGCGCGTTCATTGAGCACGAGAGGTTTATTCAATGTGATTTTCTGGTTATTAATGCTTTAGCACTCTATAGGCGCGAGTGCCAAAAAAACAAGGATTATGGTATCAAAGCATTGCCTGGTCAAGAGAAACAAAACCTTTCAGGAAAACCGCAGACGCGCCAAGACGCAGAGAAATCAGTTTGTTTTGTTAGGTCGCAGACATAACAGAAAGAAACTCTGCGTCTGGGCGCCTCTGCGGTTCAAATAGCTTTTAATCGAGTGATGAAGTTAGCGTATAATGCTTGTTTTGAAAGACACTGGCCGTTATCGCTGTACACATGACAGATTCACCCACCGCACGCATCCGTGAAATCCCTTATAACTATACGTCATATTCTGATCGTGAGATTGTTATCCGGTTTCTTGGTGAAGACAGCTGGCACATCATAGAGAAACTGCGCGGTTCTCGCCGCACCGGGCATTCTGCACGCATGTTGTTCGAAGTGCTCGGCGATATGTGGATCATCAAACGTAACCCTTACGTAAAAGACGATTTGCTGAATAATAAAAAACGCCGTGAATCGCTGATCGATGCACTCAAGCACCGGCTGAACCAGGTAGCGATACGTGCCGATGGCAACAGCGATGCATTGATACTGCATAGCAACTGCCTGGCTGCTGTACAGAACTTCGAGCAGGGCTTACAGGACCAGATAGTTTTACGCCAGAAATGCAAAAAGATTTTAGCTCGTATCACCTCAGCTAATAACATCGATTTTAGCGGCCTGGCGCGGGTCGCACACTCGACTGATGCCACCGACTGGCGTATCGCTATGCCTTTCGTCGTTATCAAGCCGGACACCGAAGGTGAAATCGCCGCTATCGTGCGCGCCTGTATCAAGCTGGGGCTGACCATCATCCCCCGCGGCGGCGGCACTGGTTATACCGGCGGCGCGATACCGTTGCACTCCAATACGGCTGTTATCAATACCGAAAAGCTCGAAGCCCTTGGCAAGATAACACAGACCGAACTCACAGGCGTAGATGGCAGTCACCCGGTCGTCGAATGCGGCGCCGGGGTTATCACCCGTCGGGTATCGGACCTGGCTGACAGCAACGGCCTGGCTTTTGCCGTCGACCCGACATCACAGGACGCTTCCACGATCGGCGGTAATATCGCGATGAATGCTGGCGGCAAGAAAGCCGTCATCTGGGGAACAGCGCTGGATAACCTGGTGTCATGGCGCATGGTGACGCCTGACGGCCTGTGGATGGAAGTCGAACGCATCAATCATAACCTCGGCAAGATACATGATCAGCGGGATGTGACCTTCAAAGTCACGAGGTACGAAAGCGACGGCAGCAGTATCATTGGCGATCCAGAGATACTGTCGTTACACGGTCAGGATTTTCGCAAGGCTGGTCTGGGCAAGGATGTCACCGACAAATTCCTCTCCGGACTGCCGGGCATCCAGAAAGAGGGATGTGACGGCCTGATAACTTCCGGGCGTTTCCTGCTGCACAGGATGCCCGAGCATAAGCGCACCATCTGTCTCGAGTTTTTTGGCAGTGATATCGCTGAAGCTGTCCCGGCGGTAGTCGAAGTGAAACAGCTGCTGGATGATGATGAAGACGTCTTGCTCACCGGTCTCGAACATCTCGATGAACGCTATATCAAAGCGGTCAAATATACCACCAAGGCCAGCAGTAGCGACGGCGCATTTGCCGGCAGGCCAAAGATGGTATTGCTGGCTGATATCGCATCGGATGATGAAGCGAGTGTCAAAGCAGCTGCAGAAAAAGTCATAGAAACCAGTAGAAAGAGAAACGCTCAGGGTTTCATCGCGGTCAGCGCCGAAGCAAGGAAGCGTTTCTGGCTGGATCGCGCGCGGACCGCAGCCATCTCGGCACACACCAATGCCTTCAAGATCAACGAAGATGTCGTCATCCCGCTGCCACGGCTGGCAGATTACAACCGCGGCATCGAATGTATCAATATCGAACAGTCGATCAACAACAAGATAAAGATATGCGACGGCATAACACAGTACCTGGACAGTAATCTGAAAGATGCTATCGAGGATGACGAATATACGACCAGCAGCGAAGCAGAAGAGATCATTCGCAAGAAATGTGAAACAGCCAAACACCTGATCTCGACAAAAAAACAACGCTGGTCCAACATCCTGCAGAATCTGGAATCACCTGCTGCTGAAGTCAAAAGCCTGCTGCTCGACAACGAACAGGAAAGCATCAGGCACGGTGACCTGCTGATCGACCTGCTGCTGCGCCGTGACTGTGTTATCTCATACACTGAAGAGATATACCGTTCGCTCAGCGAGATATTCTCCGGTCAGGACCTGAAGCCGGTACGTGAGAAATTCAAACAGATACACAGGGACGTCAGAGACGCGAAGCTATTCGTTGCGCTACATATGCATGCCGGTGACGGCAACGTCCACACCAACATCCCGGTCCATTCCGATAACTACAGCATGCTGCATGAGGCCGACAGGATAGTCGACAAGATCATGGCGTTGGCACAATCACTCGATGGCGTGATCTCGGGTGAACACGGCATCGGCCTGACCAAGATACAGTACCTGGAAAATGAAAAACTCGACGCATTCGCCACCTACAAGAACAGGGTCGATCCGCAGCAGAATTTCAACAGAGACAAATTATCCGCCTCATCAAGCCTCGATCTCGCATACACCCCGTCACTGCGACTGGTACAACAGGAAGCCATCATCCTCGAAGACAGTGCACTGGGCTCGCTAAATAACGAGATAAAAAACTGTCTGCGCTGCGGCAAATGCAAACCCAAGTGTATGACCCATGTACCGCGCGCGAACCTTTACTATTCGCCACGAGACAAGATATTAGCGACGGGCCTGATGATCGAAGCTTTCCTCTATGAAGAACAGACCAGGCGCGGTGTCTCGCTGTCTCATTTCGATTCTATGAATGACATCGCTGACCACTGCACCACATGTCATAAGTGTCTGAACCCCTGCCCGGTCAATATCGACTTTGGCGACGTATCGATCCAGATGCGCCACCTGCTGACCATGCACGGTAAGAAGAAGAGCAACCTGGGAGCCAAAGCGGCGATTGCTTTCCTCAATGTCAAAAGCCCGTTCAGCGTTAACTCGATGCGAACCGTCCTCGCCCGGGGTGGATTTTCTGCGATCAACATCGGACATTTCTTTGCCAGGAAACTGGGGATGCTGGGGAAAAGAAATCGAATACCTCCGAGCACCACTGGTGCCGTAGATCAGACGACGCAGATGGTTAACCTGGTGCGGAAACCTATCCGCGTAGAAGTACCACGCAAGACTAGCCGTGCGCTTTTAGATCTTGAAGACACCAACTACGTCTCGATCATCAGAGACCAGAACCGCAACCACGATGACTCAGATGCGGTGTTTTATTTCCCCGGTTGCGGCTCGGAACGGCTGTTCAGCCAGATCGCCATGGCAACATTGCACATGCTCTACGAAGCTGGCGTACAGACGGTGTTACCGCCAGGTTATCTATGCTGCGGTTATCCGCAGAGCGCGGCCGGATTGCAGGACAAGAGCCGGTCGATAACCACGGAGAACCGTGTACTGTTCCATCGTGTAGCCAACACGCTGAATTATCTCGATATCAAAACTGTGATCGTGTCATGCGGCACATGTATGGACCAGTTATTGAAATATGAATTCGAAAAGATCTTTCCCGACTGCCGTCTGCTGGATATCCATGAATACCTGATGGAAAAAAATATTACCCTGCAACACCAGACTGACCGTGAATATCTGCTGCATGACCCCTGCCACACACCGATGAAACAATATAACCCGGTGTCGGTAGCATCAAGACTGCTAGATAAAGAAGTCACTGTCAGCGACCGATGCTGCGGTGAATCAGGCACACTGGGCACAGCACGACCTGATATCGCGGAACAGCTACGTTATCGCAAACGCGAAGAACTGACGCAGAACATCAACGCGATAACCGGTAATAACAAGGTGAAAAACGATGAAGTCAAGATATTGACTTCATGCCCGGCCTGCCAGCAGGGTTTAGCGCGTTATACAGATGATACCGGATTAAAAACCGATTACATCGTAATCGAGATGGCAAACCAGATGTACGGCAAGGACTGGGAGAAGCAGTTTATTCAGAAAGCGAATAATGGCGGCATAGAAAAAGTTTTATTATAAAAGCAAAAAAGCGGTAACCACAGATCAGGGCGTGGATGCCCGTTATTAGAACAATGCATATGTCCATGGATGGACGGTATTAGAGTAATGCAGGAGCAATTACCAAGCAGCGATTGTCGTGGTACAGAGTGCACACAGAAAAGAAACCTGTCGATGCTTTGGCTATGTTTCAGAGGACGGGTTAACAAATGAAGCGTCTATGAGCTCTGTGCCTCTGTGGTTCACAGATCTACTTAAGCCATTGTGAATACTTAAGCGTTACTCAGAACACCATCTTCAAGCGTATATACTTTATCCATACGCTCGGCTATCTTCAGGTCATGTGTCACTATCACCAGTGAAGTCCGGTATGCTTTATTCAGATCGATGATCAGATCTATCGCCTGCTCGGCATTTTTTCTATCCAGGTTACCTGTCGGTTCATCGGCCAGGATACAGTCAGGCTGATGGATCAGTGCACGTGCGATTGCTGCACGTTGGCGCTCGCCGCCCGATAACTCGCTGGGTTTATGATGCAGGCGTTTACTCAGGCCGACATCGGACAGCACTTTCTCTGCCCTTTGTTTTGCCTGTATGACCGGGCTGCCCTTTATCAATAATGGCATGGCGACATTCTCCAGCGCGGTAAACTCAGGCAGCAGGTGGTGAAACTGGTAGATAAAACCGAAATGCTCATTTCTCACTGTGCAACGCTGCTTCTCGCTCAGTTTGTGTACATCGACACCGTTAAGCATCACCTTGCCGGCACTTGGTTTATCGAGACCGCCAAGGATATTCAGCAGGGTCGTTTTACCCGAGCCCGAAGAACCGATGATCGCCGATGTCTCAGCTTTATCGAGAGAGAAGCTGACGTCATTGAGCACATGCAGGTCTTCACGTATCCCGTCATGGAAGATCTTTTCTATGTTTAGCGCACGTAACATATCTCTACTCGTATCGCAGCGCTTCGGCAGGCAAGGTTCGCGATGCACGCCAGGCCGGGTATATCGTTGCCAGCACGGTTACCGAGAAAGCAGATAGCGCATAGGTGATGACTTCGTTGACCTTTACATCAGCCGAAATATCGCTGATGTAATAGACATCGCTGGGAAGGAAGTCTGTATTGAATAGCTGCTCCAGCCAGGAGACGATCTCGAACACGTTCAGCGCGACCGGCACACCAGCACTGACACCGATGATGGTACCGAACAGACCGATAAATGCACCCTGGATGATAAAGATAGTCATTATGCTCGATGGGCGCATACCCAGTGCACGCAGGATCGCGATATCTGACTCCTTATCAGTCACCGTCATCATCAGTGTCGAGACGATGTTCAGTGCTGCAACTGAAACCATTAGCAGCAGGATGATGAACATCACCGTTTTTTCTGTCTGCAGTGCCCTGAAGAAATTCTTGTGCTGCTTCGACCAGTCTTTCACCCAGTAATCTTCACCGAAATCCTTTTCGATAGCCCTGGTTATCCTCGGTGCTTCGAACAGGTCGGTAAACTTCAGCCGTACGCCATTGACCTTGTCGTCATAACTAAAGAGTTTCGCCGAATCTTCCAGGTGCATATAGGCCATCGCCGAATCATACTGATGCATGCCTACCTCGAACACACCGACGACACTGAAACGACGCAGGCGCGGCATGACTCCGACGGCCGTTATGCTCGCCTGCGGCGTGATCACGGTAATCCTGTCGCCTTCATAGACGCCCAGTGAGTTCGCCAGTTCGCGCCCGACGACGATACCGTATTCACCCGGCTTCAGGTCCATCAGGCTGCCAGAGATCATCTTTGATTCCACCAGAGATACCCTGCTCTCCATCTCCGGTTCAATGCCTCGCACCAATGAACCGCTGACGCGCCGACCATTCGACAGCATCACTTCTTTCCTGATATAGGGTGCAGCGGCGACCACTTCATCATTCTGTTCGGCTTTTTCCATAACACTGCGCCAGTCACGCACATAGCCGTCATAGCCGCTGATGGTGGCATGTGATGTCATGCTCAGCGTACGGTCACGCAGTTCATTACCGAAACCGTTCATCACCGAAAGCACGACGATGAGTGCGAAGACACCGAGTGCGACACCCGCTATCGAGATAAATGCAATAAAAGAAACGAAGTGACTCTTACGCCTGGCGCGGATATAACGTAAACCGATAAAAAGTTCTTTAGGCTGAAACATATGGTTTAGATAATCATTAACTCATTCACATCTGCAAGACACCATGCTACAAGCAGGCCTCAGGCCTGCTCAAAGCCAGATAATGTCTTGCTGTATGTGTTGTTCGTATTATTTGGGCTGTTTCTTCCTGAGAAGATTTTTATCTTCAAGATCCTTGATCAGCAACTTGGTCAGATCGACGATGATTTCCTGCACTGAATCCGGCGCGAAAGTGCGACTGCGCGCTGACCACACCAGCTCTTCTGACTCGACATCATACAGGTTGGTCTCCAGCGTATATGTCTCTTGCGTGGTGTAATAGCCAGGACTGGTGACGTAGCTATTCACATGTGGGTAATAGCTGTACATTCCGCCATAATAGCCACCACCGTACATTGGCATATAATCCATCGTTGGGCGGTAGATAGTCTCTTCATCAACTGCCACCATGTGTGTAATCAGAACACCATTGATCCCCATACCTTCGATGGCTTTTGTGATGGTATCCCTGTCGAATTTTTCATTGCTCTTGATCAGCTTATAACTCGCTTCTGCTTCGGTGCCTACCGCTCTCAGAGATTCAACGAAGTGGCTCTCATAGGCACGCCGGTTCTGCTCACTCTCAGCAATACCTATAATCAAAATATCATCATATGAGCGCTTATTATCGGGCTCGACCCAGGACTGAGAAATCTTTGTATTTGCACATGCTGCCAGAAATATCGTAGCTAGCAATATTCCCGCAACTTTGCCAGGGCGCTTTTTTATCGAACTCATTTTTCTATCCTTCAGGTTGATTGTTTGAATTAACGGGCATAATAACAACTGCTAAACAAAACACAATAATTTTAATCGCAGAGATCACATGTGACTGTTTAATATCGTTTATTTTAATACGCCGTCATCGAGCAGCTGATCGATCAGCAACTCTGTCACATCAGTAACGACCTCATCGATAGATTCAGGTGCCACGGTTCTTGTCTGAGCGCTCCAGCTCAAGCTTTTTGTTTCAACATCATAGAGATCGTTCTTCAAAGTAATGATCTCGGCATTACTGGTGCGATACCTGTTTGCAATCAGGGTGCTCGATAGCAGGGTACTCTCCGGGTCACCCGAATACCCCTGGCTCAATGGTGACTCATGATGCATCACTTCGGTCTCTGAGGAGACAAGATAGGTGATGATTACCGAATCGATCTCTGTATCTTCGACAACATCAATCACGGTCTCGCGATTCATCTTCTGTTTGCTGCTGATTAGCATATAACTTGGGGTAGCCTTGATGTTACTCTTCGCCAGTTCGGATACGAAATGTTTTTCATATATCTGCCGGGTCTGCTGGCTGTCAGACACGCCAATGATCATAGGATGATGATATGTTTTTGTCAGATCTTCGTTTACCCAGTCATCGATTATTTTGGTGTTTGCACACGAAGTAACTAACAGGCCTGCCAGCAGGACGAAAAAAGTGTTAACTCTCATTTCTAATCTCTTAAGAAACATACTAAAAAAGCTCTAACCGCTCAAGGAACCAGTACATGCCGACGACCGAGATGAACATTGAACCAGGTAATACGACAATTTTGCGATAAATAAGTTGATCTTTAAACCATAGTTTTAACGAAATAAACGCAAGCAAGATAACCGCAAGCTGACCAAACTCGACACCGACATTAAAGCTGATAAGTGCCAGTGCAAAATCATCGGACGGCATGCCAAAGTCGGACAGCACACCGGCAAATCCCAGGCCATGCAACAGACCAAACATGAATACCAGAAACAGACGACTCCGGTGCAACTTGCTGGAAAAAATATTTTCCACCCCGACATAGGCGATAGACAGCGCGATCAGCGGTTCTACGACATTAGCCGGCAGTTCGATAATATTATTCATCGACAATGCGAGGGTGATGGTATGCGCCACGGTAAACATCGTTACCTGCCATAACAACGGTGACAGATGTGTCGACAGCAGGAACAGACCGAGGATAAATAGAATATGATCCAGTCCCTTGGGAACGATATGTTCGAAACCGATAGTTATGTACGATACAACAACCTCGAGTGTTGACTGGCTCGCTACTATCTCTGTCAATGAAAACGACTGACTGACTTCATCGTTACGCAACCACTGCCATTGAGACCAGTGCCACTGCTGATTTTCTTTATCGATCTGCCGCACCCTGACCGCATTATCACCAAACTTGGCCGGATAATACCATTGTACCGCATCGGCTCTACCGGGTAATTTCCCGGTTAGTTTAATCACACTAATACGAGGTACCTTGGTATAACCTGTGGGTGGAATGTCGACAGAGGTTATATCAAGCTGTGTTTTCTCAGCGCCTGCCTGTAAGAAAACAGACGTTAAAAATTTCTGCTTGAAGCTGTCGAAAGCCAGCTGCAGTTCATCTGATGACATCTTGCGAAAGTCGTCATATTCCTCGGCATTAGGCGCTTCCTGGGTGTTTTTATACCTGGCGTTGATACCTGTCAGCAATGCTTCGATACTGGCACGAACCTCGATAGTTACCGACCTCTGCTTATCAATATTGATCTCTACAAGTGCCGGTTTGACCACATCAGCCATTAAATCAGCTAACGGCAGGCTGGCTAGAAACAGAATAATAAGCAGCTTTTTCATAAGAACGCGGATATTACACAAATTTTCACGTTTGATATGAGTTTTTTAGATACTTTTCTTACAAAAAGGCCTATTTATGTATGTTATTTAGCCAGTCAACTACCCTTTTTATTTTCATTTGCGTTATTATTTATCCTCTTAATTATTAAGAATAAAAAAACATAACAATAAAACAACCACAGTAACTATAATCTATGATGAGGAAATTCCATGCCTACAATTGATCGCCGTACGTTCTTGAAACTTATGGGATTAAGCGCCACTGCCGGTGGTGCTGGTCTGTTATCCGCCTGCGATAACAAGAGTACGCCTGCTGCCACCCCCGCTGCTCCGGTAACAGCATCTGCAAAGATAAGTGATGATTTCTACGACCTGCCGATGAGCGGTAATGTACGAATCCTGCATACCACAGACTTTCATGGACAATTACAACCCGTTTACTTTAGAGAACCTAACGTAAACCTGGGTGTCGGCGACGCCTTTGGCCGGCCACCACACCTCGTCGGCAAGAAACTGCTGGATGCCATGGACCTTAAACCGGATACACCAGAGTCGTACGCATATACTTACCTGGATTTTGAAAGTGCTGCTGCCAAGTACGGCAAGATGGGAGGTTTCCCGCAGATGAAAACCCTGCTCGATAAACTGCGTGACCAGGCCGGCGGTAGACAGAACACGGTAACTCTCGATGGCGGCGACCTCTGGCAGGGTTCCGGCACCTCATTGTGGACCCGCGGTGTAGATATGGTTGAAGCATCAAATATACTCGGCATCGACGTCATGGTCGGCCACTGGGAATTCACCTATAAAGAAGATGAAGTCCTGAGTAACGTCTCACTGTTCAAAGGTGATTTCATCGGACAGAACGTCCGTATCAAACAAGACTCATTGATGGCCGAAGGTTATTTCACGATGGTCGAGAAGTTTGATGGACGCGGCCTGTATGATGAAGATGCCGGCCTTGCTTTCCAGCCCTATGTCATCAAAGAGATCAATGGTGCGAAGATATGTATCGTCGGCCAGGCCTTCCCGCGTACAGCGAATGCAAACCCGCCTGAGTTCTTCCCTGACTGGTCATTCGGGCTGCGTGAAGATGACATGATAGAACTTGTACAGGCTATCCGCGAAGAAGAACAACCGGATGCAGTGGTACTGCTGTCACACAATGGTATGGACGTCGATATCAAGATGGCCGAACGTGTACCCGGTCTTAATGCGGTATTTGGCGGCCACACACACGACGGTGTACCGGAACCGATCAAAGTGAAAAATGTTGAAGGACACGAATGCTGGGTAACCAATGCCGGCTCCAACGGTAAGTTTGTCGGTGTTATGGATTTTGATATCACAGATGGTGAGATAAAGGGCATGAGTTATAACATGATGCCCGTACTGGCGAACGAGTTACCCGCCGATAAAGAGATGCAGGCATTCATCGACCAGATGCGCAGCACGAAATACGATGAGAACATCGTCGAGAGCCGTGTATCTGCGATGCACTACAACAAGGACCGCCTGGGCAAGACCTATGCCGAGATCCTGGATGAGAAACTGGCAATAGCTGACCGTGTATTATATCGTCGTGGTAACTTCATGGGCACCTGGGACCAGGTGCTGTGTAACGCGCTGCGCGAAGAGTACGATGCTGACGTAGCCATGTCTGCCGGCGTACGCTGGGGAACAACGACACTGAAAGGTGACTGGATCACCATGGAAGATGTCATGACCCAGTGTTCGATGACCTATGGTGAAACCTATGTTTCCGAGATGACTGGCAAGGATCTGTTAAATATTCTCGAGCAGGTAGCTGATAACCTGTTTGATCCTGACCCATACCTGCAATCAGGCGGTGACATGGTCCGTGTCGGCGGACTGGATTACACTATCGACCCATCAAAACCTCTGTATGAGCGTATAACGAATGCAAGGCTCGATAACGGACATCTGATCGAAGCCGACCAGAAATACAAGGTCGCCGGTTGGGCACAGGTGAACCGTACACCTGAAGGCCGCTTGATGTGGGATGTGGTACGTGACCATATCATCAAGAACAAAGACAAGGATAATGTGTTAAAGATTGCCAAGATCAACCATCCGGAACTGGTCAATGTGGCGAGCAACCCAGGCATCGCTGATTACCCGGGCAAATGGAGTTAAGGCCAGTCAAGCTAGCGCAAAGTTATCCGGACTGAAAAAAATAAAAGCCCTGCAGTTTAAAGCTGCAGGGCTTTTTTTCTGTCATAGATGAAACGCAGCAGCATCAATGCTACGAACAAGAGTGCATATAACAGTGGTTCGGAATAATCTGCTTTCAGCGACCAGGTAAAATGGACCAGGGCCAATACAGGGATAACATAAACAACCAGGATAACAAAATAAAGACAGGCATAGTGATCGATACAAACCGATCAACCCAGACTGGCAAACCCGGATCAATCAACCCAGAGGCGTGCATTCCTGAACATACGCATCCACGGCGAATCTTCCTGCCATTTATCTGGACACCATGAATTTTGCACTGCCCTGAACACTCGCTCAGGATGCGGCATCATGATCGTGACACGTCCATCGTCATTACAGAAACCCGTGAGTCCTTCCGGTGAGCCGTTAGGGTTTAACGGATACTCTTCAGTCGGTCGCACATCGTGATCGACAAAACGCATGACTTTCTGCAGTTTCTGACGTTGCTGATCTGAGCGGTATTCTGCCCTGCCTTCACCGTGAGCGACAGCGATCGGCATATGAGAACCAGCCATTCCCTGCATCAATATGGATGAGGACTCCATCACTTCGACCAGGCTAAAACGGCCTTCGAACTGCTCTGAAGTATTTCTTACGAAGTGTGGCCAGTGTTCGGCTCCGGGGATAAGCGATTTAAGGTTGGCCATCATCTGGCAACCATTACAGACACCCAGGCTAAAGGTGTCATCGCGATTAAAGTAGTTCTGAAAGACATCCCGTGCACGGGAATTAAACAGTGCAGACTTGGCCCAGCCTTCACCAGCCCCAAGGACATCGCCGTATGAGAAACCACCACAGGCTACCAGGCCTTTGAAGTCATCGAACGACACATCGCCATTGATGATATCACTCATATGAACATCCACTGCATTGAAACCAGCGCGGTCAAAAGCAGCAGCCATCTCGAGCTGGCCATTGACACCCTGCTCTCGCAGTACGGCTATATTAGGTCTAATACCTGTGTTGATATAAGGAGCAGCAACATCTTCATCGATATCAAAACTGAGGCTGGCGCTCAAGCCTCTATCCTTCTTTGCGATAGCATCGAATTCCTGCTGCGCGCAATCAGGATTATCGCGAAGCCGCTGCATGTGATAACTGGTTTCACTCCAGGCCTGCTGCAACGATACACGAGAAGCTGAGAACACAGGAATCCCCTTATTGCTGATGGTGATCTGGTCTTCGTCATTTATCTTGCCAAGCTCATGCAGACAGCTCAGCAAACCAGCTGAATCAAATGCCTTTTCTACAGCTTCCAGGTCGTCACAGCGTATCTGCAGGACCCCGCCTATCTCTTCATTGAACAACACGGAAACTGCGTCGGTATCATTATCTGCAATCATGGAGTCGAGCTGTATATTAAGCCCGCAATGTCCGGCAAATGCCATTTCAGACAAACAGGCAAACAAGCCGCCATCAGAACGATCATGCCAGGCGATAATCCTTCCCTCGCTGTTAAGCTGCTGGAAGACATCGAACAGTGCCTTTAATTTGTCAGCATCGTCAACGTCGGGAGGAACATCACCGATCTGCTTACAGGTCTGTGCCAGTGCGGAACCGCCGAGACGATTTTTACCGAAACCAAGATCGATCAGCAACAGGCCGGTATCATCTACATCGGTGCGGATCTGTGGTGTCAGCGTCCGTCGAACATCAGTCACAGGAGTGAAGGCGGTGATAATCAATGATAAAGGCGCGGTAACCGATTTATCATACCCGTCTTCTTTCCAGACGGTCTTCATCGACATCGAATCTTTACCCACAGGAATGGTCAGGCCAAGCTGCGGACAAATATCCATGCCAACGGTTTTTACCGTATCGTATAAAACTGCGTCTTCACCCGGATGACCCGCCGGGGCCATCCAGTTTGCAGACAACTTGATATCAGATATCTTGGCTATCGATGCCGCCATGATATTGGTCAGTGACTCTGCTATCGCCATGCGTGCGGACGCTGGCCCGTCGAGTAAGGCAACCGGAGTACGTTCACCCATCGCCATCGCTTCACCACAATAACCTTCGTAAGATGCAGTGGTCACCGCTACATCGGCTACGGGCACCTGCCAGGGACCGACCATCTGGTCACGTGTCACCATACCGGTAACCGTTCGGTCTCCGATAGTTATAAGGAAGGTCTTATTAGCCACAGCCGGCAGACGCAATACATTGAATGCCGCTTCTGTAACATCTATTGTATGAGTATCCAGTGCATCATGTTTTACATCGATGCGTTTTACATCGCGCAACATCTTTGGCGGTTTACCGAGTAATACATCGAGCGGCATATCGACAGGGTAATTGTCGAAGTGATGGTCATGCACTTTCAATGTCTGCGCTTCGGTAGTCTCACCGAGGATCGCGTAAGGACAGCGCTCACGTTCACATAACTTCTTAAAATCATCGATACGATCAGGACTGACTGCAATGACATAGCGCTCCTGCGACTCGTTGCACCATATCTGCATAGGTGTCATGCCGGGCTCATCGTTATGCACTTCACGCAGTTCGAATTCGGCGCCACGACCACCGTCGTAGACCAGTTCAGGTAATGCATTCGACAGTCCGCCAGCACCCACATCGTGGATCGAAAGGATAGGATTGCTCTCTTGAGACCAGCACGAATCGATCACTTCCTGACAGCGTCTCTCCATCTCGGGGTTACCGCGCTGTACCGATGCAAAATCCAGGTCTTCGGCGCTGGCACCACTATCCATGGAAGAAGCCGCACCGCCGCCCAGACCGATCAGCATCGCTGGCCCACCGAGGACCACGATCGGGGTTCCTACCGGCAAAGCCAGCTTTTCGATATGCTGTTCACGGATATTGCCGTAGCCGCCAGCCAGCATGATCGGCTTATGGTAGCCACGGACTTCTTTACCATCAGGGCCAGCCACCTCTTCTTCGAAGGTACGGAAATATCCGGCGATATTGGGACGACCGAACTCATTGTTGAATGCTGCTGCACCGAGAGGTCCCTCCAGCATGATATCGAGTGCCGAAACGATACGTTCGGGTTTACCGTAATCGCTCTCCCACGACTGGGGATTATCAGGTATCTTCAGGTTAGAGACCGAAAACCCGCACAGACCGACCTTGGGCTTCGAGCCGCGACCGGTCGCGCCTTCATCACGGATCTCACCACCAGAACCGGTGGCAGCGCCTGGAAATGGTGAGATCGCTGTCGGATGATTGTGCGTTTCTACTTTCATCAGGATAGCGATATGTTCATCTTTATAATCATACCGATGAGTATCGTTATCCGCGATGAAGCGTTTTGCTTTATGGGATGCGATAACCGAAGAATTATCACTGTAAGCACTCAGGACATCTTCAGAATGCGATTCATATGTATTTCTGATCATCTTGAACAGCGACCTGTCCTGCTCAACACCATCGATAACCCAGTCTGCATTGAAGATCTTGTGGCGGCAGTGCTCTGAGTTTGCCTGTGCGAACATCATCAGCTCTGCATCGATAGGATCACGTTTGATCGAGGTGAAATAATCGACCAGGTAATCGACCTCATCGGCAGAAAGCGCCAGCCCCAGCCGCTGATTGGCTTCCAGCAGCGCATCCCGGCCGTTTTCGATGATTGCGACAGACTCGCCCGGTGCCGGCTCATGATGGCCAAACAGGCAACTGGCAGCATCCAGGTCGTCGAGTACCATCTCGATCATGCGGTCATGTAACAGCCCGGCAACCACCTGCTGGCGACCGTCCGACCACTGGAACCCGTCCCCACAGTCAACGTGGTAAGCAATACCGCGTTCGATCCTGTTGATCATCTCAAGGTTACAATTATGTGCGATATCAGTAGCCTTCGAAGACCAGGGAGAGATCGTACCGGCACGCGGGACCACCAGGAATAGCTTACCGTCGGTTGAGGTCTTCTCCATATGTGGTCCATATCGGAGCAGCTTTTCGAGGGTCGCCGTCTCATTATCAGCTAATGGTTTGTCAGTATCGACGAAGTGTACAAAATGCGCATTTAGCTGGTTCAGCTCAGGGATGACGGACTTGAGCTGGTTGAATAATTTTTCCTGACGAAATGTCGAAAGCGCGGTAGAGCCAATGAATATCTGCATTTTAGGTCTGATTTTTTGAATTATAAGCCATATATGAATGGTGCAAACAGGCGGTTTGACCAGACAAGAATTAATGCGGAATATTACCCTGAATTAGCTTCCAAGTCGCCCTCTGACACCAGATTCTTCTCTTCAAGACAGCTATTTCGTTCATTCAGATCACTTCAATCACGATACTTGTCGAATCATTTTTATTAACATGTTGATTTTCTACTATGTGCACATATATACATAAACAAGGTGCTAAATGTCGTATAATAGTGCCAGAACTTGACCGTTCTAATTTAAGTACCAGCTCAGGGGATGACATGGCTTCGACGTGGGTAATGAAACCTGAGGTGCATGCAGAGGTGTGAAGTTCCTCTTAAAACCATTCACAAACTTATAGTTGCCAACGACGACAACTACGCTTTAGCAGCTTAATAACCTGCGTAAAGCCCTCGGCCTGATGTGTGCTTATACGCTCAGTTAACCGGGGTCGACTCATATAAGCTCGCGATGAAGTTTTTTCTGGGTGGATTCGCTAAAACTTAACAGAAATCGCTCACAGTTTTCCCTGCCCGTCGGGTAGCTGTCAGTTAAATTTAAAGACGTGGATAAGCATGTAGAGCCGATGGCGGAGTGCTTGCGGACGCGGGTTCAATTCCCGCCATCTCCACCAAATAATCAAACCACCCTTGCGGTGGTTTTTTTATTTGTGGATCTGGGGTTGAATTTAAAACGCTAACGGGTTCAAAAAATTGTTGGGAACAATTTTTAACGTGCGTTTTCTGCACGGCCCCGTAGGGGTGAAATACACGGATGTATTTCATAGTTCCCGCCATCTCCATCAATAACAAAGGTCAGCCTATTTATAGGCTGGCCTTTTTTATTGGTTGAATTTGGTACGGATGCGAACACGCGTACCGGGTTCACTAAAATCGTCGGGAACGATTTTGAATGTGCGACTTATGCACAGCCCCAAAGGCTTCTACATGGAGCTAGATGTTAGAGCAACGCAGGACACTTACAAGGATGTAAGTGGTAGAGCGACTAAGGAGACAAAGTCGAGCAGTTGCCGAGGTTAGTCTCATGGATGTGACGAATAATTCCCGCCATCTCTACCTGGCATAGATTTAACACCATTCGAGAGCGGTTTGTTTCTTGTATAACACAATAGTCTCCATCAAGACTTTTGCAAACAGCTAGATCTACGATCCGGGTTAAATCCTTCTGGTAGCCATATTCTCTATTCCCGGTCGATGCAAATGTGGCCAGAACCTGAAGTACATCACAGTTTTATCTAAAACAGCATTACAACAAATCCGTTCCGAGAACTAGTTCACGTTGAATAACACCGATTGCGTCCAAACTACTCACTGCAAATGCTAGGGAGTTTGATTGCACCGGTGGTTCCATCCCGGTGTAGAAAAAAAGCATTGCCAATTAACAGACAAGGGGGAATATCATGAATACAGAAAATATTAAACGGGCTTCATCCATACTTTTATTTACAATGTTTGGTTTGCAAGCCTGTAACAGTGACAAGCTGATAGAAGCTATCGAATCAGCCGAAACAGGCGACAACAAGCCACCGACTGTATCTGGTGTCAGCATCGATTATGTCCGTACTGGTAAAGGTTACAGCTTTATTCCGGATGCTAACGATCCAGAGAACGACACACTGACATTCAGTATCGAGAACAAACCTGCATGGGCCATGTTTGACCCCGGCACCGGTGAAGTGAGCGGTATTCCAGAACCTGAAGATATACAGCTGTATCACGATATCATCGTCAAGGTCAGTGACGGAGTTCATACTGTCAAGTTGCCACCTTATACGTTGAAGGTATTGCACGCTGAAATAGGTGAGGAAAACATCGATATCGACCCGGAGGCTGCTGTCACCCATACCGCAAGCGGTTACCAGGTCATCGGTGACGCAGCTATTACTGTCGGCGACCTCGTAACCGAGCTTGAAGATGCCGCGGTCGAGTTCGTCTACGACAATGAAGGCAAACTTGTCGACGTCGAGGGTGAAACCCAGCTACCGACAAAGATCAGTGACAACCTGTCACTGGGTGCAGGCGTACGGGCGATCATAGGCATGTATACTGGCGCAGAGATTAATGCCAGTGTAGATATCGGACCTGACTCCGAACCGGGCATCAAACTGCGCGACGAGTTCCGTTATCTGGTGTATTTTCTCGATGCCAGTGCTGAACTTACTTTCACCAAGGATGATGGTTCCGAAGAGCCTGTCAGACTCGGCATCGGTCTTGGTGACACGCGTACACTGATCATTACCGATCCGACTGACCCGTTGTTTTACTATTTCGGCCAGATTGCAGGTATCGCTGCCGGATTCGGATATTCATATAACAATAACATACCGTGGGAACCACTGTTTGAACCGACCAGCCAGACTGCCTTTGCGCCACTGGAGCCGTTTCACGGTGGTGAAGTATACAAAGGTATTTTTCCGATATCAGCCTTCAAGGTATTTGATGTCATGGAGCTGACCGGCTATGCCGTGTGCCGCCCGACCCAACTGGTCGACTGTAACAAGCCGGATCCGACCAGCATTGTAGTCAACCTCGCACAAGCCATGATCATCGATGGCGGCATTGACCCCAGCCAGCAGCTCAAGCTGGGCATCAACGGTAGTGCCGGTATAAAGTTCGCAATACTGGGGAATGACCTGTTCGAATATCATTTGCTGGACGTCGCCACCATGATCGATATTGGCACAGAGCGTGAACACCTCGCGATGCAGGGAGTGATCGAAACCAGTGAATCGGTTCAACCAGCGTGGCTACCGTTCAGACCAGTGCCGGACCCGAATGCGCTCATGGTCGCCAACATTTTTGCCGATGTAGACACCCATACGGGCGAAGGTGATTTTGCTATGTCGCTGTACGGTGAGATTGACTCCGATTTTCCGCAGGCAACAATGAACGGCTCCATAGAAATCAATCCACAGGGCATGCAGATGATCGGCTTTATCGATGATCCGCAAAATCCGATCACGGTCTCTGCAAAAGTGGATGACAAACAGCTTGAAGCCAGCATCGAGTTTGCCTATGACATCCAGTCGAATATCGACCAGGTGGTAAATGATGCACTGGATGATGCGATTGTAGAGGCTAACCAGGCTTATGAGGATCTGCAGAACGCCATCGGTAACTACGATCTCGCTTTAAGCCTGGACGGTTTCCGCAGCCAGATTCCGGTTATTGTGGATGATACGAAAACAACGCTCGATGCTATTCCGGGCAAGGTCTACACCGCCGTCTACAACGGTACACTGTCCGGAATCAAGAGCTCCTGTGTCGACCTGGGTGTGACCACCAAGTGTGCGGACGCAGTCGTCGATGAGACCAAGATTGCCAAGGACGCAGCGAACAGCGCCCGCAACTCTGCACAGAGCACGGTAAACACGCGCAAGGCCGAACTTGATAACCTCAAGACTAAGGCGCAACAAACCGAGGATGGTCCTGCCTATCGCACCGCGCTCAAAACAGCGCTTCAGACTGTTGCTAGTCACTCTACCTTCTCACAGAAGGTGACTGTGAAAAAGACCGTCGATTTTGGTGTTACGAAAAAGACCTTTACCTTCTATAACAAGACGCTGAGTTATACAGTGATAGATGCATCGTCAAGAAGCAACCTGCAAACTGCGGCCAGCAACGTGGATAACATCGAGCCGAGTTATACCGTGAAGATCAGTACACAGGAGATCTACGACGCGATTCCAAAAGAGCAGATCATCGAAGAAACACGCAGTGGTGTGCAGGATGGCACGATCCAGGTACCTGAGTTCAGGGGTGCAGGATATATCGTGACCCGTGACTTGGAACAATCGGTCTACGTCCTGCTGGGCAACCAGCGTATTGAGATCGAATTCAACCCGCTTGACCCGGTCAACGTGATTGACAACATTGGCAGCCTCATCGCCGAGCAGGTAATACAATAGCACCTGTCAATTGTGCTGCAATAAGGGGTTCTTGATATACAGGTCAAGGACCCCTTTTCTTTCATGCAACGATATTCGTCAACAGGTCATACTTCTTTCATAAACCTGGCCAAATTTCGAAAGATACAAAGCAAACTAATATTCAGGCTCAGTCTCTATGACCTCAAATCGTCTTCATTAATGAATATTATCTCGTACCATCAAACTTTTCTTTGCCAAAATGCTTAAGTAAAAGTTCATCGTAATTTCTTATCCGTGCTACATAACGTACCGGTTCGTTACCGCGTGCATAGCCATAGCGTAGATCCTTGTAGTATTTCTTCTGACTCAGCAGCGGCAGTACCTGTTTCATATCTGCCCAGCGGTCGGGGTCTTTACCGATATTACGCGCAAGGGCCTGTGCATCCCGGAAATGCCCGCGTCCGACATTGTAGGCAGCCAGTGCAAGCCATGACTGGTCTGGTTCATCGACATCAGCTACCATCTTTTTCATCTTGGCATGAAATTTTGCGCCTGCAGAAATATTCTGCTCTGCATGCAACCTGTTTGTCACACCGAGAGATTTTGCTACCGGCTGCGTCAGCATCATGATGCCACGTACGCCCGTAGGGCTCTTGGCTTTTCGGTCCCAGTGAGACTCCTGGTAACTCTGTGCGGCAAGCAATGATGGAGCTATATCATTTTTGGTTGCCGCATCGATAAAGAACTGTTTGTACTTGGGTAGCCGGGTCTTCACCCTGTCAAGAAACTTGTGAGTATCGACGTAATCGAATATCTCCACATAACCATAATACTTATCGAGCATCTGCGCGAGATGGTCTTTTTTGTAGGATTCGAACCAGTCGTTAATAGCAGCTTTTAATTCGTCATTATCCTTACTCAATGCCCAGGCGAGTTCCGAACCTTCTGCCAGGGTATACTTATTCTGAAGTTCTATATGATATCTGCGTTCGATATCGAACAGAGTAGAATCACTAACCGTACATTCTATTTTCCCCTCAGCCGTATCTTCGAGCAGGGCCACGGTATCTTGCTGATCATCTAAAACCCAGGCCATATCCGGGAATTTTTTAACCGAGACGAGATAACTGGTATCCGCGGCGATGACTATCTTGAGCTCTTTAAGGTCTTCGATAGAGTTGATCACTTTATTATCCCTGTGGCAGACCAGGTATTCACTGATGGTCTGATATACAGGACCAAAGTCAAACTCCTGGCGACGCTGATCGTTTACTGTCAGCGCGGATGCTGCAATATCACCTTCGTTATTACGTAAAGCCGTCAGCAGCTCGCTGGTAGAATCAAATATTTTATATTCGACGTCGAGCTCAAGATACTGTGCAAAAGACTGGGTCATATCGTACTCAGGCCCTGTCAATTCATTGTCACGATCGTAGTAATAGGTTGTTGGCCTGTTGGTGGTCAGTACGATAAGCTTGCCGCGTTCTTTTATCTGTTGAAGGCTGGCAGGCAGGTTCGATTGCGATGTACCTGATGAACCTGGAGACTGTTCACATGCAGCCATATATATCATGGCGAAAAATACGAAGAGTATGTTTACAAGTGTAGAAGTTTTATTTTTAAGCTGAGTCGCAGAGATCATAATAATCTAGTAATAGCATCCTGAGTAGAGAACAGTAACACGCCTGGAGAAAACGAAGTTCTTGCAAAACCCTCACTTTCGCGAACATAAAAGAGGTGAGCCAGATACAAACGTTAAACATCTTTGATCACTATTACAAGACGATATAGACAAAAATACTCACAAATACGACCATGCAGACATCCATAATCGCATCATCCATAGGTGGAAAAATATTACCTTTGAGAACACATATGCAATTAGATGGCTGCAAAACCGCGTCGTCTCGGCTGGTTCCATGCGGCATACACTGTTCAGTAAATAAGTGCCGAGTCACCATGTGAGATAAATGTGTACCTCAAGGGATATCATGGCCTCGGCTGCGGGTGTTATTCCTATGATGACGTACCGCCCGCTGGCGTCATCTATCTATCTTCACCAAGCAAGATAAATAACCAAATGAGCTATGAAAGCACTACGCTGTAAAACCAAAAATCAATAACAGTCCATGCAGGAAACCTACAGGAACTATCAATGCATCGATAATCACCATTATCCAGTCCTGCTTTATTACACTCATAGTGATCGCATAAAGCGGTACCGCTAACAACATGCAATAAAAAACAAACTTGATGTAATCATGCAGGGAAGCATGGGATCCCTCACCTTCGTTATCTTCGCCATAATCAGAGCAGCCCAGTACCCTGTCTTCATTTCTGGAACTTACTCTTCTGTCTTGCCTTAACATCATTTAATTCTAACTATTTGGCGTGAGGGAACTTGACTTATCATGCCATGCGTTTGACTCACTCTGACAGATAGCAGTATTTAGCGTCCGAACTAGTCATAATTCATATCTATCCTTTTACCCGTATAGCGTTCGACAACTTCTCGCAAATTCCTAAGACTTCCAACATGGCCTACAATGGCACTGTATATACGCACATCATGTCCCGGCATATAATCAGCGCCACGTGGATATTTGCCACAGCCACAGTCACATAATTTAAGCTTAGGTTTATATTTTCTCGCCATCACCGTCTCCAGACATTTCTCAGTAGAGATGATACGAAACTTGATATAGACGAAATTGACATCTCTCGCCAATCGTTTAACGGCGGATGGTATAGTTCTCAGACAGGATATCGCAGGGTTGAATACTGAACCCTGATGGTAGCCGCGGTATCAGCTACATAAGGGTCAGGCTTTTATGAAGTGTAAAATTCGATTATTCGCTGGCATTGGGTAATCAGATATTAATTGCATGGCATTCTCATCAGCCAGGGAGACAATGGTTTCAAAATGTTTGATGCCGCTCTCAGGATCTCTACTTTTCAGCCATTGGTCAAAGCGTGCATTACTCTCACTGGTATATCCACCATGATAGTTAAATGGCCCGTATATCACCAGGCTGCCCTGCTCTCGCAACAGCTTGCTCACGCCCCGTACCAGGCATTCGACTTCATACAGAGCCATGATGTGAACCGAATTAGCGGTGAAGACTGCATCGTACGTGAATTTCGGCCAGTGATCGGCAGTCACGTCTAGTTCCACCGGTGAAACAACATTTGGCAAATTTGCATCATCGAGCCACATATTTATACCGTCCAGGTATGGTCTCCGGTCACTGGTGTGCCAGCTCAGATGAGGCATGTTTTCAGCAAAATAGACAGCATGCTGACCGGTACCACTACCGATCTCAAGAACATGCTTTGTGCTCGAAAATATCGGGGCGATAACATCGAGAATCGGTTCTCTATTTTGATCACAGGATTCGGAGTAAGGCTTATTCATGACGATACAAATCAGATGGTATATAGAGACTCTATGATAAACTACGTTACTTCTAAATCCACCAGTAATGTTCCATATAAACGTGATTTTAAGGAAACTACAGGCCTCACGTCTTGCCCTTAAGCTTGCCACACTGTTTGTACTACCCATGGCTGCTCATGCTAATTCCGCTGACGGTGACGGTTCCTTCGGCCTCACCAGCTTTGCCTTTGCAAGTTACCTGGGCACGGGTTTCTACACCACCTCTGGGCAGAATGTATTCGTCCTGCAGATGCCGTTTGAGCATATCATTCAGCAGAAAACTGACACAGACGCTGGCTGGGTTTTAAAACTCCCGATTACTGTCGGTTTCATCAACTTCGACAGCAACATCACCGAAAACCTACCCGAACTGAGTGACGTAGGTACCATCACCTTTCTGCCTGGCCTGGAATATCAATACCCGGTTACAGAAAACTGGACATTGATACCATTTGTTGACTATGGCTTTGCTCGTGAACTGGCATATACATCTAACGTCCTGATCACGGGTGCAGGTATCAACAGTTACTACAGGTTCCATATCAATGATGCACTATTCACACTCGGTAACCGTTTTTTATACGCAAGAGAACAGAGTAAAGAGTCGATCAATGCTTCTGATTATTCCTTGATAGAGACCGGTTTGAACTATCGCATGAGCCATATATTCAATGTTGGTGATGAAACCCTTTACAGCAATCTCTATTACATCAACTTTTACTACCCGAACAACCTGGTCTTTTTTGAACAGACTGATAACCCGATAAGGGTCGGTGTCGAGCACGAGATCGGCTTCACCATCAGTAACATACCTGACTTTTTGTTTTTCGAGAAACCAGAACTGGGATTCGGCGTGCGATTTGGTAACAATGTGAAGGTATACCGCCTCGTTTTCGGTATGCCTTTCTAACTTCATTACCCTTGAACTCAAGATTGACTGGACAGGTTCCAGTTAGAAGACAATGCTGATTGCCACCAGTTTTCAGTTTTAGTACAATTGCGGTAACTAAAAAAGAATAATATCTGGTTGTAATAACCAACTAAATGGGAGTAAACATATGTCTTCTCAAGCGCCAAATGAACGACGTGCACGTACACGCAAAGAAATCAAACAGCTCATCGAAGAACGTAACTCCGTCCTATCTCAGTATTACAACCTTGCCAGGGTCACAGAAGACCCTGAGACCGATCTGCACAACGCTGCTGATATGCTCGAAGAATTTTGTCAGGAACTGGTCGACTATATGGCGATCGGACATTTCGAGATCTACCGCCGTATAGAAGATGGAAATGAAAGGCGTGATGAGATAATCAGACTGGCAAAAAAAATCATGCCACGCATCAACGATACCACGCAGGTCGCTATCGCATTCAACGACCTCTACGATGACACATCAAGCCTCAATGATGAAGCATTCGAGCAGTTACCAAACTACCTGGCCAAACTTGGACAGGAACTGGCCACGCGTATCGACCTTGAAGACAAGCTCATCAATACCCTGCTGGTAGCCGGCAGTAAACCGGAACTGACAACCGTTAGCGCATAACTGTTATAACTTTGCAGACAGCCCGGGCTTCGTGATTAGCGACAGTCTTGCAGCGATACTTCCTGCCTGGCAAGGCACCAGCTCCGATGTAACGGCTTTCTTTTGAAGTCCTCTGTTGTCGTAAGCTGGGTAATCTCTTTGACGAAACACATCTCCTCGATACTGCTATCCAGCTTGAAACCCCGGGCATTTGTCGAAAAAATCAGTTGGCCATCCTCGGTCAACAAAGCCAGACAACCGCTCAACAGTGCGACATGATCACGCATGATATCCAGCGAGGTATCCATCTTCTTGGAATTAGAGAATGTCGGTGGATCAACGAAGATCAGCTGATATTTCCTGTTTTCATCGATGGCCTGCTGCATCCATTTCAAACAGTCATCTCTGACAAACCTGTGCCTGTCGCCGGAATAACCGTTGATTGACAAATTCTCCTGCGCCCAATTCAGGTAGGTATTAGACATATCGACCGTGGTCGTAGTCGACGCTCCACCAGCAGCTGCATAGACTGTCACACTTCCCGTATAGGCGAACAGGTTGAGGAAGCTGCGCTTTTTAGCAAGCCTGCGTATCAGTTGCCGTGTATTTCGATGATCGAGGAACAGGCCTGTGTCGATATAATCATAGACATTGATCAGAAACTTCAGGCCGTTCTCATGAACCGCAGTCTTACGATCTTTCTGATCCTGCTTCTCGTATTGCGAGTTCCCTGCCTGTTTCTTGCGGACTTTTAATACCACATATTCCTGTTTCGTTTCCAGTATATCGGCGACTACATCGATGACATCATTGATACGTAAAAAAGCCTTGTTCTTATCTATGGTCTTAGGCGCTTTGTACTCCTGCACATAGACCCACTGCTCGTATATATCAATCGCTACAGCGTACTGTGGGATATCAGCATCGTAGACACGATAACAGCTGACACCATTTTTCCTGGCCCACTTTTTCAGATGTTTATAATTTTTCTTCAGACGATTGATGAACATCTGGGCATGTTCTGGTTTCTCTTTCGGCCTGTAGGAATCGGGCAGAACTGTGTCTGCACTTGTGCCATCATCGGCAACCTCCGGCCTTTCAAATGCTGGCCGGGACTGAGCGTTTATACGGTATTGATAGAGTGTTGACCTCAATGCACCGTTAAACAGGGTATTCTTACGGAACGCACGCAGGCCGATGCTTTTAGCAAGTTCAGGTTCCGAAGTGATGATAACCGCCGTCCAGCCATCGAAGTTGGCTTTCAACTGCTCACCAAATCGATGATACAGTGTACGCAGCACCTGCACCTGGCCTATGCGTTTACCATACGGCGGATTTGTCACCAGCAGCCCCTGCTTTACTGTGCAGGGTTTCAAATCCCGGGTCGCGTCCTGTAAGGTGACTTTTATCTTGTCGGATAGCCCTGCGAGCCTGATATTTTGACGTGCGATACCGACCAGTTTTTCACTATTATCGCTACCGCAGATAACAGGCATGGCAGATAACCCTGCCTGCTGTTTATCCTGCGCCTCCTGCACTACAGACTGCCATGACTCAGGGTCAAATAGTTTCCAGTGAACAAAGCCCCAGTGTCCCGGGTACTCCTGTTCACGCAATAGCCCTGGTGCAGTATTCGCTGCCATCATCGCCGCTTCTATCAACAGTGTTCCGCTACCGCACATAGGATCAGAGAACGGCAGACCCCGCTCATAAAAAGTATCCCATTTGGCTCGATACAACATCGATGCCGCCAGGGTCTCACGTAATGGTGCACTACCCGCACTGTGACGATAACCGCGTTTATGCAGCGCTTCACCTGACAGATCGAGATATAAAAGGCATTGTTTGTCACTGAGATAAACATTGATCCTGATATCGGGGTTATCCCTATCGATACTCGGCCTTTCATCCGTATTTTGCATGAACTGATCGACGATAGCATCCTTCACCCGCAGCGTTGCAAAATGGCTATTGGATACCGTCGAGTGTGAACTGAAACAATCTATCGCGAGGGTGTTATATTCAGCAAGGTGCTGCGACCAGTCGATATCGATAATCTCACTATACAGGTCATCATCTGACGATATGGTGAACTCCTTGAGCTGTAACAGGATACGACTGGCGACACGTGACCACATACAGGCCTTATAGGCTGAAACAATATCGCCTTCAAAAGCGACGCCACCGGTATGTATTTTTGTCTCGGATATCCCTAACTGTTCAAGTTCATTGAGAACCAGGTCTTCGACTCCTTTAGAACAGGTAGCAAAAAAGTGATTTGTTTGTTTCAAGATTACCCTGCGAGTTGCACCATTTAAGGTGATATGTTTGCTAAAGGATTGTTACAGTGTTGCTAGCGTGAGTGGATCAAGGGTAGTCATCCGGACTGTTCACTACCTGTTGGGTGCAATCTGGATCTTCACCTTGTCAACATCTTCAGCCGTGATGACACGCTGCCCTATCAGGCTATTGGCCTCTGCCGCGTGAATTTTCATGCCATTATACAACAGCTTCAGTTCTTCTATATTCTCTGCCCAGTCAAGCTCGCTTTCAGGCAGGTTTCTGTATATACGCAATAAGCCGGCACGGTATGCATTTATCCCGATATAACTGCGATATTCAGAGACCGTATAATTCTCAGCAACCTGGTGAGGAATCGGCTTACGGCTAAGATACATCACGTACTCACTACTATCTATAATAAGCTTGATCGTGGATTCCCTGGCGGCACTCTCAGGCGAAACCATGGAGTATAAAGTGGCACAATCGGCATCCGCATGAAGTTTCAGATTATCGGCTACCTGCTGGATGATGGAACCCGGCGTCAACGGTGCATCAGCGGGAAAATTGACTACGATGGTATCATCACCCCAGCCCATCTTATCAGCTACTTCAGCAAGTCGGCTTATGCCAGATAAATTATCATCCAGGATCATACACACGGTAGCACCAAAATCTTCCGCTGCCATACCAACCCTCGTATTATCAGTTGCGATAACAATCTCAGACACACCTGAAGCTATGGCACTGTCATATACATGCTGAATCATGGGCTTACCATGGATATCTGTCATCGCCTTATGCGGAAAATCATTCTGGTCAAATGTGGCCAGAATGATTACTTTATAATCTTCATTCATCAAAACGTCTTCGGGCCGGCTTATTATCCGGCCTGTGTGAAAAAATAGTAGTGTAAGTTTAGTTCAGTCCCGCGTAATCACTATCATATGGGCCTTAAACCACATGCAGTAAGCGCATTATTTATCAATTTTTTCTGCATCTGCGGCTAGTAACACAGGGATACCATTGCGCACAGGGTAAGCCAGTTTTTCTCGCTCACAGATTATCACCTTGTGGCGGGATTTATAGACCAGTGGCCCTTTGCATGACGGACACACCAGTATCGAAAGCAGTTTTTTCTTCATTCACTTCTGTACTGTTTCAGTATTGGCAGGATTTTTGAATCTAGTTGTGCTTGCAAAGTTTGTGTGAGCTCAGCATCAACACTGATGACCCATGCATCTGGTAAAGATAAATCACGACATTTAACGGCATCTTTTTCCGTCATTATAATACACTGCTCATGCCAATCGGAAAAATCATCCTGTGTATAGCTATGATGATCAACGAACGCATGCTCGATGATTTCGATATCATGTTCACGTAGCTGTGCAAAAAATCGAGCGGGATTACCGATACCGGCAACTGCGTGAACGACCCTATCTCTAAATTCTGGCAAGCTACTCTCTTCCCCGGCGTCCATACCAGAAGCCAGTGGATAGAGCTTTGAAAAGTGCAAATTATAGCAGCAGGCCTCGGTTGCGCTGGTATTCGCTGCGTTATAGACCACCAGGTCAACACTCTCCAGGCGCGAGACGGGTTCCCGAAGAGGGCCTGCAGGCAGACAATACCCGTTTCCAAAGCGTCGTGTTTCATCGACTACTGCGATCTCCATATCTCGACGCATACGGTAATGCTGCAGACCATCGTCAGAAAAAACGATGTCACAGGTATTCTTTTCCAGCAGGAAAGACACCGCAGCTGCACGATCTGCTCCGACCACGACAGGCACCTTTGTCCGCTGCCGCACCATCAGCGGCTCATCACCAACCAGTTCAGCAGGGTCATCATCTGCAACCTGTTTCAATCCGATAAAACTGCCACCATAACCCCGACTCACCACCCCCGGGCGGAAGCCTTTTTCTTTCATGCGTTCACACAGTGCTATCAATAGAGGCGTCTTACCACTGCCGCCTGCGACGATATTACCTACCACTACCACGGGAGATGATGACGGATAACTCTTTTTAAGATTATATTGATACAGTTTTCGCCGTATGACTGAAACCGCGCAGTACACCCAGGAAAGTGGCAATAACATCCAGACAATATGATTAGCATGGTACCAGTAATGTTCCAGCGATCTCATTACCTAGTTTTCTTCAAAGTTCATCTGGTGCAGGGCAGCATAGTGACCATCCAGTGCGATCAGTTCCTGATGTGTACCTTTCTCTACGATACTCCCCTTGTCCATAACAACGATCACGTCAGCATTCTCTATGGTAGACAGGCGGTGCGCGATAACCAGGGTGGTACGGTTCTGCATCAGTTTTTCAAGAGAGTTCTGGATATAACGTTCAGATTCGGTATCGAGTGCCGAAGTTGCTTCATCGAGGATAAGTATCGGTGCATCATTCAGCAGCGCACGTGCGATGGCTATACGCTGGCGCTGGCCACCCGACAGCATCACCCCCCTCTCACCCACCATGGTCTGAAATCCATCGCTGGATTCATTGATGAAATCGTAAGCATAGGCTGCTTTGGCTGCTTCGACTATCTGTTCATGCGAACGTGTCTTCATATCACCATAAGCGATGTTGTGTTCGATACTATCATTGAACAGCACGACATCCTGGCCGACATAAGAGATATGACTACGCAGGTTATCCAGACGATAATCTCTTACGTTGACACCGTCCAGCCTGAGCTCACCGTCAGAGATGTCGTATAACCTGGGTATCAGGTTCAGCAGTGTCGATTTCCCGCTACCGGAACGGCCGACGAAAGCGACCGTTTGCCCGGCTTCTATCGTCAGGTCGATATCGTTTAATGCCGCTTCCTCTTCTCCGTGGTAATTGAAATCGACATGATCAAACTCGATCAGACCGGAGACCTCCTCGGCCTCATAACTACCATCATCCGACTCCTGCTCGAGGTCGATGAAAGAGAATATGCTGTCAGCCGCAGCTATGCCACGTTGCAGTTCACTGATGATCGATGTCAGTGACCGCACCGGTGGCATCAGCATCGACATAGCGGTAATGAACGAGACGAAAGTCCCTGCGCTGACTTCACCTTCCATACTCTCGTGTGTTGCGAGATAGATGATCAGCGCCAGGGCACAGGCGATGAGTAACTGGACCACAGGTGAACTGATTGCCTGTGTCATCTGCATGCGTAAATTCTGACGCCTGTTCCTGTCGTTGACCACAGCGAACTGCTCATTCTCGTAGCTACTGCCGCCAAAGATCTTTACCACCAGCTGTCCCTTGATGGACTCTTCGATGATACGTGACACACTTCCCATGCTGACCTGGATGTTCTCACTAATCTTTCGAAATCGCTTTGATACAGTCACTACCAAAAGAGCAACGATCGGCGCCACCGTGATAAAGACCAGTGCCAATTGTGTATTGAGATAAAACATCCAGCCGATTAGCGCCATCACAGTCAGCACATCGCGGATGAACACGGTAATCGCCTTTGTCGTCGAGTGCGCGACCTGTTCCACATCGTATGCGAATTTTGAGATCAGCTCTCCCGTGGTCGCTTTATCATAGAACGCCTTGGGCAGAGCCACCAGGCGAGAGAACATTTCCTTGCGTAGCTCTCGGATAACGTTACGGCTGATAACACTCATGCCATAACCGGATGCAAAAGCGCCTAGCACCCGGACAAAGAATATGCCGATCAGCGCAAGCGGCACCCACTTGATGGTCTCTGGATCACGTTCGACAAAACCGCTGTCCATCATCGGCTGCATCAGTGCGGGAAATGCAGCCGATGCTCCAGCAACGATGATCATACCGATGATAGCGAGGATAAAGATACCCCAATAGACCAGTGCATACGAAAGCAGGCGACGATAGAGATAAAAACTGCTGGTGATATCTTTATTATCGGTCATTGAGGATTGATCATCAGACATAAGGTGATTGCGGCAGGACTGTAGACTAGTTGCCTTCGACTGTCGCGATCGATAACCGGGTCATGCCTAGTTGCGAGGCTGCATCCATCGCTCGTACTACTGACTGGTGCGGCGTATTTGCATCTGCCCTCAGCACCAGTGAGACGTCGTTATAATCCTGGTTTTTTTCTGCGATGACCTTCTGCAAGGCCTGCTTTAAGGTATCCAGCTGCTGGTTGATTATCTGGCGATCATTTAAAAAATAATTACCTTTTGCATCGATCGACAGAATCATGGGCTCGTCCTTCTGCTGCGTAGTTTTTGCTGATGACTCCGGCAATGACACCTTTAGCCTGGCATGCCTGTCAAAGGTAGTGGTCACCATAAAAAAGATCAGTAACAGGAACACCACATCGATCAAGGCCGTCAGGTTAACTTCAACGGTCTCTTCTTTATGACCCGGGCGCAGGTTCATTTATCCTCATCCTTGCTGGCAGTACCCGACTCGTCTTCTGATTTTACATGCTGTTGACGATTATTATGCAGCACATCGACCATCTTTATAGCTTCTCGCTCCATAACGACGACGATACCGTCGACCTTGCGCCGAAAATAGCGGTAAAACACCAGGCTGAAGATAGCGACAGTCAGGCCGGCTGCCGTAGTGATCATCGCCTGAGAGATACCGCCGGCCAGTGCACCTGGGTCTCCGACACCATGCTGGGTGATCGCTGCAAACACGCTGATCATTCCTATCACCGTTCCCAGCAATCCCAGCAGCGGTGAGATAGAAGCGATAGTGCCCAGTGTATTCAGAAAACGTTCGAGATCGTGCACCACCTCTCGCCCTCTCTCTTCGATACATTCCTTGATACGTTCGCGGCTCTCACTGCGATTCAACAGGCCAGCACTCAATATCTTGCCGAGAGCAGACTCTTTACTGATCGCCTCGATATCGGTGCGTTGCAGGCTGTCTTGCTTGATGGCATTCCAGACACTGGCCACCAGATGTTTAGGCAGAACTTTCTCCCGTCTGAGACTCCAGAAACGCTCTGCGATGATAGAGATGGATACGATGGAGCACAATATAATTGGCAGCATCAGCCAGCCGCCAGATTTTACTAATTCAAACACATGTCACCTATGGATAAGCACTGCTAATAATAGACTGTTACAGAACACACGGATAGTCGACCGATATACAGATTAACAGCCCAGTCTTATAATTTTTATTATTTTCCCGGTTTATTTTCTAATTGTATTTCTGATTTATTCACCGAAGCCTATCTTACAAGATTTATCGCGCTGCCAATAGTACCGGCGATTAGGTCGTATGTTACAGGGCACTTCTATGATGCCAGTATTTCGCGGCTTTTTCTCGATATTTTTCTATCGAGAGCCCCGTTTCATGCTTGATGTTTACAGTGATGGCCCCTGTTTGATCGGTTTGAAGCAACGCCATATCCATCGAACGGTAACGCTCTACAACCCGGCTGCTTGGCAGCCGATACCTGTTCTTGTAGCCTACTGAGATGATGGACAGATCAGGACTGACCGCTCGGAGAAAAGCTGAACCTGATGAGCTATTACTGCCATGATGTGGCACGATAAGGATATCTGAGTCCAGCTCGGTTCCGTAAGACGCAAGTAATTTTCTTTCTGCAAGCTGTTCGATATCGCCAGTAAACAGGACAGAGCCAGCACTTGAAGTTACCCTTAATACACAGGAACGATTATTACGTTTATCGTCGTTCCGTAGAACGCCTTCGCTCAACGTCGGTGATAAAAACTCGAATGTGACCCCATCCCATAGCCAGCGCAGCCCTGCTGAACAGAGCTGTTTATGCTGCACAGGGATCGTATCGATATCCTGTCCCAGCAACAGTGCATCAGGAAAGACTTGCAGGATTGCTTCAGCGCCTCCGATATGATCTGCATCGCCGTGACTGATGATCAGGCGCTCCAGCTTATCTATGCCCTGTGAATACAGATAAGGTATCACTACGCTGCTGCCAGCGTTCAGCCTCTCGCCAAAGCTGGCCCCTGAGTCAAATACCGCGACGTGGTCAAGCGTCCTTATCACCGCGGCTGAACCCTGACCGACATCGAGCACTGTCAGTCGATATTCACCCGGCGTGAGCGACGGATCGTCTATGATAAACACAGGCACAATGAACGAACAGCCGATGAGGACCAAGGTTAATCGCTGACACCGATGGCTTATCCAGTTTGGGAGAAAGCTGAAGATCTGCGGCACTACATTCGAATAGTACACCAGTAATATCCCCGCAGTAGCGGCCAGTAACTCTATTATACCGATGCTTCCCTTTACCAGGAGACTGAAGGGCAGTTCTGACAGGTACACCAGTACCGGCCATACCAGGTCCAGCAAGGACGCGGCCAGAATGAACAACAGCTCAGAAATATACGGCAGTGGAATGCTAACGACAAGCGCTGCCAGTACCAGGGGTACAATGAGAAAACTGACATAGGGTATGAGCAGCAGGTTCGCAACTGGCGATACCAGGGATACCTGCTGAAACATGTATAGAGAGAGCGGCAACAGAAACAGGCTGATCAATAGCTGAAGCCGTACCCACTGCTTTAACACCGCAACTACCCGCCACCAGGATGAGTATTCCGCTTTTGGTGTAGCGCTTACCTCAGATAGATGACTTGACCGTAAACTGATAAAAATAACCGCTACCGCGGAGAATGAGAACCAGAAACCGGCCGACAGCACAGACAGAGGGTCGGCAATCAATACAGCCATCAAAGCGAAACCCAGTGCATCGACAGGACGATGGTTACGCCGCGCCAGCAGCATCACGCACAGTACAGACAACATGATAACAGCACGTTGCGTCGGTATAGACAGACCTGCGATCAAGGCATATAAGAATGCAGCCAGCATGCCGCCAGCCAGTGCGATATGTTGCGCCGGGTATCGCTTCATCAGGTAGACAGGTATGGCCCAGCGTATCAGCAGGTAAGCAAATAGCGATGCCAACCCGATATGCAGCCCTGATATAGCCATCAGGTGACTGGTTCCGGTCGCAGCCAATACACGCCATTGCTGTGCTGATATAGCTGATTTGTCACCGATAGCTAGCGCTTTTATCAAGGCGAAAGAACTCACTTCTGTTGCAGTAACATCAAAAGCTAAATCATCGATATCCTGTGCGATATGCTGCCTGATGCGATTGATAGAGAATGACGCACCCTGTTCCAGCCTGTTTAGATCAGATTTGCGAACATAGCCGGTAGCGTGGATGCCATGCTGAAGCAACCAGGCCTCGTAATCAAAACCACCGGGATTCATAAAACCATGCGGCGGCTTCAGTCGAATTTCAAGCTGCCATCGCTCACCTGCTTTAACAGCTTCGCCATAGTACCAGCTGAGACGAACGCGCTCTGGAAAATCAGTTGTTTCCAGGTTGTCGTCGGTTCCCGGTAAACGATGACTTTCAACATCGAATTCAAAGCGTGAGACCTTTCCATCATGTACCGGTATACTTGAGACCTGTCCAACGATGAGAATGTCTGTACCACTCAAAGTTTCATCAAGACGTAATGACAACTCCTGTTTTGCATAGTAAATACAATAGAATATACCTAATATTATCAATAATATAAAAGATATTATTAAAGTATAATATCTTTTATTAAAGAGCCATCCCGAGCTATATTGCCAGCACACAACAGCACCGCAGTACCCAATAGCAACACAACAGAATATGAACAGATATAACAGGGTGTCTGTACTCGGTAGAACAGCCAAGTGCTGTACAGACAATATGCCTAGCAGAAACGCCAGAGCATAGAGATGCATCCCGGGTCTGTAATCCATTACAAATATCCTAATAATTTAATAGCTAAGTATGCTTTTACCAAATGAGCGCTGAAAAGGTGATAATATCCCGCACACTAAATTGCTGTGTTTATACCGATTACCACTATAACTATGCCACGCAAGTTTTTCCAACGTTTTCTGCCTAGCCCGCAAACTATCAAAGAGAACAGGACGCTTAAAATCTTTGGTCAATGGCTGCACGAACCGAACCTGTGGCATCTCAACCGTCGTTCTGTAGCCGGGGCGTTTGCGGTCGGCCTGTTCTGTGCATGGATGCCTGTGCCGTTTCAGATGGCACTATCGGCTGGCGCAGCTATATGGATCGGCACTAACCTGCCTCTATCCGTGGCACTGGTCTGGATCACCAACCCGGTAACCATCCCTCCCATGTTCTACTTTGCCTACCTGGTAGGTACCTGGATCATCGGGGAACCACCAGCCGATTTTAGTTTTGAATTAACCTTCGACTGGCTGTTAAACGAATTGTCATCCAGCTGGAAGCCTTTTCTGGTGGGCTGCTTCACTATGGCATCAATCTGTAGCGTGGCAGGTTATTTCGCGATAGACGGCTTCTGGCGTTATTCGGTCCTCAGTCGCCGTTCGACTAAATCACACCTGAAAAAATAACACTATGATCTGGAAACCACACGCTACCGTTGCCGCCGTCATCGAGCACAACAATAAATTTCTCATGGTCGAAGAACTCATTGAGGGAGAAGTCGTATTCAATCAGCCCGCCGGTCATCTGGAACCCGACGAGAGCCTGATCGAGGCCGTGATAAGAGAGACCCAGGAAGAGACCGCCTGGCAATTCGTACCCGAAGCTGTTACCGGCATCTATCTATGGAAACACCCCGATAATGGTGAAACTTATCTGCGTGTCGCCGTTTGCGGCAGCTGTAAAAACCACGACGCAAAACAGTCACTGGATGAGGGCGTAATACAGGCCGTCTGGAAGAGTCGGCATGAGCTTTTAGCTGCGCCGGAAAAACTGCGCAGCCCGATGGTGATCAACTGTATCGACGATTATTTAGCCGCAAAGCGTTACCCGCTGGATATGCTGATCAATGTCCCCTAGCCCATCGAGCCTGTAAGTTTTACATGAGCAGACAAAAGATCATCGTAGGCATGTCAGGCGGTGTCGATTCCTCCGTTGCCGCACTATTGCTGCTGGAACAGGGATACGACGTAGAAGGCCTGTTCATGAAGAACTGGGAAGAAGATGACGATGAAGACTATTGCGCAGCCGCGGTTGATCTCAGGGACGCAACTTCGGTCAGCGAAAAACTGGGTATCAAGCTACACAGCATCAACTTTTCCAGTGAATACTGGGACAGGGTATTCCAGCATTTTCTCGATGAATACCGCGCCGGGCGCACACCAAATCCCGACATCCTGTGCAATAAAGAGATCAAGTTCCATGCCTTCCTGGAACACGCGCGAACCCTCGGTGCCGATAAGATCGCAACCGGTCATTATGCTCGCAACAGGACAGTCAATGGCAAAACAGAATTATTACGCGGCCTGGACAACAACAAGGATCAGAGCTATTTTCTGCATGCACTCAATCAATACCAGCTCTCGCATGCCATGTTCCCCATCGGTGACTACGACAAACCACATATCAGAGAACTTGCGAAGAACAATGAACTGATGACACACGATAAAAAAGACAGTACTGGCATATGTTTCATCGGTGAACGCCGGTTCAGCAGCTTCCTGGAAAAATTCCTGCCGGCGAAACCCGGTGAGATCCATAGCGTAGACGGTGATATCATCGGTCAGCACAACGGCCTCATGTTCTATACCCTGGGGCAGCGCAAAGGACTCGGCATCGGTGGCCTGAAAGACTCCGATGAGGAACCCTGGTATGTCGTGGGAAAAGATCTTCTGAACAATGTCTTGAAAGTGGCACAGGGTCATGACCACCCGGCAATGTTTAACAATGTACTGGAGACCGGCAACATCAACTGGATAGCTGAGAGCGAACCTGAAAACCTGCGACTGACAGCAAAGATACGGTATCGCCAGCGTGACCAGCACTGTTCCCTGAAACAGATAGACAGGAGCAGGTATGAAGTGCTGTTCGACGAGGCGCAACGGGCCATCACTCCCGGACAGTCCATCGTCTTCTACCATGATGAGGTCTGCCTGGGTGGCGGCGTCATCGAATCGATGAAAAATTTGAATGTTTAAACAACCCTGATGACACACAGTAAATACGATCAAACACTGGCACTTGCAGGCATCTATCAGGCAGCATCGCTGGTCAAACAGATAGCAAATACCGGTATCGCCAACGCTGCACATATCGAATCGAGCCTGGAGACATTGCTTCGCTTCGATGCCGATACTGTCGAAGCAGTCTATGGCAATATTGCGGGTGTCGCCCATGGCGTAAAGATATTACACCAGCACCTGGTCGATCGTTCTTCCAGGGATATCGAGGTCACAAAATACGCGCTCTCGTTGATCATGCTGGAAAAGAAACTGTCGGCTGATAACAGGATGCTCGACGAGATAAGCGAGCGGCTAAACAAGATCGAATCACAGTTTGATTTTTTCTCATTGAGCCATGAGAATACCATCGCAAAACTGGGTGAGATATATAAAGACACCATCAGCACGCTCGGCCCCAAGATAATCGTTACAGGTGAACAGCCTTACCTGAGCAACGAGAATAACGCCAGCAAGGTACGAGCATTACTGCTCGCTGGTATACGTTCTGCTGTGCTGTGGAGACAATGTGGCGGATCGCGATGGCAGTTCCTGTTCGGCAGAAAAGCCTATATCGATGAATGTGAGAATATTCTCGCGAGGCTGTAAAATAAAGCTCTTAAGTCAAGCCGGTAATCTACACCCGGTTGCTAAGCCAACTCTACTGACAGCTGCGAGACAAGGTACCGGAGCAACCGCTCAGCCACGACGTTGCCCTCAGCGATACGCGCCCTTATTTCATCCATCGAGATGAGCTCATGCCTCTGCTGATCTGAGCTAGCGTCCATCGCAGGGCCAGCACCGGCAGCCCAGTTGACGACAAGCGACAGCTGGGCATAAGCCATCTCCAGCTCACGTGCCAGTGATGCTTCAGGCATCGCAGTCATACCGACGATGTCACAGCCATCATTGCACATACGCTTTATCTCCGCTGCTGTTTCCAGGCGCGGACCCTGGGTCACTCCATAGGTGCCTCGTGCCTCAAACTCACATGCTTCCATCTGTAAAGAACCTATGAGCCGATCACGCAACATATCGTCAAACGGATAGCTGAAATCGATATGTCGCACTTCTTCATCGTTGACGTCGTTATAAGTCTGTATGCGGCCATGGGTATAATCGATCAGCTGATCGGGTACCGCCCATTTCATGGGTGACATTTTTTCTGTAATACCGCCTACTGCTGTAACTGCGACAACGTGTGTCACATCGAGAATCTTCAGGGCGAACATGTTCGCCTTATAGTTTATCTGGTGTGGTGCGATATGATGTGTAGCACCGTGACGATTGAAGTAGACCACATCGACACCATCGATATTGCCAGAGATAAAGCTGTCAGAAGGCTCACCGAAAGGCGTCTTGACCCTCTCCTCCACAGCTGTAGAAAAGTTATCGATCTGTTTCAGCAGGCTGCCGCCTATCACTGCTAGTTTCACGTGTCTCTACCTGGATAGTTTGAATAAAAAAAACCGTTCAACTATTCCTCTAGTGCATATATTGAATCGAGCTGCCGGTATTTACCGTCATAGTCCATACCGAAACCGAAGACATATTTATCGTCGACCTCGAGTGCCACATTATCTGTCAGTTTGCTATCCACGCAGCGCTCATGATGCTTCCTCACCAGTACCGCCGAGATGATCCTGCTCGCTCCCTGCGCCTCACAATAACGCTGGATAGATTGTAAGGTATGACCTTCGTCGAGGATATCATCGAGTATCAGCACAGTACGGTTCTTCAGGCTGGTATCCGGGTAAGATTTCCATGTCAGTTCACCACCAGTGGTCGTATTTCCATAACGGGTAGCGTGGATGTAGTCGATTTCCAGCATGCACTGTAGCCGCGGTATCAGGTGACCGGAGAATATCAGCCCACCCTGCATCACACACAACACGACCGGAGTTTCATCCTGCAACTGTTCATTAAGCCTGTGAGCAAGCTTCTCAAGCGCACGGCTTATATCAGCATTATCAAACACCAGCTTGCAATTCTCAGGCAACAGCATCATTCACATACCAGCTCAATCAATAAGTAAATGTTACTGTATTATCTTCCATCGCTTCACTGACGACGTAGGCTGCACCGACCTTCTCTTCGACCTCGGCGATCATATCCTCTCCAGCCATGTTGAACGATGTATTACAGGCCTTAAAAGCGACTCCAGCCTGGTGGGCTTCTTTGATGATGTCGTAGATAGTACGGTGTGTTTCAAGATTGACCTCAGCTTTTTCAGCAGTATCGCCGATCGCAAGCTGCACCGATGCACCGGTAAAAACCACCTCTACCTCATAGGAAAGAGCTGCCGCGATAGTCGCCTGAAATAGAGGTGCATAACAATCCTCTGGATTTTCTGCATCAGAATTAGACATGATGATGAGTAGTTTTTTCTTGTTCATAGCTATCCGGTATTGTTAATGATTAAATTCTCAGCAGCAGGATATGTCAGTACTCAGTGCTGCACGCGACTTTTTTGAACTTCGCTCAGACATCCATTTCGAGTTCTGGTGACTCGTTCAACGCGATCACCTGTGCAGATACCTGCTGCCAGTGTTCATCGCGTTTTAAGCTGGCCCAGCTGATATCGTGCTCGCCATGCATCCGCACCAGGCGCAGCTGTGAAGTCGGATTTATATATCCCTTGATATACTCTGCAGCTTCCAGCGCGCCGTCAAGGTGGTTGCACACCAGTGCCATATCACAGCCGGCTTTAAGTGCAGCATCCGCCCTTTCTCCATAACCTCCTGCGATACCTGCTGCCTCCATGGAAAGATCGTCACTGAAGATGGCGCCCTGAAAAGCAAAGCGTTGGCGCAATATGTTCTGTATCCAGAATGAAGAGTAACCGGCAGGCTTGTCATCGACCTGGTCGTATATGACATGTGCCGGCATGATCGCTGCAAGCTTGTTCTCGATCATACTCTTAAAAGGTATGATATCCGTGTTCAACAGCTGTTCCAGCGAACGGTGGTCTACCGGCATCGCCACGTGCGAGTCTTCGACAACACCACCATGCCCGGGAAAATGCTTGCCCACCGCCTGCATGCCTGCGCGGTTCATGCCATGCATAAAAGCATAGGCGAGTGTCGCAACGGTTACTGGCTTACTATGAAATGCACGGTCACCGATAACGCCACTGACACCGTGTGCCAGGTCAAGTACGGGAGCAAAACTGAAATCAATACCGCAGGCACGAAGCTCGATGGCCATTAACCAGCCCGCTTTTTCCGAAAGCTGACGACTTTTTTCAAGATCATTTTTTGCAGCTTTAGCATAACTCGCCGCGGCAGGTATACGGCTGAAACCTTCATGAAAACGCTGCACACGACCGCCCTCATGATCGACAGCCACCAGTAATCGCGGTGTGCGGAGAGCATGTATCTCGGTGACCAGTCCGGTGATCTGTTCGACAGACTCAAAGTTACGCGTGAACAGGATGACACCACCGACTTCCGGCTTTAGTAATAACTCTTTTTCAGTTGCACTGATGGCTGTGCTTTCCAGATCCACCATCAAAGGGCCAAGTGTCATAGGTAATACCTTGAGAACTTCATCAATATCAGCCATGGATATTCTGCAGAGAGATCCATGCTAATCCGGTAGCGAAATGATAACTCAGAAACAGTCCGATTAAAATCAGTCACATGCTATCTTGCTAAACTGTATTATCTGCGGGATAAAACGTTCCAGTCCAGCAAAAGCGTGATCCCCCCCC